>OIYS01000005.1_pt1 | contig 190114 bp, 187 predicted proteins | sample 1588271 | NCBI WGS metagenome assembly OIYS01 (sample SAMN03283286) | human gut metagenome | biome: human-associated habitat; material: feces | host: Homo sapiens | place: Peru | collected 2012 | reverse complement strand
AGCTATCTTTAGGTGGTACTAAGCAGTTTGTAGTCATAAGTATTGGACCATTAAAGCTTTCAAATTCAGTAGTTTGTTTCCACCAAGCATTTCCATAGTTACCTACAAAGTGACTATATTTCTTAAATGCTGGATAGTAGTTAGCGGCAAGCATTTCACTATGAGTATAAACATCAACTCCAGTTCCTTCAGTTTGTTCTAATAATTGTTCCATGTCTCTTAAATCATGTCCACTTATTAATATAGCTGGGTTATTTCTAACACCTATATTTACTTTAGTTATTTCTGGATTTCCGTAACTTTCAGTATTAGCTTTGTCAAGAAGAGCCATACCCTTAACTCCATATTCACCCATTGATAGAGTTAAAGCAACTAATTCATCTACTGATAAATCTTCTAAAGTTTTAGCTAATGCTTTATGCATAAATCCATGAATTTCATCATCATCATAATTTAATGCTTTTGCATGTTTTAAATAAGCACAAAGTCCTTTTGCACCATAAGTTATAAGTTCTCTTAAACTTCTTACATCCTCATTTTCTGTTGCTAAAACTCCAACAGTACCAGCTTTAGCATTTAAAGCTTCTTCTGTTTCACCTGTCCACATTGCAGCTTCTGGTAAATTAGCTAAATCTGCACCTGCATTTTTAGCTTTAACTTTTAAAGCTTCTCTTAAAGCTAGTCCTTCTTTTGCTCTTGAAACAAATACATTTTTATCAAAGTTAGCGTTAGTTATAGTAGCAAATAATGATTCAACTACAAAGTTGTCAACATTCTTATCTATAACCCCAACTTCTCTAGCTTTTGTGCTAACTGCAGATATTCCTCTTACTATGTATACTAATAAATCTTGTAATTTAGCTAAATCTTCAGTTTTTCCACAAACTCCTTTTACTGTACATCCCTTACATCCTGCTGTTTCTTGACATTGATAACAAAACATACTCATAATTTTTACACTCCCTCTTTTATCTTAATTTATATTAATTCTTTATTATTTTTATCTTTTGTTTTTTTTAATTTCGTCTTTTGTTTTTATACATTGTATGTATTTTAATTTCTAATCTCTTTTGTCTTTGCTGTCGACGGTTATTATTATAGTTTATTAAAAAAATAATATCTGTAACTCATGTTACAGATATTATTTTTTAATTTATTTATAATTAGTTTCGCTTTCCTATTTTTCTATATATTTCTTTTATGAAGTATATAATTATAAATTTAGAAAAAAACATTTTTACTTATACATATTTACATATATTTTTAAAAATTAATTTATTAATTGCGTTTAATAAATATGAATACATAGAATATCGATTCATATTCAATACGTACAGGAGGATTAAAATGAATAGACAAAAAATTTATGGATTAATTATAAGCTCTGCTTTACTAATAGGAGCAATTGGTTTACCAACAACTGTAACCTACGCTCAAACATTACCAAATCACAATATTAATAGTACTATCACAACAAATTCAAACTCAATAAAGACTGAAAACTTAACAATAAACTTTGGAAATATGTTTAATTGGAATGCATATTTAACTAACGTTAATATAAATGTTATTGTTAATGGAAAAACATATACTGAAAATTATGATTATAGTGGTTCTTTAACTATAAATAATGTTTTAGTAAATAAGACAGGAAATAATACTATTAAAATAGAGATACCTTACTATAATACAATAACACTTAATACAAATAGCAATAATATAACTGTAAATCCTGTTGAAACACCTATGACTTTTGATGGGAATAAAGCTTTAGCTAATGCCGTTGCAAACGCTATTCAAGCAAGTCCTAATGAATTAACATATTATAATTTAGCTTCATATTGCTATGGTGTCGAAAATAATTACGGTGTTGCCCCTCTTGATATTAATTTATCTGGACAACATTTAACTACCTTAAATGGAATACAACAATTAAAAGGATTTGATATAAATTCATTAAATCTATCAAATAATAACTTAACTGATATAAGTGCTCTAGATGGCTTAACAATAAACAACTTAGACTTAAGCCATAATGATATAACCAACCTAGATTCTATTAACAAAATATCAAATATTAATACACTAAATGTTAATTATAATTATATATCATCTCTTACTCCTCTAGAAGGAATAAAAAGTTTAACAAGTGTTACTGCTCAAAATAATTTGTTAAGCCAAAATCCATTATCATTTGGAATAAAAGGATTAACAAGTAATGGATTAAATAATAACTTTATAGAGGGTTTATCTAACCAACTTCAATTAAAATTAAAAAATTCCAATTATACTGGAACTGTTGGTAGTGTAATTAACTTAACAAAGAATGATGTTGAAATAGTTAATGGGGCACTAGGCACAAATGAAACATCCTATTATTCTAAATACATAACTTTATCAAATAAAAATCAAAATACATTAACACAAGAAAACAATGGATTTAAAATTAATGAAGTTGGCACAAATTATGTTCTAGCATCAGTAGATGGTATAACTAACCATTTAGGCGAAGCCACAGCAACTATAAACGGAACTCAAACTACAAAAACTGAAAATCTAACAATAAACTTTGGAAATATGTTTAATTGGAATGCGTATTTAACTAATGTTAATATAAATGTTATTGTTAATGGAAAAACATATACTGAAAATTATGATTATAGTGGTTCTTTAACTATAAATAATGTTTTAGTAAATAAGACAGGAAATAATACTATTAAAATAGAGATACCTTACTATAATACAATAACACTTAATACAAATAGCAATAATATAACTGTAAATCCTGTTGAAACACCTATGACTTTTGATGGGAATAAAGCTTTAGCTAATGCCGTTGCAAACGCTATTCAAGCAAGTCCTAATGAATTAACATATTATAATTTAGCTTCATATTGCTATGGTGTCGAAAATAATTACGGTGTTGCCCCTCTTGATATTAATTTATCTGGACAACATTTAACTACCTTAAATGGAATACAACAATTAAAAGGATTTGATATAAATTCATTAAATTTATCATATAATAACTTAACTGATATAAGTGCTCTAGACGGCTTAACTATAAACAACTTAGATTTAAGCCATAATAATATAACAAATATTGATTCACTTGCTAACGTATCTAATCTTCAATCATTAAATATTAGTGCAAATAATGTCACTTCAACTAAAATATTATCTAATATTAATGGATTAAAAATTACTAAATAATCATAAAAAACTTCTCTTATATTAAATTTAATAAAGAGAAGTTTTTTACTTTTATTATTAATTTGTATATTTATACATAAATATTATTTTTTTTAAATTAATTCCTTTGAAACTATTGATTTTTTATATATTTATTTGTATAATTTACAAGTATTACTTAAATTTACTTTATATTTATACATGTAAGGGGGAAATTCTATGTTGATTAAGGAGTTGACTAACAAACAAAAAAATAATAATAGTAATCTATTAAAATTTATAATCCCTTCTCTCATAGGAGTTACATTATTTATGGTTCCCATTTACTATAATGGTGAACTTTCAATTCCAATTGCAGTTTGTTCAAATATTGTACAAGGCTTATTAGGTGATATATTGCCCCTTGTCCTTACAATTTTGATTTGTTTAGTTGGTGTAATTACTGCAATTTACAAAATAACAAAACCTAAATTTATGATTAATAATAAAGTATGTAAAACACTTTTTGATATAAAACCTATATGGTTAATTGGAAGAATATTAGGCGCTTTATTTATTTTAATGTCTTATTTAAATATAGGACCAGGCTTTATATCTTCTGAAGATACAGGTGCATTTATACTTACAGGACTTTTACCTACGTTGTTTGTGGTATTTTTCTTTGCAGGATTATTCCTACCACTATTATTAAACTTTGGTCTTTTAGAGTTCTGTGGTTCTATGCTTACTAAAATAATGAGACCATTATTTAAGCTTCCTGGAAGATCTTCAGTAGATTGTATAACATCTTGGCTTGGAGATGGAACAATTGGAGTATTGCTAACTTCAAAACAATATGAAGAAGGATTCTATTCCCAAAGAGAAGCTTGTGTAATTAGTACAACTTTCTCTGTTGTGTCAATTACATTTAGTTTTGTTATAATATCTCAAGTTGGTCTTAGCCATATGTTCATACCATTTTATTTAACTGTTATGATTTCTGGAATTATCGCTGCTATAGTTTTACCTAGGACTTGGCCACTTAAAAATATTCCTAATAAATATCATAATGGAGTACAACCTAAAAGCACAGAAAAAATTCCAAATGGCTATACCCCATTTACCTTTGGTCTTGATTTAGCTATAAAAAAAGCATCCACTCAAAAGGGCATTAAAGCTTTTTTTAAAGAAGGATTTCTAAATGTTTTAGATATGTGGATTGGTGTTTTACCAATAGTTATGGCTATGGGAACTATCGCATTAGGACTTGCAGAATATACACCAATATTCCAATGGCTTGGAGCACCGTTTATTCCGCTACTTAAACTTTTAGGAATACCAGAAGCTCAGGCGGCTTCGCAAACAGTTATAGTTGGCTTTGCTGATATGTTTTTACCATCAGTTATGGCTACAAAAATATCATCAGATATGACAAGATTTATAATAGCTTGCGTTTCAGTAACACAACTTATATACCTTTCAGAAGTTGGAAGTGTAATTTTAGGTTCTAAAATACCTTTGAAACTTAAAGATTTGTTTATAATATTTTTAATGAGAACATTGATAACATTGCCTATAATAACTCTTATTGCTCATATATTATTTTAAAAATAATTTACTAGAATAACGTTAATTAAATAAAATATTGCAATAAAAAACTCCTAAAACCTTCATATTAGGAGTTTTTTTGTTTAAAAAAATTATATAATATTCACATATTATCTCAAATTAAAAATGTTATCTAAAATGTAGTTGCAATTATATTTATTTAATTATATTATATAAACATAGCATTTTTAGAAATAAAATGCCATATTTTAATCAAATACTCATAAATGAGGAGGTTTTTACTTTGGAAAATTCAATGTTTTGTTATCAATGTGAACAAACTGCAGGTGGAAAAGGCTGTACTAAAGTTGGAGTTTGTGGAAAAACTGCTGAAATAGCAAATCTACAAGATTTATTAATATATCAATTAAAAGGTATAGCTTGCTATGGAAAAAATATATTAGATCAAGGAAAAAAGGTTGATGAATCTGTTTCTAAATTCATAGAAGATTGCCTTTTTACAACATTAACTAATGTTAATTTTGATAGCGCTGTCCATATAGAATTGCTTAAAGAATCTCAAAAAATAAAAGAAAATTTAAGAAAACAAGCAAATTGTGAAATAGATAGAGATGTTGCTTTATATAACTTAAGCAATGATAAGGAATCTATGTTAAAAGACTCTGTAAAAGCTGGAATAATGTATGATGATAAATTAAATGAAGATATTCGTTCTTTAAGAAGCACAATATTATATGGATTAAAAGGAATTAGTGCCTATGGTCATCAAGCTAGATATATAAAATACAGAAGTGAATCAGTTGATGAATTTTATATAACAGCATTAGAAGCTTTAACTGATGATAGCTTAACACTTCAAGATTTAATAGACTTATCTATGAAAGCTGGTACTGCTAGTGTTGAAATAATGAAAGTTTTAGATGAGGCAAATACAACTACATACAAAAATCCTTCACCTCAACAAGTAAATGTAAATAGAAGAAAAGGACCTTTCATAGTAATATCAGGTCATGACTTAAGAGACTTAGAACAATTATTACAACAAACAGAAGGCAAAGGAGTAAACATATACACTCATGGTGAAATGCTTCCTGCACATGGATATCCAAGCCTTAAAAAGTATAGTCATTTAGTAGGTAACTTTGGTACTGCTTGGCAAAATCAACAAAAGGAATTTGACGGAATTCCAGGATGTATTCTTATGACTACTAACTGTCTTATGAAACCAAAAGATAGTTATAAAGATAGAATTTTTACAACTAATGTAGTTGGTTGGGAAGGACTAAAATACGTACCAGTAAAAGAAGATGGAACAAAAGACTTCTCAGAAATTATAAATAAAGCATTAGAACTTGGTGGATTTACAGAAGATGAAGAAGTAAAAGAAATAACTGTAGGATTCGGTCATAATGCAGTACTATCTCATGCTAATGAAATAATAGAAGCAGTAAAAGGTGGTAAACTAAGACATATTTACGTAATGGGTGGCTGTGATGGAATAAAACCAGCAAGAAAATACTATACAGAATTCGCTCAAAACGTACCAAAAGACTGTATAATTCTTACTCTAGCTTGTGGAAAATATAGATTTAATAAATTAGACTTTGGTACATTAGAAGGTCTTCCAAGATTATTAGATGTTGGACAATGTAATGACGTTTACTCAGCTGTAAAAATAGCTTTATCTTTAGCTGATGCATTTAATACTGATGTAAATTCACTTCCATTATCAATAATCTTATCATGGTATGAACAAAAAGCAGTAGCTGACCTTTTAGCTCTTCTTTCACTAGGAGTTAAAGGAATCCATATAGGACCATCACTTCCTGCATTTATATCATCTAATGTGTTACAATATCTAGTTGATAACTTTGATATAAAACCAATAAGTACACCTGAAAAAGATTTAGAAGAAACATTAAACTAACAAAAATTAAAACCATATATAGTATAAAAATATAAATATATATGTTTTTTTAACTCTATGTTAAAAAATTTAACATAGAGTTTTTTAAATTTTATTTACCATTGTCTTTACTTATAATTTTAATCCAATTACTATAAATTTTAATAGCATCTTCTCGCCAACTAAAATCTATATCACTTTCTATGGAGTTGTTTTTAAAATAATACTTTGGAATATTAATTTTTAATCCTTTATTCAAATCTCTTAAATACTCTTTCTTTAACGTATCTTTATCATACTCTAAATGTCCTAAAATATAATAATCATTAAAGTTTCCCTTTAAAATATGTTCTTCATTTTCCTCTGTTATAGCCAAAAGTTCTAAACTATTGCTATTTTCTATATCTTGTCTATTCAAAGATGTGTACCTTGAATGAGGTGATTTAAAAGAATTATAAACATCTTTTAAAATATCATCTCTCTTTATAATCTTGTGTCTAAATACTCCAAATATTTTACTTTCCTTTAACTCTTTTCTTACGCCATAGAAATGATTCAAAGCAACTTGTGCCCCCCAACATATATAAAGCGAGTATTTTTTATTCTTTCTTATATAATCTAATATAGCATTTAATTCATCTATATAAGAAACATCTCTAAATTCTATTTTCTCCAATGGGGCTCCCGTTATTATAATCCCATCAAGCTTTTGTTTAATCTCATCGAAATCTTCATAATTTAATTGCATATATCTATAATTTTCATGTTCTGATTTATAGGTATTTATTTTTATAAAATGAATATTCAAATCCTCATCACAGTTATTTAAAAGTTTTACTATTTGAGCTTCTGTTTCACTTTTTTTAGGCATTAAATTAACTATTCCAATATTCTTTGCCACATGTTTACATCCATTAAAATTTATACTTATATTTTCATCTTTTAATATCTCTATTGCTTGAAATTTTTTTGAAATATAAATGGTCATTTAATATCCCACCTTATTTAAGGCTTGTTTAAAATCACATATTATATCATCTATATTTTCAATTCCTACCGAAACCCTAACTAAATCTTCTGATACACCTGAAATTTTAAGTTCTTCTTTTGATAATTGCCTATGTGTTGTACTAGCTGGATGTATTAAAGTTGTTCTAACATCTCCTAAATGAACAACCAAAGGAATTAATTTTAAACTACTTATAAGTTTTCTAGCAGATTTTACTCCTCCTTTTACACCAAATGTTAATATACCAGATGCTCCTTTTGGTAAATACTCTTTAGCTATCTTATAATCTTTATTACATTCTAAAAGAGGGTAATTAACCCATTCTACATTCTTATGAGTTTGTAAAAATTTAGCTAAGGCTAAAGCATTTTTACTATGTCTATCCATTCTTAAATGCAATGTTTCTAATCCTAGGTTAGTTAAAAAGGCATTATTAGGACTAATTGCATTACCTAAATCTCTAAGAAGCGTTACCCTAAGCTTAACTATATACGCTGAATTTTTAAAAGTTTCCACATATTTTAACCCATGATAACTTGGATCTGGCTCTGTAAGCTCATTAAATTTTCTATTTTCCCAATTAAAATTACCTCCGTCAATAATCACACCACCTAACGCTACCGAATGACCATCTATATATTTACTTGTAGAATGAACAATAATATTAGCTCCATGTTTAAATGGGTTAAACAGATACGGCGTTGCTGTTGTATTATCTATAATTAAAGGAATATTAGATATCTTTGCAATCTTTGAAAATTTTTCAAAATCAAATATATTAAGGCTAGGATTTCCTATAGTTTCACCAAATATAAGCTTAGTATTATCTTGAATCTTACTTAAAATTTCATCTTCACTATCATAAGGATCAACAAATGTTGTTTCTATTCCAAAATTCCTTAATGTTACATTAAATAGATTAAAAGTTCCACCATAAACACTAGAAACTGAAACTACATGATCACCACTTTTACAAATATTCAAAACTGCTAATAGCACTGCTGACTGACCTGATGATACACAAACTGCACCAACTCCATCTTCAAGAGCTGTTAATTTTTCTTCTAGTGCAGCCACGGTTGGATTACTTATTCTAGAATATATATGCCCATTTTCTTTTAAATCAAAAAGATTAGCCACCTGCTCTGCACTATCAAATCTATAAGATGTGCTTTGAACTATTGGTAACGTAACTGAATTTAACGTCTCACCATTATATCCACCTTTTATACATAATGTTTCTTTTTTCAAATTTTCTTTATTCATTATTAATTCCCCCTTAATACTACATTTTTTAGCAATAATCAATAATAATTAACTTATACATGATAAATAAAATTTTATTTTTCTATAAAATAAAAAACTATTTCTATATCTAAAAAGATAAAGAAATAGTTTAGTTACTAAATTAATGTACTCATAAACTACTTTTATCTCTCAAAAAAATAAATTCTTGCAGGATTTAGCACAATTCCAATATGATTATTGGCTGTTGCTAGGCTTCATAGGGCCAGTCCCTCCACCATTCTTGATAAAAGATTTTTTACTTATTTTTTAATTATATTTTTATAATATTTAATATTTATTTTATTTGTTACAATTTCTTAATATAATTTATAATAATATTTAAAGTAAAATATTCCTATTTATAAAAACTTTAATAATATTTTAATCTAACTAACCTTAGTTTCTACATTCTTTGAAGTTGCTTTAATCTTTCTTCCTTTAAACACATAATAAATTATAAAAGGTAACACCATAGTTACTGCAAAACAAACAATTAATATTGTTGTATACTCTCCTATACTACCATTTTGAAGACCAGATGGTGGCAAGAAAGATATTATAAAGGCTATTGCTGAAAATATTAAACCTATTATAGCTAAAATAAGTTTTACAACTATTCCCCCAGGTATTTCGTAAGCTCTCTTTAAATTTCTTTTCTTAAGTACAAGATTAATATATGCTAAGAAAAATAGAAAATATGCAGTAAGATAAACAATAACTGTTAATGTCATTGCCATAAAAAATGAAACATTAGAGCTTCCGCCTCCAAAAGTTAAAACTATTGCCCACATTGTAACAACAATTCCTTGAATTATTAAAAGTTTTGGCGCTACATCATTTTTATTTCTTTTAGCTAACCCCTTAGGAAATATTCCATATTCACCTGCAACAGAAAGTCCTCTAGTTGGTCCTACAATCCAAGAACTAACCTCTGCAATAGAACCAATCGCTAAGAAAATTACTATAATATCCACAAGCCATGAAAAATGTCCGAAGTGATTAATAAGTAGTGCAAAAGTTTGAAATACTCCTTCATTTAAGCTAAGAACTGATTTAGGGACAACTGCCCCTACTGATATAGCTCCTATTGTATTTAAAATTATTGCTAAAAATAATAAAATAATTACTGCTATTGGGTAATCTCTTTTTGGATTTTTCATATCATTTACATGAGTTGCTGAAACTTCAACCGCCATATAAGATAACATAAATGACACTAATACAACCAATGAATTTATATTTGTAAAATTAGGTAAAAATGTCTTTGCACTTATGTCTATATCAATTGGATTTCCTGAAAATATGTACACTGCTGATAAAATAAATAAAATAAATGCTGGTATTAAAACACCACCTATAAATCCAATTCTAGCTATTTTAGCTGTATTTCTTATTCCACTTAATTGAATAAAAGTTACCGCCCAGAAAATTATAATTACTGCTAAAAATTTAAGTGTTGGATCTGAATTTAACGCTGTCCATCCAGTTACATATGCTATTGCACCCACAACATAATATATCATTGTTACTGCACCTATTGTAAAAACAACAAACTGAAAAAATATGTGAGCAAATCCCCATTTTTCACCTAAAGTATTTTTGGTCCAAGTAAAGACTCCACCCTCACTCCATCCTTCAACAGTTGCCATCTCTGCTGCGCACAATACAACTGGTAAAAACCATAAAAATCCTCCAGCTAATAAATAAAACACAGCACTAAAGCCTGATGTTGCAAAGGTTGGATATTCATACAACTCTACAAGGATTGAACCTGTTATAAACAAAAATCCAAACATTGAAAGCTTCTTTTTATTCTCCAAACAAAAAACCTCCTCTTTCATTAACTTTCAAATCTAATTTTTAGAACAATCCATTGTTTAAAATATATAATTCAAAACATATTTTTTTCTAAAGCAAAAAAACTACTTCTTTGCAAGACGACAAAGAAATAGTTTCTATCTTAACTAAAAATTATTAACTAATTTAACTAAATTCTCTCTCATCTCTCAAGAAAATACATTCTTGCAGGATTTAGCACAATTCCAATACGATTTATTGGCTGTTGCTAGGTTTCACAGGGCCAGTCCCTCCACCGTTCTTGATAAAAGACTTATTCATTAATATTTAATTTTAAACTTATTATACTCTTTATAATAAATTTCTTCAACCATAAAAAACATTAAAATATTTCTAAAAACTCATTATATGTTTCTTTAACTCTCCAATAATCATTGTTATTCTCTAAAATTAATGTATAATCAGTACCATTATATATATATTGAACAATTAAGTTATCGTTAGCATTACCTCTCATACCTGTATTATTTTTTTTATTAATAGAAACAATATTAGCATTTAAAGGTAAAAAATTTATAGCTATATTTAAAAGTGAGACATCTGAACACATAATATCACCTTATATAATAATTATCACATAAATATAATATTAAGGTTTAAAATGTTTAGTTCCTTTAATATCCTAATTCTTCATTTAAAAATATAACATGAATTCTTCCTGGAATAGGTCTTTTAATAACAGCATATTCCCTACACATTCTTTCAGGACTCTTACAATCCATACAGTATCCAACCTTTGCACAAGGTGTTTTTCTATTTAATCTTTTACCATTAGCAGGTGCTGCAATTCTTTCAACCCTAGATTTTGCTTCATTTAAATCCTTAACAATTTTATTAACTCCAGCTATAACTATCACCTTATCCGGTCCATAAATCATAGCAGCAACTCTATTACCATTACCATCTACATTGTAAAGTTCCCCATCTTCTGTTATAGCATTAGAACCTGTTATATATCCATCACAAGAAAAAGCTTTTCTATAAATATCTTTTCTCTCTTCATCAGTTAAATTTTCTTTATATCTATCATAATACTCAAATCTTCCACTCTTTAAATGATCAACAATTCCTACCTCAAAAGCAGTCATAGTGCCACCTAAAGTTACAGAACTTCCTTCTTTTAATATTTCATCAATTTTATTTATAAGACTTTTTTTATCAGAAACTAAACAAGCTTCCATTCCATTATCATTCAAAGCCTTTATAGTCTTTTTAATTCTAATTTCGTTTAACCATTTAATATCATCATTCATAATCATTTCCTCCACGCATCTACATACTCTATAACAAATAATAAATCTTATATATTATTCATTATAGAACGAATTACACATATATACAACTTTATCTACCCAATCATTAATTTTTATGTACTTATTGTTAACTTTTATATTAAATTATTCCATTAATTCTATATTATATATATAATTGTATTTGCATACTTATTAACATATTAAAAAATCGGGGGTATATTAATGGAATTTTTAAAAGCCATAATACTAGGAATTGTACAAGGTATAACCGAGTGGCTTCCTGTAAGTAGTACAGGGCATATGATATTAGTTGATGAATTTATAAAACTTGACTTTTCTCAAGTATTTATCAGCACATTTTTTGTTGTAATTCAATTTGGTTCTATCCTTGCAGTATTATTTTTATATTTTAAAAAGCTAAATCCCTTTGACCCATCAAAAACAAAAATGCAAAGGGAAGACACTATAAGCCTTTGGCTTAAAGTTATAATTGCAGTTATTCCATCTGGAATAATTGGACTTTTATTTGATGACAAAATAGAAGAAATATTTTTTAACCCAACAACTGTAGCAATAATGCTTATAGTATATGGAGTTATCTTTATAATCTTAGAAAGCAGAAATAAAAAACCTAAAATTGAAACATTTTCACAATTAACTTATAAAACAGCTATTTTTATAGGATGTTTTCAAGTATTAGCTCTAATTCCTGGAACATCAAGGTCTGGTGCTACAATAATTGGAGCAATCTTACTTGGAACATCAAGATTTGTTGCAGCAGAATTTTCATTCTTTTTAGCTATTCCAACTATGCTTGGTGCTAGTGCATTAAAACTTGTTAAAGCAGGTTTTGCTTTTAATGCACTTGAATGGGGAGTTTTACTTACAGGATGCTTCGTTGCCTTTATAGTATCAGTTATTGCAATTAAATTCCTTATGGACTATATCAAAAAACATGACTTTAAATTCTTTGGTTATTATAGAATAATACTTGGAATATTAGTTTTAGGTTATTTTTATGTTTTAGCTTAAAATTAAATAAAGGGCTTATATGATTTTTCATATTAGCCCTTATTTTTTATCTTTAAATTTTTATGTTATTCTAAAATACATATCAATTGAAGATAACATATTATATATATTTAAATAATTATTTATTTTATAAATATCTTAAGATGACTAAATGTTACAAACATTTTTAACTATCTTTCTCCGCTTCAATAGCATTTTTATAATTCATATATTTTAAGAAAAACAGTTCTACAAATATAAAAAATAAATTTGTTGAATTGTAATTTATATTATTTCCTATATTAACAGTTTTAGTATTTATATAAATACTTTCATTACTTAACCTTGCAAGATTATTTGTCTTAAGCTGAGTTATTGAAATAAAAGGAATATCCCTAATCAATAATTGCTTAGCAAAGCTTTTCACCTGACTTGATTCACCAGAATAAGATATTATTATAACTAAATCTTCTGAAGTTAATGCATCTAATGTTAAATCTATTTCTCTTATTCCATCTATTATAGAAAAACATTTTTTTCCTGATAAAAAAACTCTTTTTAAATCTTGAGCTACTAAAGTTTGAAAAAAACCGGTTCCATAAATGAATACACGCTTACTATCATAAATCATTTTACAAGCTTTATGATAATCATTTTTTTCCATTTCATCTATACTGTTTTTAAACATATCGCATACACTTTCAATGCTGTCCATCTCTTTATTTACTTCTTTATTTTCCCATTTTAAATATACCTTTAATTCGCTATATCCTTTTAAAGATAACTTTTGAGCAAATCTTAAAATTGTAGTTCTTGACACATTACACCTTGATGCAAGTTCATCAATAGTTAAATTAGAGCTTTCTTTTCTATGAGCGTTTATATATTTCCAAATGTGCAAATCACTTTGATTTAACTTATCATAATGCAAATTAACTAAATCATCAATTTTCATAATAACTCCCCCTTTATATAAGTTTATTATAACAAATTTAACCAAGTATTTATATTTTTATTTCTCTTTATTCTTAACAGTTTTTATTGTATTAAATATATATTTATATTTCTCATATTGCATACTTAAAACACCCAATAAGCATACAATATAAAAAAAATAAGCTGTACTAGATATTTTACTAGTACAGCTTATCTTAATTTATTATCTTAATTCTGGCCAGAATTCTCTATTAGCTTCAATTAAATCATCTAGGATTTCTTTAGCAACTTTTACACTTGGTACTGTTTTTGATAGAGAAATTGCTTGCCATAATTTTTGATATGATTTTTCAATCCATGCATCAACAACTAATTTTTCAACTGCAACTTGTTGTTCCATTAATCCTTTTTGGAATCTTGGAATATCACCAATTCTTAATGGTTCTGGTCCATTACTTCCAACTAAACAAGGAATTTCAACCATTGCTGTTTTATCAAAGTTTTCTATTGAACCGTTGTTTTCAACTATTAATAACATTCTTTCTTGAGTGTTGTATGCTATTGCTCTAGCTAAATCAACTATATAAGATGCATGTTCATCTATTTCTAAAGTAGAACCTTGTGAAGTATTAGCTTCTGCAATTCTTCTACATTCTCCAAATACATGCTTTTCTCTTCCATCCATTACTTCATTTGCTCTAGTGTAATTTTTATTTGAATGTTCAACTACATAGTCTGGGAACAGATAATATTTTAAATAAGTATTTGGAAGTGTAGTTGGATCTATTGCATACACATCTTTAGCTTTTCTATAAGTGTCACTCCAACTAGCATCTGTATGTTGCACTTCTCCTGTTGAATCTGTATCATATCCAAATTTAGCAACATGTTCTTTTATTTTTAGCATTAAATCATTTCCCTCTTTATCTGTGATGCTTGACCACCATCCAAAGTGATTTAAACCATAATACTTAACTATCATATCTTTTCTTGATTCTAATCCTGCTATCTTTGCCATACGCCCTTCAATTCCTATTGGCATATCACATATATTTAATATTTTTGAATTTGGAAGAAGTCTTCTTGTAGCCTCTGCAACTATGGCAGCTGGATTTGAATAATTTAACATCCACGCATTTGGTGAATATTTTTCCATATATTTAGCTATTTCAATTATTCCACCAATAGACCTCATGCCATACGCTATTCCTCCTGGTCCACAAGTTTCTTGTCCAACAACACCATGTCTTAGAGGAATTTTTTCATCTAATTCTCTCATAGCATATTTTCCAACCCTAATATGTGCCATTACAAAATCAACATCAGTAAATGCTTCTTCTGGATCTACTGTCGCTAAAAATTCAATATCTGGAGCTTTTTCTCTTATTAATATTTCACAAGCCTTTGCTATTGTATCTTGTCTTTCTTCATCATTATCATAGAATTTTATTTTTCTTATTGGAAATTTATATAAATTATCTAAAAGCATCATTACTATTCCTGGAGTAAAAGTACTTCCACCACCTGCTACAACTATTGAAAATTTTTTCATAATAAATACCCCCTAAATTAATACATATATTGTAATTTAATACTATCAAAACGTTTAAATAAATGCAATTAACTTTCACTCTTTAGATATTTTTCTACTTATTTTGTTATTTAGTTCTTTATCTTGTGAATATTCACAACACTAATAAATATTCACTATAAGAATCAAACACATTGCTGATACAAATAGTATAAACAAACTAAATATAAAATCTAAATCTAGTTTACTTTTTATAAATATTTCTTTAATATTAAATTCCTTAAAAGACTTTATTTTAAACGTCTTTATTATCGCAAAAACTATAAGAACAAATCCAAAAATATTTGCCACTAACCCTTGCGCTATTGCTATAATTATTAAATTTCTCTTTGCACTATTTACATCATTTTTATCTTTAAGTATCTTAACAGAACGATTACATACATAGGCACAAAATATACCCAACATAGAAATTATAAATGCTAAAGTTATTTTACTATTCATTAATATCGGATCAAAAACACCTCTTCCACTTATTAATGATATAGCGTATAAGCACATCAAAAACACTAAAGGAATACTCAAACAAAAAAACATACTAATGCTTATCCATTTATAACTTATTTTAGACTCTTTATCCTTTAAACTATTAATTGTACTTCTTTTAGATACTACACCTTTTCTTACTGCTTTCATGCAATCATTCCTTTCTCTAAAAGCTTTTAATTATTAATTATTTCATTAAAACTTCAACTTCTTCTCTAAATTTAACAACTGACATTCCTATTATTACTTGTACTGCCTTTCCTTTTTTAACAAGTCCATGAGCGCCTGCCTTTTTAAATACAGAAACATCTTGAACTAAACTTGGATCTTTAACTGAAACTCTAAGTCTAGTTGCACAGTTATTAAGTTCTTCGATATTGTCAGCTCCACCTAAAGCATTTAATATAATTTGTGCCTTACTTAAATTAGTGCTGTCTATTTCTGCTGGACTTATACTATCCATAGCAACACCCATACCCTTACTAGCCTTATAATCTGCTTTTGTATAAAGCTTAGTTTCCTCTTCATCATCTTCTCTACCTGGAGTTTTTAAATCAAGCTTCAAAATTAAAGTTCTAAATACTACAAAATATATTCCTGTAAATACTAATCCAATAGCAATTTGTTTTATATAAGTTCCACCATGACTACTAAATAAAGGAATCCAGTTTAGTGAAGCCCATTCAATTAATCCACCACCAAAATTACCAACTACACCAAATATATAAGCTGTTGCAGATAAAGTTGCTGCTAAAACTGCGTGGACTGCAAATAATAATGGAGCTATAAATAAGAATGTAAATTCTAAAGGTTCTGTAACCCCTGCCACTATTGCAGTTAATGTTGCAGGTATTAAAAGACCAGCTACTATTTTCTTTTTATTTTTCTTAGCTGTTGCATAAAATGCTCCTGCTATACCAACACTACCAAATATTTTTGACATTCCATGAAGTGCAAATCCACCTGCTGGGAATAATGTTTTAAGCGGTGCTGTTGACATTGAAAACTCTGTTAAATGAGTTGCCCAATAAGCTGTTATTCCACCATCAACAGCTATAGAATCATACATAAACGGACTGTATACAAAGTGATGTAGCCCTGTTGGTATAAGAATTCTTTCTAAGAATGTATAAATCCAAACTCCAACTGCACCAGATGATAATAAAAATCCTTGTAATGATGCTATTGCTCCTTGAACTTTTGGCCAAACAGCTGCTACTAAAAATGCTATTGGTATCATGACAAAGAAGCCAATTATAACTATTAGTGATGACCCCTTAAATATTCCTAAAACTTCTGGAAGTTCAACATCAAAAAACTTATTATGAATAGAAACAACAGTTAAAGAAATTAAAATAGCACCTATCATACCAGTATCTAAAGTTTTAATACCTGCAATATTAGCTAAACCACTTGTTCCTCCAACTTCTGCTGCAAAATCAACTCCAAAGCTACTTCCCCATGTTCCAAGAATCGCTCCTAAGAAATAATTAAAAGTCAAATATACAACTACAGCTTCCATACAAGCTCTAGCTTGTTGCTTTTTAGCAAGCCCTATTGGTAACCCTATTACAAATAGAAGAGGTAATTGATTAAATACTGTCCATGCACCTTGCTCTATGACATTCCACATTTGGTACCAAAAAGTAGATTCACTTGCTATTGACCCCATTATTACTGGATTTTTAAACAATGTTGCAAATCCAACCATCATTCCCGAAAAAGCAAATAATAGTACAGGAGTAAACATAGCTCCACCTAATCTTTGAATTTTCTGCATCATATGCATCATCCCCCTTAATAATTTTATTTTAAAAGAACAAAATTAATTATTACTAATATTATTTTAATATTTATCAATGAAGTTATCTATATATTTGTATTTTTAGTTCTTTTTTACACATTATTGGAAATGTTTACATAGATATGTGAAATTTCACATTATTTTGATATTATAATAATTTAAAATAAGCATTATTTTTTATTTATATTTTCTATCCTATAACCAATTTCCTTATTAGCAAATTTATATCCATCTTCAATTAACTGCTCTCTACTCTTAGCATTTCCAAGAATATTATCTATAGTTAGCTGATTTCTATCCTTAAAATACTTATCTAAAAGGCTTTCTTCAATATCTCTTTGGGAAGCTAATGAATAATCATCTAATATATGATTTACATCAAATCCATGTTTTTCAAGTTCTCTTCCAACTAAAATGCTTCTATGACACCTTACAGGATCTTGCATAGCACCTAAAAGCACTATTTTATATCCTTTTTCTAGTCCTGTCTTAAGTCTTTTGATTCCTCTTAAAAATTCTTCTTCTAAAATAACCTTATCAAAATCAGCATATCCTTCTTTATTGTAAGAAACCTTTCTAACTCTTTTAGCCGCAAATTCTTCTCCCATATAGATATAAGTAAATCCATTTTTTTTAAGTGTATATGCTATAACTTCCTTATCAAACCAAACGTTATACTTTGAGTAAGGTGTTCCTCTAATGTCTACAACGCAATTAATATCATAATACCTTAACATCTCCATAAGCCTTTCAACACTATAATTTGAATGACCTAAAGTATATATTTTCATAAGCATATCCCCTCTCATTTTTATAAATCATAAAAAATTTTATACCATTTCTACTGTTCTATTATAACTTTATTATTTACAGAAAATAGTTTGATATTTAACTTTTATTCTGAAATATAAAATAAAAAAACACTACATCAAAATAAACAACAAATTTATAATTGCTTATTTAAAACATAGCGTTTTTTATAGTTAATGTCGATTTTAGTGTTTTAAAAATTAATTTACTTAAGAAATCTAAATTTATATAAATGAGCTTTACATCTTACTTTTCTTATTGCTTTTATTAAATACTTTTATTAGTTTTAAGACGGTATAACAGATGAAAACAATATTTAATATTATTACATTTTTCATATTTATATTTTTACTATTTAAATACGCAAATAAAATATGAACATAAATCAAACCATAAAACACATAAGACCATCTTTGAATCTTTTTCCACATTCTACCCTTTAATTTTCTCTTTGCAAAATTAAATGATGTTACAAAAAGTGGAATCATTATAACAACTGCTAAGACACCTGCAATTGAATATATTATACGATTTGTAGTAAGATGCTTTCCGCTCATTAATATCATAATTAATTTTAGTCCATGAACATATATATGTGGAACTATTAATAACGATGCTACTATTGCAAGTTCAGCCCTTATTTTCATAAAATGTTTTGTTAAAGACATATTTCTGCTCATGACTCCCATAAACATAACAACAACAAATAAAAACGTAGATACATAACCATTATAAGTTAATTTTTCTATATATTTTAAATAACTTGGCAAAAAACTACTTAATTTATTTAACTCACAATATGTAATCAACGCAACTAATAATATGGCAAGTAAATATATAGCCCTATTATGCCTTTTTATATTTGATGAAATATATTTCAAATTAAATTACCTCCAGTAAACCTTTTAGTAACTTAACACTAATTAATTTTAATACTTTCATTTAAAAAGAGGGAGCTTTATCAAAAGATATAGCTCCTAAAAAAGAGATGTCAAACGAAATTCTTTTAACCATATATGTGAATATTCAATTAAAAGTAAACTCTTTATCAATTAAACATTGTTTGTTTAATATGATCCGATTTTGTGGAAAAACTTAATAACCAATGCTTTAAAAGTATTGACTTGTAAAATTATTTAATTTATCCTTCATTTAATTGATAATGATTTTCATTTACAGTTATATTATAATATGTTTTTATACCATTGTCAATAATTTTGTTTTTAATTTACATTCTATTAATAATTTAAATTATTGAACAACTAAAAAATAATAAGTATTACTAAAATGGACAATTAGCAATACTTATTACTTTTTTTACAACTAATATTAATCTTTATTTTTTTGCTTATTTTCAGGAATTAATTGTTCCTCATATTTAAGAATACGCTCCTATCTTTAAAAATTTTATCTTAAAAATGCGTTTCATCTATACTAATTTTATTTAACTCATTATTAATATTTTCTAACTCATTTTTTGTTAGTCTAATATTAACAGTCCCTAAATTTTCTTCTAATCTATGGATTTTAGTTGTTCCTGGAATAGGTACTATAAAAGATTTTTGAGCAAGTTCCCAAGCTAAAACTACTTGAGCTGGTGTAGCATTTTTATCTTTAGCAATTTCAAAAATTAAATCTAATAACTTTTGATTATTTTCCATAACCTCTGGCTTAAATCTTCCCATAAAGCTCCTAAAATCATTTTTATCATATTTTGTGTTTTTTGTATGTTTTCCACTTAAAAAACCATTTCCAAGAGGGCTATAAGCAACAAAGCTAATCCCCGGCTCTTCACACACATCAAATAATTCTTTTTCTGGCTTACGCCATACCATAGAATACTGATTCTCTATAGCTGTCCACTTTACACACAGCATGAGCACGTCTCATATGCATTAGACAAGCCCCAATGCTTTATTTTCCCCTCTTCTATCAATTCTTTCATTGTTCTTGCTACAACTTCTGGCTCTACCTTTGGATTTATACGATGTTGATAATATAAATCTATACAATCAACTTTTAAACGCTTCAAAGAACCTTCTAATTGTTTCCTAATAGATTCTGGAGTGCTATCTAAAACATGTTCTAACTTTCCATCATTAATAACTGTTCCTGTTATACCAAACTTAGTAGCTATAACCACTTTTTCTTTAAAAGATTTTAATGACTCTCCTAAAAGTTTTTCATTATTTTCTCCATAAACCACTGCAGTATCAAAAAAATTACATCCCATTTCTACTGCTCTATGAATTAATTTAATCATTTCTTTTCTATCAGCAGCAGGTCCATAAGCATGATCCATCCCCATACCCAAGCCCTATTTCAGAAACCTCAAGCCCACCATTTCCTAAAATACGTTTTTTCATTTCCATCTCTCCTTTTAATAATTATAGTTTGCTATATTTAAACTATAATATATGTAGATTTTATTAATTTAAATTTCTTCTTTATATATAAATGATATATCTTTGAGTTAACTCAAAAGCAAGTATTTTTATTGCAGATTAATTATCCTTATAAATATATTTTTTCCATAAAAAATATCATGGAAATACTATGTGAATATTCCATGATATTATTCTTGTTACTATTAAAATAAATTTTAAAATTATAAATTCTCACCATTTGAGTTTATAACTTCTTTATACCAATTAAAACTCTTTTTTCTTAATCTATTTAAAGTTCCAGTTCCATCATTGTTTTTATCAACATATATAAAGCCATAACGCTTCTTCATCTCTCCAGTTCCAGCACTTACAAGGTCAATACACCCCCAAGGAGTATATCCTAAAAGTTCAACCCCATCACCAATTGCCTCTTTCATTTGCTCAATATGAGCCTTTAGATAATTTATTCTATAATCATCATTAATTGAGCCATCTTCCTCAACTTTATCCACAGCACCTAAACCATTTTCAACAACCATTAATGGAATTTGATATCTATTATAAATTTTATTTAAAGTAATTCTTAATCCTACAGGGTCAATTTGCCATCCCCAATCACTTGCTTCTAAATAAGGGTTCTTTAATCCCATTGAAAGATTTCCTCCTGTAGTTTCTACATCAGGATTGTTGCTTACACAATTAGACATATAATATGAGAAAGTATAGAAATCAATACATCCATTTTTTAAAGTTTCTAAATCTCCCTCTTCCATTTTTATTTGTATATCATTTTCTTTAAAGAAACGCTTAGCAAATCCTGAATATTCTCCTCTTACATGAACATCACCACATAAATAGTTTGAAAACTCTTCTTTTTGCTCTGCTAATAATACGTCTTCAGGGTTACAAGTGTATGGATATTGAGCACCATATGCTATCATACATCCAATTTTAAAATCTTTATTTATTGAATGACCAAGTTGCACAGCCTTTGCACTTGCAACAAATTGATGATGAAGTGCTTGGAAACATTCTTGATTATGGTCTTTTTCAGATGGCCCAAATCTTAATTCTCTTATATCGTCAAACATAACTCCAACTCCCATAAATGCTGCTGCAGGTCCATGAGTTAATATATTTATTTCATTAAATGTTAACCAATACTTAACTGAATCCTTATATCTATTAAATATAGTTTCACAATATCTTAAATAACAGTCGATAGTTTCTCTTCCTAACCAACCATTAAATTTTTTAGTTAATCCAAATGGAGTTTCATAATGAGATATAGTTACTAATGGTTCTATATTGTATTTTTTTAATTCTGCAAAAACATCATCATAAAACTTTAATCCTGCCTCATTTGGAACTAATTCATCACCATTTGGAAAAATTCTTGTCCAGTTTATAGACATTCTAAATGTTTTAAATCCCATTTCAGCAAAAAGTGCTATATCCTCTTTATATCTATGATAAAAATCTATTGCTTCATGACTTGGATAGTATGTGTTATCTTCAAGCTCTGGAGTTATTCTTCTGGCTGTAGTGTGTGTTCCCCCTGTCATAACATCAGCTGTACTTAATCCTTTACCACCTTCTCTATATCCACCTTCAAATTGGTTAGCAGCAGTTGCTCCTCCCCATAGAAAGTTTTTTGGAAATTTAACATCTGTTTTCATACTTATTCCCCCTAATTACTTTATATTTTATTTTTAATATCTACAACCTATAAGGTTACACATATCGAAAATAAAAATATTTTATCTAACTAAAATTCAATTAATTATATATTTAGGAAAGGTGAAAAAAATTTCACCTAACCTAAACACAATATCTATTTTATTTAAAATCTTATTAAGACATTACTGTTATTAGATTTTCTCCATATTCAATAATATCTTTATTTGTTTCTATAACATCTAAATACTTATCAAAATTTGTAATTATTACTGGAGTTTCTAAAGAATATCCTTCTCTATTTATAGCATTTATATCAAACTCTAATAATACATCACCTTTTTTAATCTTATCACCTTGTTTTACTCTTGCCTTAAAATGCTTCCCTTCTAACTTTACTGTATCCATTCCCACATGAATTAAAAGTTCTGCTCCGCTATCTGTTGTAATTCCTAAAGCATGAAGAGTTGGAAAAAGAGTTGTTAACGTTCCATCAGCTGGTGCAATAATTTTGCCTTCTTTAGGCTCAATTGCTATACCTCTTCCTAATAACCCACTAGCAAAAGCCTCATCTTTAACATCTGATAAAGGCTTAACTACTCCCTTTATTGGACTTGTCAATATTTCTCCTTTTATTATAGATTTCTCAACTGTTTCTACCACTTCACCATCAGTTAAATCTTCTTCGTCTAATTTGCCAAAGAAGAACATTAAAGCAAATCCTACTGCCAATCCAACTACTGTTGCTAATATAATTCCATAAAATCCACTATCTATTCCTGTTGGATTTATACATGTTGGAATTACAAATAACCCCATAGCTCCTGATGAATATAATCTTGTTCCAAATAGCCCCATTATTCCACCAGTAACAGCACCACCTATACAACTTAAGATAAATGGTTTCTTTCTTGGAAGAGTTATACTATAAATTGCAGGTTCGGTAATTCCAAATATTCCTGAAATTATTGCTGGAATACATAAAGATTTTAATTTTTTATTTTTAGCCTTAAGCATTATTGCAATTACTACACCTGTTTGTGCAAAACATACTGCAACTGAAGTTGCTAAAACAGAATCATAGCCTAAAACTGCTAAATTATTAAATGCTATTGGAACTAATCCCCAATGAAGTCCAAACATAACAAATATTTTCTAAAATCCACCAATGAATAAACCTGCAACTAATGGGCTAAAGTTATAAATAGCTGAAGTAACACTTCCTAATAAATCCCCTGCTGTTGATGTTATTGGTCCTATTACTATAAATGTTAAAGGTACAACTATTAATAATGTACAAAAAGGTACTAAGAATGTTTTAACTACATCTGGTATAATCTTTTTAAAAAATTTCTCTACAACAGATGCCACATATATTGATAATATTATAGGTATAACTGTTGAAGCATACCCACTAGCTGGCATAACTACAGGAATTCCACAGAAAGTTATTGTTTGTCCTGCAAGACCTACAATGTCAGGATAAATAAGCGCTGCACCGATTACCATACCTAAAAATTGATTTACTTTAAACTTTTTAGCTGCTGTAAACCCTAAGAATACAGGGAAGAAGTACATTAAACTATCACCTATAGCATTTAAAATCATATAAGTGGAATCAGTAGCTGTAAGGATATTAGCCGATATTAAAATAGCATTTACACCCTTAATCATTCCTGTTGCTGCTAAGAGCCCAAGGATAGGCTGAAAAACTCCAGATACTATATCAATAAACCTATTAAGAGGATTCATCTTTTCTTCTACTTCCCCACTAGATGCATTATCACTAATTCCTGCAACACTACAAACATCAGCATAAACATCTGGCACATGATTTCCTATTACAACTTAGTATTGCCCTCCACTCTTTACAACGGTTACAACACCGTCCATCTTTTTTAATACATCTGTATTTACCTTGCTTTCATCTTTTAATTTAAAACGTAACCTAGTAACACAATGACATAAACTGTTTATATTTTCTTTTCCACCTACATTTTTTATAATGTCTTTAGCTAAATTTTCATACTTCATAAAATTACCCCCTTACTAAATTTTTTATAATATAAAAAGGCAATACTAGTATTAATAAAACTTAAAAAAATTCTATTAATACTGGTATTGCCTTGTAAATCCAAGTAACAATCCAAAATTATTTAATTTTAATCTTTAAATTATCTCTGAGTAACCCTTTGTATATGAATTGTTAAATATAACTTTTCATCATTTGACATATCAACTTCTAAAAACTTTTCTATTTTTAACATGCAGTTATATGCTTTTTTATATTTTTCTTCACTTGTTCTAATAAATCATTATCTGATTCAATCATATTATTATCATTTAATCTTTTTAATAAAAATCTTAAATGTGTAATAAACCTATCATAATTTAATGAATTTTCATCAATTTCTATATTATAAGTATACCTTATTATTGTCATTATTCCTTGAATATACTTGGCTATTTTTATAGCATCTAAACTTTCCTTTGATGAACAATTAATTTGAGCATTTATAATATGAAGAGCAATATTACTAGCTTCATCATTTGGAAGTCTTTTTTTGGTATATTCCTCAATAATATCTAATGCTTTTAACCCTACTTTATATTCTTTATTGTAAAATTTTTTTACTTCCCAACCTAAAATATTTGGTTTGCTAATTCCTTCATCATATAAATTTATTGAATGATTTATGTGATCTGTAAGTGTTACATAAATATAATCATTCAATTTAACATTTAAATTTGCCTTAGCATATTCAATGATATTTGAACATGCCTTAATTTGCTCTATTGGAACATTCTCTAATAAAGATTTAAATCTATCTGATGCATTATTTTCTTTTAAAATAAAAGTCTTTTCAATTAAATCCTTATCTAAAATATCTCCTGACCTCTTTTTAAAAGCTATTCCACATCCCATTGCTATAATTTCATCTTTATTCTTTTCTTTAGCTAGAACTACATTATTATTAAAAATTTTCTTTATAATCATCTTTGCAACCCTCACATCTTTTATGCAAACACATAAAACAAAAAAATTTATTAAATGATTATATATTTTGTAAACGTCTAACTACTTTTAATATACCATTTTTACGATAAATTATAAATACTATTTTGTAACTTTTTTATTATTTTTATATATTTAACACTTATCTCTACTTTCTATTTAAATGGCATTTTATATAAATTTATTTATATAAAAGATTTTAAGGTTTAAAAATCAAATGAATTTTGATTATAACAATATATTCGCATTGTTAAAATTATTGTTTTACACTAGAATTTATTATAAAAAAATTATATAATTAAAATATTCATTTGACATATACATTTTTTCATATATAATATAATTATAGAAAATAATTATTAAATAATATTTTCTATGCTTAAATAACGTTTATTATTAAATCATAAAATTTTACTTAAAGCAAAATAGAAATTTTCGCTTTATAAAACAACTTAACTTATAATTAATAATTCCTAATAATTCACACTTATTACTAAGTATAGAGTTTTAATATATTCTATTCTCTATATTACTGCCAGAAAAGACCATGAATAAATTCATGGTCTTTTTATTATTTTAATTAAGTCGAAATGTATTTATTATATAGAAATTATACAATTTTTTTTGATTTTAACATTTTTAATCTAATTGTCTTTACATCAATCCCAAAAAATTCAGCATATTCTTCTATTTCTTTATTATAATTTCTAAAATATCCTATAATAAACCTATAAAACTTTTTAGAAAAAGGATATTTATATATCATTTCTTGAGATTTCTCCCTAATTTTATCCTTTTTTATTTCTCCATCAATTAATTTATAATAAATATTATTTGCTTCTTTTTTACCTTTATTATCATAAAAAGCATTTATTTCATACCCTTTTTTTTCATTTATTATATCTATAATTGCATAATGGATACTAAAAACATCTTTGTATATACCCTTCTTTAATTTTTCTTTCGTTTCTATATCTTTAAAAATTTTTGTCATTTTATTATTAATTTTTATATCTAATTTTATATTTTCAAAAACGTTTCCAATGATACTTCCAATCTCATAAAGTACTTCCAAAAACTTTGACTCTAAAGATTCCTCAATAGATTTATATCCTCTACCACTAGATCTTACTAAACCCTTTTTTACAACTCTTCTAACCCGTCTATTCCTTCTTTTATATTTACTATCCATAAGATTATTATATTGCTCTTTTAAATTTAAGAAACTTCTTTTGAAATTTCCTAAGTAATTTTTACTATATTTCTCAAAGCAATTAAAATCTATGTTATTTATGCCTGCACTTTTTAAAACATAAAAACCTTTTTCTAAAGCATTATTTATAACCTTAAGCCCATCTTTATTACCTCGTATCATAAAATCATCAAGGCTTGTATACTTTTTATTAAATTTATTAATGAAATTTTGCGAGCTATCTAATGCTTCTTTATAAAATATATTTCTTATATCAATATATAATTTTTCCTCATCTTTAAAAGTTACATTTTTCCCTAACACATTAAAAGTTTTACTCATAAAACCATTCCATTCTTAAATCTTTTCTTAAATTTTATCATATTTTTACTTATAAATCTATAAAGTTGATTAGCATTAACAATTTATTAAATATTGTTTACAAGTAAACATTAGTTTATAATAATAATTGTTGCTTATTAACTATACAAAGGAGAAATATATGAATAGAGAATATTTACTAGGTGAAGAAAAATTACATAAAGCCATTTTTGTTTTAACCCTTCCTGCTACATTATCTGCACTTTCCACAGTCATTTATAATATTATAGATACTATTTTTATAGGTAAATATGTAGGGGATGTGGGCATAGCCGCTATATCTATTTATCTTCCTATTCAAATGATTATTTCAGCTTCAACACTTCTTTTTGCATCTGGCATAGGTTCTTTTATTTCAAGACAAATAGGTGCAAAACACTATGATAAAGCTGAAGAATCCATAGGAACTCTTTTTGCTTTTATAACTACTCTTGCTATAATTTTATGTATTTTAGGAGTATCTTTTCCAAAACAAATTGTAGAATTATTTTCTGCTGAAGGTAGCATTATTCCATATGCTACAAACTATGCTAGAATGATGTTTATAGGGACACTATTTTTTCCTCTTTGTTTAGCATCAAATAATGTTATGAGAGCAGAAGGTAGCGCTAACTATTCAATGTATGGAACAGTAATTAGTATTGTTTCTAATATAATTTTAGATTATATATTCATAGTTCTTTTAAGATGGGGAGTTACAGGTGCTGGACTTGCCACAACATTATCAAAATTTATAAACTTCCTTTATATAGTTTATTATTTTAAATTTAAAGCTATGTTAAAAATTAGAACTAGATATATAAGATATAATATTGATATGCTAAAAAAAGCTATTCCTATTGGATTTTCAACATTTTTAAATCAACTTACAGGAAGTATCTCAATTGTTCTTTTAAATAATGTCTTATATTCTTTAGGGAGCACAGAATCTGTTGCAATTTATGGAATAGTTTATAAATTAACTTCACTTATTCAAAGGTCGGCTGGTGGATTTTCAAGAGGTTCTCAACCTTTAATTGGATATAATTTTGGTGCTAAAAACTTTAAAAGGATAAAAGACGCCGTAAAGTTTAGTGCTATAATTTCAACCTCCATATGCTTAATAGCTACAATTATTATGATTATTCTTTCTAAAGATTTTGTGGCTATGTTCACTAACGATTTATCATTAATAAATAATTGTAGCCATGTTCTTAGAATTACTCTTTTAGCTTCACCTCTTCTTGGCGTATATTTTTTATCTATTGCTTTTTATAGGGCTATTGGATATGCAAAACAATCTATAATTCTATCAATGTTAAGAAGAATTATCTTTTTTATACCAATGCTTTATATACTTCCTTATGTATTTAACTTAGGGGTATTAGGCGTTTGGATAGCACTACCTTTATCTAATCTTATTGCATCTTTAGTTGCAATATGCTTTTTAATCAAAGATTCAAAATTTACTAAAAAAATAAAGTTATATAAATAATTTATAAGTAAAAAATCACAATATATGTTTAGATACTGTGATTTTTTATCTTATATTTAATTATTTATCTCTTCTTGGATTTTCAAATGATACTGGTGTTGGATTTGGCGCTTCATGTTTTGGTCCTGGTGATGATAAATCAAAATAAAGCTTAGAATCTTCAGTAATTCCAAAATCTTTATTTGAACCACTATTTTGAACTTTATTTAAAGCTTCTCTAAATAAAGCATTATGTGCTTCTTCCCTATTAAGTAAAAAGTCTATTGTTTCTCTTACATATTTATCTTCTATTTGACGATATAAATATTCATAAACTACCTTTGCCCTTTGTTCTGATGCAATATTTGCAAGAAGGTCAGCAACTAAATCCCCTGTTACTGTTACATAATCTGCTGTCCAAGAATATCCTGATGCATTCGCTAAAACTGGTGATAATCCGTTTGTTACATGAGGTTCTATTCCACCAACTCCAACAGCTTCGTAATTCACATCATGACCATTTAATAAATTTATAGTTTGAGCTACCATTTCCATATGGCTAAGCTCTTCCGCACCTATATCTAAAAACAAATCTTTAATCTCTTTATCCTTTATTCTAAAACTTTGAGATATGTATTGTAGTGCTGCCTTTAATTCTCCATTGCAACCTCCTAATTGTTCTTGCATTAATACTGCATATTGAGGATTTGGCTTTTCCACTTTTACCTCATGTAATAATTGCTTTTCATGTTTAAACATAAAATAATTCCTCCTAAAATATAAATTCCTATTTCTTAGGATTTCACATTATTATGGATTTATTCCTATCATCAGTAAATATCATAATACATATTTAAAAACACTATTTAATATCTACTCATTAAATAGTGCTTACTTTTTTGTTTTACTTATTAATCTCTATTCCTTTAAATTTTATGTTTTTATATTTTTCAAACTTTTCTTTTACTACCTATTAACTTAAATTACTCTAAAAAATTTAATATTTTAGCTGTAACAAAAGACATTGATAAAAATTTTTCCTTGCTCCAATTAAAAACTAATTTTTCATTAGAAAAAATTTATATTCTAATCTCTGAATTTTTAATGAAAAAACAACAACTATACATAAAAAAATATACTATATTTAATAGTATAACTAATGATTTTGAGATTCACTAAATCTTAAATATAGCTGAAAATTATTTAAATAATCCAATACTAATCTTAGATACTAGCTATAAAATTTTAGGACTTTCTAAACTTGCAACACTACTTCATGATTCTATAAATAACCATAATGAAAATTATTATTTAGTTTCTAAAATTATTGAAAACATTAAAGAAGATAATTGTATGAACACAGTATATAACTCCACTGAAGCATTTTTTCACTTTACTAACGAAAAACTTATCTTTTGTGGAATAAAAACAAATGAAATAACGACAGCGTATATTTGTGTTGTAAAAAAATATAGAGATTTTGACTTTGATGATTTAAATCTTGTAAATACTCTATCTAAAACATTATCTATACAAATTCAAAAGAATAATTTATTTATAAGTACCTCGGGTTTAGAGGAAGAATACTATCTTAATTGATTTATTAGAAAACAAAGTAGATGATATAGATTATGTAAAAGAAAGACTATCTCAAACAAATTTTAAAATAAAGGATAACCTATTTTTAGTGGCAATTCCTTTTAAACAAATGTATAAAGATTATAGGCACAACTTTGGCTTAAAACAGTTAATAAGCAGTATTAAAAGCATTCTTCTAAATTCCATCATAACCTATATTGATAATAAAATTATATTTCTTGTAAGTAAAAACTCTGAAAAATTATTTTCTTGTGATGTTGAAACTCAATTTTTAAATTTTTTAAAACTAAATCATCTAAAAGCTGGAATTAGTATGCCCTTTGAAAATATTTTAGAAACAAGAGAATTTTATAAACAAAGCATAAATGTTTTAAATATAGTTGAAAATTTATGTTCTAAAGATTATATTTTTTATTTTGAGGATTACTTAGAATATTATTGGTTTAACTTATCAGTAAATAATAAAAATCAAATCAATATAAAAAAAATTATCATTAATGATAAAAAGCATAATACTGAACTTTTAAAAACTTTAATTACTTATTTAGAATACAACAGAAATTCAAACATAGCATCAAAAGTTTTAAAAATTCATAACAGTACCTTTTTTTATAGGTTCCATAAAATAGAAGCATTGCTTAACATATCATTATCAGACAGCGATATCTTATTTAGATTAGAATTATCATTAAAATTGTTAAAGTATATAAATAAAGATATATCAAAAACTTGATATATCTTTATTTCAAAGTTTTAACTTGTAAAAATTATACAATTATTCTGTAAATAATAATATCTTATTTAGATTAACCACAAATACTTAAAAAATATTTCATAAAAGTTAAATCTTCTGTAAGTTCTGGATGAAAAGATGTTGCTATAATATTCTTTTCTTTAACAGCAACAATTCTATCCTTAACCTTGCATAAAACTTCTATATTTTCTCCAACTTCCTCTACATAAGGAGCCCTTATAAATACAAGTTCCATTTCATTCTCTATCCCTTTAACTTTATGAAATTCACTAAAGCTATCTAATTGCCTTCCAAAAGCATTTCTCTTAACCTTTATATTCATAAGATTTAAATGGCTATTTTCTCCCTCAATTTCTTTTGCTAAAAGTATCATTCCGGCACAAGTTCCAAAGGTAGGCAGCCCTTCTTCTATTTTTCTTTTTAGAGGTTTTAAAAGATTTGTTATCCTTAAAAGTTTTCCCATAGTTGTACTTTCTCCACCAGGTAATATTATTCCATCTAACCCTTCTAAATCCTCTTCTTTTTTAACCTCTATAGCATCATGACCTAAAGCTTCTATCTGTTTTATATGTTCTATAACTCCTCCTTGGAAAGCCAAAACTCCAATTTTCACAGCCTACCATCCTCTTTCTTCATATCTAGTTTCTAATTCATTAGCATTTATTCCAAACATTGCTTCTCCTAAATCCTCAGAAACCTCAGCTAACTTTTTAGGATCATTATAATATGTTGTTGCTAAAACAATTGCTCTTGCTCTTTTCTCAGGATTATCTGATTTAAATATACCAGAGCCTACAAATACACCCTCACTTCCAAGTTGCATCATAAGAGCAGCATCCGCTGGAGTTGCAACCCCACCTGCTGCAAAGTTTACTACTGGAAGTTTCCCTGTTTCATGAACCTCTTTCACTAAATCATAAGGTGCTCCATAATTTTTAGCTAAAGTCATAAGTTCTTCCTCAGTAGCGTTTTGAATTTCTTTTATTTGCTTAGTCATTGTTCTCATATGTGTTACAGCTTGTACTATGTCACCAGTTCCAGCTTCACCCTTAGTTCTTATCATTGAAGCACCTTCCCCTATCCTTCTCAATGCTTCACCAATATTTGTCGCACCACATACAAAAGGCACTTTAAAATCACTCTTAATTATATGATATTTATCATCAGCAGGAGTTAAAACTTCACTTTCATCTATAAAATCAACTTCTAAAGCTTCTAAAATTTGAGCTTCTACAAAATGACCTATCCTAACCTTAGCCATTACAGGAATTGAAACAGCTTCTTGAATTTCTTTAATCATTTTTGGATCTGACATTCTAGCCACTCCACCTTGCTTTCTTATATCAGATGGAACTCTTTCAAGTGCCATAACTGCACAAGCACCAGCTTTCTCAGCAATAATAGCCTCTTCTTTATTAGTGACATCCATTATTACTCCACCTTTAAGCATTTGTGCTAGATTTTTATTAATTGATTCTCTACTCATAGTTTCCCCCATTTTTTTACAATTACTTATTTTATATAAATATATCATAAAATAAAATAAATACACAAATGTATGGGTACAATATTAATGCCTTATTTATGTATTCTTCTATACTAAATAAAGCATTATAACATTATTTATTTTTCTATCTCAAACCATCCCTCAGACGCTTCTAACATTGTCATCATCTTTTTAGGTATTTTTTGTTTTTCTAAATTATTAGCATGAACAACAGTTTCTATTTTTTCATTATTTTTTACTTTATTAACCCAATCTGGATCAGTAATAATTACATGACCTAAAGCAATTAAATCATACCCCACATTTTCTAACGCACCCTTAGCATCTTCTTTTGTATAAATACTTCCAACACCTATTAAAGGCTTTCTTCCACCTATTTTTTCTAAAATAAGTTTTCCTATAATTCTCTTGTCATCTTTATCTCTAATTGATGTGTTATTATATTTACTTAATGAAATATGGAGATAATCTATCTCTTCATTCGCTAAAGTATCAACCAAATAAAGAGTATCATCTAAAGTTATTCCTGGATTTTCTAATTCCTCAGGTGAAAATCTATAACCTATTATAAAGTCTTCTTTACCAAAATCTTTTTTAGCTTTATTTACTGCTTTTACAATTTCTAAAGGGAATTTAATTCTCTTTTCTCTGCTTCCTCCCCACTCATCGTTTCTTCTATTTGAGTGTGGTGAGAAGAATTGTTGAATTAAATATGTATTCGCTCCATGAATTTCAACTCCATCAAACCCAGCTTCTATGGCTCTTCTTGTAGTTTCATAAAATCCATTTATAAGGTCTAAAATTTCTTCATTTGTAAGTTCCCTTGGCGCTTTTAAAGATTCCATAGGCCCAAACAAATTATAATTTGGCTTAACAGCAGATGCACTTACAAGCTCTCCTTTAGTCGGATCTGCCATTCTTCCTGCATGAAATATTTGAAGAACTGCCTTAGCTCCTTGCGACTTTATAGCATCTGCCATTTTTTTTAATGAAGGAATAAATTTATCATCACCTGCATAAAATTCATCTTTAAAACCCTGACCATTAGGCTTGAAAAATGTACAACCTGTTATGACCATTCCTAAATCCTTTGCTCTCACTTTATAGTAATCAGCTTCATCATCTGCAACTGTTAAATCATCATTAGACGCACAAGTTGTCATAGGTGCCATTACTAATTTATTTCTTAAAGTAACTTTATCATTTAATTTAAATTCATTAAACATAAAACCCCTCCTTGTTCTTTTCTTATTTAGTTTGTTTATTTTAATTTTTATTATTCCAAATGTATAGTTCCTAACAAAAACTTTATTTAATATTAAAAAACAAAAAAATAAAAGACTATCTTTTTAAGATAGTCAAAATTCATCTACGCAATCATGCTTATTGGCTTAATTGCCTCATTATAAACCTTTTTCATAAACATAGCACTAAGTATTACCGCTATTATTTCTGATACTGGAAAAGCAAACCATATTGCATTTACTCCAAAAACTTGACCAAATATAAATGCTAATGGTAATATTGCAATTAATTGTCTAACAGCTGAAACCACTAAACTTAACATTCCATTTTCTAGAGCTTGGAACACCGAACTTGCTATGACACAAAAACCTGCAAAAATAAAGTTTATGCTTATTATTCTTAAAGCTGGAATTCCTATACGCAACATATCTTCTGAGGCGTTAAATAAACATAATAGTTGTTTTGGAAATGCTTGAAATATTAAAAATCCTACTAGCATAATACCCATTGCATAGACTGTACTAAGCTTTATTGTTTTTGTAACACGCTCTTCATTTTTAGCTCCATAATTATATGCAACTATTGGAACCATACCATTATTAAGACCAAACACAGGCATAAATACAAAACTTTGAAGTTTAAAATATACACCAAATACTGCTGTTGCTGTTGGCGTAAAACCTATTAATATTTTATTTAATCCAAATGTCATAACAGAACCTATTGATTGCATTACGATAGATGGAACTCCAACAGCATAAATTCTCTTTATAATTTTAATATCAGGTTTGAATACCTTTTTATTTAACTTAATTTCATGATTTTTCTTTAAATTAAAATAAAGAGCTAAAAACATAGCTATAATTTGTCCAGTTACAGTTGCAACTGCTGCTCCAGCAACCCCCATTTCAGGTGCTCCAAATAATCCAAATATAAGTATTGGATCTAAAATTATATTTATAATTGCTCCTATCCCTTGAGTTATCATGGTATAGAAAGTTTTTCCTGTTGATTGTAATAGCCTCTCAAGTATTATTTGCCCAAATAAACCTACAGATAAAATTGTACAAATATATATATATTGACTTCCATGATTTATTATCTCAACATTACTAGTTTGTGATTTAAAAAACACTCCAGTTAAAAATACTCCTATAAGTGCAAAAATTACATAACTTAAAAACGATAAAATTATTCCATTACTAGCTGCCTTATTAGCACTTTCAAAATCTTTTTGCCCTAAACTTTTAGATAACACAGCATTTACTCCAACTCCAGTACCAACCCCTACTGCAATCATCAAGGATTGAAGTGGAAATGCTAAAGAAACTGCCGTTAAAGCATTCTCACTTATTTGAGCTACGAACATACTATCTATAACATTATAAAGTGCTTGAACAAGCATTGATATAATCATAGGCAATGACATTGAAATAAGTAATTTATTTACCGTCATAGTCCCCATCTTATTTTCTTTTATATTCTTTGTGCCTCTCTCCATACTTTATCCCCCTTTTTATATAATTTATTACATACTTAGATATTTTAACATATTTATTATATTATCTGTAAGTTTTTTCGTTCGACTTTTATTATATTTTTTGTAACAAAAAAGAGAACTAAAATTTAGTTCTCTTAATTAACAAACTTTCTTTTTTCTTCTACTTTCTCTTAAGAATGAAGGGATTATCATAATTAATGCAACTATACTTAATGCTAAATATGTATAACCAAATATAGATATTCCTGTATATGAACTTAAATAACCAGTAAATAAATTTAATATACTAGATAAAATAGTTGGAACAACAACAACTTCAAATAAAAATGCTGTTGATTGTTGATTTGTAGGAACAAGATCAGCAATTAAATTATTTTGAACTGGCATTATAATCCCAACAACAACTCCATGAACAATCATTAAGAATAATAAAAACATGTAGTTAGGTATTATAGCCATAAAATACCATCTAAAACATAGAATAATTAATGCTGTAAATGTCGCTAAATAACTCTTTTTAGCAAAAGGTAATTTATGAAAAATAAACAACAATAGTATTTCCATCACAATCATAATAAAAGGAACTGTACTTATCAAACTAGTAGGACAACCAAGTTTTTCAAGAATAACTTGTATAGAATAATTGCTTGCAGAATTACATGTTGCCATTATCACGTTTGTTGCAAATAACTGTATCAAAAACGCCTTATTTTTAAGCAAACTAAAAAGAATTTCTTTAGCGTTAACATTATTTTCAGTAACATCTAAATTATCATTTGCATTTACTTCAACTGCATTCTCTCCTGTTGTAAGTTCAGGTATAAATTGAAGTATAACGATAGTAGATAACATTATAATACCACATATAAGTAACGCACCTGTTGTTCCCCATAGATTTATAAATACTGGAGATATAAGACCTGAAATTCCATATCCTATCGCTCCCCATACACGTACTTTACCAAAAGGATATTTTGTCTTTTTTTCTATAGCTAATAAATATTCAGACATCAAACTAGTACTTGGTGCATAAAGACAACTTCCAACTATGGTTACACCAAAAAATATCCAAAAATTATTTATAAATACTAAAACTATTATAGTAATCGCATTTGCTATCGTTACCAATTTTGTTAGATGTATAAGTCTTTTAGATTTATCAATAATTTTCCCCCATAAAGGAGATACAAGTAACATTATAAGAGGTGGTATACTAACTATTAATGATATTTCATCTGTTGTAAATCCCTTAACAGAACTTAGGAAAACAACAAAAATACCATAATAAATACCACCTGCTAACAAATATATAAATAGGTTACTAGAATATAAACCTATTATTTTTTTATCTTTTGTATTCATTAAACTTCTTCCTTTCTCTTTTCTCCTTTTCTATTAATATAAATTTAAATTAAAATATTCACTGTTAACATTTTTGACACAATATATTTCATTTTTTAATATTTTTTTTAATATATTCACTATAAATTCATGATAAAATTTATAATAAATATCAATACAAATTTTCATTTTTATTATTATATTTATGAATATACAGTTTTTTATTTTTTTTAACAAGAATCAAAAAATATTTTTTGTATAGTTAGTCTACATAACTATACAAAGTGTAGATTATGTAGGGAGGGAATTTTAACTTTGTCTACTAAAAATATAAAAAAAATAGATTTAAGAGTAAAAAGAACTGATAAATTAATTTTAGACACATTTATGAATTTATTAAAAGAAAAATCTTTTGATGATATTAGAATTTCTGATATTTGTAATGGGGCTATGATTCATAGAACAACATTTTATAAGCATTTTGAAGATAAGTATAATTTATTAAGTTATGCATTGAAAAATATTATAAACGGGTTTGAAATTAAGAGTCTTGATTTTTATAATAATACTGTTTCAAGAAAATTTTACATAAATTTATTTAAATCTTTTTTACAACATATTGAAAATAATAGAAAAATCTATCTTGTAGGATTAAGAAATCTAAAAAGTGATTTCCTTATAAATAACTTTAAAAGAATTATAGTTACATCTATAAAATACAGGCTAGAAGATAATAATAAACATGGTGCTAATTTTACTATACCCATTCCTGTATTAGCAGAGCTTTATTATGCTACAATGATAGGACTTGGTATTTGGTGGTTACAAAATGACGCTAATATATCTATCGACGAAACCATCAGCTATCTTGATTTAGCATTAACCAATATAATTGAAAACGATGGTGCAAATTAAAATAATTTGTACCACCGTTAAATGACAAATCTGAATTATGTATTTATGTTTTACTAGTTTAATAAAATTTTTATACTAAAATACTCAATATATATCAACTAAATATCTTTATTTAACTTTAAAAAATTTAAGAATTACACTATCTGTTAGCCTCTCTGCTTTGCACACAAAAGCTGTTTCTGAAAGCCATCTAAGTTCTTCATTATAAACTTCGAAACTTGGTGTTGTACAAAAATAATAAAGAGATGAATCTACAAAACCTCCGTTTTTAACTATCTCAACATATTCCTTTGGTACAGTTCTAAATCCATTATTTTCTATATAAAAACTCATTCCATTGTCTAGTTTTACAGCATATCTAGCACTTAAATCACACTTACCATTAGGTCTTATTATTTGACTATCAACCCCACCTGGTAAAACTTCACCGTGCATATCTGCTCCTTTAAGTTCTCCACTTAATATAGGAATTAATTGTCTTCTTCCAACTATATCATCTTGCCCAACTAATATTGGCTTATCTACCTTTACTACTATTGAAAAAACTTCTTCTAACATTTAAACTCCTCCTAAAATTTATTTTTTATATCCTAATTTTTCTGAAATATCTTTAGCTGATTTTAATAAATCATTTATGATTTCATATCCTATTTCTCCAGAAAGTCTTACTGATGGTGCTGCTATACTTAAAGATGCTATAAACTGCGAATTATACTCATATATAGGAACTGCTATACTAGTTATTCCAAGTTCTCCCTCTTCGATAGCCATTGCATAACCTTGATTTTTTACCCTCAATATATCTTCTTTTAATACATTTTTATCTGTAATAGTATTTTCAGTGCGTTTAAATAATTCAATCTTATCTAACGTTTTATCTAAAGTTTCATTATCCATTGAAGATAAAAATAGTTTTCCTGATGCTGTACAATGAAGAGGTATTTTGCCTCCAACTCTAGAATTTACACTAACAGTATTAAACTCTCTAGCCTTTTCAACACAAATTCCTTCAACTATTCCATTTTCATCATAAGGCATTGATAATTGTATATTTTCATTAAATTTATTTCTTAACTTTTCCATGTAAGGTCTAGCTATTTCAATTATATCTGTATGATATTCAAAAGCTTTTCCTAAGATAAATACTTTAGTTCCTAGCTTAAATTTACCATTATCCTTATTTTGTTCAATATATCCCATTGATTCCATTGTGTATATTAAATTTGATGCTGTACTTTTTGGCATATCCAACATTTTAGCTATATCTGTTAACCTTAATTCCTTAGTTTCAATAGAAAAACACTCTAATATCTTTAATGCCTTTACAAGTGAATTTATTATTTTTTTTTCAGCCATTATTATAATTCCTCCTAGCCATTCCACCTCTTAGCTTTATTATAATTTATATTGAATTGATCTAAAAGTTTCATAATATGATGATTTATTATATCATCTAAAGTTTTAGGATTATTATAAAATGCTGGCATTGGAGGAACCATCCTAACTCCAATTCTTGATAATTTAAGCATATTTTCTAAATGTATAGGGCTTAAAGGCGTTTCTCTGGCTGATAATACTAATTTTCTGCCTTCTTTAATCATGACACCTGCAGTTCTTGAAATTAAGTTATCATCATATCCATTAGCTATTGAACTTAATGTTTTCATACTACATGGAAGTATTATCATGCCATCTGTAATAAATGAACCGCTAGATATTTTAGCACCTAAATCCTTATTATCATAAACATAATTTGCTAAGTTTTTTAAATAATTCACTTTATATTCAGTTTCTATTTCAAGATTTTTAATAGCCCAATCACTTAAAATAAGATGCGTTTTTATTCCATTTATATCATTTAAAGTTTCTAATAATTTTACTGCATATATTGTTCCTGTTGCTCCAGTAACTCCAATTACGATGTCCATTTTTCACCTCTTAAATTTCTTATTGTTCTAAGCAAAGAATATGTACCTTTATAAAACTAGTTTAATTATTTTAGTTTGTTACATAATTCAGCTGTAATATCTTTACATAAAGATAACACATGCTGTATCTCATTTTTGCTTATATCATCTAAATGTATACCACAACATACCACAAATTTTCCCGAAAACTCTTTTTTTAATATATCTCCTATAACTTCTGTAACAAAATTTTCTTTATGTCCTTGAAATGTAAAAGTATTTAAATTAACTAAAGAGGAGCCTATTGTTAAGGCTCCCAAATGAGGTTTATCTCCTCCTGTTAAAATAACACATAAATCTTCTCCCATTTTTATAGCTTTAAGATTTATTTTTATTCTTTTAAATTCCTTTTTTATTTCTATCATTATTTTTTAATCAACTCTGGAATAGGAGGTATTTGGTCAAGATTTTTTATTTCTTCAGGATTAATTTTAAATCTTTTATCATATTTTTTATAATTTGTGATATCTTCATCTTCTGTTGACCTCCAAGAAAAGCAACATGTATCACATATATATACTTCCCATGCATCATCAACTGGTGCCTTTGTTAATAAATTTACTGTTTCTGAACCACATCTTGGACAAATCATTATTTATTCCCCCTTATATCTCTTAATGCATTTTTTAAATAATCACTCCAAAAATCAGTTTTTTCAGGAACTTCTAAAAGCTCTGTTTCTCTTGCTTTATCTGGTGCAACTGGAGTTGTAGCATCAATTATAAGCTTTGTGTGCATACCAGCTGGTTCTGATGATGGGTCTAATGGCATACCAGGCGCATTTGGAATTAATACTACATCTTTATCTGGACGAACTCTTGTTGTTAACGCCCACATAACCTGTTCTAAATTAAATGGATCAACAAACTCATCGACTACAATAACTATTTTAGAATATGGCATTCCATGTGGTGTTGATAAAAGTCTCATGGCAACAGCCTTTCCATACCCTCCAAATCTTGATTTTGTTGATATAACTACACCTATTCCATGAGTATACATAGCATTTACAGCAACAACTTCTGGGAAATCTCTTTTTAGTTGTCTATATAAAGGTAAACTTGTGTTTAAAGCCATTAAATAATCAATTTCTGTCCAAGGCATTCCTAAATATAAATTCTCAAAAATAGGATTTTTTCTGTGAGTTATTGTGTGAATCCTAACTTCTGGTTGAAGTCTTGCACCTGAATAACTTCCAGGAAATTCTCCAAAAGGTCCCTCTATTTTTCTTTTTCTTGGAATTATATAACCTTCTAGAACTATTTCACTTCTAGCTGGAATATCCAAATTCCCAACTTCACTCTTAGTAAGTTCAATAGGTTCTCCTTTTAATGCTCCTGCAAAATCATATTCTGATTGTACATACTCTATTGGAGTACTTGACATAAAGTTTAAAATTGGGTCATTCCCTAAACATATAGATATAGGTAATGGTTCATTCATTTCTTCCGCTTTTTTCAAATGAATAGCTATATCATGAAAAGGTAATGGTTGAATTCCTACTAAATCTTTTCCTTTAACTTGAATTCTATATGTACCAACATTTTGTTTATCAAAATTATCTGGATCTTCTGGATCTTTGCTAACTATTAAAGCTTTAGATATATAAAATCCACCATCATATTTATTAACCCTAAATAAAGGTAAAATATCAAAAAGATTTATATCTTTTGTTATCTTAACTTCCTTAATAGGTGCATCTTTTACCCATACAGGTTTTATTGGATACTTAGACCACTTTTTATCTAATTCATAAAATTGCTCTTTTACAGGAGTATCTTTTGGAAGTCCAAGCATAAGTGCATGATTTTGCCATGAACCGTGAACATTTAATACTACAGAATTTTTATATCCTTTAACTTTTTCTACAAGTACAGCCGGAGCACTCTCCATACTCGGTGCTGATTTTCCAATAGCGCTTAAATCAGGCTCTGGCATAACTTCATCTTTAATTCTTACTAATTGATTTTCTTTCTCTAGAAGTTCTAAAAACTCCCTTAAATCTTTATATGACAAACCTATCTCCCCTTTTGTTCAACATTATTGAATTAAGTTTTGTATTGTTGTATATTTAAATTGTATACCCCTAAATTTTAACTGTCAAATTAAATTCAACACTTTCCGTATATCATCATTTATATAAATACCTTTATTTTTAATTTCTAAGGGAATGTTATCTTCACCAAGATTAATTCTTATAAGTGTAGTATTTGAAGGATATTTTATAATTGCGGGAGTATTATATCCAACACCAAGTTCTAATAAAACAAAATTCTTTCCCTTAGCCTTTTCTATAAAATCATTAAAATCATTAAAATTATTAAATATCTTAAAATGGCTTTCTTGGACAAAAAAATTATCTATCCTAAGATTAGGCACTAAAAAATTCCCACATCTAGGACATCTAGGAATATCTTCTTCTCTTATATAAAATTCATTCACTATATTTTTTACCATAGTATTTATCATTTCTTTATTGTCATACAATTTATTTGAACAAGGACTAGAACATTGAAAAAGAGCATAATCTCCTTGAGGTGTAAATATATTTTCCTTTTTAAATCCAGCTTTCTCAAACTGACCATCTACATTAGTTGTTATTATAAAATGTTCTTTATCTTTTAAAAGTTGATATAAATCTAAATATGGTTTGGTAGCTTTTGTTTTATATCTTATATTATAAATGTGCCTTGCCCAATATCCCCAATAGGCTAATACATTTTCATTTGATAAATTCCAAAAAGCGGATTGTATTTCTACAATAGTATTTAAATTTAAATTTTTATACTCAGGAAACCATTCTTCAACTAATACTTTATCCAAATAATTTATTTCTCCTGATGCTGAAAGCCCTGCTCCTGTTCCTACCAAAATATAATCTGCATTATCTATTAATTCTCTTGTTTTTTTATATTATTTAAGTAAGCTTTCATATATTTTATAATCCTCCTCCTTAAAAACATTGAAAATAACATTCTCTATATCTTCATTATTATCCATGTATCAACAGCAATTTTAGCTGCTTTATCATTTGGAAAGTGAAACTCCCCAGTAAATATACAGCAAAAAGCTATTGATTTTATTCTGCTTTGTTTAGCTAAACTCAAACATGATTCATAACAAGATTTAAGTTCTAGACATTTTTCATCCGTTAAAACATCATTAACAATAGACCCCACAGTATGAATTACATATTTACAAGGTAAATTATAAGCTTTCGTAATCTTTGCATTTCCTGTTTGCTCTAAACTTTTCCTTGCTTTTTCATAATATCCTCACATTCGTTTCTTAACTGAATTCCCGAAAAAGTATGTATTGCATTATCTATACATCTATGGCATGACACAAAACATCCAAGCATTTGACTATTAGCAGCATTTACTATGGCATCTACTTTAAGTGTTGTAATATCACCTTTACAAAGGATTATTTTATTTTTATATTTATTTTTTGTTCTATTAAATAAAATATCTATAGTTTCTAAATTATCAACATTCACTATTCCCTTTTCCACAGATATTTCTTTTAAAAATTCATCTTAAATCTTCAAAAAATCCTCATCAATTTTTCTAGAATCTCTAACATTCGTTAAAGACCTTAAAAGGTTAAATTTATCTTTATAATTATCAGGAATTTCAATATCTTTATACCTTATATCTTCATCTATTAATCTATTTATTAAATAATCTAACTTTTCATTATTGTTCATAAATTTTCTTTTCCTCTTTTCTAAAAACATTTCTGTCTTTTAAACAAATATCTATATATAAATAAAAAGCAAAAGCCCAAAAATATTTTGAACCTTTGCCTTTATCTAAATTCTTTTCAGCTTAATTTTAAAGATTAAATTCCTTTGGTGCATTACCTGAAAAATCTGCTATAATAGCTTTTGCATCTTCTAAATAAAATATTTCAAATATAGGATTATCAGCAGTTTTATAAAGTGATTTAACAAGTGGACTTGATTCTATAACTTTTTTCTTTATATCCATATCATTTGAAAACTTAATTTTTCCATTTAATCTCATCCATTGAAATTTAGAGTTTGATACACAAACCTCTACATATGGATTATTTTTTATTTGTTTAAACACATCTTTTTCATTATTTGTACAAAAATATAATTTTCCACCATCCTCAATCATAAATTGAAAAGGTCTAACCTTTGCCTTGTTATCTAATCCAACAGTTGCAAAATATTGTACTGGATTCTCTTTTAAAAATTCTATTACTTCATTCATTTTTATAACCTCCGTAACCGTATTGTTTTTTTTATCTTATAATATTATAATAAATGCAATAATATCATTTGTATAGTAAGCACTTAAAAGTGCCATAGTATCTATTAGGATACTATTAAAACAAGGAGCTGATTTTTAATGAATGATTTACCTGCTTGCCCAGTAGAAGTAACTTTAAAACTCATGGGTAATAAATGGAAAATATTGATAATAAGAGACTTATTAGATGGTACAAAAAGATTTGGAGAATTAAAAAAATCTGTTGGTAATATAACCCAAAAAGTTTTAACATCTAATCTTAGAAGCATGGAGGAAAGCGGTCTTTTAATAAGAAAAGTCTATGCACAAGTTCCTCCTAAAGTTGAATATACTTTAACTGAAACTGGTTATAGCTTGAAACCTATTTTAGATAGTATGGCTAAATGGGGAGATGATTACAAATCTAATATATAATTAAAATGATACAATTTTAATTACATGTTTAACTTTATTAAATATAAAAAGACTGTATCATAATTTTTGATACAGTCTTTTTATAGAATTATAATAATTTCTCAATTTGTTCAGATAATTTTTCTGGTTCATAAGTAGGTGCAAATCTTGCGATTACTTTACCATTTCTATCTACTAAGAACTTAGTAAAGTTCCATTTTATATCATCACCACTTGTGTTAAATCCTCTTTCTGATAACATCTTATATAATCCCTCTGATGTCTCATCTTCTTTAGCTTTTGGTGCTTCATTTTTCAAATACTTATAAAGTGGATGTGCGTTTTCCCCATTAACATCTATCTTTGCAAAAGTTTCAAAAGTCGTATTGTATTTTAATTTACAAAAATTAGCTATTTCTTCATTGCTTCCTGGCGCTTGTTCAAAAAATTGATTGCAAGGAAAATCCAATATTTCTAAGCCCTTATCTTGATATTTATCATAAATTTTTTGAAGTCCTTCATATTGCGGGGTAAATCCACATCCTGTTGCAGTATTTACTATTAAAAGAACCTTTCCTTCATATTTTTTTAATGAAACTTCATTTCCTTTTATATCTTTAACTTTAAAATCATACAACATAATTTTTCCTCCCTATAATTTATATTTTCTCTCTTTAGTTATTGTTAGTAAATTAATTTATTTTGTTAGCTTATCTAAATTTAATTTTTTAAAATCTATTTTTTTAAAAAAACAAGCTAAATTTAAAATTTAACTTAAATATATTTAACTCTTTTATTTATTATTTTATTAAATTTAATTTTGTTCTATTTACTTTTATTATATTCTTCATTTTTATATTTGTCAAGTTATCCATTTATAACTTTATAAAAAACCTAAAGTAACTATAAAGTAACTATGGCACTCTAAAGTACCTACTTCACATAAACTTTTATTAATAGTAAGCTATGTTTATACAATAAATTTCAAAAAAAGGAGAATTGCTATGGAAACAATTGAAATGTTACTTGAAAATTATGCTACTTCAATAAACAATGGTGATTTAGACTTAGCTGATAAATTATTCTTACAAAATGAAAATACTTCATTTATCCATCCAAGAGGACACGAAGTAGGTTTTGATAATGTAAAAGAAGCCTTCTATGTAAAAACTATGATTAATAGATTTTCAAAAAGAGATTTAAGAATACATAATATTAAAATAAATTTACTTACTGATAATACAGCAGTTGTAGAATTTTATTGGGATTTCTATGCTACTTTTAGAGAAGATAATACCGATATTATAACTAATGGACGTGAAAGCCAAACTTTAATAAAAGTAGATGATAAGTGGAAAATAGCTCATGTTCATTATTCAAATATGCCTGTTACTGGAGATAAAGAAGGATTTTAATATAAAATTACTATAAAAAATTTTAAAGTAGAAAATTAAAACTAGTTTTCTACTTTATTTTATTAATTTTTAATCTAAAAAGCTTCTTGCTATTTTAGCATGTTTAAGTTCATCTTCAATCATACTTTTCGCCTCTGGTATATCATTTATAAATGGGGCATACATTTTCTCACCTTTTTCTTCAGCTTCCACAATTCTTTCAAATATTTTATTTCCATATTGTTTGTACATCTTTTCCATCATTTTTGCACTTTCATCATTTGGAGTTAAAATTTTATTTGTATATTTTTTTAATATGCCAGCATGTCTACCTTCATCTGCTGCCAATTCTAATAATGCTTTTTTCATACTTTCATTAGGGCTTAATTTTGCTAATGCTTGATAAACTAATACTCCATCTAATTCACCTTGTTGGTATTGTACTAATAATTCCTTTACTTCTTGTTTCATAATACTCCTTATTATTTATTTTCAAATTATAAAATTCTCAATTAATATTAAATAATCAAATTTAATTTTATAAAATTAATTTTCTTAAAAATTAAGTTAAATATTATATTTAACTTAATTATTTGGGCTTATCTCATCTAATACTTTTTCTAATAAATTTTTTAAAATCAAAAGATCTTCCATACTTCCATTAACCTTACAAGAAACTTGTTCTGGAACTTTAACAATTTCTTCTTTTAATTCTCTTCCTTTATCTGTTAATTCAACGTTAACTATTCTTTCATCACTTTTATCTCTGTATTTAATTAATAAACCCATAGCTTCTAGCTTTTTTATTACTGGTGTAATAGTTCCTGAATCTAAGTATAATTTTTTGCAAAGTTCTTTAATAGTTATCTTTCCATCTTCCCATAACACAAGCATTGTTATATATTGAGTATAAGTTAAATTATACTCATCTAAAAAAGGTTTATATAATTTTATAACTTCTCTAGATGCTGCATATAGAGGAAAACATACTTGATTACTTAATTTCAAACTTTCGAATTTATCCATTTCTATCACCTTACATTTTAGGAAATTTAATTTGATTCAATCAACTTATAAATTGATTATATTATTTATATTTATTCTTGTCAAATGTAATAATAAGTTATCTATAATACTTAAACCCTTGAAATCCCCTTTATTACTTAGAAAAACCTAATTGATAAATTCAATGTTAACAAAAAATTTACTATACCAAGCATTACAATACATTGTTTAATTTATTCTTAATCCACATAAAATTTATTACTTATTCCTTTTGATAGCACATTTCTAGCATGTTCTTTTGCTAAATCTAAGGAATGTAAGGCAGCTGTTCCACATTGCACTTCATTATCTGCTGGAATTTTTTCTTGTTGTAGCACTTTATCTAATGAATATTCTAGTGCATCTATAACCTCATCAACTTCTACTTCCCCAAAACTTACTAAATAGAATCCTGTTTTGCATCCCATTGGAGATACATCAATAATATTATCTAGCTTTTCTCTCATAAACCCTGCTAAAAAATGTTCTAACGTATGAATACCCTTATCTGACAATATTTCTTTATTAGGTTGTGCAAATCTTAAATCGAATTTAGTGACTATATCTCCTTTAGGCCCAACCTTAACTCCTGCTTTTCTCACATAAGGTGCCTTTACCTTTGTATGATCTAATTCAAAACTTTCTACCTTTATCATTTTATCCATCTCCTTATTTTAAAATAAATCTGTACTAAAATACCTATCTCCTCTATCTGGAAGTATCACTACTATATTTCCATTATCAATTTTCTCTGCTAGTTTTAATGCTGCAAAAACTGCTGCTCCTGATGATGAACCAACCAAAATGCCCTCTTTTTTAGCCAAAGTCCGTACAGTTTCAAAAGAATCTTTGTCATTAGTTTTTATAACATCATCAACTAAAGACATTTCCATAGTTTTAGGTATAAAATTATTACCTATTCCTTCAACTTTATAGCACCCTTCTGCTCCACCACCAATAATTGAGCCTTCTGGATCTGCTAATATTCCTTTAACATCTTCAATATTTTCCTTTAAATATTTTAATACTCCTGTATATGTGCCACCGCTACCTGCACCTGCTACAACATAGTCTACTTGTCCATCTAAATCTTCATAGATTTCTCTACCTGTTGTTTCATAATGTGCTAACGGGTTTGAACTATTTTCAAACTGCTTTAATGAAATTGAATTTGGAATTTCCTTTAACATTTTTTCTGCTAAATTTATCGCTCCTTCCATACCATCTTTTTTAGGAGTATTTATTATTTCTCCTCCTAAAGCCATCATTATTTTTTGTTTCTCTATTGAAAACTTTTCTGGAACTATAAATATAACTTTATATCCTTTATTTAATGCCGCTAGAGCAATTCCTATTCCTGTATTTCCAGCAGTTGCTTCTATAATCGTATAACCTTTTTTAAGCCTACCTTCTCTTTCAGCCTTTTCTATCATGTACATTCCAACCCTATCTTTAGAACTTCCTCCAGGATTGAAGCACTCTAGTTTTGCAAATATATTAACTCCTTTTTTAACATCTAAATTATTTAATTTTAGTAAAGGAGTTTTTCCAACTAAATCCCTAATATCATTACAGTATTTCATCTTTCCCACCTGCCAATATTAATGCCTTTTGTATATCTTTTAAAATATCCTCTTTATCTTCTATGCCAACTGATATTCTAATCAAATTATCTGTTATTCCAATACGTTCCCTAAGTTCTTTTGGAAGTGTTGCGTGAGTCATTGAAGCAGGATGACATGCTAATGATTCAACCCCTCCTAAACTTTCTCCAAATGTTATTAATTCTAATCCTTCTACAAACCTTTTAAAATTCAAATTATCATTTAAAACAAATGATATAACTCCACCAAAACCACTTGCTTGACTCTTTTGAATTTCATGCCCTGGATGATTTTTTAATCCTGTGTAATAAACTTTTTTTATGTTAGTACTTCTTGAAAGTTTATCAGCTATAAACCTTGCATTTTCCTCATGCCTATCCATTCTTACACTTAGCGTTTTTATTCCTCTTATAAGCAAGAAACTATCAAAAGGTTGAAGTATTCCACCAGTAGCATTTTGAATAAAGTGTAACTTTTCTCCTAATTCCTCATCTTTAACTATGGCTAATCCTGCAACTAAATCACTATGACCACCTAAATATTTTGTAGCTGAATGAACTACTATATCAGCACCTAACAATAATGGATTTTGTAAGTATGGACTCATAAATGTATTATCAACTATTGTAAGAATTCCTTTTGATTTAGCTATGGAAGAAACTTTCTTTATATCAATAACATCTAATAACGGATTCGTTGGTGTTTCTATAAATACCGCTTTAACATCATCTTTTATTTGTTTATCTAACTTATCAAAATCATCTACAATCTCATACTTTATATTAAAGTTACTAAATACTTGATTTAATATTCTAAAAGTTCCACCATACAAATTATTAGTAATTAAAATTTTATCTCCACTTTTAAATAAACTAAGAACTGCTGATATTGCAGCAAGACCTGATGCAAAAGCAAATCCTCTTGTGCCACCTTCTATATCTGCAATTAACTTTTCAAGAGCCTCTCTTGTTGGATTTCCTGTTCTTGAATATTCATATCCTGTATTTTCTCCAAATTTACTTTGTTTATATGTTGATGTTTGATATATTGGTACATTTACTGCACCTGTCTTTTCATCAGTACTTATTCCACCATGTATTAATAAAGAATTTTTTTTCATCGTTAACCCCACCTTTTTAACTATTTTGTTCCAATCGCCATAAATATTTTTGGTTCAATTACATCTCCTCTAGAAGAAACCCCCTTAGCTACTAAACCTGTATCCTTTATAGCTATATCTTTAAACTCAGCTTCTTCATACCATTTTGTTAAATCATTATGATTAAATCCAAGCCAAACATCATTCATTTCATCTGTTGCCCATGTTCCATCATGCTCTTCTACATCAGTAATAATTACTCTTCCGCCTTCTTTTAGAATCCTTCTCATCTCCTTGATAGCCTTATCAGGATTTACAACATGATGTAATGCCATATTTATAAATACAACATCCACAGAATTATCAAATAAAGGTAAGTTTTCTAAATCTCCAGTTATAGGATAAATATTCTTTAAACCTAAATTTTGAGCTGATTTATTAAGTTCCCTCAACATATTTTTAGATGCATCTATTGAAAAAACTATGTCTGCGCTCTCAGCCACCTTTAAACTAATAAATCCTGTTCCTGCTCCAAGGTCTGCAACAACCTTATTTTTTAAATCTACTGAATTAATCGCTATATCTCGAAGCTCATCTTTAAAATAATCAACTCTAATGTTATTCCAATCTTTTGCTATTGAATTAAAATAATTTAATGAATTCATAAAAACTCCTCCTTAAAATAATCTATTTAACTTTCTTTTAGTACAATATTTATAATTCTTTAGAATAATTTGTAAAAACAAAACCCCATCTCTATAAAAACATAGAGACGAGGTTTACCCGCGGTTCCACTCTAATTTAGATACAATAAAATATCTACAACTTAAGAAATTTAGCACTATCATGCCTAATCATTATAACGGGTGATACCGGATAACTCTACTATTATTTCAAGCTTCTACTCCAAAGGGCACTTCGTATTTCTTCTAAATAAAAAACTCTCATCAATGTTTTTCTTTCTGTAATTTTCCAAAATACTACTCTACTTTTTCATCGTATTTTAATAACCTACTAAATTTATATGTTTAGTGTGTTTTTATTGTTGAATTTATTATAGTACAACTTTTTTTGAAAATCAATAGTAATTTTATTTAAATTATATAAAAAAGCCGTATCAAAAATTGATACAGCTTTTTACAATTAATTATCTATTTATATTTATTACAGTTACTTTTTCTATAGTCATGGATTCTATACTTTTTCTAATTCCTTGAACTCCCATACCTGATGATTTTACTCCTAAGAATGGTAAATGATCTGGACCACGTTCTGTACGTCCATTTACTTGAACTGTTCCTACTTCAAGTTTTGGAGCTATGTTAAAAGCCCTATCTATATTTTGGGTAAATATACTTGCTTGAAGTCCAAATTCTGATTCATTAGCAATTTTTATTGCCTCTTCATCTGAATTTACTCTAATTACAGGTAATACTGGACCAAATGGTTCTTCCCAAGCAATCCTCATATCTAATGTTACATTATCTAAAAGAGTTGGGTATATTAAATTACCTTCTCTCTTATTTCCACAAACCAATGTAGCTCCCTTTGCTAAAGCATCATCTATAAGTCCTTGTACATAATCAGCAGATTTTTTATCAATCAAAGGAACTATTATGCTATTTTCTTCTGGTGAACCCACTGTAAGCTTATCTACTTCATTTTTTAATATATTAACCAACTCTTTAGCTATTTTCTTATTTGCTAACACTCTTTTTATGGCTGTACATCTTTGTCCTGAATAAGAATACGCACCAGATATTATTTGTTTCGCTACAAAGTTTAAGTCAGCATCATCACAAACTACAGCTGGATCTTTTCCTCCAAGTTCCATAACTAAAGGAATCATCTTTGATTTTTCAGCTATATGTTTACCAGTTTCACTGCCTCCTGTAAATGAAATCATATTTATTCCTTCATGCTCTGTTAAAAAATCTCCTATAACTGACCCTTTTCCTGTAACAAGATTTAAAATTCCTTTTGGTATGCCTGTCTTATCAAGAGCTTCTATAATTTTTACTGCTGATATTGCTCCTTGAGTTGCAGGCTTAAATATAACAGTATTTCCAGAAACTAATGCTGGTGCAATTTTTGCTACTGACAAATTAACAGGATAGTTAAATGGTGAAATTGCTAAAATAACACCTAAAGGTCTTTTTGATATAATGGCTATCTTAGAATTATTGCCACCTTCAAAATTTTCTCCTGACATACTTTCGTTATACATATGAACTGCCTCTTCAATTGTATAACGAATAAAATCAATAGTTCTACTTACTTCCTTAAGAGCATCATTATAACCCTTTCCAACCTCTTTCATAATAGTTGTTGCGATATCTTCTTTATTTTTATTAAGCTCATCCATCCACTTATAAAGATATTCTCCACGTTTACGTACAGTTAAATTTGCCCATTCCTTTTGAGCTTCCTTTGCAGATTTTATAGCCAAATCTGCTTCTTCTTGAGTTATTGCTTGTACTTTTCCTACTTCTTCATTTGTATACGGAGAGATAATACTAATTGTTTCTTTAGAATCACTATATTTCCACTGTCCATTTATATAATATTTATATGTACTCATAATTTTCCTCCTATGTTTAGATATTTTAACCATTATTAAGTGTATTTATAATACACTTTTTTTAATCATTGTATATTCAAATTAGTAAATTTATATATGAACTTCTTATATGTTAAATTATAATAGTTTTATATAAATAAAATGTGATTAGGATTACAAATTATAAAAATTTTATTTAATACTCTCCTCAAATTTTTATTCTTTTCATAACTTACTTTTGCCTTTTTCTTTAATTATTATTCTTTAACTAAATCATTTTAAATTTTATCTAAACCTTGATTTTATCTTACTTTGAATCTTATATAGTTAATAAATTCATATAAAAAAAGTTATGCTAAAAAACACAACTTTTATTCTATATATAAAAATTTCACAAATATTTGATTTATTATATATTTTAAATCTTTTTGCATTATAAAACTTTAAGTTTTTATCTCCCCTTTATTTTAATCTTTAAATTCACGGTTTCCTTATTGTCTTTTATATCAATAACATTTTTCTCTAATTTAGATTTACTTTTTAATGATTCTTCCTTCTCTCTTAATCTTATATCTAATAAATTATTATTTATTTCTTCCATAAATCTATTAATTGTTATTAAATTATAAACAAATACAATTAGTAAAATTACTATTAATAATATTAGTATTATATCTAATATTATATTAGCTTTATCCATTGTTAATCTCCTTACTAAAGCACACTTATAAACTATAATATTATTTTTTTTAATATAATGTTCTTAAAAATTATTCCTCTATCAATATAAAAACTTAACTCTTTCAATATAAAAAGAGATAGTGTAATCCCACTATCTCCTTCTATATTTAAAAATTATATTGACACTTTATTTAACTTTAACACTAATTATCTTATAAAATCTATAATCTCATCTATTTTTTTAGCACCAAAATGAACTTCATTATCATTTATAATTATGGCTGGTACACTCATTATCTTATATTTTTCCTTAATGTCTTTAAAATTTGAAATATCTATCATTTCAGCCTCTATATTTTTATTTTCTATAGCCATCCTTTGTGTTGCAACAACAACATCTGGGCATAAATGACAGGATAATGATACACATACCTTTATATTAACATTTTTATCTATATTCTTTATAGCTTCTAATGTTGTTTTAGCTATTTCTTGACCTTTTCCACCAAGATTATATATAGCTAATATAAACGAATTTAACTCATGACCACCTGGAACTCCATGAAACTTAACTCTAGCATAGTTACCATTATGGTCTAAAAGAGCGACTATTGGATATTTATCAGCATGTATGGTATTTTCAATACTTAAATTTTCATCCCTTTTATAAATAGCACACTTTACTTTCTCACCTAAATCACAAATATCTAATATAAAATCTCTAAGTTCTATAGATTTTGGATTTGTTTCATCAACTATTGAAACAAGAGTTACTTCTCTCTCCAATTTGTCTAAAACAGCTTTTAATTGTACCCTTAGTCCATCATTTAAAAGTTTGCTCTTTCTTGAAATACTACCTAAAGCTTCATTTCCTTCAAGAGATGTATTCTCTTTTCTTTGAGTTTTATTAGTTTTATATCCCTCGTCTTTTATTCCAAGTCTTTCTTTTAAATCAACAATATACTTTTCTGCCATAGTTGCTGCAATTGCTCCATCAGATACCGCAGTAACGATTTGTCTTAACTGTTTAGGTCTTAAATCTCCTGCTGCGTAAACACCCTTTATATTAGTTTCCATATTTTCATTAGTTACTATATAACCTCTTTCTATTTCCAAAACATCTTTAAAAAGTGCGCTTTGTGGTTCATAACCTACAAAAATAAATATACCAAAAGAACCATCTTCAGGTTTTGCACGATATTCAAAAACTTCTCCAGTTTTATTATTGATAAATTTAGCATAATTCACTAAATTTTTTCCACCCGCCTCCAAAATTTCAGTATTAAATTTGACCTCAATCTTTGGATGAGCTAAAACCTTATCAGCAATTGATTTAGCACAAGTAAATTCTGGCTCTCTTGCAATCACTGTAACCTTAGTTGCATATTTTGTAAGGAACATTGACTCTTCTGCTGCTGCAAATCCTGCACCAACTACAAAAATCTCTAAACCCTCAAACAGTTGTCCGTCACAAGTTGAACAATATGCAATTCCTCTACCCATAAACTCTTTTTCACCCTTGAATCCAAGTTTTCTTGGAGAAGCACCAGTTGCTATTATCAAAGCTCTACCCTTTACTTCCCCTTTATCGGTTTTTAATATCTTTATATCTCCCTTTAAATCAACTTCAGTTACTTCAGCAGACATAAAGTTTACCCCAAAGTCCTCAGCTTGTTTTCTCATTTCTCCCATAAGCTTTGGACCGTTACCATTTCTTACTCCCGGATAATTATCAATGTTATATGTTTTGTTTACTTGACCACCTAGTTCTTCCTTTTCTATAATTAATGTGTTTATTTTTCCTCTACCTGCATAAATACCAGCAGTAAGTCCAGCTGGACCACCACCAAGTACTAATAAATCATATATCTTTTCCATATTATTATAATTTTCCTACTAAATCTAGGCTTGGTATCAACGTTTCTTCACCTGGCTTCCATTTAGCAGGACATACTTGATCTCCATGAGCTGCAACAAATTGAGCTGCTTGAACTTTTCTTAATAATTCTTCAGCATTTCTTCCTATTCCATTATCATGAATTTCGTAAGCTTTTATTTCTCCTTCTGGATTTATTACAAAAGATCCTCTTAAAGCTAAACCTTCTTCTTCAATCATTACCTCAAAATCTCTAGCTAATTTTCCTGTTGGATCTCCAATCATTGGATACTGAATTTTCTTTATTGTATCTGAAGTATCTGCCCATGCTTTGTGAACAAAATGAGTATCTGTTGATATAGAGTATACTTCACAACCTATTTCTTTAAATTTCTCATAGTTATCTGCTAATTCCCCAAGTTCTGTTGGACAAACAAATGTAAAATCTGCTGGATAAAATACAAATACTGACCAATGCCCCTTTAAAGATTCTGATGTTACCTCTACAAATTCTCCATTATGATACGCTTGTGCTTTGAATTCTGAAACCTTCTTACTGATTAATGACATAATAAATCCCTCCTGATATTTAATTTCAAATGATAATTTTTATCATTTACTTCTTGTGATTAATAATAACTATTAATTAATAGTTTGTCAACACTTTTTCTTGTGTCTAATAAATTATTTTTATAACTTATTTTTACACTAATCTTTATTTATTATTCATCAAAATTTCTATGTATAATTAGGGCAATTTTATAAAAAAAACCAGATATAAATAATCTAATATTTACATCTGGTTTCTTTAATACTTTATTATCCTCAAAATAATTATAAACATTAATTTATAAAATCTTGTTTATCTATTTTAATAAAAACAAATGCACAAAATCATCTCATCATAACTACTTTTTGAAAAATAGCCTTATAATTTTTTGAAAGAAATTTAAATGTTCTTCCTTAACCTCTTCTTGAACCTCATTATTTATTTCAATCCCCTTAGTTTTCATTACAAATTGCACAGCATTTATTTCTCCATTTTCTGATGATGCAAATGATTCTGGTTTATAGTCTGTATTTTTAAATTCATCTAACATATTATTTATTTTATCATCAATCTCTGTATCTATATTTTTAGTCTTATCTCTCATCTCAGATGTTCCATCATTTAGTTCTTCTGCTCCATCTTCTAAACTTACAGTTCCATCATACAACGTTTTTGTTCCCGTATTTAAACTTTCAACACCCTTTTCTAAATCTCCAATTCCACTATAAAGAGTTTGATAGCCTTTAACTATTTGTTCATATGCACCTGTATAAGAATTAATCCCACTATCTAATGTTGCATAACTATTTACAAGTGTGTTTAACGCTGTTTTTAATTCTGTTAGTTTACTTAAAAGACTTGGAAGCTTTTCAATAGCTGGGTTTAACTCATTTTTATAAGCGTTATTTAACTCTTGAATTGCTTTATGTTGTGCATCAATACCATCATCTAATGCACATATTTTTTCGTATTCTTCTTCAATCTTTTCATGAGCTTGGCTACCCGCACTTGTTACATTCTTATCATATTTATTAGCAATTTCAATTATATGGTCAAATAAAGCTATATACATTTTAAGTGCTTCATCATCTGGATTTTCTGCAAGTTTTGCTTTAGCATCATTATATGCATTTAGATAATCTTCCTTGTTTGTTATTGAATCAAATTCTTCTTTAAAATTCGTATCTTTTATTTGAGCTAATTTTTCTCTAACTACTTCTAATATCGGATTTACTTCATTATATATTTTTGTATTTCCTTGAGCCAACTCCTCCATACCACTTGCAAACTTATTACTACCTTCAACTAATTGCTGAACTTGATTACTTGCTTCATTCAAACTATCTAAAGCACTATTTATAGTATTTAATGCATTTAAAACTTCTTTCGAGCCATTTGTTAAGCTAAAAGAATTACTGTTTAACGTGTCCATAGCCTCTTTCAATGTCTTAGAGCCATTTTGAAGTTTTTCAGCACCACTAGATAATGAATTTGTTCCATCTAAAAGACTTTTTGTTCCACTCGATAAATCTTTGCTACCACTATATAAATCACTAGAGCCATCATCTATTTTAGCTACACCATCTCTAAGCTTTATAAGACTATCTTTAATGTCTGAAACATCTATGTCATTAATTGATATATTCATAGGAACTGCATTAATTGTTATAGGATCCATTTCAAAATCAGTTACATCTGCCTCTATGGTAAACTCTGAATTACCCCCTGCTAAAATCGTATAAGTTAACTGTTTTGTATCTCCAACATTTGCAATAGTCGCTTGTTCTGAAACTATGTCTTTGCACTTCTCACTATTAAAAGTTGCAGTCATTTGCAATAAATAATTATCAAAGAAAGTATCCTCCATATCCTCATTGTCTTTTATAGATATTGCTATTTTTAACTTTCCACTTTTTCCAGCTAGACTACTTGCTTGTACCTCTTTATCATCTAAATAGTAAGAAATATCTATATTCCATGGTATTTTTGTACTTTCCATATTCCCTTGATAATAAAACATTCCATTATCATCTGTATTAAAAGTAATCATATCCCCATTCACTTTTATTTCTTCATTTGTACTTAAATTTAAAACTGATGAATACTTACCATAATCAGTTATTGTAGTTTGATTTCCTGCATCAAACTCATTTACTACATAAATCCCCTCAACAGAACCATCATCCTTTAAATTTATATACACATTTTCTTCTTTATTGTTTGCATTAACGTCAGCATAAGCTGTTGTCATAGGTGCAACAAATAACATAGCCATAGATATTGGTATAATTTTTTTTATAGTTTTATTCATTTATTAAGATTTCCCCCTTATTTTTCTTAGTAGTTTTTGCTATCAACTTATCAAGCAACATTAAAAGTGCTGGTAAAACAAAAAGTACTAATATTAAAGATAAAATTGCCCCCCTACCAACTAAAATTCCAAGCTGTGCTATTATTGAATTTGTTGATATTTCTCCTAAAATTATTCCTGCTGTTGCAAGAATTGATGCTGATGTTAAAATAGATACCGTTGTTGTTGAAATTGTTGCTTGTGTAGCCTCTTTTTTGTTCATGGTTTCCCTATTTTCTATATATCTATTTGTAAACAAAATAGCGTAATCTATGGTAGCTCCAAGCTGAATAGAACTAATTATTAAATAAGCTATATAAAATACATCATTTCCTATAAAGTAATTAAAAGTTAAATTAGACCAAATAGAAAATTCTATAACAAGCACTAAAATTATAGGTAATGATAAAGATTTAAATGTTAATAAAAGTATAATCATAATTGCAATTATAGAAATAGCATTTACCTTTTTATTATCATCTTCAATAGTTTCTTTTAAATCAAGAGTATTTACGCTTTCCCCAAGAAAATAATAACTATCATCATAATATTTATAAGCTAAATTTCGTATTTCATCTATTAAAGCAAATGTTTCATCCCCCTCAACCTTTACATTTGCTACAATTATAAATCTACTATAATTATCTGAAATTAATTGAGATAATGTATCGTCTGGAACATACTCAGTTGGTATTGTTATCCCCACAGTTTCAGCATAAGATGTAATTGAAGTTATCTTATCTATATTTTCTAACTCATCACATAAAGCTCTTTCACTAACTAAATCACCTTTAGGAACCATTAGTACCAAAGGATTAGTTTTGCCAAACTCTTTATTAATAGCAGCTGTATCATGTCCTATTTTTGTGCTTTCATCTGAATAAATTTCAGATGCCCCATAACTAAAACTATTATTTTGTTGTGCTAAAAAACATGGAATTAAAAGTAGCAAAAATAAAATTATTGATATGTGTCTAAACTTATAAGATACCTTTGCAAATTTATTAAACTTAGGCATAAAACTTTTATGCTGAGTCTTATCTATCAATTTGTAACAATATAAAGCTAATACAGGTAATAGCACTAAAACACTTATTAAACTAAGACATATAGCCTTAAGCATTACAAAACCCATATCAGGCCCTATCTTAAATTTCATAACAATTAAAGCTGCAAATCCCACTACCGTAGTTAGTCCACTAGACAAAATCGACGATACCGATTTTAATATTGCTTCTTTCATTGCTTCCTTTACAGCTAATCCCTCATTCCTAAACTCTGAAAATCTATGAAGAAGGAATATTGAATAATCCATAGAAACTGCTAACTGTAATATACTTCCCGCTGCCTTTGTAACAAAAGAAATCTCACCTAAAATTAAATTTGTTCCTGAATTTATTATAATAGCTATACCAATTGTAGATAAAAATAACACAGGCTCAAACCAAGATGAAGTAGTCAAAAATAAAATTATTAAAATAATAGGAATTAAAATTACCATCATCTTTATAAGTTCTTTTTCTGTTGTTTCTTGTGCAAATACTATATTTACAGCACTTCCAGAAATCATTCCATTTTCTCCAATTATCTCTCCTATTTCATCAATAGCCGATTCTTCCTTATCTTCATTAACAGTAATACTAAATAACGCCTCATTATTCTTATACCAAGATTCTATAGTATCTTGATTTTGAAGTTCTAAAGGTTCCTTTATATTAACAACATCATCAAGCCATTGAATATCATCTACTCCGTCAACCTTCTTTATCTTTTCTTTGTATTTAAGAGCATCAACTATAGAAACATCTTTTAAAACTACACGAACATTTGCAGCACCTTTATCATACTCCTCATTCATAACATCCAAAGCTTTAGTCGAAGGTGCTTCCTCTGGTAAATAATCCATTATATTATAATTTATATTTACCATAGATGATGTAAAAAGAGATATTACCGTTGCTAATATAAAAAATACTAATATACTCTTTTTATACTTTAAAATTCCATTTACTAACCTTTCCACTTCTCCTCCTCTCCTATAATAAATAACAAATTCACTTATTATAAACAAAAACAAGTTATAATATCAGATGTTTCTTTCATTTTTGTACTGCTTATTATAAATATGTTTTGAATAATAGAGAATATGTGGAAAATTTTTATTTAATGCTTACTTTAAATACAAAAAAAGCACACTTTAAAAGTATGCTTTTTTTTCTTTTGGCACTTATTAATTTAAAACTTTTTTCTGCTTATTTACTAAAAAAATTCCTATACAAACTAAAATAAGTGCTATAAAAGTTTTTATATTAAATATATTTTCATCTAAGAATATTGATGATAGTATTGTTCCAAAGACAGGTATTAAAAAATAAAATACTGCTATTTTACCTACTTTATTATATTTAAGAAGCAATGTCCATAACGAAAATGCTACTGCTGACAAAACCGCCATATATATTAAAAGACTTATTGACTCTATGTTAAAGTTTAATAAATATCCTCCAAAACTTACTCCTAAGATAACAAGTACAATTCCTCCTATAAGAAGCTGATATCCAGTTATTATAAATGTATCTTGTTTTTGAGATAATGTTTTTCCATATATAACAGCAGCTGAAGTTACAAGCGTTGATAATACTATAAGTACATCTCCCTTTAAACTAAAACCTGAACTAAAACTACCGTTGAAATTAACTAAAACAACGCCTGCAAAACCTATTATACAACCTAAAATCTTATTTAGACTGATTCTATCATTCTTATACAAAAAGTGAGCTATTATTATACTAAAAAATGTCCCAGTTCCATTTAAAATAGCTGCGTTAACACCACTAGTATATGATAACCCTATATAGAAAAAAGTGTACTGAAGTGTTGTTTGAGTAATCCCTAAAACTATTAGTTGAATTATTTGTTTTTTATTTAATTTAAATACCTTTTTCTTTAAAATTATCGCTAAAACTAAAACTATTATTCCTGCTAAAACAAATCTATATCCTGCAAACACAATTTTTGAAGAAAGATCATTTTCCGCTATATTAAAAACTTCATATCCTATTTTTATAGCAGGATATGCACTTCCCCAAAGAAAACAACATATCATTGCAAAAATAATAATTATTTTTTTATTAGTAAAAAAATCTTCTTTATTCATCTATCTCCTCATTAGTTTAAACCTTTGCCACAATTCTACATAAGCAATCTAACATTCACTCAAATTTATATATTACTTTAATTTATTTTCTCTAACTTTTTAAGACTAGCTTCTATATCTCCTTTTATTAATTTGCTTAATTTTCCAATTATATATTCAGGCTCATCATTCATCCCCATACGAATCCACTCTAAAGATAATCCCACAAAAGCGTACTTATAAAAATCAGCAACAAATTTTTTATCTTCCTCAGACACATTCATTCCTTGTGCTTTTTCTTCAACTATATCCTTAAGAAGCCCATATACAATTCTATAAAGATAGTTTTCTAAATACTCACGACCAATTGAATTATATGCATTTATAATTAACTTTTTATCATTATTTACATACTTGAAAGCCTCAAGAAATCCTTGATGCCATGTTGTATATGTTTTTTTATTTCCTACTATTTTTTCAGCTTCTTTAATAAAAAACCAACCAAGTAAATCATAGATATCATGAAAATGATAATAAAAAGTTTGTCTATTAACTCCACAATCTTCAACTATATCTTTCACAGTTATTTTATCTAATGTTTTAACATGTAATAGTTTTTTTAATGAATCTGCTAATGCTATTTTTGTTATACTAGACATACTTACCCTACCTACTTCCAGAATTCACTATATTTCCAATAATATTATACCAATATATAGTCCATTAGTTAAACAATTAATTTATATGTTAATACTTTTAATAAATTTATCCACCAAATAAGATTTTTCTTCATTTTTACGTACACAAATATATATTTTATTTTTAGGTATTTTACATTCCACATAAACTCTTGCTAATTTTTTAAGCTCTATAAATTCCTTTACAGCCATTGATTGACAAAAAGTAACCCCATAACCTTGCTGAAGAACTAATAAAGTTTCATGTAATTCTCCAAATTCCATAGCTATTTTAGGCGATTTAACCCCATATGTATAACAAAGAGATTTTAAAATATTTCTAGCATAACTACCCTTTTTCTTTATTATAAAAGGTTCATTAACAATTTGAGCTAGGGTTACACTTTTATTAGCATATTTATGCTCTGGCGAGACTACAAACCATAACTCATCCTCTGCTATTGTCATAGAATCAACTTTATCTTCATAATTTACTATATCTCCTCCCAAAATTCCAATATCATACTCATATGATACAATCTTTTCTATGGCATAATCACTATTCATTAAACTGATTTCAATATTCACATCTTCATTTGCTTTTTTAAATGCTGTTACCCAAAAAGGTAATAAAAAATTCCCTAAAGTATAATTTCCAACTATTTTTAATGTACCAGTTTTGCCCTGCTTATAATTTTCAATTAATGTTTCTAATCTATTTTCTACCTTAAAAATAGCCGCAGCTTCTTTAAACAACTCCTCCCCTATATCTGTTAAACATATTCCTCTACCCTTAGCAGCAAATAATTTTATATTATTCTCCTTTTCAAATTTCTTAAGCTGAACTGTAATTGCAGGTTGACTAATCATTAACTTTTCTGCCGCTAAAGTAACGCTCCCAAGCTTCGCCACCGTATAAAACAATCTTAATCCATGTAAATTCATAGAAAAACCTCAATTCATATATTTTATTTATTAATTCAATAATATATATTATACATGCAAATATTTTTATTTTATTATTATTCTAAAAACTTCTTTTAACCTTATAAACCTTTAAAAATACAAAAAAATCCTACCAAAAAAATTCTCTTGGTAGGATTTTAAATAAATACTTAACTATTTTTGCTTATAGAAGTTTTAAAAGCTCTGTATGCTTTAAAAGTTCTCCTAATGGAATGTCTTTTAATGATATATTATCAAGTCCAAGACAAGTTTTTGCAGCATTTGCTAAAACTCTAATATCATATTGACTTGGATAAACTGGATCTACCACTTTTCCAAGATCCATAAGACCATATACTGCCATCATTGCACTTCTAACTGAATATTCAACAGTAAACACACAATCATTTGCAACCTCTGCATATTGTCCTAAGAAACCAAAGTTCTTACTGCCTGCTGGAATTACTTCTGGTCTATCTCCTTTTACACGAGGCATAAATTGAGAAGTTATATATGGCATCATGCTTGGAATTACATTAACTGTATGGCTTAAAATTTCAGGAATTTTATCTTCTAATCCCATATGATATAAAAGTTCTTCAAACATTTCACGCCCTGTACAATCAGACATTGTCTTTTTAATATAATCTCCTTCAACATCAAGATTTAAAGCATATGCCCATAAAACTTTAACATTCTCTGGTTGATTTATAAAATGAGGGTCTTTTGGTACAACCCAACTCATAAACCAACTTGAATCTTTTATTGTTACAAGACCACCCATTCCTGGCTTGTCCCCTGTAAGCTCAAGCAAATATGGGAATACAATATCATCATCTTTTAAAGTAACCGTAAAAGATAACCATTTTGTCTTATCAATATCTGTACAGAACTTTTCTGGATTACCAAAATATGATGATTTTTTGGCTATTTTCTCCCATACACTAAAACATCCTTTTTCATCTGAACGATTAAGTATAGCTGGATTATTTAAGTCTCCTCTTGTAGTGTTTTGAGTCATTGAACCATTTGTAAATAAAACTAAATCATCAGCTTTCACAGAAATAGCATCTTCTACTCCGTCCCTTACATAATGAATTTTAGTAGCTACCTTTTCATTATTTGAAAAATCAAAATCTATATCTAAAACCTTATACCCTTTATCAAAACATACATCATGCTCTTTAAGCCATGTGATTAATGGTAAAATTAAAGAATCATATTGATTATATTCAGTATGAAGAATTCCTTTAAGTTTATTCATTCCACCTATTAAGTGCATGAATCTTTCCATATAACGCTTAACTTCTACAACGCTATGCCATGGTTCAAAAGCAAACATAGTTGCCCAAAAGTACCAAAAGTTTGTCTTAAAGAATGATTCTGAAAAATATTCTCCAATTGTTGTAGCTCCTAAAGCTTCCTCTGTTAACATATGAAGTTTACCAAGTTCCATTGCATTTTCTTTTGATAAACCTAAGCTTGAAAAATCTGCTTTTTCACCTTTATTATGAACAAGTCTACAATGTGATTCTATTGGTTCTTCAAGATTTAATTCTCTAAATTCATCTAACACACTTCTATTTTTATCTTTTAATGATGGAATAAAACTAAACAACCCCATAAAACATTCAAAATGTTCTTCTATCTCTCTTCCGCCTCTTGCTGTATACCCTTCACTTGGTGTTCCTGCACCGTCCATAGAACCGCCATATATCTTAGATTCCTCTAAAATATGTATGTTTTTCCCTGGCATGTGTGCATCTCTTATTAAAAATGCTGCTGCTGATAAAGAAGCAATACCCCCACCTATTAAATATGCTTGTCTTGCATCAATATTTTTTGGTGCAATTGGATTAATTTTTTGATAATTTCCCATAATAAACACCTCTCATTTTCCTTAAAATTCATTTCTTGATTATAGAATACTTCTTTTAAGAAAATAATGGTATAAACAAAAATAAGAATATGTTTAAAAATTTCACTCATCTATAAAATTGTGAAATTTTATTATCACTTTACGCTTTTCTATTGCCCATTATTAAATTATAATAAAGCGTATTATTCATCATTCTCTCTATCCTACTCAAAATTGATTCTACCTCTTCTTTAAGACCATTTCTAAGCCATAAAACAAATTCACCTACAATAGCTAAAGTATAAAATCTAGTATTCTCATATTTTACATTCTCATCTATACATATATCACTAGTAATATCCTCTATAACTAATTTTAACGCATTAAAAAGAGTATTATATATAAATTTTTCTAAAAAGTCTCTTCCTAAAGAGTTAAATGTATTTAAACATATTTCTTTATTCTCTATTGTATAATTTAAAATCATGCTAGCTGCAATTTTCCACTCTTTCAAATTGCAATGTTGCTCTATATCTTCAATAATCTCATGTTCATAAAGCCAACCTAAAAGTTCATATATGTCATTAAAATGATTATAAAAAGTTCTCCTTGTTATCCCACATTTATCAGTAACCTCTTTCACAGTAATTTTGTTTATTGAACGAGTAACCATTAAATCTTTTAAAGAATTAGCTAATGCCCTCTCAGTTGTTAAGGAATTTGACAAATTTAATCACTCCTTTGTCTTGTTAAAGATTTTCTATACTCCGATGGTGTACTTCCTATATATTTTTTAAATACCTTTCCAAAATAGCTTGTACCATTAAATCCATTACTAATAGCTATATTAGATATGCTTTTATCATTTTTAGCAAGTTCTTCGCTTGCTTTTAAAATTCTATATTCCATTAAATATTCAAATGGAGTCATATTTAAAATTCTTTTAAAACTTCTACAACATTCACTTTTACTAATATATATTTCATCAGCTATATTTTCTAAACTAATATTTTCGGCATAATGTTTGTGTATATATTCCATTGCCTTTCTTACTCTTTTTTCATCATAAGAATTCATAACTTCATTATATTTAATATTATCCTTTAATTCTCTTACTAAAACTAACCAAATAAAATTCAAATAATTTCTCATTTCTAATTCATATCCATATGGCTTTGTGTTAGATAAGTTAAATATTTCTTTTAAATTAGATAATAAATTATGTTACCATTTTATTTGATTCTTTAATAAAATAAATTTTAAGTTATTACTCTGTACTAATGGCTCTACATATTTTCTTTCGATAACAGATTTAGGTGTCCCACCTATTAATACTTTATCAAAAACTATTGAAAACATCATACAATTGTTACTACAAGGTGTAATTTTATGTAATACATTAGAATTCACAAAAATCCCTTCACCAGCTTCTAAAACTATTTCTTTTCCTTCAATAAAAAAACGTATTTTATCAGAAATACAATAAGAAAATTGTACTTCCTTATGCCAATGCCATCTTATATGACCATCTTCAAATAAATTAAAGTTATCTGTATATACTACTATTGGTAAATCATAAGAACCATGTTTAGTTGTTTCTCTCATATTACTATCCACATTTATTTTTAACACTTGCATTTAATCATCTCGCTAATATAGTTTTATTTTTTATCAATATATTAATTGTTGCTCATTGAAAATAATAATAAAATTATTACAGATTTAATTCAACATATCAATATATTTATAATTATAAAAGCAGATAGGAGAAAAATTATGAATAATAAGACACGATTAAAAGGAATGTTTCTTGTTATAATAGGTGCTACACTTTGGGGAATCTCTGGGACTGTCGCACAATATCTTTTTCAAAAAAAGGGATTTACTGCCGAATGGCTTGTTGTTGCACGTATGCTTGCTTCTGGTATTATTTTAACGCTATACTCCTTCATAAAAGGTAATAAAAATATTATTAAAATATGGACAAATAAAAAAGATGTATTTAGCCTTATAATTTTTAGTATATTAGGTATGCTAGGCGTTCAATATACCTATTTTGCTTCTATTAATTATGGAAATGCAGCAACAGCTACAATACTTCAATATTTATCGCCTGTAATAATTACTTGTTATTTAGCTATAAAATCTAAAAAATTTCCTCATTTTCAACAATTATTAGCTATAATTCTTGCAATGATAGGCACATTTTTCATAATAACAAAAGGAGATATGAATAATTTGTCTATTTCTAAATTAGCACTTTTTTGGGGAATTGCATCAGCTTTTGCTTCTGCACTTTATACACTTCAACCTATTTCTCTTTTAAAGAAATATGATTCAACCACCGTAGTTGGTTTAGGTATGCTTTTAGGAGGAATTTCTTTTAGCTTTATTCATAATCCATTGAATTTCTCTGGTGAAATATCATTAGATTCTATAATTGCAATTGCATTTGTAATTATATTTGGTACATTAATGGCATTTTATTGTTACTTAGAAAGTCTTAAATATATCCAACCAACAGAAGCTAGTATACTTGGGTCTTTAGAACCTTTATCCGCTGCATTTTTATCTATCATCTGGCTAAATGTTTCCTTTGCTCCACTACAATAGATAGGTACTATATTCATTATATCTACTGTTATAATTCTATCGTATTCAAAAAAAGAGAAAGTTTTAACATAATTTAAAATAAATATCCACAAATAAATAGTGGATATTTATTCTTTATTTAACTCATAATAAAAACTAAACAAGCCCCTCTATACAATCAATATAAACTATATTTATCTATTTTTCCTCTTGAAATTCTATCCCCTTCATAAGCATTACTGCTGTTGCCTCATTAGTAGCCAATGGTATTTTATACACATCACAAAGCCTTAAAAGTGCACTTATATCAGGTTCATGCGGTTGTGCTGTAAGAGGGTCCCTAAAGAATATAATCATGTCAATTTGATGTACTGGTATTAAAGCACCTATTTGCTGATCTCCACCTAATGGGCCACTTTTATACCTAAAAATATCTAAACCTGTAGCTTCTATAATTCTTGTTCCAGTTGTTCCTGTTGCAACTAACTCCATATTTGATAAAACGTTTTTATATTTCTTTGAAAATTCCACTAATTCATCTTTTTTCTTATCATGAGCGATTAAAGCTATCTTCATAAAATACACCCTCCTTATTTAAAAATATTTATTAAATTTTATTATCTTACAACTATTTTAAAATACAAACATATAAATTAGCAATATATAACTTTTTAATATTATAATTAATTTTTATAATATCCTTACTTTTATTATATTTTTATATAAAATGTCCTATAAACCAATAAAAAATCTTTATTTCTAAAAATTACTTGCTATTTAGCGTGATTTATTGTGATATTGAACATTCTATATTTATCTAAATAATGATAAAATATGTATAGTACGTTATTTTATTAATAAATATAAATACAAGGGATGAATATACATGCTTAAATTAAAACATTATTTAAAGAAACTAAAAACATTTAAATTTACAAATTTTTTTAATTACTTAAAAGTTATAAAGCAGCGTTACTTAAACAAAATTAAAATATCTGAAAATTCATATCTGCTTAAATATCTGAGAATTTTAAGAAAGCACTGGGAAAAGGTATGTATATGTATTTTGATTTTAGTTCTTATTATAGCTGTTTATTTTAGTCTAAGTTATAATTTTACCCTAAACAAATATAATAGTTACATAAAAAATACACAAGCATCACAAAATATTTCTGTTACTACTCTTGGAAATGGTTCTATGGTGCCTATTTACTCAGATTTAAAAAAGCAAGACTATACATCTTTTATATATGGTTTTAATTTAAATGATAAAACTAATACTTATAAAAATGGTGAATATATAACAATTAATATGAATTTATCTTCTAATAATGATCTTGACGGTAAAATTATAAACATATATTCATATAACACAAATACTAAAACATTTGAATGTCTTGGTGAAGCAAAAGTTTACAATAATACTTTAACATTTAAGGTAAACTCATTAGGTGAGCACTTTATAACTCTTGGAAATGCCCCTACTTATGATGTAAACTGTGGTAGATTAGTTTATGACGAAGAATTTAACTCAACATCCTCTGTTTCTAACCAATGGAATTATGATATCGGCAACAATGATGGTTGGGGAAACAAAGAGGAAGAATATTACACAGATAATATTGAAAATAGCAATATAGTAAATGGTACACTAAATATAACTGCTTTAAAACAAAACCTTAATGGATATAACTATACATCAGCTAGACTAGTTAGTAAAAATAGCTATCTTTATGGAAAGATTGAAGTTTGCGCTAAACTTCCTAAAGGAAAAGGTACATGGCCTGCTATATGGATGTTGCCTGAAAATAATACTTATGGTAACTGGCCAGATAGTGGTGAAATAGATATTATGGAAGCTACACAAAAAACACCTAATTATGTTCATGGCTCATTACAAATGAATGCATACAACTTTAAGACAGGTGATCAAAAAACAGCTAGTATAAAGGTTAGTGATTTATATTCTAAATATCATGTTTATGGAGTTTTATGGACACCAAATAAAATAGAATTTTCTATAGATGGGCATGTTTATCTTACTTATGATAGAAATATTTATAATACAGGTTCAGACTCTTGGAAAACATGGCCTTATAACCAACCGTTTAAATTAATACTAAATATTGCAATTGGTGGTACTTATGGCGGAACTATTGATAACAATGCTTTCCCACAAACCATGAGCATAAAATATATCAAAGTTTACAATTTAAACTTAAATGATTACAATTTAAATACTATTACATCTTAAAAAAGAACTGTATCAATATTTTTGATACAGCTTTTTTATTTAAAAAGTTATTTCAGGCAAAAACATTTTAGCAAATTCTATGTTATTATAATCATTTCTCTTTATATAGTTTAACAAATCAAATAAAAGTGTTTTATGATGTTCTATACTTTTCGAAAAAATTTGTATGAAGTTTATAATATTTTCTTCACTCTCTTTTTCATTATTTAAATATAACCCAACTAAATAAAACTTAATATATGCATACCTTATTAAAAGCAAAATATATCCATCAAACACCGACTGACTTTCTGAAAACGGAAATATATTATTATATATAAAATTAACCAAATAATTTTCAAATATATAGCTATACTCTTCCATAAATTTATTATTATATGTTTCAAAAGCTCCTATATAAAGTTCTGAGTTGCTTACTATATTTTCTTCATCTAATTTAAAAATCTCCATAACTTCTTTAGTATACTTTTTAAACACATCACTATCTGTTTTTTCAAATACATTAGCTAATTTAAAAACAGTTTTAAAAAAAGCAGCTTGAAGTGTATATCTAATTTCATCTTTTTCATAAATATTTTTAACTAAATTTATATCATATTTATTGATAAAATTTGATAAATTGCTGTAATTGCATTCAAATTCATCTTCTACTTCATTTAAAAACTCACCTAAGATATAAAGTCTTTTATCTAAACTTAAATTTCTATTTTGTATTATTTTGATACTTAAATCTCTAATTTCTGTGAAATATTTTATAAGTGAACCATCAAATTCTTTAGATTTAGTATTTATTTCACTTGAAATTATATGTTTTCCTAAAGTTTCATTACTTTTTGTAAATTCAATTCCCTCTTTCTTAGACAAAAGAATTCTTGCAGCTTCAGGACAAGATATATCAAGCGACATCTCGTAAAATCCATCTATTTTATTTAAAATTCTAGGAAAGCAAGTACATACATTAGAAAGATATTCTTCTCCAAGTCTTGAATAAATAATGCAATATTTTTCATCATCTAAAAAAGGACATCTTTTCTCACCCTTTAATTTTACTCTTCCATAATCTATATTATCACTTGTACAATACTCATTATTATAAAGATTTTTTTGAAACATTTTTTTCATTTCTACATCTTTAACTTTATAATATTGTCTAAAAGTCGTTTTATCTATATCTATATCCCAGCCAATACAGCAACTATCTGTACATTTACCGCCAATACATTTAAACTCTTTAAGATATTTAGGGTATTTCTTTTTAACATTTATATCCATATCATACTTCCTTTTGCATTATCATAATAATTTATTGTTAAAATTTAATATAAATACACATATAATATCTTACCACAAATCTACATACTTCTTTTGATTCTATCTTATATAATTTTATATTATAAAAAAGCCCTAATTTTAAGAAATAAAATTAGGGGCTTCATATTCATATTTATTTTTTTGTAAATAGATTTATAAACCTTTGCCAAATACTTAAATTCTCAGTTTTCTCCTCAACACCTTCAACTTTTTCCTTTTCGATAGCAGGTGTTTTTATTACAAATTGCACTGATTCAACATTAGTATTTTTTTTAGAAACAAAAGAAACAACCTCTTCTAAATTCCCAGTTAATTCATTTACCATACTGTCAACTTCATCATTAATCTCTCCATCTAAATTAGAAGTTTTATCGTTAAGTTCACCTGTTCCATCTGATAACTTTGTTGTTCCTTCATAAAGACTTGATGCCCCAGAATTTAAACTATTTGCTCCATCCTTTAATGTTTTTGTTCCATTTTTTAACTCAGTAGAACCATTTACTATTTTTGAATATCCTTCAAGTAAAGCAGATACTCCTTTTGTATAGTCATTAACTCCTGTATCAAAAGTTTTATACTGAGCTGTTAATTGACTTATTGCATTAGCTAAAGTAGCCATATTTTCACCTAAGCCACTTAATTTTTGTGAAAGATTTACAATTGCTTCATCAAACTGACCATATTTTTCTTGCAATGTATTTGAACCTGTTAATAATTCTTGTGTTCCTGTTGAAACATTATTTAAATAAGTTTCAACTCCACCAATAGCAGCAGAATTTTTTTGAAGCAATCCTATTATTTCTGTTAACTCGCTAATAGCATTTTCAATTGCTAAAACTTTGCTATCACCATCTAATGCACCTTCTGCCATTAAAGCATTTTTAGCATCTGTAAGACTTTGAATTTGACTCTTTATATCATTAACCTCACTTGTATTGCTTCCTTGTAAAGAATCTATATTTAACCCATTTGAACTCATAATTCCCTTATAAGCAGAATACCCTATGTTAGAATTTAATGATACAGCACCCTTAACTAAATTATCGATTCCCTTTTTTATATCAGATGATGCTGAAACTAATTGTGCTATACTCTCTGATGATACATTAACTTTTTCTAAAGCTAGATTTATTTCATTTAAAGCATCTAAAATCTTTTTTGAACCATCAGTTAAATTTGAAGATTTGCTATTTAAAGTTTCAAGCCCTTCTTTAACCTTTAAAATTCCACTATTTAAAGAATCAACTCCTGAGTTTAAACTATCAACACCAGACAAAAGATCACTTGTTCCACCATTTAGTGTAGATGTTCCATCTTTTAAAGTTGTAGCTCCTGAATTTATTTCATCTATGGCATCTGTTAACTCTTTTACCTTATCTGTTAATTCATCAGTATTAACATCAACATCAAGATTAAATCTAACCCCATTTAAGCTTATAGAAGGCATTTCAAAATCTTTAACATCAGCCTTTATTGTAATTTCCTTTCCCTTGTTAGGTAATATCATATATGATAGTTGCTTTTGGCTTCCTACATTTGCTATTGTAGCTTCATCAGATTCTATATTCGCACACTTTTCTGTATCTAATAATACAGCTCCCTGTAATGCATAATTTTTAAAAAATACACTGTTGCATTTTTCATTACTACTTATAGATATTTTTATTTCCAAACTCCCAGCACTTCCAGCTAGTTTATCAGCACTAATTCTTTCACCATTTAAATAATAACTAATATCTATATTCCAAGGAATTTCTGCATTTTCTAATACTCCCTCATAATAAAGTTTATCAGACGAATTAGTAGTAACTATTTTCCCATTGCTATAATTTAAAACATCATTAGTATTCATATTTCTAACTTCGCTATAATCACCATAATCCACTATATTTTTACTATTAAATATATTAACAGCATAAACCTTATCTACCAAACCGTTATTATTTAAGTTAACATATACCACTTCTTCTTTATCTGTATTTTCACGACTTGAATCTTCTAAATTGTCTGAAGCAATAATTTCTTCTGCAAATGCACTTATAGGAGTTGCTACACCCCCCATAATCACAGTGGCTAAAACTAATGATATAATCTTATTTTTTTTCATTTAAAATTCCCCCATTAACTATACAACTTTTTTATATTCTCTTACATATTTTTCTTCATTTTTAAAATTACATTTATACATTGTTTTTTGTATAGGCTTATCTAACAAATATAAAAGCCCTGGAATTACAAATAAAACTATTACCGTTGAAAGAACGGTTCCTTTTGATATTAAATCTCCTAACTGACTTATGATTCCATGAGTTGATATCACGCCTAACAATACTCCTGATAAAGCTAATATTGTAGCTGATGTAAGTATTGATAACGATACTGAAGATATTGTTTTTAATAATGCTTCTTTCTTGTTATATAATTTTCTATTTTCAACATATGAATTTGATAAAAGTATTGCATAGTCTACAGTTGCACCTAACTGTATAGAACTTATAATCAAATAAGCTATATAATAAAGACTATTCCCTACAAAATAAGGGATTCCTAAGTTAATCCAAATAGCAGTTTCAATAGCTAAAACTAAAATTACAGGCATTAATAATGATTTAAATGCAATTAATAAAACTATAAAAATAGAACCAACCGCAATTAAGTTAACCCTAATATTATCTGCTGTAACAGTATCCATTAAATCATAGGTACTAACACTTTCACCTGCTAATAAATAAGAATCTCCATAATACTTTTGAGCAATGCTTCTTATATTTTCTATAATTGAAAAAGTCTCATCTCCCTCAAAATCAGCTTTTATATTAATAACCATACGGCTATAATTTTCAGAAATTAACTTACTTAATGTTTCTTCATCTAAATATTCCATTGGAACTTTAGCTCCTGCTTTATCTACATAAGAAATAATAGAGCTTATCTGTGGTATACTTTTAAGTTCATTGCTAAGCTTAGTTTCTGTGGCAAAATCACCCTTTGGTACCATAAGAACTGCCATATTTGATTTTCCAAATGTATCTTCAATTAATACAGTATCTCTACCTAACTGAGTACTTTCATTAAATATTTTAGAAGAACCATAATAAAAACTATTGTTTTTTTGTGCTAAATAAGCTGGTGCTATTATAAAAATAAAAACTAAAGATACTGGAATCATAACCTTAGAAATCAATTTCGAAAACTTATCAAATTTAGGTAAAAATGCTCTATGTTTTGTTTTATCTATAATCTTGTAACAATATAAAGTTAAAACAGGTAATAAAACTAAAACAGTTATTAAACTTAAAGCTATTGCTTTTGCCATGACAATTCCCATATCAGGACCTATTTTAAATCTCATTAATATAAGAGCTGCAAAGCCTATAACTGTTGTTATACCACTTGAAAAAATAGAGCCAACAGAGTTTACAGAAGCTTGTACCATTGCTTCTTCTGCATCTAAACCTTCTTTTCTAAAATCAGCAAATCTATGTAGTAAAAATATAGCATAATCCATTGATACAGCTAATTGAAGAACATTTCCTGCAGCATTAGTTACAAAAGATATCTCGCCAAACAAAAAATTACTTCCTTTATTTAGCACAATAGCTATACCTATTGTTATCATAAATAGTATTGGTTCAAACCAAGATGTTGTTGTTATTGCTAAAATAATTAAACAAATAGGAATTATAAACAATATAATTTGGCTAACTTCCTTAGTAGTTGCATCAGCTGCAACCACAGTATTAATTATTGAACCAGCCATTGCATTATCGTCTCCAATTAATTCTCTAATTGAATTAACAGCTTCTTCTCTTTTTTCCTCATCAACAGTTAAAGTAAATAAAGCTGCATTATCTTTATAATACCCTTCTATAATTTCATTATCTAAAGTTTCTAATGGCTCTTTAATATTTGCAACGTCATCAAGCCATGTAACATCACTTACTCCATCTATTTTAAGCAACTTTTCTTTAATTTCTAAAGCCTCTGGAATCGTAAGATTAGACACCATAACCCGTGCATTTGCTACATCTCCCCCAAACTCTTCCTCCATAACGTTAATAGAAACTGTGGATTTTGTATCTTCAGGAAGATAGTCATTCATATCATAATTTACAGAAACAAAATTTCCTGAAATAAAACATATTATTACCGCTATAAGAAAAGTAACTATAATTGTTTTCTTATGACCAACTATCTTTCTAAATATGTTTTCCATATTATTTCACCCCTATTTAAATATTCATGTTTAAAAGTATATTTCCTAATAAATGGGTTTTCAATAACCAATGATTTTAAAATAGTGGCATAATACTCATTCTTGATATAATATGAGTATTATGAGTAAATTTTTTTATAAAATTATTTAAAATTGAAAGGAAGTATATTTATGGATAGGCGTGCAAGAAGAACACAAAGTAAATTAAAAGAAGCACTTATAACACTCATGAAAAATAAAGATATTAATCAAATCACAGTAAAAGAACTTGCTGAATTAGCTGATATAAATAGAAAAACTTTCTATCTCCATTATAGAGATATATTTGACATGCTAGACAATGTAAAGCAAGATTTATTAGAGGAGTTTACACAAGTTATATCTTTACATAATGATATAAAAAATGACGTAGATCAGCCTCTTTTGCTTATGAAAGATACTTTTGAATTTGTAGACAAAAATTCTGAAATATTATCAATTTTAATAGGAACAGAACTAAATTCTGATTTTATTTTTATAAATAAAATGAAAGATTTAATGAAGGAACATTGTGTTAATGTTTGGAATAAATTATATCCTAATGTTAATAAAAATAACTATGATTATCTTTATTCTGCTGCCTTTTATGGTTATATTGGACTTGCTCAAACTTGGATTAATTCAGACAAAAAAGATTCACCAGATTATATGGCAAAAATCACCAGTCAAGTAATTTTAAAATTATTCGACTCAATAGAATAATTTTTTAGATTCAAATTAATTTAGATAATGCTTAAGAAATTAAATATCTTCTTTTACATTTATCTAAATTAATTTATACTCTACAAAATAATAGTATGAGGTTTAACATTTCTATCATGATTTGCAATTATTTCTACACAATTAGATTTTTCAGACATTTCCCTTTCCCATTCCAAGGATTTTATTAATTGCTTTTTATTTATTGATACGCTTGGAAGTATCATTTTTTCCCAAGATTTTTTTGCATAACCACAATCACTTGTTAATAGCACAAATTTACCACTATTTTGAATAAGAGTTGCAATCAATCCTTTTGTATGTCCTGGTACGCTTACAAAAACCACAGATTCATCTCCAAATAAATCAAAAGATAAATTATTAGGGCCATATTTAGACTTTATCATCTCAAAAGTTTGAAAATTAATTCCCTCCCACATATGGTGTATATATCTAAGCTTATCTTTTCTAGCATCTTCTAATTCTTCTTTGCTTACAAGGATATTTTTAGCTTCTTTAACTAACTTTAATCCACTAACATGGTCACTATGAAGATGCGTTAAAACAACATAATCAATATCCTTAGGTTTTATCCCTATTAATAAAAGTTGTTCATCAATAGCTTCATTTTTAGATAAAAAACCTTTATTTATCATATAGTGAAATTTGCCTAAATACTGCTGTTGATTATTTCTTATATCTGTGTGCCAACCTGTATCAATTAATATTTTTCCCTTAGGATGTTCTATTAAATATGCTGAAACAGGGAGTTTTATTTGATTTTTGTTTGATCTAAAAAGCCCAGTATAAGCAACTGGATTTAGAGTTTCCTCATGAAAAGTAAGTGCTTTATCAACTTGAACTTCACCACAATGTAAAACATGAATTTTAATCTTATCCATAATGTTATCTTTGTTCTAAAAAATACATAATATAAGTTTTAGAAACTCCTTCCTCTAAATTTATTTAACCATGATATTTTATTTAAACAAGCATGAAAACCTCTTGGTTTTACATTAAACTTATAACTTATAAAAAAATAATATCACTAGAAATTTTCCGTTAACACTACACATTTTCAAAAAATGTACTAAATTTAAACTACTTATTTTGTATAGCCGTTAAAAACATACAAATAATTTCATTTGAACTTTCTCTCTTTACCTTATCTTTATTTGAAATCCAATATGTATAGTCACTAATTGCAGCAGACGCTATCATCTCTATAGCAAGTTCAATATTTATATTACAATTTTCCTTTGAACATTCATCATAAAAATGATATTTGATTCCCTTCTTCCATTTATCTATAAATCTAATATTAGGCTGCTTTACAAGAAACAAATAAAATAAATTAAAATTTTTATCAATATAATTTATAGTCTTTTCAAAAAACCCCATTGATTTTAAATCTTTTATATCTGCATTTAAAATATCATCATTTATAAGAATTAATTTATTTATAACTTCATCTTCAATTTCCTCAATAACTTCCACAATATTTTTATAATAATGATAAAAAGTTGCCCTTGCTACATACGCTTTTTGATAAATATCCTTTACTATTATCCTTTAAAAATTCTTAATTTTATATAACTCTAAAAAAGCTTCTTTTATTTTTATCTTTGTCATATTCAAGACATTTTGTTTAACAACGATTTGTGTTTTATATGGATTCATATTAAATTAACCTTTCTTCTATTCTTCTTAAAATCCATTTATCCTACACTAAAATGTTATTTTTGTTTTAAAATATATATAATCTTGTCAAAATATCTCCCCAACAAAATATACTCTAAATATTATTATAATCTATACATAAAATATTTTTTCTTCTTTGTTTATATAGTAATTTTTTGGAAAGTATTATTGGTATAAGAATATATTTTAATATAATTATTTTTTACTACTATATATTAAGGAGGATTTAAATGGTAAAAAAGAAAAGAAAAATATTATTTTTGCTATTTTCAATTGTGGCATGTTTAATGTTACAAGGAATGTCCTATTCAAATCAAAATCTTAAAACTGTTGAAAATAAAACATTACTATCATCAACTTCATCTAATTGTGATACAGGTCTAGTTACAGCTTCTGTTTTAAATGTTAGAAGTGATTCATCTTCTACTTCAAGTATAGTTGGATATTTAGCTAGAGGCACTAAGGTAGATGTGGTTTACAGAGAAAGTAATGGATGGTATATGATAAAATTTGGAGATAAATATGCTTATGTTAGTGGAAATTATATATCTATAATAAATTCAAATTCTCTTCCTGTAATTAAAACTGGAAAAGTTACAGCCTCTAAACTTAACGTTAGAAATAGTTCATCTACTTCAAGCGAAATAATTGGAACCTTAAAAAGAGGAGATGTAGCTGAAATAGTATCAAAAGAAAATGGTTGGTATAAAATCAAATACTATAATTCCTACGGCTATGTAAGTGCATCATACATTAAATAATAACCTCTTCATAAAAATAATCTAAATTTTACTTATAAACAACAAAACAGCACCTAAATTAGGCGGTGCTGTTTTGATTGTTTATCCACTCTATGCTTTTAAAATAATATAGGCATTTTTTATTTATATAACTAATACTGTTTTAACTCGCTTTCTTTCTTCACAAGACTTTCGTATCTATCTATTTTATAATCTAATCTGTCTATTGTTGTTTTTATTTCTTTCATTTTTTTTACTAATTCTTTACGTTGCTCTATTAATATATCTCTCCTAGCTTCAACAGTTTCATCACCCTGTTCAAGTAATGTAACATATTCAATTAATACTTCAATAGGAAGCCCTGCTCTTCTCATACATTTAATAAATTCAACGTTTCTACAATCTTGCTCTGTGTAATTTCTAATTCCATTTTTATTACGATTTACTTTAGGAATTAATCCAACACGCTCATAATAACGAAGTGTATCTGCGGTAAGTCCATATTTTTTGCTTACTTCTGCAATTGTCATATTGTTTATCTCCTTATAATTTATCCCTCAAAGGTACTAGCAACTTTCTTTAAGTATTTCGTGATTTCAATATGTTGTGGACAAATTTTTTCACACTTTTTACATTCTATGCAGTCTGATGCTTTCCCATTAGTTTTTGTATAATTATTATAATACATTTTTTGCAATACTGAACCATTTTCTCCAACTTGCTTATCTGCATTATATATAGCAAAATACTTAGGAATTGCTATGTTTTTAGGACACCCTTCTACACAATATTCACATGCAGTACATGGAATAGCAATTGATTCATTGATAATTCCAACAACTTTTTCAATAATATCATATTCTTCCTTTACTAGTGGTTTAAAGTTTTCCATATAACCTGTGTTATCTAATAGTTGTTCCATGTTAGACATTCCACTTAAAACCATCATTACACCTTCATGACTTGCAACATAACGAATAGCCCATGATGGAATTGACATATTAGAATCATATTTCTTAAATAATTTTTCTGCCCTTTCTGGTATCTTTGCAAGAGTACCTCCTTTGACAGGTTCCATAACTACTATTGCTTTATTGTGCTTTCTAGCTACTTCATAACATTTCCTTGATTGTATACTCTCACTATTCCAATCTAAATAATTAATTTGTAACTGAACAAAATCAACTTCTGGATGAGCTGTTAATATTTCATCTAAAAGTTTAGCATCATCATGATAAGAAAAACCAATCTTTTTAACTTTTCCCTCATTCTTTTTCTCTTGAATAAAAGCAAAACTATTAAATTTTTGAGCTATTTTATAATTTTCTGCACCTAAAGCATGTAATAAATAGTAATCAAAATAATCTACCCCACACTTTTCTAACTGTTCACTAAATATTCTTTCTTGATCTTCTTGCTTCTTTAAAAACATTGTTGGAAGTTTACTAGCTAATGTAAAAGTATCTCTTTTATGGCGATTTACTAATACTTCTTTCGCAATATTTTCACTTTTACCCAAGTGATACATATATGCTGTATCAAAATAAGTAAATCCCTTATCTATAAAAGTATCCACCATTTTTTTTACTTGTTCTATATCAACACTTGCTGAATCATTTTTATCTAATAGTGGTAAACGCATAAGTCCAAACCCTAGTTTTTTTGCTTCCATAAATAGTTCCTCCAAATCACCCTATTATTTTTTAGCTCTATAATCTATTTTATTTATAAACTTTTACCCATTTCATAAGCTTCTTTCATAGCATTAGTATTTTTAATTTCTCCTACTTTCCAAGCTCCAATTCCATAAATAATATCTTTTTCTACCGCTCCATCTAAACAATCTATGAAACCTCTAAAACCTTCTATTGTTCTTTCTAATGCTTCTTTTCTGTTATCTGCTGCTGTCGCAATAAAATAAAATTCTTTATTTTTAATTTCTGTATATCTTGCAACAGTTCTATCAATTAATGTTTTAATTTGTCCGTTCATTGTATAAAAGTAAACTGGAGTTGCCATAACAATAACATCAGCCTTAACAATTTTATCTAAAATATCAGCCATATCATCTTTTTGAATACAAATACCATTATTTTTAGTGCAATATTCACATGCAACACAATAATTTATTTTTTTATCTTTTAAAAAAATTTTTTCAACGTCATTTCCTGATTCTTTAGCCCCTAAAATAAATTCATCACACAAAATATCTGAATTTCCACCTTTTCTCGGACTTGAAGATAACACTAATACTTTTTTCATTTTTACCATCTCTCTTTTTAATTATTTTATTATACTCTTTATATATTTTAACATTTAGAGTTAACTCTAACACAATACCTTTTTTACATTATTTTGATTTTATTTAATAAAAAATCTTTTTTATTATCTTATGAAATTAGTAAATACTGTTGGCTCTACCTCTGGTAATTTAATTCCTGCTTTCATTCCTGCCTCTTTACACTTCAAGAAAAATGCCATATTTTTTCCTAACGTCCTCATTATCTGCATACCTTCTAAATCTTGTTTTACTTCTTCTGGTTTTGCTCCATGAACCATATTCCAATATTGTGATGTAACAATTGGCATTTGTAATAATCCAAAATACTTATTTATTTGATCAAATGTTGCAGTTGTTCCAGCTCTTCTTGCAGATATTACTGTTGCAGCTGGTTTTAAATAAAATGATTTTCTTCCTCCACAACTATCTGCATAAAATACTCTATCTAAAAATGATGTAATAGCTCCACTAGCTGCTGCCCAATGTACAGGGGTTCCAAATATAAAACCATCATAATCTTTAGCAATCTCAATAAATTCATTTACTTTATCATTATTAAATACACATTTTTTTAATTTCACACATGCCTTACAAGCAATACATCCTGATATTGGCTTATTGCCTATCCAAAATATATCTGTTTCAATTCCTTCTTTGTTTAATGATTTTTCTACCTCTGTTAATGCAGTATATGTGCATCCCTCTTTATGAGGACTCCCATTTACTAGTAATACTTTCATGTTTCAACCCCTCTTTCAAAATATTATTAATTTTTAACTATATATATCCTACTCCTTAGAGTTAACTCTAAGTCAATAACAAAAAAACATAACTAAATATTAGTTATGTTTTTTTAGGCTTTTCCATATTTTGTTTTATTATTTATATAAAAGGGAGAAAATGTTCTATAATATTGAAATTATATAATCTGCTGCCCTTGTTACATCTTGTTCTGATTCTTCATTTAATGAAAATCTAACTCTTACTGGGAAATTAACATCTATCATTCCTGTTGATTTTATTATTGAAGATGTATTTAAAACATTACCATTAGTTTCATTTAAATAGTCTTGAATTATTTCAATAGGCTCTCCACTCCATCCAAATGAACCAAATGCACCTAAAACTTTACCTTCTAAGTTCATATCCTTTAATTTTTTTAATACATTTTCAATAGAACCTATTAAATCACCATATTTTGTTGATGTTCCAAATAAAACCGCATCTGATGCTTTAATAGAATCTAATATTTCATTTTCATCAGTTTTATCCGCGTTAAATATAGCAACTTCAACTTCTTCAGCCTCAAATAGTTCTTTAAATTTTTCAGCAATTTTCTTTGTTGAATTTCTCATTGTTGTATAAACTATTGTAGCCTTTTTTCCTTTTTGAGTTTGTTTACTCTTTTCATCATATATAGAAATATATTTATCAATATCTTCATCTAAAATATAACCATGAGATGGCGCTATCATATCTATATCTAATTCTTTTATCATAGACATCATAGGTCTTACATATTTTCTATGTGGTGACATTATAAGGTCATAATATACTGTAAATGCTTCTGTTATATCTTTTTCTGCTTTGCTCACAAAATATTCTTTTGCTGTTAAATGTGTGCTAAATATATCGCATGGGAATAATGTTTTATCTTCTATGCAGTAAGTAATCATTGTTTCTTCTGTATGAAGAAATGGTGTAATTCTAAATAATAACGTTTTTCCACCAATATCAAGAGTATCTCTATCCTTTACAACTAAAAAATTTCTATCTTGTAATCTATATAATTCTTTTAAATGATAAACAGCTTTTTCACTACAAACTATTGTTGCATTAGAAGCTTGCTTAGCTAATGAACCTAAAGCCCCTGAATGGTCTGGTTCTGTATGATTTATAACTATATATTGTATTTCTTTTAAATCAATAAGCTTTTTTAAATTTTCTAAATATTGCTTTGAATATATAAAATCTACCGTATCTATTATTGTTGGCTTTTCTGTTTTTAATAAATAACTATTATATGTAGTTCCATCTTCTAATATTAATCTATGAAATGGCACTTTTCTATCATCTATAACTCCTACAGAATAAATATTTTCTCCGTTCATCACTATTTCCTCCTAAACTAATTGATATCTTCTAAGTTAATCTATAAGTAAATTATATGTAATATTTCTTATAATTTATGTGATCTAACTCAAAACTTGTAAAATGATTTATAATTTTATATAAAAATAGTAGGTAAGCATTAGCAAACCTACTTAATCTATCTAAACTATCTATCACCTAGAATTAAAATATAATTATATTAAACTATATCTTATTGTTGTGCTATTAATTTTCCAAACTCAACGCACTTAGCTTCGTCTTCACCTTCTGGTGATTCCATAACTGATAAACTTTCGCCTACTATTTCTCCACCATATGATTTAATTCTTTCTTCTAAATTAGTTAAGTATTCTCCTTCGCCCCATCCCCATGAGCCAAATAAAGCTACTTTTTTACCTTGTATTTTTCCTTCTAAAGATTGTACAAAAGGTTCAACTTGAGTTTCTTCTAATTCTTCTGTTCCAGAAGCTGGGCTACCTAATATAATTACTTTTTCATCATTTAAATCATCAATTGAAATATTATCTAATTCAACTAATTCTGCTTTTTTTCCACCTTCTTCAATTCCTTTAGCTATTAATTCAGCCATCTTTTGTGTATTTCCTGTTTGACTCCAATAAATTACTTTCATGTTTTTCTCTCCTTATCTATCTTTTATTTTTAGCAAACACCATGGATAGGTGTCTATTTATATCATTTTCAACGAATTTATTATTATAAATTAATATTTTATGTATTAAGTTTGTCCTTGATTTGTTTGGACTTAACTTATGAGTTAATTATATATCCTATCTCTATTAAAAAATATGATTCAAATTACAAAACAAAATTTTATATATAATCTCTTAATCTTTCCTCATCTAAAATTATTATTTGTTTCACCCTAGGTATCTTTATCAATCCTTCATCTTCAAATTTTTTAAGCTTTCTACTCATAGTTTCTCTAGTTACACCAATACAATTTGCCATATCTTCTCTAGACATTGATACAGTAAATTCATTTTTTCCTCTATTTCCACCCTCATATCTTTCCAATAAATCTATTAATAAATATGCAACTCTTGAATCAGCATCATTGGTAGCTAAATTTTGTGCTAAATTCTCAGCATTTGTTAATCTCTCTCCAGCACTTTCTAAAAACTTTATTCCTATTTTAGGATTTCTTTCTATTATTTTTTTCATGGAATCGTTATTAATAACGCATATTTTACAATCCTTTATTGTCTGAGCATTAAAATGATAAATGCTACAACTCAATAAATTTAATTCACCAAAAAACTCGCCTTCAGATAATATATGTAATATTTGTTCCTTACCCTCTTTTGTATATTTATATAATTTAACTTTTCCCTCATTAACAAAAAACATATTATTTGCTTGATTTCCTTCTCTAAATAACATTTCCCCTTTGCTATACACCCTGTGATCAATTTGATCTATCACTTCAGCTAATTCATCTTCCACCAAATTTTTAAACATAGGAATTTTACTCGCACAATATTTTCCTCTACATCCATCACAACAATTCATATGATTTTTATCCATAACGCACACTCCTTGTAGCCACTTATATTCTTAAACTTCTAGTGTTAATAGTTTCTTATAAAAGAAAAAAGTAATTAGATTATATTCTAATTACTTTTTCAACTAAATTATACTATTTTATTTATTGCCATTAAGTAACATATGTTACCAATATCTATTTATCATACTAAAAACTATTTAAAAAATTCAAAATGTATATTTTCTTCTTTTATACCCATTTCTAAAAGTATATTTTTTATAGCTTCCATAAATCCAACTGGCCCACAGAAATAGAATTCACTATCCTTGTCCAGATTTTCTTCCATCCATTGTTTATTTATTCTTCCTTTTATGTAGTCAATATCTGTACGTGTTCCTTCTTCTATATCACTATAAAATACTATACTCTTCATATTGCTGTTTTCATCAGCTAATTGTTCTACTTCTTCTTTAAAACTATGAGTTTTTGGATTTTGTGTACTATATATAAATTGAACATTCTTAGATGTATTAGCTGCCTCATAAGCCATAGCTAACATAGGAGTAATTCCTATACCACCTGATAATAATACAATTTTCTTATCGTTATCCTTTAATGTAAATTTGCCTAATGGAGATGTTATTTCAACAGTATCACCTATATGAACTTCATCTGCCAATACCTTACTAACATATCCATTTTCTTCTCTCTTTACACTTATTCTATAAAAATCTGCTCTATAATTTATGGATAAAGTATATTGTCTAGGTGGAGTATATTTGCCATCTGCTCTTTTAATTCTTATGGCTATATGTTGACCTGCTGTATATTCTGGTAATATCTCATCATTCATTCCTTTTAAATAATAAGAAAATATCCCCTTACCTTCTTCTTCTTTTTCAACTAACTTAACTTCTTTAAATCCTTTCCATCTTAAATCGCTCATAATTTGCCTCCTGCTAAGTGTTTATACGTTCTAACTAATTACTATTATAACTAAAGATAATAATAATTATGTGATTCAAATTAAAAACGATAATTATTATTTTAATTTTTTATATTACTTAATAATCTATAAATGTATATTATTAAAATATTATGCGCTACTTTTTCTAATTATTTAATAAACTTAACCTTAGAGTAAAGCCCCTTTAAAGCATTATCCTTTCTTTCATTAAATAAAACTTTATTTTGTTCAAACAAATTATTTCCTTCTGCATCAATAGAAACAATTAATGGTCCAAATTCCTTCACACGACACACCCATAAAGTTTCAGGCATACCTAGGTCTTGCCAATATTCATTTTCTATTTCTTCTACAGTTGTAGCTGCTAAAACGGCACATCCTGCTGGAAAAACACAATGTATAGCTTTATTTTCACGACATCCTGCTTCTGTATTAGGTCCCATACCACCTTTGCCTACAATAAGTTTAACACCAGTTTTCTCAATAAATTCTTTCTCAAATTTTTCCATACGCATACTTGTAGTAGGTCCTACAGAAATCATTTCATATTTATTATCTTCATCATCTATTTTTTTAACGATAGATCCTGCATGAAAAATAGCTCCTCCTTGAAGATTAATAGGTAACGCCCTTCCATACTCAATTAATCTACGATGCGCTACATCTCGGCAAGTTACTATATGACCATTAAGATAAATAACATCTCCTACTTTAATATCTTTTAAATCTTCATCTGAAATTGGAGTATTTAAAATTTTCTTCATAAATTTGCCCCCCTGTGTGTAATTACTTCATAACTTAAATCTTTATTAAAAACTATTGTTCCTCTACGATGTGACCAACACCCTACATTAACGGCTACCGAAATTACTGATGGATGACGTGCTGAATTTTCAATATTTACACCCATAACTGATTTACTTCCGCGTAATCCTTGAGGTCCAAGTTTAAGCGAATCAATAGCAGTTACTAATTCATCTTCTAATTTTGAAATTATTTTATTACTATTGTGACTTCCCACTTGACGCATAAGTGCACGTTTTGACATATAAGCAGCTGCATCAATTGTAGAGCCAACCCCTATACCTATCAATAACGGAGGACAAGCATTAAGCCCATAAGAAGTCATAATATCCAATACAAATTTAACTATCCCTTCATATCCTTCACTTGGCATTAATGTTTTTCCTTGCCCTGGAAGTGAACAACCACCTCCTGCCATATAAATATCTAATTCTAATTTATCACTATTAGGTATGATATCCCAATATACCCACGGTGATTTACTTCCTACATTTGTTCCTGTATTAACCTCATCAAAAGTTTCTACTGTATTATGTCTCAATGGTGCCTTTTTAGTTGCAATACTAACAGCATCTTTTAAAACCTTACTTAAATCATCAATATATGGAAACTTTGAACCTACACGGACAAACATTTGAATTAATCCAGTATCTTGGCAAGAAGGTCTATTTAATTCCTCTGCCTTTTCTTGATTTTTTACCATAGCTTCATAAATCATTTTAGCCATTGGCTCAGTTTCTTTTTCACTTAATGCCTTAAGCTTAACCATAACATCATCTGGAAGACGCTTACCTATTATACATGTAAAGTTTGCAATTAAATTAGTTAACTCATCTAATGCTTCTTTTCTTTCCATAACCATAATCCTCCTTACAAATAAACTATATTTTATATAAATCTTATGTAAAATTTAACTTTCCTCTAAAATTAATTTAACAAATTAAATAAAACCTAACTATCCGTTATTTAATACACAAAGAAAGTTTTCCCTTTGAATATTTCTAATCCCTAAAAATAAACATAAAAATAATATAAAAAAACCCTTGTCTTTTACTTTTAAAATACTGCAAAAAACAAGGGTTTTTAAAATATATAATTTATTTTTTTATGTATAGAATATGTAATTTAAATCTAAATATTTTTTAATAGAAAATCTTTAGATTTAGCTTTTTATTCTAATTTTTAATCTTAAACTCTAATCTTCTTTTATAAATCTTTAAGACCTTTTTCTAAACAATTTGTTGTTTGTGACAACTCCTCACTTAACATTTTAAATTTAGCTGTTAATTCTTCTATATTTTTAAAAGTCTTATTAAATTTATCATTTCTCTCTATTAAATCACTTTTTTTATCACTTTCTAAAGAATCCTTATTTATACTAGCTATATAGCTTTTAAGTTTATTATTAATTTCTGTATTATCAATAGAAATAAATTGTTTCTTAAAGTTAATATCATTTTTTATATTTTCACTTTTTAATTGATTTTTATATTCTGTAGGAGCTTTGCCAAAGTTATCTCTAAAAGCTAAATTAAAAGCCTTTATATCAGGAAACCCATTCTCTAATGCAATTTCTAATATTTTATCATTTGATTGACTTAACTGCCTTGTTGCTTCTCTAAGCCTTATTCTTGTTAAATAATCATAAAAATTAATACCTAAATTCATTTTAAAGAATTGAGATACATAGTTACTATTATAGCCACTTTCTTTAGCCAAATTTTCTAGTGTTATTTTCTTTTTATAATTTTTATCTATATACTTAATCATCTTATTAATAGCATTTAAATTTTTTTCATTTTTTATAAAAGACTTACTTTTAATTTTTGTAGGCGGAAAATAGAACACAATAGTACGCAATAAAGAATAAAAAGCACTGTCAAAAAGTAATTTATTCTCTGACTTTTCCTTATTAAAATATAAGATCATTTCTGAAAGATAAGACCTTATTAAAGCAAATGACTTTTGATTTTTAGTTTCTTTTGTCGAATATAGATTAAAAGATAATAATTCTACATTTTCATAATAATCCTTTAAAAATACAGGGTCTATATGAATAGCCATAGCAATGCTATCTGGCTCTTGCGCTAACGTTGCATGCCCCATATTTGAATTAATCAATATCATATCATCTTCCTCTAAAATTCTACTCTCACCATCTGCACAAACTTCTATCTTACCATTCATAACAAGTAGTAATTCCAAATCATTATGCCAATTATAGTGATATGAACCAATTGTATAAATATATTGCTTTAAACTTATCCCTTTATTAGCTTTGTTATACGAATAATAAAATTCATTCAAAATTTCCCACCTCTAAATACATGTTTTATATATCTATATTGTAGAATTTTCAAAATACAATGGTCAAGGTTTATCACCGTAATTTACTACAATTCAAAATACAATTATCCAACATTTTCTCCTCTAATTTAAAAGTTAGCTACAAAGAATCGTCTTTAAGTATCCCACAATATTTTTAGTTTTTCCCTTACACTAGGAAATATAAAAATAGAGCCTTGATTAATCAAAACTCTATTTTTTAAAACTATATTAATTTTTCATAACTATATGATATAATATTTAAGTTAAAATCTTTACCGCAAAGGATGGTTGCGGTGGTTGTACGCTTTTCCACCTTGGGTTACTGGTGATTTTCATCATAACTTAAGGGGGTGGTATTGGATATGATACTTGTTTTATTAATTGTTGCTATATTAATATTTTTGTTAATTATAATGATTAAAGCCTTAAATTCAAACTCTAAACCATTAGAGTTTGAATTTAAGATAAGTATTAAATGTTTTAAATTAAGTTTTAAAACAAATGAAAAAAGCACTCCATCCAGCAAAGATTAAGTTGTGCTTTTTCATCTAAAATAAATTCCAATAGCCCTAAAACTAAAAACGTTCTAGGATTTAGCTTAGTGTTACCAGCACTAAGCTTTTCTTACTTATATTATATCAAATTATGATTAAAAATAAACCTATCAAAATTAACATGTATTTAAATTATTTATAATATCCATATTCACAAAGTAAATCAAAACAACTATTTACCTCATCATCTGTAAAAAGTTCTGCATACTTTGGTTTAGTTATAATGGCTTCCATAGTAAGATCAATGCGTCTTGCCTTTTGCAGTTTATCAAAACTATCAGAAATATTATTTTTCCTTATAATTTCTTTTGCTGTTTTTACTCCACCAAATTTTGATATTGTATTTAAAAATCTTGTTGCATTATATCCATACTCTTTTTGTGCTATTTCACAAGCTTTAACAAGTTCTTCCTCAAATCTTTTTTCCAACATCATAAATTTCTCCATTCTCTTATTTTTTTGTTTTATTATACTATAAGTTAAATTTCACATCAAAAATAGAGTATTACCTTAAAGATAATACTCTATTTCTAATATCTATACATAACTTTTTAATACTGTTAATGTACCCTCTATAATGTACTCTCCTAAACTTGCGGGTATGAATATACTATCACCTTTTTTAATATAAACATCTTCTTTACCCTTGCACTTAATATATCCCTCTCCGTCAACACAAGTAAAAATAAAGAATTTATTTATATCACTACTCTCCGTAACACTTTTATTAATGATGTATTTTTCTATCGTAAAGTATTCGCTAGTACATAAAACTCCTTTTTCATATCCCTCAAATTTATCTAACCTATTTTTACTCTCATTTATAGCATTTAAATTAAAATCAATAACATCTAATGATTTTTCAATATGAAGCTCTCTAGGTCTACCATAATCATAAATTCTATATGTTATATCACTACTTTGTTGTATCTCAGCAATAATTGCCCCTTCACATATAGCATGAACTAACCCACTTTTTATTAAAAAACAATCACCCTTTTTAATATCTATCTTATTTAAATAACTTTCCGTATTATTTTCCCTTATTGCCTTTTCAAAGGTACTTCTATCACAATTTTTAGTTCCAACTATTAAAGAAGCGTTTGGTTTAGCATCAATAACATACCAAGCTTCTGTTTTTCCTAATGAATTTTCAACTCTCTTAGCATACTCATCATTTGGATGCACTTGAACTGATAACCTGTCTTTAGAGTTTATTAATTTTAGTAACAAAGGAAATTCTTTATTTGCTAAAGTTTTTCCTACGAATTTTTCACCATATTCACTAATTAATTCTTTAAAGGTTTTGCCTTTAAACTCTCCATTAGCAACTATGCTCATTCCATTATCATGACAAGCTATATCCCAACTTTCACCAATATCTCCTTCAGGAAGATTTTTTCTGAAATTTTCTAAATCTCTTCCTCCCCAAATTTTTTTATAATATAAATTTTCAAATTTTATTGGATACATAATATCGCCCTCTCTTGAAATAATATTTAAAAACAACGACCTATCTGTTAATCAAATTATATAGTGCACCTAACATATTAGCATCATTTCCATAAACACATCTTTTAATAATAGGCTTTACTTTCCCATCTTTACTACTAAGCATTATTTTATTTATTTTTTTATTAATCTCTTCAATATACCCTTCTCTTTCACTAATAGCACCACCAAGAAGGATTAATTCCGGATCAAAAGTATATTGAATATTATAGATTCCAATTGCCATATAAGTAAAATATTTCTCTACTTCTTCTACTGCTATTTTATCACCACTTTCATATAACTGAAAAGCCTTCATTCCATCTAAAGAATCAAAAGGTAACCCTTTTCTTTTTTCTATATTAGATGCCAATGCCTTAGTCGAACCTACTTTACTCCATGATAAATACTCATTACCATCATAAGTAACTATGCAGTATCCAAATTCACCACCATGCTTATTTGCGCCATAATGAATATGTTTATCTTTCACTATAGCTCCTCCAATGCCAGTCCCACAAACTACAAACGCACAGTCATTAATATCTTTTGCCGCTCCAAGCCAACATTCTCCTAATGCAGCACAATTTGCATCATTTTCTATAGCAACTTCTAAGTCAGTAGCATTTTTTAAAATTTCTTTAAAATTTGGTCCATGAATATAAGGAATAGCGCTTGCCCCTCCAACTATCCCCGTTTTGCAATCAACAGCACCAGGAGAACTTATTGCTATCCCTTGCAAATCATACTCAATTAAGTTGTTCTTTACTTTCTTTATAATTGTCTCAAAAAACTCATCTGAAGTTTCACATATCTTCAAAATTCCTCTTTTTAGTATACAGCCATTTTTTCTCATTATAGACCACTTTATAGAAGAACCACCTATATCAAATACTATGTAATTTTCCATAATACCCTCCATTTTATAATAAAGTATCTTAAAACATTAACTTGTTTCAAGATACTTTTAAATACCTATTTTTTCATATTCTAAAAACCATTATCTTCTACAACTTTTTTAATCCATCTGCCAGATTTTTTTATTGTTTTCTCTTGTGTACCCAAATCTACATATATATATCCATACCGATTTTTATATGCATTAGACCAAGACCAACAATCTATAGGGGTCCATGAATGAAATCCAAAACAATTTGCTCCTTCCTCTATACCCTTATGAAGGTATTGTAAATGTTCTTTAAAAAACTCAATTCTATAATCATCCTGAATTATACCATTTTCATCTTTATATTTTTCTTCTCCTTCAACACCCATTCCATTTTCAGAAACATACCAAGGAATATTATTGTAATTATCTCTTATATTTATTGCTATATCATACATAGCTTTAGGATATATCTCCCATCCTCTATATGGATTCATTATTTTATTAGGCATATCATAATAATCAAAATGTTTATCTGGCATCCACCCATTAGAATTATTAAATTCCGTTTCTTTAGCTTTTACTCTTCTTGGCTGATAGTAATTAACACCTAAAAAATCAATAGTATTTTCTCTTATTATTTTTTCTTCATCCTTTGAACTTTCCCACATAACTCCATTTTCTTTTAATAAATTCATTAATAATATAGGGAATTCTCCCTTAACTGCTGTATCTAAGAACGAATTATTAAATATGGCATCTGCTATTTTAGATGCCTCCACATCTTCCTTACTATTACTCCTTAATTTCTTTAATTTCCTTATTTTCGATTCCTTTAACAAAAGTCCCTGCTCCTCTTCTTTTTATAACAAGACCTTTCATTACCAAACTATCAACTGCCTTTTTTATGGTAATTCTACTTACCCCATATTCTTCACACATTTCTTTTTCAAAAGGTAATCTTGAATTAGGGCCATAATACCCTGAACTTATCTTACTCTGAATATCATATGCTATTTTCTCATATTTCAGCATTGGCTACTCTCCTATAATAAAATATTAATTTCTATACATTTTATTATAATATAACAAATCACATACATCTATATTTTACAATATTTAATATTGTTTCTCCGCCATAAGTCCCACTAATTTATGTGGTATATATGGCTCCTCTAAATACTTTATCTCTTCCTCTGTTAATCTCACAGAAACTGCTTTTACTGCTTCCCCTATATGTGAAAACTTAGTTGCTCCAACTACTGGAGATGCAACTTTTGATAATAACCATCCTAAAGCTATTTGAATCCTTGTCATATTTCTTTTTTCTGCAATTTCTGCAACACGCTCTATAATTATTCTATCTTGATCTGCTGTTAAGTCATATTTCCCTTTAGCATAAAAATCCTCTTCTAATCTCTTAGTCGACTCTGAAACATCCCTAACTAATCTTCCAGACGCAAGAGCACTATATGGTGTCATTGCAATATTACCATCTAAACAACACCCCATCATTTCACGTTCTTATTCTCTAAATATTAAATTATAATGATTTTGAACTGATATAAACTTACTCCATCCATTTTTTTCAGCAATAGCATTTGCCTTTTCTAATTGCCATGCAAAGCAGTTAGAAATTCCTATATAGCGAACTTTTCCTAATTCCACTTGTTCATTTAAAGCTTCCATTATTTCTTCAATTGGTGTTTCATAATCCCACATATGACAGATACATAAATCAATATAATCAGTCCCAAGATTAGCTAAACTTTGATTTAACATATTTTGAATATGTTCCCTTGTACTAATATTATCTTCAATTTCCTTTTTAGTTCTAGCTAGAAATTTTGTAGCAATTATAACATCTTCACGATTAGCTAATCTTTTTAAAGCACGTCCAAGATACTGTTCACTCGTTCCACCTTGATATCCAATTGCTGTATCAAAAAAATTAATTCCATTTTCAAGAGCCTTTTTTATAATTTCTGTAGATTTTTCTTCATCTAAAGTCCATGAATGCATTCCATTAGTTGCATCACCAAATCCCATACATCCAAGACAAATCCTTGATACTACTAAATCTGAATTACCCAATTTTATATATTCCATAATTTTTCCTATTCATATATTAAACTTATTTTTTTATTCTTTACATTTAAATTGTAAACCCTTAACTTAACTCTAAGTCAATATATATTTTAACTTTTATTCAAAATATAAGAAAAAAATTATAATCTTTTAATTTCTATTAAACCCTCTATTTTTAGTTTCATCTATATTATATTCTGCAAAAAGCCTTGAAATAATAACATTATATTCACTTAACATTCTTTCTTTTTTTATCTTTTTAGCCACTTTTTCACTGTCTTCAAACATACCTATCATATATGACCATAATTCCTTCATTCTAAATAAAACATTAATATCTCCAGACAATATTTCCTTATATCCCATGCAAACCTCATCATGGAATTCCTTCAAAATATTTTTATCCACAACACCTTTTCCTTTAATTTCATTGATTAAACCAGGATTTGCTAGGCTTCCTCTTCCAATCATTATTCTATCCACACTTGGACATTCTTCTATAAATTTTTCATAATCCTTAACACTAAAAATATCCCCATTATAACAAATTGTATTTTTACTACTTTTCAAAGCATCTTTAAACATTTCCATGTTAGGTTTATTTCCATAAAAATCTTGCCTAGTTCTAGGGTGAATAATTAATTCTTCCATAGGATATTTATCATAAATTTTCATAATCTCATAAAATTCATCAGCACTATCTACTCCAAGCCTTGTCTTTATTGAAATTTTCATATCTTGTATTTTAAATATTTCATCTAAAAAATTATCCAATTCTTCTCTCTTTCCTAAAAATCCTGAACCTCTGAATTTTGAAACAACAGTACCAGATGGACATCCTAAATTCAAATTTACTTCATCATATCCTAATTGCTTTAACTTTTTACACGTTGCAATAAACCCCTCAGAATTATTGGTTAATATCTGTGGAATTATATTTAATCCATTATTATTTTCTGGCAAGACATCTCTAAATTCTTTAGTCTTAAGACTTTTACTTTGATTTGGAACAATAAAAGGTGTAAAGTATTTATCTATATTATTAGGAAAAAACTTTTCATAAGCATTCCTATATATGTATCCACTAATTCCCTCTAAAGGTGCAAAATAATATTTCATAAGTATAAAACTCCTTAAACTTTCTATTTATTTTAAATATATTGTATCTAGGAAAAATATTTTTGTATACACTTTAAAAGTCCTATTTTTTATAATATTGCATTGTTTAGTTTCTTAGCATAAAAATAAGCTATATTAGAAAACACTCTAATATAGCTTATTTGATATTATTTATCATAATAACTCTCACCATGTACTGTTGATGTGCTTCTAAAATTTCTGTTGTTGTCATATTTATCACCTCTCTCCTTTTTAGTTATAATAATAGCATAATTTTTATACAATTTACCCAAAATGTATAAAAATCAAACACATCGCCTAAACTGTCTATATTTATAATAGCAATAACTTTTTATAATAAGTACATAAGATAAATGACAGTGATTTTTTATATGCCATTTAAAATTGTAATTATAGTTAGGAGGAATTTATATATGTCAAAAAAATATAAAGTAAACGATTCAACAAAAGCTTATTTTGTAGGAGGTGGTATTGCCTCTTTATCCGCTGCACTATTTTTAATACGTGATGCTAAAGTAGATCCTAAAAATATAACTATACTAGAACAAATGAATATTAATGGTGGTAGCTGTGACGGTGCTGGTAATTCTGAAGAAGGATACATGATAAGAGGTGGTAGAATGATAAACTACGAACACTATACTGCAATTTTAGATTTATATAGATTTGTACCTTCTCTTACTGATCCAAAAACTTCTGTAACAGACGAAATATACAAATTCAGTAATGAGACTCTAACTTGCTCTACTGCTAGATTAATAGATGAAAACCATCAAATTGTAAAAAATGTAGACAAGCTTGGATTTAATAATGATGATAGAATGGCAATGATTAAACTTATGTTAGTTGATGAAGATAAATTAGCACCTGTTAGAATTGACCAACTATTCTCTCCACATTTCTTTGAAACCAATTTTTGGTATATGTGGGCTACAACATTTGCATTCCAACCATGGCACAGCGCCTTTGAATTTAAAAGATATGCTCATGCATTTATAAACGAAATGCCTCGTATACACACATTAGCTGGTGTTCATAGAACTCCATACAATCAATATGATTCATTAATTTTACCACTTGAAACTCATCTAAAGAAATTAGGTGTAAATTTTGAATTAGGTTGTACTGTTAAAGATATAGACTTTACAGAAAATAACGGGGAAATGACAGCAAAAGAAATTAAAATGGTTAAAGACGGAATCCCAACTTCTGTTTTAGTTAGAGAAAATGACTTGGTATTTGTTACAAACGGTACTATGACTGAAAATGCAACTATCGGAACAATGGATACACCTGCTGCTCCTCCTACAAAAGAAGGAAACGGATGTTGGGCTTTATGGGAAAACCTAGCTTCAAAAACTCCTGAATTCGGAAATCCAGCTCCATTCTGTAATGATATTCCTGGAGCAATGTGGCAATCATTCACAGTAACTTTAAAAGATAAGAAATTCTTAGAAAGATATACTGAATTCTCAAGTAATAAACCTGGAACAGGTGCATTAATGACATTTAAAGATTCAGGTTGGTTTATGAGCATAGTTGTTCCAAAACAACCTCATTTTATTAATCAAGACGCAGATACTCAAGTATTCTGGGGATATGCTCTACATCCTGAAAAAGTTGGTGATTACATTAAAAAACCAATGACTGAATGTACAGGTAGAGAAATATTTGAAGAACTTTGTTATCAATTAGGATGGTTAGATGAAATAAATGAATATTTACCAACTACAATTTGTCGTCCATGTATAATGCCATATATAACTTCTCACTTTATGGTTTGCAACAAGACTGATAGACCTTTAGTAGTTCCTAAATGCTCAACTAACTTAGCCTTTATAGGACAATATGCTGAAATGCCAGATGTTTGTACATTTACTATAGAAATGTCTGCTCGTACTGCTCAAGAAGCTGTTTATACATTCTTTGATTTACACGATACAAAAGTAATTCCACCTTTTTATAAAGGAGAATATGATATAAGAGTTTTACTTGGCGCTGGATACGCTATGATGAACTAATATTTATATATAAAGAACCAGTAATTTTACTGGTTCTTTTGTTTATTTTCGATAAACCATAACGGTATCTATTGGATAAACTATGCCATTTTTAGTTTCAATTCTATCACCGCATTTTATATCATTTATATATATTTCCCCATTTTGTACTGTTATTTTAGCTTTCTCACCATTTAACATAATTATATATTTTCCATTTAAATTTTCTATACTATTAGGCATAACTTTTTCTATAGTAATATGATAAGACAATATATTTACAAGTTCTTTTCTATTTGTTTCATCTAAAATATTATTTAGACTCTTCTTTGATAACTTTGAAAAAGCTTCATCTGTTGGTGCAAAAATTGTAACCATTCCATCACTTTCAAGAACTTTTAATAAATTGGCCTTGTGCAACGCTTTAATTAAAGTTTTGAAATTCCCTTCCTTAGATAAAACTTCAACTATATTGTCATAATTTACAAATTGTCCCATCATAGCTTTTTGTGTATTCATATTTTCTTTTACACTTATTAATAAAGGTGTTTGAGTAAAAAATAATATTAATACAATCATAATAACTATTTTCTTTTTCATAATAATACTCCATCCATTGTTATAAATCACTTGATTTTAGTATTTGGATAGATATATATTATTATTCAATTTTTTAGTTATCTTTCATTTATATCATACTTCCTTTAGATTATCTGGTAGATGTTGTCCTCCCCACTCACATATAGAACTAAGCACAGGCATAAGAGATAATCCAATTTCTGAAAGACTATATTCAACCTTGGGTGGTATTTGATTATATTCTGTTCTAATAATTAATCCATCATGTTCTAATTCTTTTAATTGAGAACTTAACATCTTATGAGTAATACTTCCAAGGGATTTCTTGAGTTCTCCATAACGAAGAACCTTTCTCTTAGAAAGCCAAAATAATATGTGCATTTTCCATTTTCCATTAATTAATGACATTGTATATAAAAATGGTTGTGCATTTACTTTTAAATCACTATCCATATAAATCTCCTTTAATTTATTCTATATATCATAATTTTTATTTTTAAGTTTATCAATTTCAATTTGATCTTTTCCCCAATAATATAATGCATCTAAGGTTGGAAGAAGTGCTTTTCCTCTCTCTGTTAAAGAATATTCAACTTTAGGTGGTATAACTTCATATTGTTTCCTATAAATAAGCCCATGTTCCTCTAACTCTTTAAGAGATTTAGTCAACATCATATTCGTAATACCTTTAACTTGACGCTTTAAATCATTGTATCTTGTGCATTCATTTTTAAATAAGTACCACATTATAGGCAACTTCCATTTTTGTCCTACAATACTTAAAGCATATATAACAGGACATTCTGATTCATATATGTTTTCCTCTGGATATTCACTATCGTATTTAAGATAATTTCCCATTATTTTATCCCTCCATTCATTCTCAAAGTATATTAAAGATACTAAAGAAGAAAAAAATGCATACTTGTTTAATTATGTCCATATGTTATATTAATTATAACAAAAAATTCTACTATAACGACTAGAAATTTTTAAAGAATCTATATTGAATTTATATATAAATTGCAATATAGATTAACACTAAAATGTAAAAATAGGAGTGAATTATATGAAAGTTTATGCAATCAACGGAAGCCCTAGAAAAAATAATAATACAGCAAGTCTTCTTAAAAAAGCGTTAGAAGGAGTAAAAGCTACAACACCAAATGCTGAAACTGAAATAATTAATTTATATGATTTAAAATATACTGGCTGCAAAAGCTGTTTTGCATGCAAATTATTAGACGGTAAGAGTTATGGAAAATGTGCAATAAAAGATGATTTATATGAAATTTTTGAAAAATTATCACAAGCTGATGGAATTATATTTGGCTCACCAATATACTTTGGCGATGTAACAGGACAATTAAGGTCATTTTTAGAAAGATTTGCGTTTCCTTATTTAGTTTATGATAAAAACTACACATCAATTGCTCCAAAAAAAATGCCAACAGCCTTTATTTACACTATGAATGTTTCGGAAGATATGATGAAAGATGTAGGTTATTTACAAACATTTAATACTTTAGAATCTTTTATAACTAGGATATTTACTAAACCTTTATCTATGTGTTCAAACAACACTTATCAATTTAATGATTATTCAAAATATAAAGTTGAGTGCTTTTCTGAAGAAGAAAAAAGAAAGCATAGAGAAAAACAATTCCCTATAGATTTAGAAAATGCATTCTCTATAGGAAAAAAATTTTTAAATCAGTAATTTAAAAAATAAAAAGCTTCTAAAAACTAAAGTTTTAGAAGCTTTTGTGATTTTTATAAATTTTCTATTTTAAACTTTCAATAGCATTTTTTGCCCATGTTGAATCTTTATATATAGCTCTTCCAACCCCTATAAGATCAGCTTTACCATCTTTAAGTAATTGTTCTACTACATTAACATCAGTTATACCACCTGTTAATATAACTGGAATATTTATAACCTCTTTAATTGCTTTTGTTACATCTGCAAAATAACCTTGCTCTGTAACTCCAGGAATAACAAATCCACGCATACCACCTGAAATATCTAATATATCTATTCCTGCCTTTTCAAATTCCTTCGCTACTATTTTAGCTTCTTCTATAGTGTTTCCACCTTCCATATAATCGCAAGCACCAAGTCTAAGAAGTATAGGGAAATCCTCTCCTACTACATCTCTTACAGCCTTTATAACTTCTAAGTGAATTCTTATTCTATTTAAAATATCTCCGCCATATTCATCAGTTCTCTTGTTAGTTATTGGTGAATAAAATTGATTTAAAAGATATCCGTGAGCTGAGTGAATTTCAACTGCATCAAACCCAGCATCTTTAACTCTTTTTGCAGCATCTTTAAAGTTCTTAACTATTTCTTTTATCTCCTCTTTTGTAAGTTCTCTTGGGATTTCTTTTCCACGTAAATGCATTACTTGTGATGGTCCAACAATTTCATTACCTGTAATTTCACTAGTTGTAGCACTCCCAGCATGATTAATTTGCATTACTGCTTTAGAACCATTTTTATGAATTATACTTGCTAATTCCTTTAATCCCTCATTATTTCTATCATCTGCTACAGATAATTGTCCCTTACTAGCTCTACCTTTTTCATTTACAAAGCTATGTTCTATTATGATTAATGATATATATCCACCCATTGATTTTTCATTATAATAATCTAGTATTCCTTGACCTAATTTTCCGCCTTCATTTGATTTTTCAGTAGCCATTGGTGGAAAAACTAATCTATTATTTAAAACTAATTTTTCAGTTTCTAAAGTTTGTAATAAATTTGCCATGTTTTTATCTCCTTATATATAAATTTGTTCTTAATTCTTATATTTATTTTATAACGAACAAATTTATAAATAAAGTACGCACTTAAAAGTTAGATACTACCTAAAAGGTAAGAGATGTATAAATCTTATTATAAAATCTCTTTATTTTATATACACAATTAAGGGATATATCAAAACTCGATATACCCCTTAGTATTTTTAAAGTTCACTTATATAACTTGCTGAAACATATCCTACGATTCCATTATAAGAAATTTTGTACCATCCATTTGTTTTTTCTAATATAGTAACCTTAGTATTATTATTTAAAGTTCCTATAATGCTAGATGAAGTACTTGCTGATTTTCTTACATTAAGCTTAGTACTTATATTTACTACTTTTCCATATTTCACAGTAGAATTTGTATTATTATCTCCTGCTGTGTTATTTACTCTAATATAATCAGATGATACATACCCAGTTAATCCGTTATATGATATCTTGTACCAACCACCTTCTTGTCCTAATATACTCACAGTAGCATTAGCGCCCACTCTTCCTACTATTCCATAATTTGTTCCTGCTCCACTTCTAATATTAAGTGTTGTAGTTACATTAACAACTTTTCCTGTTTGTGTTGCTTCTGGAGTCGATGGTGTTTCTGGTGTGCTTGGAGTTTCTGGCTTAGATTCATTATTATTTACCTTTACATACTCACCATAAACATATCCTGTTGTTCCATTATAAGAAATTTTATACCAGCTTCCTTCTTTAGCAATTATATCTATACTGTTCCCATTTCTCAATGTTCCAATAACCTTAGAACCAGTATTAGCACTAGCTCTAACATTTAATGTTGAACTTATATTAACTATAGTACCTTTTTGTGTTATTACAGCTTGATTATTATCTGAATTACTGTTATTATTTCCACTTCCAACTATGCTTATATAACTTTTGCTAGCATATCCATATCCAAAAGAGTCACTATATATCTTATACCAATCGCCTTCCGTACTCACAACTTTAACTTCTGTCCCATTAGTTAACCTTGTTATAACAGCAGAACTTGTACTTGGTGATTTTCTTACATTTAATGATGTTGAAATATTGCTAACCTTACCTGTTTGATAACTAGTTGGAGCTTGTACACTTCCTCCGTTATTTCCATTACTAGTATCATTGCTTAATATTTTTATATAATCAGCTGAAACATATCCATATCCAGCGCTTGATTTAACTTGATACCAATTTCCTACTTTTCCAAGAATATTTATTTTAGTTCCATTACTATAACTTCCTATAATATTTGAATTTGTTGAAGTTGTTATTCTTATATTAAGAGAGTTAGTACCAGTGACTTGTCCTTGTGCGTTCATTGTTTTAAATCCATCACCATTATTTATTATAGATTTTACTCCATTATATAGTTTATTAGCGTATCCATTGTTTTGGATTGATGCTGAACTGCTTGGCATTGGAAGTTCAAGTAATGTTGCTAATGCTCCTTTAGAATGAGCATAACTTATTAAATATCCACTTGCTGATGTACTCATTAATTTATTTGAAATACCAAAACTATTATCAAAAGCTTGTCCAAGTGATGGATCTCCAATAGTTTGATTTAACCATCCATGAACATCAACTAAAGCCATATGACTTGAACTTGAGCTATATTGGTCAACTAAGCTAGCTAAAGCTTTAGCTTCTGGTGCTGCAAGTGGTGTTGAACCAGTATAATATCTTGCGCTATATTGTGGCGTAAAGAATGTTGGAAATGATCTATTTAAATCTATTTTTTGAGACACTTGGGTTCTTCCAGGACCATTATTTGTCCATCCATCTAAAACTCCATCTGGATTTGATGTTGGCACTATTACTACTGTCCAACCATTTAATCCACCTGATGCATTATCTTTTGCAACTCTCTCAATTAATTTTTTGGCAAGTTTTGTAAGTTCTTCACCATCTTTGCTCCAAGCATCCTCATATCCATGAATACCAAAATTTAATAATAAAACCTTGTCTCCACTTCCTATTTTATAGTAATATAATGGTCTGCCTTTCCCGCTTGTTCCATAAGTATATTTTTGTGCTCCTTCAATATTAAAATTATAATAATTTTGAGATACTCTAGTTCCAATATCCCCCTCATCAATTGCTTGTGCTTCAGCTCCATTTTCATCTATATTATCATAGTCACCTTGAAAACTTTCTTGATTATCAAACCCACTTAAATCTATCGAATCAACTGTATCATCTATAGCCTCAATAGCATCATCACTTGAATTTACATCCGTAGTATCAACATTTATAACCTCTTGATTATTTAAATCTGCATTATTTTCATCTATAACGTCTTCATCATTTGAACTTATATTATTTTCATCTTGTGCATAAGCTATTTTAGGAACTTGTACTCCAGCAAAAGTTCCTGCTGTTATAGATGTAGCAACTAATAATGACATTATTTTTCCTTTTTTCATCAAAATTCCTCCTCATTTGCATTTATCTGTATTTATACTTTAACATTTAAATCATATATTTACAAATATATTATTAAAAATATTTTTTTTACAAATTAGTTGTTTTATTGATAAATAAATAATATTTTTATTTATTCTGTATATAATTTATATTTTTTCTACATTTTATATGAATTTATTTGTTAAATTGTTAAAATATTAATTTATTGTTAATACGCTAACATTGTTTTGAGATTATAAAAAATTAATAGTTTCTTTTTAATACTTAAAAATAAAAAAATGCATACTTTCTTAGTTATTTATATGTGATATATTATTCATATAAAATATTTGATATTTGTAGGAGGATTTTAATATGGACTTTTTAGAATTAGTGAAAAAAAGATATTCTGTAAGAAAATTTAGTGATAAAAAAGTAGAACAATCAAAATTAGATTTGATTTTAGAGGCTGGAAGAGTTGCTCCAACTGCAGTAAATTATCAGCCACAATGTTAGTTATAGAAAATGAAGAAAGTTTGTCTAAGCTTAAAGAGTGTACACCATATCATTTTAATGCACCATTAGCAATTTTAATTTGTTATGATTCCTCAGTTAGTTGGAAAAGACATTACGACAAAAAAGATATGGGAGATGTTGATTCTAGTATTGTTACAACTCAAATGATGTTAGAAATAGCTAATCTTGGCTTAGGTACTACATGGGTTGGACATTTTTCTCCAGAACTTATTAAGGAAAAATTTAACTTGCCAGAATACTTTGTTCCTGTTGCTCTTCTTCCAATTGGTTATCTTAGCGAAGATTCTGTTCCTAACAAATTGCACAATATTCGTCATGATATACAAGAAACTGTATTCTTTAACTCTTTTGAAGGAATTAAACCGGGAAAAAATAAAACTACTGACCATTAATTTTTTTAATTACTTTTTAATATCAAAATTTATTAACACTTTTCCATCCTGCTTAATATAATACATTAAATAAACAATTAAATTTAATTTAAGAGGTAGGATTAATGGATAATACACGTTGTGAAAAAGATTTCGTAGAAGATTATTGTACAGACGAGGTGCAAGTAGATACTAGAGTATTCTCATCAGGTCAAACACAAAATACAACTGGTGGAGCTAAAGTTTTAGTTAGAGTTGGTAATATAACCATAACTCAACCTATAAGAGATGAAATCCACATTGACGAAGGTTTTTACGATATAAAGAAAATCCAAAGAAGAGTAGTTTTAGATCAAGTTTTTGTATCTAATACAACAATAAACACAACAACTGGGACTATACAAGGTTATATGTTTGGTGAAGGATATATGTTAAAAAATATATCTTATGCAACTCCTATTGAAGGAACAGCTTCTGATTGCGAAACTGATTGTTTAGCAATGAAAAACACTTATAATGATATAACTGCTAAAGTTAAATTCGATTTCTCAAACCCTATAACTATAACAGGGGCTCAAGTTGAAGCATCTCCTAATATGGTTGAAACATCTTATTTAAATAATTGCATAGAAGTATGCGATAAAGGTTCTGTATCTCAAGCTGATTGTCAAAGATATTTTACTCAAACTGTAACAATTAATGAACCTTATCAATATGAATTAGACTCTTATTCAATAAATGAGACAGTTCTTATGAAAAATAAATGTAATGAAGACAGTATTTTATATGATACAGTAACTGAAAAATTGTTATTAGTTCTTAATATATCTGTATATCAATACCAAACAGTAACTACAATTTAATTTTGAATATTAATATTCTAATCAACTTTAAAATTCTGAATAAAAATGTTGTCTATTTTTATAGACAACATTTTTGCTTTTTATATTTACTTTCTAGTAGCAACAGCACAAAGCCATGCATTTTCTTCATTATAATCTAAAGCTATATCTGTAAACCCTGCATTTTCAAGTAAAGTTTTTAATTCATCTTTTGATGGGCATTTCATGTTTAAATGCTCAGCTATAGCAGAACTTTTTTCATTCATCTTTCCCCCAACCATCTCTAAAGCAGTCATAAATTTACCACCTATTTTAAGTACACGAGCCACTTCTTTTAAATCTTCTTGTTGATTTGGCCAAAAATATAAACTTTCAATTGAATATACAGAATCAAAAGATTCATCTGGGAAATTTAATTTTGAAACCCCACATACTTCTACTTTTAATCTGCCTTCATCAATAAGCTTTTTATTTTTTGCAATAGTAGATTCTATAGACACATGTGAAATATCACATCCATATATAGTAGATTGAGGATAAAGTTTTGAAATCTGTTCAATAGCAGCTCCACCACCACAACCTATGTCTAAAATACGATTTCCAAAATTCACATGTTCAAAACCCCATTTAGTAAGATTGTAATGACTCTCGTTCATATTATCTAATATTTTACTTCCATCTTCTCCTTTAGGAAATGCTGCATTTTTCATAAATTCAAAATCTATTTTTTCAGACATTTTTTTAACCTCCAATTTTTATATATTATATTTTATTTATAATTTTCAAATAGTTTAGAATCATCAGGTACGTTTTCTAAATACTTAATCTTTCCTTGTTCATCAATTTCTACAATATCTATTCCAAGTTTAGTATATACCTTACCATCCTTACTTTTTCCACAAACAGCCCACTTAGCTTTATATCTATTTGTACTTTTATTGAACTTCCACTCTTCATGCATATGTTTAATATCTGCATTATTTTCATATATTAAATCTAAAAATTTTTTCCATTCATCAATTCCATTCTTAATATTGCCTGCTAAAACAAATGACATATCTTATGAAAAAAGACTGATTAACTCCTCCTTTGCATTTTTACTTGTTCTTGCTTCATCAAATAATAAAAAATATTTGTTTAAAATTTCCATATTAACTATCCTTTCATAAACAATTTGTGTATTTTTTAATATGAACTCTTTTACTTATACACATAAACTATATATAATTTATGTATTTTATAATGTAATTATATATCATTTCTTTTAAAGTACACAAAATAACTCCCTTAATTATAATAAAATTTACATCATTAAAATTAATAATTTTTTGATATAATAAAAATTATTAATTTATGAAAAATAAATCTGAAACAAATTTTAAAATTTAAATAATAGAGTAACATTCTAAGAGTTTTCTAATATAATAAATAATATATATTTTTAAAGGACTTTTTATTATGTCAAAGTTCATTAAGAAAAATAAAAAAATTGAAGAAAATTTAATAGGCGCTTATAAAACCATTGAAAAAACTGTTGTAACAACCTATAAAAAAATAGAAAACAAATTTGTAGATACTTTTTTATCTAAAAATAATGAAGTAACTAAAAATTTTAAAAAAACATCTGAAAAAAAAGACAAAAAAAATAAAGAAAATTAATATAAAACTCTCTTTTAAGAACGAAAATAAAATAATTTAAGTTCTTAAAAGAGAGTTTTTTAATCGTAAATTACATAAAAATATAAAATTTTTATATTCCTTTAACAATAACATTTTAACTGCGATATAATTTTATCTTCAATTCCTTCACAATCTGTTCCACCTATAACTATACTTGGTTTAGTCTTCCCATGAAAATCACTTCCGCATGTTAAAAGTAATTTATGCTTTAAAGAGAATTTTTTATAAAATTCTACTTGCTCTTTACTATGATAACTGCTGTAAACTTCTATTCCTTTAATACCGCAAGAAATAATTTGTTCTAATAAATTTATGCTTTCCTTAATATTATTTCCTGGGTGAGCTAAAATAGGAATGCCTCCACTTTCTTCAATAATGCTAATCGCCTCTTGCAAACTTATAAAATTCACTTCAGCATAAGCTGCCTTTCCTTGAGCACAATAACCCCAATAAAAATTAACATATGGATTATCACTCCTAGAACCATTTTCATAGTAAGGCATAAGAAGTGGATTTTCATGATTTTTATCAAATTTCATAGCTGCTTCAGCAATCATTTCACCGTTAACTACTCCATTTCTAGATAATGAATTAATAACCTCATCTGAAAAATCTATTCCTAACTCTTTAACCAATTTCATACGTTTTTTTGATGCAAATTGTTCTTGTTTTATGATGTTATCCTCAATATCATAAAATACTGTTTTATCATAATCTATCCCATACCCTAAAACATGCAAATTAATTTCATTAAAAGTACAATCTAATTCTATTGCTGGAATAATATTGATATTTTTACCAACGCAATATTCTTTTGCTTCTTTTATTCCTCTTACACTATTGTGATCTGCAATAGAAAAATATTTTATATTTTAAACATAAATCAATTAACTGTTTAGGTTCAAATTCTCCATCATCACTGTAGTAAGAATGCATATGCAAATCTATATAGCTCATTTTCTCTCCTCCCTTATCTTTGTAACTTTCTTACAAATCATTTTAACAATTAAACATTTTTATGTAAATTAAACAAAATAAAATGATAATTTTTTTTCATTTATTTTCCCTAAAGTTATTATTCATGATAAATATTACTCATCTTTTCGTATACATATTTTTTTATATAAATATAACTAATATAATAAAAGAAAAAAATAGGGGGGACATATATGAATGATATAAAAGTAATTGTAATGGATGTGGATGGTACTTTAACTAATAGTAAAAAAATAATAACAAAAAAGACTAAAGAAACTTTAATTGAAGCTCAAAATAATGGCATTCTTTTGGTTTTAGCCTCTGGAAGACCTACTTTTGGATTAATTGATTTTGCTAAAGAACTAGAAATGGATAAACATCATGGGCTTTTAGTTTGCTTTAATGGTTCTAAAGTTATTGATTGTGAAACTAATGAAATTTTATTTAATGAAACTATGACTGTTGAAGAGGGACAAGCTGTTTTAGAACATTTAAAGAAATTTAATATTAAACCTATGATTGATAAAGATGATTATTTATATGTTAATGATGTTTTTGATTGCAACATACAAATAAAAAATGAACCTTTTAATATAATTCAATATGAGGCTCGTGGTGGTAAATTTAAGTTATGTGAAAAAGATAATTTAGTAGCCTTTGCTGACTATCCACTAAATAAAATCTTAACTGCTGGGGATCCTGAATACCTAGAAGAACACTATAAAGAAATAATGGAGCCATTTAAAGATAGTTTAAGTTGCATGTTTACTGCTCCATTTTACTTTGAATTTACTGCTAAAGGAATTGATAAGGCTAAAGCTTTAGATACTGTCTTAACTCCTATGGGATATAAAAGAGAAGAAATTATTGCTTTTGGTGATGGGCATAATGATATTTCAATCATTAAATATGCTGGAATTGGTATTGCTATGGACAATGCAGTAGATGCCTTAAAAAAAGTAGCTGATGAAATAACTTTTTCTAATGATGAAGATGGAATTGCTCATATATTAAACAAATGCCTTCCAATATATTGTTTAACTTAACTACTAAAATTTAACAAGAATATTGTATAATGTTCATGAGGTGATTCTTATGAACATTTTTAGCAAATTAAATAAAATAACTAATCTTACTGAAAATGAAAAAACATTGGTTAAATATATAGAAAATAATTCTGAAGATTTTATAAAAATAAGTGCTATTGAAATTAGTGAAGTTGCCTTTGTTTCAACCTCTACTATTTATAGATTATGCCAAAAATTAAATTTGGCTGGATTATCAGAATTAAAGCTTCAAGTATCTATGTCTATTAGTGAATATTTAAAAGAAGATACTTCAATAGACTATAATTACCCATTTAAAGAAAATGAAACACAAAATCAAATTACTATTAAAATAAAGGAATTATACGAACAAACTTTAATATCAACATTAAATTTAATAGATACAAAACAATTAAAATTAATATCTAATGTTTTAAATAAATCACATCATATTGATTTTTATACTTCTGCAGGCAATATTTACTTTGCACAAAATTTTAAATTTCAAATGCAAGAAATTGGAACTTTCGTTAATGTTCCAATAGAAGAATATCATCAACTTTTAACTGCATCTACTAGTGATGAAAGTCATGTAGCAATAATAGTTTCTTTTGAAGGCAGAGGATTTATAATAGAGAAATTAGCTAGAACTTTAAAAACAAACAAAACACCAATTATATTAATTTCTTCTACTAACAAAAATTCTTTAACTAAATATGCAAACTATCACTTATATTTAAGTTCTAATGAAAATCACTACAATAAAATTTCATCTTTTTCAACACGATTATCATTATTATATATTTTAGATTGCATATATACCTCATATTTCAAATTTAATTATAATAAAAATATAACTTATAAACTTGATGCTTATAAAAAATTATCTGATAAATAGATATAAATTTATAGTAAAAAGCAAAATATTCTTACCTTTTACTATGATATAATTGTTTAATAATAAATTATAATTTAAAAGGGGGATTTACCTTGTTAGAAAAAATGAGAAAAGAAAATAGACAATTACCTGAAGAAGAAACCATGGAAGTTTTACTAAAATGTGAATATGGTATTTTATCAACTATGGGAGATGATTATCCCTATGCAGTTCCTATGAGCTATGTTGTAGCAAACAATAAAATTTATATTCATGGAACTTGTGAATCAGGACAAAAAACTAAAAATATACATAACAATCCTAAAGTATGCTTTACTGTTGTTGGTAACACAGAAATATTACCATCTCAATTTGCTACAAAATATGAAAGTGTAGTAGTACTTGGAACCGCCTCTTTATGTGAAGGAACTGATAAAGAAATGGCTTTAGAAAAGTTCTTAGATAAATATAGTAGTGAATACAAACAAGCAGGTATGAAGTACATAAAAGCAGCTATTAATAAGGTATCTGTTTATGAAATATCAATAGATATGATTACAGGCAAGGCAAAAAGATAAACTTCATAAGATTTAAATAATAATCTTAAAAAACTTAGTAAAATAAAAGGAAACAAAATAAGTTCCCTAGTCTAAACCAGGGAACTTATTTTTATTATTTTAAAAACTAAAATCTAGCCTTTAACTCTATATTTTAAGAAGCCTCTTCAAATTGGCTATTATATAATTCTGCGTAAAAACCACCCTTTTCAAGCAATTCCTCATGATTTCCACTTTCTAAAATATCTCCATCCTTTAATACAAGTATAATATCAGCATTTTTAATTGTTGAAAGTCTATGTGCTATAACAAAAGAAGTTCTTCCCTCCATAAGTTTATCCATAGCTTGTTGAATTAAAAGCTCTGTTCTTGTATCTACTGAACTTGTTGCTTCATCTAAGATTAACATTGGCGAATCCTTAATCATTGCCCTTGCAATGGTTAATTGTTGTTTTTGTCCTATTGATAGATTAACTTTATCACTTAAAACAGTATCATATCCATCATGTAAATTTTCTATAAAACTATCTAATCCTACCGCCTTACATGCTTTTTTAATTACCTCATCTGGCACATCAGTTTTGTTATATACTAAATTTTCTCTAATACTTCCTTCAAATAACCAAGTATCTTGAAGCACCATACAGAATAAATCATGGATATTTTCTCTTGTTAAATTACTTATAGGTACATCATCAATTAATATTTCACCACTATTTATTTCATTAAATCTCATAAGTAAGTTTACTAAGGTTGACTTACCTGCTCCTGTTGGCCCAACAATTGCAATCTTTTGTCCAGGTTTTGCAACAGCTGAAAAATTATTTATTATTATTTTACCTGTACCCTTATATCCAAATTTAACATTTTTAAATTCAACTTTTCCATCAGCATTTTCAAGAGCTACAGCTTTATGACTCTCATCTTCCATTTCTTCAGCCTCTAAAAATTCAAACACTCTGTGACTTGCAGCAGCTGCTGATTGCATACTTTGAACCCCTTGTGCAATTTGACCAAGTGGCTGTGTAAAATATCTAACATACATAATAAATGCTACAATTATTCCAAAAGATATACTTCCATTCATAGCAAGTATTGCACCTACTATACAAACTGCAACATATCCTAAATTACCTATAAAAGTCATAATAGGCATCATAAGTCCTGAAAGGAATTGTGCTTTAAAAGCACTATCTTTAAGACTATAATTTAAACTTTTAAATGTATGCCTCATTTGTTCTTCTGCATTAAAAGCCTTAATTACAGTATGCCCTGAATATACTTCTTCAATATGCCCATTTATCTTTCCCAAATATTCCTGTTGATTAGTAAAATATTTTTGAGACTTCTTCATGATTACTGACATTAGTGCAAACCCAATAATTGTTGACATAACAGCAGTTATTGCCATAATAAAATTCGTTTTTAACATCATAACTAAAGAACCTAAAAATAAACATATCGCACTTATCAAAGTTCCTGTGCTTTGATTTAAAGCTTGTCCAATTGTATCTACATCATTTGTAACACGAGAAAGTAAATCTCCTGTGGTATTATTGTTATAATACCACATTGGAAGTTTATTTATTTTTTTAGAAATATCCTTTCTTAAATTTTTAGTGATTCTTTGAGTAACAGTTGCCATTATATATCCTTGAGTTAAGTTTAATATAACACTTGCTCCATATATAACAACAAGAATTAATCCTATTGAAGTTATCCTTTCCATGTCAATACTAGTTAATATTCCATTAGTTATAGTATCTGTCATTTCAGAAAGCTTATCAGGACCTAATAAGGATAAAATAGTTGCAATTACTGCACTTGTTAATGCTATAACTATTATAGGCATATAACTTTTGCAATAAACTATAAGTTTGCCCAAATTTTTTTCTGTTTTTTTCTTTTTATCCATTATATAGCCTCCTCTTCTAAAACTTCTACCTCTTTTACTGTACTTAATTCTTCTTTTGAAAGTTGTGAATAAGCAATTTCTTGATATACATTACACTCTTTCATTAAATCATCATGTTTTCCCATACCAACAATTAATCCATTATCTAATACAATTATTTTATCAGCCTCTTTTATACTGCTAATCCTTTGAGCTACTACTATAGTTGTTGTTCCAACACTTTCATGTTTTAAAAACTTACGAAGTTTACTATCAGTTTTATAATCTAAAGCAGAAAATGAATCGTCAAAAATTAAAACCTCTGGATTACGGGATATCGCTCTAGCTATTGATAAACGTTGCTTTTGTCCACCTGAGAAATTATTTCCCCCTTGTGAAACATGAGCCTCATATTGACCATCTAACCTCTCAACAAATTCAGTTGCTTGAGCTCCATAAATTCCATAAACAACATCATCTTTTGATATTTTTGACCTTCCATTATCACCAAATGCTATATTAGATTCAATACTTCCTTCAAATAAAGTTACCTTTTGAGGTACATAACCTAACTTATTTCTAAGATGTTTTTGATCATATTCTTTTACATTCATACCATTAACTAAAACCTCACCCTCTGTTGCATCATAAAATCTAGGAATAAGATTAATTAATGTACTCTTTCCAGAACCTGTTGCACCAATAAATGCCACAGTTTCTCCTCTATTTACCTTAAAACTAATATCTTTTATCACATAATCATCAGCATCTGGATACTTAAAACTAACATTTTTGAATTCTATTTCTCCAACTGCACTAACAATTTCTTGTGAAGTTGTCCCATTTTTTATTTTAATTTCTGTATCTAATACCTCATTAATTCTCTTTGCTGCAACTGATGCACGAGGCATTAAAATAAATACTATAACAAGCATCATAAACGCCATAACAACTTGCATTGCATATGATGAGAAAACGACAACGTCTGAAAATAATCCCATTCTACTTGTTATATCTGCATTTTGAATAAGCACTGCTCCAACCCAATATATTGCAAGAGTTAATCCACTCATTATAAAGCTAATGCTTGGCAGTAACGTTGCCATAACACGGTTAGCAACTAAGTTAACACTTGTAAGTTCTGAGTTTGCCTCTTCAAATTTATCTTCTTGATATCTTTCTGCATTATATGCACGAGTAACGGAAATGCCTGAAAGATTTTCTCTTGCAATACGGTTTAAATTATCAGTTAATTTTTGAAGTTTTGCAAACCTTGGAAGAGCTATTGCAATACATATACCAACAATAATTAATAATATTAAAATAGCTATTCCTGTTGTTAAAGATAGCTCCCAATTCTTCCCTGTAATCTTTAAAACAGCCCAAACAGCTAATATAGGTGCTTTTATCAATAACTGTAAGCCAATAACTATAAATGTTTGTACCTGAGTTACATCATTTGTCGAACGTGTTATTAAGCTTGCTGTTGAAAAATTATTTATTTCTTCCATAGAAAAATCCTGAACTTTGTCATACAATTTAGACCTAAGCGTAGCTGAAAAATTTGAAGCTATTTTTGCAGCAAGTGCAGCAACAATAACTGATGCAATTAAACTACCTAAAGCACAAAGAAGCATCCATCCACCTGTGGTTAAAATCTCACTCATTTCACTTCCTTGTGTTTGGACAAGTCTTGTAATATCGCTCATGTAATCTGGCAATCTTAAATCTAGCCACACTTGCAACACTATAAATACAACACTAATACTTAAAAGTAGCCATTCTTTGCCTTTAAAGTTTTTAAATATCTTTAACATAAAATTAAACCCCTTCCTACTAATTTCCTGTTAGTATATTAATATATAAATATAAACTTAAAATAAACTTTTTGGAAAATATGATTTTTATATTAAATAAAAAAAGAACTATTCTTAGAATATCTATGAATAATTCTTTTTAAATGTATTAATATTTAATTTATTCTATAGGCAATGTAATTGTAAATTTGGTTCCCTTAGATAAAACACTCTCACATTTTATTGTTCCTGAATGCAACTCTACTATTTTTTTAACCATTGTTAAACCTAAACCATTTCCTTTTGTTGCATGAGATGTGTCGCCTTGATAAAATTTATCAAATATTTTAGGTATGACATTTTCACTTATTCCTATGCCATTATCACTAAATATCATAATAATATTATCATCTCTTTTCTTAACAATAACTCTAATAACGCCATTATCATTGATAAATTTAATAGAATTTCCTAATAAATTTAACCATACATGACTTAACATTTCTTTATTCCCAATTAAAATACAATCATCGATATCAATATTTAATGAAATATTTTTATCTTTAAATTTAGGTTCTAAAAGAAGTATATTTTGACGGATTTGTTCTCCTACATTAAATTTTTGTTTATCTTTTAATATAGCTTGTCCCTCTATTTTTGAAAGATTTAAAACATTAGTAGCAAGATAACTTAATCTTTGAGATTCCTCTATAATTATATCCAAATATTCATCTCGCTCCTCCTTAGATAAAGTATCATCTTTCAATATTTCAGCAAAGCCTTTTATAGATATAATAGGTGTTTTAAATTCATGAGAAAAATTATTTATAAAATCTGTACGAAGCACCTCCATGCTTCCTAATTCTTCTGCCATAAGATTAAAGTTTTTAGATAACACTATAAATTCTGGAGGATATTTTATATTAAGACGTGTAGTAAAATCGCCACGTGATAATTTAGCAGTAGCCTCAATAAATTGTCTAATACGCTTAAGCACAATTCTACTTGAAATAGTCGAAACCACGATTCCAATAATTATACACGAAATAAGAGTTATTATTGGAAGCAATATCTTATTTTGAATGTTTTTATCATTTACAATCCCTACATATACCAAAAAATATACTAACCCACCAGCAATGATAGTAGTTATTAAATTTATAATAAATATTATAATAGAAAATGATATTGTTAAACTAATCTTACCTATAAATTTTTTACATCTATTCATTCCTTTCATCTTTTTTTACCGCCTTATATCCAAGTCCCCTAACTGAAACTATCTCAAATTCCGGATAAGAATCAAATCTCTTTCTTAAGCGATTAATATGCACATTAATAGTTGTGTCATAACTTTCCGTTTCCATTCCCCATATTTCATCCATTAATTGAATTCTAGTAAATATCTTATCTGGATAAGATAAAAGCTTGTACAATAAATAAAACTCTTTTTGAGGCAAAGTTTGCTTTTCACCATCACGAGTTACAGTTAAAGAATCATAATCTAAAGTAACCTTTCCAATATTAATTTTTTTTGAAAGGAAAATTTGAGAACGACGAAGAAGTGCTTTTATCCTAAGAAGCATCTCCTCTGTATCAATAGGTTTTGTCATATAATCATCAGCTCCAGAAACAAAACCTTTTATTTTATCCTCTTGCAATTGCTTTGCAGTAACCATAAGTATTGGTATCATACATTCCCCTTCCCTAAGCTCTTTTGCAAACTCAAACCCATCCATATTAGGCATCATAACATCTAAAATAATTAAATCGATATGATGATTATCAAGAACTTCCATTCCCTGCACTCCATCCTCTGCTACAAAAACAGAATATCCTTGCCTTTTTAAAATAGTTTCCATTAATTTTCTAGTATGTTTATCATCTTCAACAACTAATATGCTAATCATAATATATCCTCCGCCATTATTTACATTATTTATTATTATAATACTTTTAGTGAATAAATTTAAAATAAACTTATTAGTACATATCTATAAAAACTACAATTTTTTAAAAAGGTAAAGTTGATGTTACAATAAAAGTAATTGGATATGCGCTTTATAATGCTAGTGCAGGATATTTTAAAATATTTGATGTCTATGATATAAAAAAATAACCACCTAGTTAATCTAACCAAGTGGCTTCTATATATTAAATTTAAACTAAAACTTCAACATTATCAATTGCTTCATAAATAGCTTCAGCAGCTTTTTTATATCCACCACAAGCTTTTAAAGATTCACCTATCTTTTTAGCATTTTCTTTATAAGAATCATCTGATAAAATTTTATTAACCGCACTTCTTATAGCTTGAACACTTCTGTCCTCCATTAAAGCTATACCAGCACCTAACTCTTCAACTCTTTTTGCAACTACAGGTTGGTCCCCAAATTGTGGTACAACTACTAAAGGAACACTATTATATAATCCTTCACTTGAACTATTCATTCCACCATGAGTTATAAATAAATCAACTTTCTTTAAAACTTCAAGTTGTGGAACATAGTTGTACACTTTAAAGTTTTCAGGTATTTTCTCTAAATCTTTAATATCTGTTTTATTTCCTATGGACATTATAACAGTCAAATCCTTATTAGAACCCAAAGCCTCAAAACACCTTTTATAAAATTCTAGGTCTGTATTTGCAATAGTTCCTAAAGATATATATATAACTTTTTTATTTTCACCATTCTCTATTGTAAAATCTTCAAGTTCATGTCTATCAAATATAGAAGGCACAACAAATTTATATGTTTCATCAAATTCATCTGAGTTAGGTTGAAAGTATTTAGATGTAAATACTATAGTTAAATCATATTTATCTCCCATTAATAAATCCATAGGGTTTTTAGGAAAATTTATACCAAACTCTTTCCCTAATTTTTTAAATTTAGGTGCTAATGTAAGAAAAGTTTTCATCATCTCTAACATATCTTTATATACTGTTTCCCCATATTACTAATAGTACTTGTTCGACCATTAAATGCTGATAAATCTGCTTCATATCCTACAAAATTAGCTCCTGTATTCTCGAATTTATCTCGAAATTCTTCTCCTTCTATATATGTTATACTATCTCCTTTGCTTATAAGTTCATTAACTAAACCTATTGTTGGATTAACATGTCCATGTGCTGGAACCATTAAAAATAATCCTCTTGCCATAAAAGTCACTTCTTTCTCTTAATTATTTTTCTTATTCTATTTATAGCAAATATTTCATAGTACAACCATTATCAAATTGTAAGATATGTATATACAAAAACACATAAACGTAAAATAATTTTACACTTATGTGTTTTTGTCAAAATAAATTCAGTATTTATTATTAAATTTTTATACTATATTTCATAAGGCATTATACCTACTGATATTATTTTAGATAGTTCATAAGCTAATTTTTTTTCATCAACTTGTTCTTTCTCATATTGCTTTAGTAAAAATGTTGTAATACCACAGGAATAAAAATCAACTATTACATCTAACTCTTCATAACTAATTTTCTTTTTTAAAACTTTCTTTCTAAATAGCTCTTGCAAATACTTATTAACCACTTCAAGGGCTATTACAGCTATCTCTTCTTTTCTTTGAGATATTACCTGTTTTTGAATAATTGTTTTTCTTTTACCTATTTTAAGAATAAATATTTGTAAAGCTTCCTCTAAAGAAGATGTATTAAGACTATTAGCTAATACTGTTCTCATATCTTTTTCAAATTTATATTTTACAACATCCATTATATCTCGAAAATGATAGTAAAATGCTTACCTTGAAATATTACAAGCATCTACTAAATCTTTAATTGTAATTTTATCTATACTCTTATATTCCATCATCTCTTCAAAAGTATTTCCTATAAGACTCTTCATATCCACTGGCATAATCTTTTACTCCTCTATACAAATTCCTCCATAGCTATTAAGCATTTTTTCTTTGTATAATATTATAACATTTTACATTCTAATTGAGATATATTCATTGTTACACAAAGCTATTGTGTTAATTTTAAAAAAGAAGATATTTTTAATATTAAATTTGTGTAGTATTAAATTATTTTTTCCCTAACTTAGTTAAAACTTTTATTGTTATATCTTCAAGTGCGGTTGCAATCTTATTATATTCATCTCTTGGAATACAATCATTTAAAAATTCTTGCCACTCATCAATAATTTTATCTAATTCTTCCTTATAATCTAATGCTTTTTCAGTTAAATAAACACAATTAATTCTTTTATCTTCTTCACTTTTTTCACGTCTTACAAAGCCTTTTTTTTCTAAAGACTGAAGAGTTCTAGTTATTGCAGATTTATCTGTGTATTTTCTCTTAATTATAAAATCTTGGTGGCTTCCATCATTCTCATACAAATTTAATAGGCATATAAATTCAGCAAACTTTAAATCATAAGGTTTAAGTTTTAAATTTACATAAGCCTGAAAGTTATTGCTGAGAATATCAGCCCATTTAGATAATTTTATTCTCTCATTTAAACCCATGATATCCTCCTATAAATAAAACTCTCTTTTATTTATTATTTTCTAAAATATTAACTTTATTTTTTTTATATCCAAATGAAACTTGATTATCTATTTGTGATTTTATTCTATTATAATCAATACCTGTTTTAATATCATTACTTAAATCATTAACAGAAATAACCTCTACTACAATTTCATTTGTTTCACCATCATCTTCTAAATTAATAGACTTTTGATTAGTACCGCTTTTTTTAATTTTAGATAACATAATAATAACAATAGAAAATATAATAGCTACAATTGCTAATACTTCAGCAGCATAAAAAGAACCAATAACATTTCCTAAGTTAAGAAATTTAGCTATATAATCTAATACTATAGGACATATTGCTTCACCAACATATATTGAAGTTGTTACTATAGTAATAGCAAGTGATGTATATTTATTATGAACACACTTTGAAGCGTAATAAAGTGAATAAGGTACAATAAGCCCAAATCCTACACCAACTAAAATAACTCCAAGTCCCATAAAAGTAAATGTATTAGCTGAAATTAAAACTATTAAACCAATTGCTATAATTATAAATGAGATTAATATTAACGTTTCTTTGAATATTCTTAGAACTCTTCCAAATGACATAGCTGAAAAAAATGCAAACAAAGTAACTAATGTTATTAAAATAGCTGATGTTTCAGAATTTCCTAAATTTCTATTTTCAATTAAAAGTGCTATATTAGTTGGAATACTATAAAAAGTTATAAAAGCTAATATTATAATAACTGCATATTTAAATACCTCTAAATTTAATTTTATATGCTTAGTTTCATTATGTATATTCTCTTTACGATTTTCTGGCGCATATCCATCAAAAGGCGCAACTTTGGGAAGACAAAATATCACAACAAGTAATATAGGTAAAGCTATTAAATATATTAAAAATATATTATGCCAATCAATAACAGCTATAATTCCAACAATTGGTGTAGCTATAACTCCTCCGATATTACTACAAGCACTTGAATATCCCATAAATTTTGCTCTATCTTTTCCTTCAAAAAAATCACCTACTAAAACCAAAGACATAGGTGCAATGATTCCAAGTCCTATACCAAAAATTCCTCTTGCCCCTAAAAGCATATATATATTATTTGAAAAATAACATACTATAGCTCCTATTAAATAAATAATTAGACCTAAAATAAGCAAATATTTTTTTCTTATATGTCTACTAAATTGATTACTAAGTAAACTTATAGGAATACATATTAATGCTGGAATTGTTACTATTGATTTTATTAATGTCGGACTTACTTGCGGAAAATTAACTTTTATAATAGCAAGAGATGGCCCTATTGCTGATGTAGCAATTATAGTTAATAAAGCAACAGCTAAAACAGCTAATTTTGTAGCATTCTTAGTATTTTTCATATTTTCCTCCTTTGTTTATTGCAAGATAAAACTTTATTTCAAATTTAATATCAAGTTAAAAAATTTTAATTCATATTTAGTTGATATATCAACTAAATATGAATTAAAATTAAAGATTTAAAACTCTTGATAAAAAAATTAATCTATAATACTAATACAGTATAAATTAAAATAAGTTGATTTGTCAACTAAATTAAAATTTAAAAATTACTACACAACAAAAAATATCTTTAAAGGTCTAGTTCCTTCAAAGATATTTTTAGTAATCTTATAAAATTATTTATTTTAAATACAATTAAATTACCTTGTGGATAGCTTCCGCAGCTTTTTTATATCCACCACATTCTCTTAAAGATTCGCCAACTTTTTTAGCATTTTCTTTATAAGAATTATCAGATAAAATTTTATTAACTGCATTTTCAATACCTAAAGGAGATATGTCCCCCATTAAAGGAACACCCGCACCTAATTCCTCAACTCTCTTTGCAACCACAGGTTGGTCTCCAAATTGTGGAACAACTATTAAAGGTACATTATTATATAAACCTTCACTTGAACTATTCATTCCTCCATGAGTTATAAATAAATCAACTTTCTTTAATACTTCAAGTTGTGGAACATAATTATACAATTTAAAATTTGTAGGAATTTGTCCTAAATCACTAATATTAATTTTCTTTCCTACAGACATTATAACCATTAAATCTTCTCTAGAACCTAAAGCCTTAAAACAATTCTTATAAAATTCAATATTTGTATTTGCAATAGTTCCTAAAGATATGTATACAATTTTTTTATTTTTAGAATTTTCTATTTTAAAATCTTCTAATTCACGTCTATCAAATATAGATGGACCAACAAATTTATATGTTTCATCAAAAACTTCCGCATTTGGTTGATAATACTTAGATGTAAACACTATAGTTAAATCATTTTTAACTCCAGTTATTAATTCTATTGGCTTTTCTGGAAAAGATATACCGAACTCTTTTCCCAATTTTTCAAATTCAGGTTTTAACTTTATAAAGTTTTCAGTCATCTTATCAATTGTTGATTTATCTTGTGACATAGATTTTAAAATTCTTTCAGAAAATTCTTCATTAATAGCAAAAGTTGTAGATATTGTTATTACTTTTTTAACTTTAAACTTTTCTACAATTTTTGTTCCAGGTCTTATAAAAGGGTCAACTACTATATAATCAAATTCTCCCTCTTGCTCTATAGCTAAATTTAAAATATTTTTAAATATTTTTAAAAACCTTTCTCCCATATTATTAATTGTATTTTTGCCATCAAAATCTGAAAGATCCAAATCAAAACCTATAAATTTAGCACCAGTACTTTCAAATTTACTTCTAAATTCTTCAGAACATATGTAAATTATTTCATCTCCTTTTCTAATAAGCTCATTAACTAATCCTATTGTTGGATTAACATGTCCATGTCCTGGAAATGCTAAAAACAACCCTCTTGCCATTGTAAATCCCTTCTTTCTTCTTATCCTAAGTAAAATTTATATAATTATTTATAACATAAATTTTAAATCTATAAATAAAAATTCTATAAAATTTTTATAAAATCTCTATATTAGTTAACAAAAAAAATCTTCTAAAATTATTTTTAATCATTTTTAGAAGATTTTTTAGAATTATATATGCTTTATTTATTATTTTTTAACCACATAATAGCACTATAAGCATGTATAGCTACTCCAGTAACTAACACTTCTTCATTAAATTCTACTTTAGGATGATGCATTGGTAATCCATATTTGGGATTTTCGCTACTACTACCTGCCCCTACCATAAAAAAAACAGAAGGAACTTCTTGTGAATAATATGCAAAATCCTCCGAGCCCATACCTTGTCCACCTTTATACTGAATCACTGATTTTTCTCCTACAATATCTTTTATGTAAGACGCAATCTCATTGGTTAAAACAAAATCATTTTTTAATGGCGGAACTGATGATATTTTTTCTAACCTTGCTTTTCCTCTAAATAATTGACCTGTTGATGTAACTATTTCATTCATTCTTTCATAAATAAAATCTCCTGTTTCCTTTGACATGCTACGTATCGTTCCTTCCATAACTACATTATCTGGTATTACATTTGGAGCATCTCCTCCTAAAAATTTACCTATAGTAAGAACAGCTGATTCACTTGCTGAAATTTCTCTACTTATAATTTCTTGTAAAGATATATATATATGTGAAGCAATATTAATAGGATCGACACCTTTCTCTGGCATAGCTCCATGACACCCTTTTCCATCTATAATTATTCTAAATCCAATACAGTTGGCTGTACCAGTTTCTAAAGTGTATAAAATTGTATTAGTAGGTCCACCAGAAAAAACATGTAATCCCATAGCAGCATCAACCTTTGGATTTTCAAGCACACCTGCATTAATCATCCTCTTTGCACCAGTAAAGCCTTCCTCATCTGATTGAAATATTAATTTAATTGTCCCCTCTATTTCATCTTGATATTGTTTAAGAAGCTTAGCCGCACCTAAAAGCATTGCCGTATGCATATCGTGTCCACAAGCATGCATATTTCCATTAATTGATTTAAATTCACAATCACTTTCTTCTCTTATATTTAATGAATCCATATCTGCCCTTAAAAGAAGTGTTTTTCCTTGCTTTTTCCCTTGTATTGTAGCAACAACACAACTTTCACATATCTCTTTTGGTTCATAACCAAATCCTCTAAGCTTATCCATTACATAAGCAGTAGTTTTGGGAAGATTTTGACCAAACTCAGGGTTTTGATGAATAGTCCTTCTAAAGGTTACTATTTCATCTTTTATTAATTGAGCATTTTCTAATATTTTCTTCATAAATTTGCCTCGCTTTATTTTATAATAAATTGAACTTTTTTACTTTTATTATATTATATGTTAAAATATTTGAAAACACATTTTGATTAAATATGGATTTTTTCTTATTTTTTTGTAAAATTTATTATTATAAATTAACTACACACCTAATCTATAACTATCTGTATCTCTATATTCCCCAAATTTTATTCCAACTTCCTTTAAGGTTCCACAAAATTCAAACCCAAACTTTTCATGAAGCTTTTTGCTCCCCTCATTCCCTGATGTAATAACTGAAATTACTGTATGTGTTCTTTCATCTCTTTTAGCTTCATCCAAAATAGAATCCATAAGAGCGGTTGCAACTCCTTTTTTTCTATAACTAACTCCTACATATATAGAAAGTTCTACTGTACTTTTATATGCTTCTTTTTCACGATAAGAAGACAGACTTGCATATCCCGCAATATTTCCATCAATTTCTGCTACAATTAAAGGATGATTATCTACATTATGACTATAAAACCACTCCTCTCTTTCTTCTAAAGTCTTTGTTTCCAAATCAAAAGTCGCTACTCCGTGTTCTACTTCATAGTTATATATATCCAAAAGTTCTTTTAAATCTTCTTTTTTCGCTTTTCTTATTATCATTTTAATTCACCTTTTCCTCTTCAATTTTTTAAATATCATTAAATCCTGTTCTTTTTATATATTAATTATGTCGTTTAAAGTCCTTAAGTCAAGCTTTTTCTAAATTAAACTATCTTTTATCAACGAATAAATTAACAATATTTGTGGAAAAATTACTACTAGGAGGCGAAAAAGATGGATGTAACTAAAAAAGAAGAAACTATAAAACAATTAAATAGCTTTTTAAAAGGAATAAATATGGGAATAGACTCTTTTGAAATATATTTAGACAAAACAGATAGTTCTAAACTAAAACATGAATTCACAAAAATTATATCTAAATTTAAGTCCCAAAAAAAAATAATAATTTCATATATAGAAAAAGTTAATGGAGATCCTAATGACTCTCTAGGTGTAAGTGGAGAAATAGCAAGCTTTTTCGAAAGAGTAAAAGATATATTTATGAATAATGATGATGAAATTTTAAAAAGTGCTACAAAAGCAATGGATATGGGTATAAAAGGTGGTTCAAACGCAATAACTAATTTAAAAAATATTAATGCAAATCAATCCATGATTAATAGTTTAAATGATATGTTGCAAGAATATGAAATAATACTTAATAATTTAAATCTACTTTATAAAAAAAGTGTTATAAAATAATCACAACACTTTATCAGCACAAAATACCATTATAATAAATAATCTAATAATAAATACATGGTTTAATTTACATCTTAATCTACACTATTAAAAAGCAAATTTAAATATTTGCTTTTTAATCAGCACTATTTTTATATAATTTTGAAAACTTTTCAATGAATAATAAAATCTCTTCTTTATAGCATATAATTTTCAAACATTTTTCTATTTAATAATTGTTTTTTATTTTTAATTGTATAAATATTATATATTTTTTTTAATTTAATTAATAATATGTTAAATTTATACCACATATACTAATAAATATGTTATATAATTTTTATGATAATACTTTCCAATAAAATTAAATAAATTAAGGTAAAATTAGTTTAATATTATATATTTACCTATTATTTAAATACGCATATCAAGTATTATTTATGTATACGTTATCTAAAAAAATTAATACCATATAAAGCTTTATAAAAATAATTGTTATATATAACTAAATGAAATTAAAATTATTTTTTAACAATCCATTAGGAGGTAACTAAATGAAACTAAAAAAACTTGTATCACTAATTACACTAGCAGGAACGATAGCTCTTAGTTCCCAAGTTGTATCTGGAAATGTATCTCAATTTAAAAGCATTACGTTGTTATCTAATTCACCTAAAATTGAATCGACTTCATCAAGTTCAACAAATCAAAATATAAAAACAAATAAAAATACAAAAACTCCAGTTGTAAATGAAAATGTAAAAACTACAAATATAAAAAATATAACAACAAATGAGAATACAAATCCCCTGTCTAATAACACAATAACATTAAATAATACTTGGAGCCAAAATATAGGAACTCTAACTTTCAATCCAACTACTAATAAAATTCAATTTAATTCTGGTTGGGCAGAAACAAATCCTTATGCATCAAGTAGTCAAGAACTATTTGCAATAACTCTATACTCTAATAATGGACAAGTAATTAAATCTGTAAATGTCTATGGTGGTGGGCAATATGCTGAAAATGCATTATCTCAAGCATTTAATAATTTAGACTATACATATGGTGATATTATACAAATTACATATCCTTATTCCTCAAGTAGAATAAGCATTTCTAATGTTAATGGACAATCAAATTATAATATAAGTAAAACAACATCATTTGTTATACAACAAAGTGGATTGAAAGAAATAAATACTTTAAATATAAACCCAATATATTATACTCTAAATAGTAACAAAACAACCATATCAGGAACTACAACTGCAAACACTGAAGTTAATATATGGATAAATAATAAAGATTATACAACTACTTCAAACGCTAATGGAGATTTTTCTTTAAACATTTCAGCAAATGAAAATATAACAAGCTCAACTAACATAGAAATAGAAAGTAATGGTGCATTACAAACTATAAATCCTACAATAAATCCTAATGTATATAAAATTCAACAAAATGTAATAACATTAAATAACACATGGCAACAAAGTTTAGGAACAATAACTTTTAATCCACAAACTTCACAATTACAAGTAACAAAAGGAAATGCAATAACAAATCCATATGCTTCTAGTACCCAAGAATTATTTGCTATCACTTTATTATCAAGCAATGGTCAAGTAATAAAAACCGTCAATGTCTATGGTAATGAGTGGCCTGAAGATGCTCTATGTAATGCATTCAATAATCTAAAATATACATATGGAGATATTATACAAATATCTTATCCTTATTCATCAAGTAAAATAAGCATTTCTAATATAGACGGTAAAACTTATAATGTAAATAAAACTGTATCATTTGTTATTGAGGAAAGTGGATTAAAGCAAGTAAATACTTTAAAAATTAATCCTGTATATTATCAATTAAATAGTAATAAGATAACTGTATCAGGAACTACAACGGCAAATACCCAAGTTAATATCTGGATAGATAATAAAGATTATACAACTACTTCCAACGCTAACGGAGATTTTTCTTTAGATATAACAGCTACAAATAATATTACTAATACAACTAACATACAGGTTGTAAGCAATGGCTCTGTACAAAACATAACTCCAACTTTGAATCCTAATGTATACAAAATACAAAACAATAGTATTAGTTTAAACAACCACTGGAATCAAAACATAGGAACATTAAGTTTTAACCCAAGTACAAATAAAATTCAATTCAATTCTGGCTGGGCTGAAACAAATCCATACGCTTCTAACACACAGGTATTATTTACAGTTGCTTTATATTCTAATACTGGAGAATTAATAAAATCTGTAAATGTCTATGGTGGTGGGCAATATCCTGAAAATGCTCTATCTCAAGCATTTAATAACTTAAATTATACATATGGGGATATTATACAAATTGTATATCCTTACTCTTCAAGTGAAATAAACATATCTAATGTTAACGGAAAAACCTATAATGTAAATCAAACTGCAACATTTAGCATAGAAAAAAACGGTTTAGTATCAACAAATATGGAACACATAAAAGTAAACCCTTTTGATGTTTTAGGTAATGGAAGTGTTACATCTGGAACACTTATTGGTAGCACTAATAAACCTAATCAAACAGTAACAGTATTAGTAAATGGACAAACGTTTACTACTAAAACTAACTCTAATGGTGAATTCAGTTTAACAATATCAGATTCTAATGGATTTACAGACTCAACTAATATAGTTGTTCAAACATCTGGAGAACTTGCTACAATTGTAAATCCAACAGCTATTAATACCCTTGGAATACTAAAATCCAATATAACTATATCTGATAAAGATCAAGATGGTACTTTTGGTCAAATGGTTAGTTTTAATCCTGCAAATATGACAGTAGTAGATAATAATCATTCTAACTTTGCAGTACAACTTATAGACCAAACAACTGGTAACATATTAGCAAGTTGTACTCCAAGTCAATTTAGTGTATTTTCATCAAGCAATAATTTAAATGGTGCAAGCTTTAAATATGGAGATATAATTGCAGTCTATGAACCTCAAGAAATAGAATTATCTATGGGGCAATTATTACTTAATAGTGGGCAAAGTCAAATCGATTGTACAAATCAATTTAAATGCTTTGAAATAACTCAAAATGGATTAGTTGCAGTAGCAAATAAAAATTTAACAACTTCTCAAGTTTTATATACTGGAACAAAAAATATGACTCTAACTGGAAAAACTTTAGCTAATACAAATGTCACTATATCCTATGGAAATACCTCTAAAGTAGTTGAATCTAACTCTAATGGAGAATTTTCATTAGACATTCCAATTGATCAAGCTCCAATAGGTAGTGAAGTTAGAGTTTTTGTTAATAATCAAAATGTTTCTTTATTAACAGTACAATATGCATCAAATATGCATGTAAGTCAGAATAAAATAGAAGTTTTAAATAACACAAATATTCCTATTTTTGATATAGCATTTAATCCAGTTAACCAAACACTTCAAGTTACTCAACAACCAATAAATGATAAAGAATATACAGGAGCTTTTTACGGTAATACATTAAATATATCTATTATAAACCCTATTACTGGTAATACAATAAAATCTTTTAGTAGTAATGAGTTAAATGATGTATCTAGCATTGTTAATCAAATTAATAATACTCCATATACAAACGGCGATATAGTTGAAATTTCATATAATCCTTCTTATACAAAAGTTAATGTTTATTCTGGAAAAAATAATATCGGAAATTCAACAGGTGCAAGAGAATACTTTGAAATAACAAATAATGGATTAGAAAATTTAAATAATAAATTTGTCCAAGTTCAACCAGTCGATATCCTAGGTTCAAATGGAAATATAACAAAAACAAATGTAGAAGGTACAGCAAATCCAAACACTCCAATAATTATATCAGTAGATGGACAAACTTTTACAGGTACAACAAATTCAAGTGGAAACTTTAATATTCCTATAACTGATATTAATGGATTTACTAGCAATACTGAAATAACCATAACAACAAAAGGATATATCCCAACAATCATTAAACCTACTATAAGTTCAGACATAAAATTAGCTAATAGTTATATAAATTTTTATAACAATAATGGAAATATTGGAGCTCTAGTATCAAGCATTGCATTTAACCCTGAAACCATGCAATTTACTGTAAACAACTATTCTAATAGTTTTGGTAATGGACAATCTCATTATTTCGACTTAACTCTATATAATAGCCAAGGACAAGAAATTTCTAATTCTTCTATTAATAATGGTTCTACAAATCAATTAACTGAAGCTTTAAACGGTAAATCTTTTAGTTATGGTGATATTATAGGTTTAAGTTATAATACAAATATTTCTAAACCAGTAATTTTAAATGGAAATACTGTATTAGGTAATATAAGTGGTAACACAGAATATTTTGAAATAACTAAAGATGGGTTAGTATCTGTTAAATTTGGACAAAATGCTTATACAAGCAATGTATATTGGCAAGGAAATAACTTAGTAGTAAATAGTAATTTAGCTAACGGTCAAAGTGAAAGTATTTTAAATGGCAATAAAAAATTAGTTATTTTAAATTCAAGCAATCAGATAATTGATTCAGTAGACACAACTAATTTAGATAATAACACTTCAAGTGTACAAGGGATAATTAGTGAATCAACTTTAAGTAATTTAGCTAAAGGAGAAAACTACACATTTGCTTTAGATATAAACAATGAATTATTTCCAATAAAAGTATTATCAAATATACAAAGTAATTCTAATTTCTTATTAAACGCAAATACAGATAATTTACTTACAATAAGTATCAAACCAACTCCAACAATTACTATAAATAATTCAAGTGATATATCACAATATCTTAATAAAATAAATAGTAATATCAGTTCATCAATAACCCAAAACGGTAATAGCGACATCTTAACTAATGCAAGTTTAAACTATGATATTACTGCTAATGAATTTATAAGTAGAATCGGTGAAAACAACCTTGAAAACTTTATTAATCAAAGCACAGCTAATAAAGAATTTATAAATTGGGTCTTAAATAATCAAACTGCAATGCAAGAATATTTAGAAGGGACAAGTCAAGAAGGAGTAAATATAAATGGACTTCAAATTTGGTCTAATATTTGGAATACATATGCTAATTCAAGATACGGATTTAATTTGAAATTAGCTATTGCAACTGCTATCGCTAACGCTAATCCAATAGCTTCATGGCCATGTAGTGGTAATATAGGAAATCCTGTTGAAAGATATAATATTTTTGAAACATTAAACGCAGATGGTGGTATGCTTCCTATATTTAAAACTTTAGATATAAAACATTTAATATATGTAGTTAATACACATATACCAAATTCTCAAATAATGGAGTTAAGAAATATAGTTTTACAAAATCATAATGGTTTTATAAATTCTAGCAACAGTGGATTAAATAATATAGCCTATACAATAAATTATAATGAAACAAATCCACATACAGGAGCAAGTGTATTTGGCCCTGATTTTTATGGACCAAATCCTACTATCTTAGATGTGTGGTATGATGGTGGTGTTTGTGGCTCTACATCATATTTAGGGGCATCAGCTTGTCAAGTATTTGGAATCCCAGCTCAACCAGTTGGACAACCAGGTCACTGTGCATTTATATATTATACAGATGGTCAATGGGAAATAGGCAATAATATCTTTGGATGGTCTCAAAGCCAAGGAGCAGATGTAAGTGGATGGTCAAACGGAATCTCAACAAACTCATACACCACTAATTATGATTTATTATATCAAAATGCAGACACACCAGCTTTAGAAAAATCTAATGAATATTTATGGCTAGTTAACTCTAACATATCATATCAAGAAAAAATGAATGCTATAAATGAAGCTATATCTATTCAACCATTAAACTTAAGAGCATGGCTTGATAAAATTAATTTAATGGAAACTAATAATGATTTAACTGCACAAGATTATCTAAATCTTTCAAATGAAATTATTAGTACATTTAAACAATATCCGATGCCTATGTTTGATACATTACTTCAAATAAAAGACCAAATATTACAAAAGGGAACTACTGAACAATTTAATGAATTTGTTAATTCTATTACAAATGCATTAAATTCAGTAACAAATTCAAATCAACAAGCCACAGCTAAAGAAATGTTACAATCAATGTCTCAGGAAGGACTTGTAGACAATGAACAACCTGTTCTAGGAACAATAATTCTTGATACTTGGGGAAGAAACACCACTAATATAATTTTCCAAAATGGTGTAATTTCAGCTAATGGCTCTCATACTTGGATTGGAAGTTCTAATAATGATGGAATAAATATCAAGTTATATTCTTCAAATATGGATTTAATAAAAAATATTAACGCTGAAGGAGAAGAATTTGGAGCTAACCAACAAGGTTATGACCTTACAGGTTTGATAAATGGTACAAAATATACTGTTGGAGATATAATCTCTATAAATTATAATCCTGGAGCAAACTCTAAAGGACAACTATACTTAAAAAATAAAAATCTTCAAGTTAACAAAATAGCTAATAATGTCGTATATCAAATAACTAATAATGGATTAGTAGCATTAAATGGAACATACACAGCTCCTAACGGAAGTAAATATACTATTGATAATGGTAATATTTCTAAATAGAATATTTATATAAAAAAACCACTAGCTTAGCTAGTGGTTTTTCATTTATCACATAAATTATATTAACTTTTATAACTTACTATATACTTCATCAGAAACTTCTTCACACCATTCATTACTTGTTTCCTCGCCCGGAACTTCTACTGCAATATGACTAAACCATGAATCAGTTTTTGCACCATGCCAATGCTTTACCTCTGTTGGGATTGTAATAACCATACCTGGTTCTAAACTAACAGCTTCTTTACCTTCTTCTTGATACCATCCACTACCTGCTGTACAGATTAAAATTTGTCCGCCACCACTTTTGGCATGATGTATATGCCAATTATTTCTACATCCCGGTTCAAAAGTTACATTAGCAAGAAATACTGCACTTTCACCTGGCTTTGTAAGCGGATTTAAAAATGAATCGCCTATAAAATATTTAGCATATGCATCATTTGGCATACCCATTCCAAATAATTTATTATTTTTTACTTTGCAATTCATTAATTGCTGAAATGGCATTTAAGGATCTAGGAAAACCAATATATGGAAGACATTGATAAATAGCTGAAATCAATAATTCCTTACTATTTCCAACTTCAAGATTACCTCCTACATGAGATTTTACTTGATTATCACATCCACCCAATGCAGATATGCAAATAAAAGTTATAAGTTCTCTTGTTTTTAAATCAAGAACTTTTCTAGTATAAGTATCGCCAAAGCAATAAGCTGATAAATAATCTTGCATTATCTTTTGTTGCCTTTGTGCAGACGCTCTCATCTTATCAATTCTTTCTCCAAAAATTGATTTTTGCACACTAATCCCCTTTTCAAGTCTATTTTCTTCCGTAACAACACCACTATGTTCTAAAGGCATTAAAATATTTTTTTCATCAAAAACTTTTTTAAGAATTTCTAAACCCTCTCAGCTTTTGCAAATCCAATGTACGGAACCCCTTGATGAAAAACTTCTAAAAGTTCTTGTGGCTTTACTCCAATATTAAGTGCTACACGAATTTGCTCTTCTAAATCTTTTCCTTCCACAGTTGTAAGAACTGCTACTGTAACAATACTTCTTAATTTTTCATCCATATTTCCTTGATTCCACACTTCACCATAAATAAAGTTATTCTTTACAGTTTCAAATTCATCAAAAGATTTAGCTAATGAATTTTCTTTAACACCAAGCTTTTGCATCATTTTATTTGCTTCTTCTACTCTATTCACTAAAATTACCTCCCTAATAAATATTTCTAAGCAAATCCCTTTACCTTACCCATAGTTTACTCCTTAAAGTTCACTCTAAGTCAATACATATTGTATTATTTTTTTAACTTAAAAATAAAACACAATCCTTATCATATTTTTATCTTTTATTCAATATCAATCTTCATGTCCCTATAATAATACTCCATATCTCTCTCATTAATTTCTCTTAAAACTCTACATGGATTACCAACAGCTACTACATTTGAAGGAATGTCCTTTGTTACCAGACTTCCTGCACCAATTACAGTGTTATCTCCTATTTTTACACCTGGAAGTATTATCGAACCTGCACCAATCCAAACATTGTTACCTATATATATTGGTAGATTAAATTGAGCTTGTTTTCTTCTTAACTCTGGATGTATAGGATGTGTAGCTGTGGCAACAATTACATTTGGAGCAAACATAACGTTATTTCCAACAAATATTTCTCCATCATCAACTAAAGTAAGATTAAAGTTTGCATAAACACCATTTCCAAAGTGAACATTTTTTCCTCCCCAATTTGCTCTAAGAGGAGGTTCTATATAACAGTTGTCACCTATTTCATTAAACATTTGTTTTAATAATTTATTTCTCTTTTCCATCTCTGATGGGCGTGTTTGATTAAAATCATATAATAAATCTGCACACTTCCCTTGTTCTTTTAATATTTTTTCATCATTACAATAATACAACTTTCCGCTGTATTGTCTTTCTATTATCTCTCTTAATTCCATTTTATCTCCCCCTAATAAATTATATCTTTATATTATTATAAATCTTATAATTTACTATTTAAATAAAAAAAGTAAATTATTTATTAAAATTTTTATAACTAAAAAAGTTGTAGCTATAACTACAACTTTTAATTAATTATCTCTATCTTACTTCTTATAATTTTTAAAATTCAAACTCTGGATTGTTTACATCCACAACCCCAAACTTTATTTGGCACTCAAAATTTTCTTGTAATAGTTCTACTAATTCATTCATTGCATTAATTACACTATTATAATTTTTATCTTTAAATCAATCTATCGGAAAAAATACATCAGTAGTTTCTTCTGTAATTTTGCCCTTTTCACTTTGTCTCCAAATCCATCTTCTAGTTCTGACTTCATTGCCAACACAATAAATTAATTCACCATCTTCTAACTCTTCCTCTTCTTTTGATCCAAACGCTACAAATTTATCACCTTTTTTTGAAAATCTAATATATATCATCTTTTAAACTCCCAATATCATGAGCACCAAGAGTAACTACATTTTTTATTGATACAGCATTTCCTAAATCAACAATTGAGTTTATGCTAGGAAAACCTTTCTTTTTTAGTATTCTTGTCATTATAGCTTCTATAGAACACATAAATTTATTAGGATTTATTCCTAATTTTAATAATGAATTTCTATAATCTATTATTTCATCTATTTCTTTTGCTTTTTTATCCTTAAATTTTACCTCTGCTGACGCTATATTATCTTCTATAATTTTAGCTATTTTCTTATTCTCCTTATTACTTGCTACTAAAATACTTCCAATTATAATAGCAGTGCAATTTACTATAGTTCCAATCATATCAACACCTCCAGTCACTTATATTTCGATTATAAAGGCTCTAGTAACTGGAGAGTCAAATCATTTTACCAATATCTGAATTTCAGTTATAAACTCTGATTTTTTTGTGGTTAATCCAAAATCAATTAATGCTATTTCTATCGAATCATCCGCAATCTCATACTTATTTTTTTTAATATATTTTAAAAGTTTATCATAATAAGATGGTGAATCCTTATGATTTCCATTAAAACGAATAGTAACATAAGTTCCCTTAGGCAAAATCTTTCTTAATTGCTTGTTATACTCTTCTCCATCTGTAAAAGAGAAAATAGAATCATACTCATTAAATCTTTTTCTTTTTAAATTATCCTTAGAAATTGATACACCTATTTTTCCATTGAAAATAGATGCCTTTTTTCTACTCTTGTTTTCTAAATTTCTAATCGATAATTCTAAATCTTTATTGCATTTTATTTTTTCCTTTAGTAGAATAATATTTCTTTCATCAAATTCAATTTCCTCAACGATATTTAATTTATCATAATTTATTGCATAATTAATTTGTTTTAACCTATTTTCAATTTTTCTTTCTATATACTGGAGTTCTTTTATCTTTTCTACTGTAATCTTTTTTTGCTCTTCTAATAATTGTCTTATATTATCAATACTACGTGTGCTTAAATGAAATTTTATTTTATTTAAAAGCATTCCAAGAGCCTTTAAATACATTATTGTATTTAACTGTTCAAACTGATCCGCTGAATAATATCTATATTTATTAAACTTATCTATAAATATGGGCTTAAATAAATTAATTTCATCATAATATCTTAATGTTTTAATATTGATATCAAATAATTTTGACACCTCACCAATTGTGAATAAGCCATTCATACATTTTCCCCCTCTTGCTATTTATTATTATAAATATAATATAACCTAAAATTTTCTTTATTAATAAAACTGCACATGAAAAAATCCTCATTCTAAAAACCACATACAGATTAATTAAAATCTAAGGTTCTTAAAAAGAGGACTTTTATATAACAAATCTCTAAGAATATATATTTAAAACTAATGATTAGTACAAAAATTCTTTTAGCAGTCTATATACAAAAGAATTTCTTGATTTTAGATTGCTCAGATACTGTGATTATCTATTGAATTTACATCTGTACCATTACCTATAAAACCTACAACTTTATTTACTTTTGACAATAGTTTGTGCTAAAAAATATACAAAATAATTTAGTTTACAATATTATTTTGTTACCAAATTAGAATTAAATTTTTTCTTTAAATCATCAATCTTTAATTTATACTTATGAACTCTCCTATGACAATTAGCACAAAGAATTCTCAAATCAGATAATTTTGTAACATGATTTTTTTCCATATTTGATACCATAACTTTTTCATGATGAACATCTAAAACAACTTCATCACTCTCACCACATACTTCACATACCGCTTGTCCTAATTGCTTTTTTACAAAGTCTATTTTTAATTTTCTAATACTAGAATCTCTCTTTTTTCGTTTTTCTATCCTTATATATTCCTCTCCCTCAATAAAGCTATAATCTTCCTCCATATCTTCAAAATCACTAACCTCTACTTCACTAAATATTTTTTTATCTCTTTCTACTATTTTCTTATTTTCATTATCATATTTTAATTCTTCATTTCTACTATGTGCTTCTGAAATAGTTATATATAAATGATTATTTTGACCTGGTATTCTTATTTTATTAGGTAATTCTATCTTATCCTCTAATATATAAAACGTAGATGTATCCCTATTTATTTTTATTTCTTCTTCATTTTCTTTTAAACTTAAATCACTTTCTATAATCGTCTTAAATTTCAAATTTTCTAAACTATTATTTCTCCATTTATTCCATTCATCAGGAGCATATTTACTATTTTTCTCTCCATTATTTAAATCTTCAATCCATCTTCTATCTATTTCTTTAATATCTAATATAGTAAAAACTGCTTTGTAGTTTTCTATTTTCTTGCCATCAACTTCATCGACTACTTTAATAAGTTGCACATCTTTACTTAGCCTATCATCTCCTGGAACTAATAATCCTATAAATCTTACATCTCTTCCTTGTTCACTTGTAAACATAAAAAATGGTGGTATATCTTTTCTATCATTATTATTAAGACAGTCATATATATTTTTTAATATTAAGTTTCCTTTTTTTTTAGTCTTAAGCATATCTATTTCATTTTTTGTATTATCTCCATAATAATATACACGTTTATTTTTAAAATCTATTTGATTAATCCAGTTTTTATTCTTATTAGTTGAATAAAGTACAACATACTTTAAATCAAATGGATTTATACTACCTCTTTTCCTAAATCCCCCTGAATTCTCACACATCATTAATTTACTTAACACTTCATCTGACATATTCCCATTATTACCACCTTTATATAAAGCATCAACTACTAAATTAGATTTATATATGTTTTCAAAACCAATAATTTTTTCTACTCTATTTTTCATATGAACATCACTCCTCTATAATTTTTATATAAAAATTTACTTAACATAATAAGTTAAAATAAATTGATATATCATAATAAAATTTAGTATAGTATAATTATACATATTTATATTTTATTGGAGGTAATTATGTTTAATTATTCATATGACGAAACCAATCCTCTAAGTATTGAAAAATACTCTCAAAATTTAATTGGTAAAACCTTTTCTGATATAATTCGTTTGGATTCATTAAATACTGATAGAATTTATGAAGATTCAGCTGAATACTCCGTATCTCATGAAAATAAAAAACGTAAGGGTGGATTAGGTGAAATTATAGAGGAATGTTTTTTCCATTATAAATGTAACAATGATTCAAATCCTGATTTTGATAAAGCTGGTGTCGAATTAAAAGTTACTCCTTATAAAATAAATAAAAATAATACTATTTCAGCAAAAGAGCGTCTTAGTATTACAATGATTAACTATTGTTCAGTAGTAAATGAAGATTTCTTCAATAGTCATCTTTGGAAAAAAGCTAAGTTAATATTACTTGTTTACTATCTATACGATAAAAATATAAGCAATCGTCTAGACTATCGAATAAATTATTCAAAATTATTTACACCACCTAAAGAAGATATTGAAATAATTAAAAATGACTATGAAACAATTGTAAATAAAATTAAAGAAGGTAAAGCACATGAATTATCAGAATCAGATACTCTTTACTTGGGCGCCGCAACAAAAGCCTCTTCATCATCAGACCGTAAAGAACAACCATTTTCTTCTATTAAAGCTAAGCCAAGAGTTTTCTCTTTCAAGACTTCTTATATGACTAGCATACTTAATACTTATATAATCCCTAATAAAAATACTTATGAGCCTATTATAAAAGATTCTGATATTTTGAAAGGGACAAGTTTTAAAGATTATATAGTGGACAAATTAAACTCTTATATAGGTAAATCTGATAAAGAACTTTGTGAGTTATTTGATAGAAAATATAATAACAATAAGGCTCAATGGGTTGATTTAACTTATAGAATGTTAGGTATAAAATCTAATCAAGCAGATGAATTTATAAAAGCTAATATTGCAGTTAAGACTATACGATTAGGAGAAAATGAAGCTATACGAGAAAGTATGTCTTTCCCCCCTTTCAAATTTAAAGAACTTGTTTCTAAAGAATGGGAAGATTCTGATTTATATAAATACTTTAGTGAAACATCTCTACTTTTTATAATATTTAAAAAGAAAGACTCTGAATATGTATTCAAGGGATGTCAATTCTGGAATATGCCTTATAATGATTTAAATACTATAGTATTTGACGGTTGGAATGCTATCCGTAATCAAATTATTGATGGTATTACTTTCATAAAGAAAAAAAATAAATTAGGTATTGTTGTATCTAACAATTTACCTAAAAAATCAGATAATCCTATAATTCACATTAGACCACATGCTCAAAAAAGTGCTTATTTATTTAATGATGGCACAACAATAGGTAATATACAAAGAGATGCTAATGAATTACCAGATGGTCAATGGATGACTACTCAAAGTTTTTGGATTAATAATAATTACATTCTTAATCAACTACATAAAAATCTAATTGAATAACAAAAAAATTTATAATCAATTATTTCTATATCCAATATAGTTATCTATTGATTATAAATTTTTATTTATTATTCCATATCAAAAATTGTATTTAATGTTTTCCCCATCTTTTCTACTAAATCTACAACTAATGCATTTCCCATACAAAAATATCTGAATTTTTCTGGCATTCCAGTATTAGTCCAGTTATCAGCAAAACCTTGTATTCTTTCAGCTTCTATAGGTGTTAATAATCTTAATTGATTAGTCTCTATATCTCTAATAACATGAGTACTTCTATTAACACTAGATTCACTAGTTAAAATAGTTCTAGCAGGTTTGTCTATAGAATCTGGAAATGCTATTGCTCCCTCAGAAAAAGTATATGAATGTCCTGTCTTACTTACTCTTTGAATTTTCTTTGCACCCTTTAAATATTCCCATTTAGAAAGTTCTTCACCAAGATAATATTTTTCATCAACATGTTTTTCCATTATATCCTTTATATTTAATGGATTTATAAATTCAGGAGTTGTTTTACATGTTGAAAATTCTCCATTACGCATTATTCCTGAATTACAAAATTCATATTTGAAATTATCTGACACATCAACTATATCTCCATATTTAAATTCTTCAACCTTAATATCTTCACATTTTTCAATAGGGAATGTTGTTGCAAAGAATCCATTTTTATTAATTATATCCGAATTAGTAAGTTTGCTCATTTCTTTAAAATATCTTGTTGTATTTTTATAAGCAAAAATAAATATTCTTCTTCTACGTTGCACAAAACCATATTCGGCAGCATTTATAACTCTCCATTCAACACTATACCCTAAATCATTAAAACATGCTAACATAACGCCAAAATCTCTACCTCTTTGTTTAGCTGGTGATTTTATTAATCTATCAACATTTTCTAATAATACAAAATTAGCTTGCTTAACCTCTAATATTTCTCTTATTTGCCACCATAAAACACCCTTAACACCAGTTATTCCTTGAGCTCCTGTTCTTGCTACTGAATAATCTTGACATGGGAATCCTCCAACTAATAAATTATGATCAAGTATATCATTTTTATCAATTTCTGCAATATCTCTATTTACATGACTATCATTCTTTCCAAAATGGTGACAATAACAATTAAAAGCATGTTGCACTTTTTTTCCTGGCTCCCATTGATTAGCCCATACTATACTCCATTCATCTGATGCTTTTTTTAAACCTAATCTAAATCCTCCAACACCAGCAAATAATTCACATACTGTTTTTTTCATTGTTATCTCTCTTTCTTATAATATATTTTTAATTATCACTTGTTTTATATCATTTATATATTATAATTGAATATTTATAAAAGATCAACAATTTTTTACTTCCAAAATAAGTAGTCTATACGGCATTCTTAAATATAATTATCTAAAATTATATTATTAAATTATTTATTTTTCATTATATTTACTAATATTATTTATGGTACGGTTCATTCTTCATTATTCTAAATCCTCTATAAATCTGTTCAAATAACATCACTCTAAATAATTGATGAGGAAAGGTCATTTTAGAAAAGCATATCTTCTCATTTGCTCTTTTTATAACCTCCTGAGAAATACCAAGACTACCACCTATAATAAATACAATATTTGAATTTCCTACAATACCTTGATTCTCTATAAAGTTAGCAAACTCTTCTGATGTTAATTGCTTTCCTTTAAGGTTCATAGCAACTACAAAAGCATTTTCTTTTATTTTTGATAAAATAGCTCTACCTTCTTTTTCTTTTATTAATTCTTCTTCCTTTTCAGATGCATTATCTGGGGTTTTTTCATCTTGAAGTTCTATTATATCTAGCTTACAATATCTAGTTAATCTTTTAGAATACTCAGCTATTGCATCTTTTAAATATTTTTCTTTTAACTTTCCTACTGAAATTATAGTTATATTCATTAATTTTCTCCATTCTTATAACCTTTACACTTTTGAATTTTATCCACAAGTACTTAAAAGTTATCCACATATTCTATTTATTATTGTGAATATACTGTGGAAAACTTTTTTTATATAATAATTAAACTTAATTAGAATTAATTTCTTACTTCAGTATTTATTTACTCATAAACTAAGTTAAGGCCACTAGAATTTCTAGCAGCCTCTATTCGTTGCGTATTATTTACCACAACATTTTTTATATTTCTTTCCGCTTCCACAAGGACATGCGTCGTTTCTTCCGATTTTATTTTCATTTCTAACTATCTTAGATTGTTTATAAGCTGTAGCTATCTCTTTTCTCTTTTCTACTGAGAAAATAGCTTCCCATTGTGGTAAGTCAAATAAATATTCAGCTTTAGCATCTAACATATTGAAATAAAGTTTTTCAAAATCTATATCAAAAACTAATTCTTCATCAGCAGTTACTTTTTCTAAATCGTATGGAGTCTTTAAACTATCATTTATTCCATCAACAAATCCCATTATAAATTCAATACTTGCATCAAACTCTTTAGCAAGATTAGTTATACTAGATTTTTTTACTTCACTATGATTAGCTAGAAAATTTTTATATATTCTAGTTTCTATATCGCTATACTCTTTCCAAAAAGCAGCTTCTCCTTTAGTTTTTACATATTCTACAACCATGTCTGTCCATTGTTTGTATAAGCTCATAATTTACTCCTCTTTTTCTATAGTTTTTAATTTACTTAAATTATAATAATTAAAACCATTTGTTTCAATACATAATATGTATTTTCATAATTTACTTATTGTCACAAATTATCCATTAACCTAAAACTTAATATAACTACTTGGCTTATTTCTATCAGCTAATTTAATATCTAACTTTCTCTCACTAATTAATGACTTTTCATCTAATATATTCTTTACTGCTCTATATGCAAGTTCTGGTACATTATTTGTATTGCTTAAATGACCTAAAACTATTTTTCTACACTTATTATTTTGCTTTAATATGTCTAAAAGAGCACTTCCACAATCTTCATTACTCAAATGCCCTATTTCACTTAAAACTCTTCTCTTTAAGCTGTATGGATACGGGCCATACCTTAGCATCTGAATATCATGATTTGCTTCTAAAAGTATTACATCTGATTCTGCTAAATTATTTTTAATTTCATCAGTAAATGTACCTATATCTGTGGCTATACTTGCACTCTTTCCTTTTGAATGAAATGTATATCCCATAGGAGATATTGCATCATGTGGAGTATTAAAACAAACTACGTCTAAATCCTTTATAGTTGTAATACTCCTTTTAGGTATAACTTTTATGTTGTGTTCTTTTATCTTCCCTATAGTATTCTCCATGGCATTCCATGTTTTTTCATTCGCATAAATAGGTATGTCAAACTTTCTTGATATTATTCCTACGCCTTTTATATGGTCTATATGTTCGTGGGTTATAAATATTCCATCTAACTCATTAGGATTTTCATTTATTTGTTCTAGTGCTTCTATTATTTTTTTACCTGATAATCCAACATCAACTAAAACTTTTGTATTTTCTGATGATACGAATATGCTATTTCCACTACTACCACTATATAATGAGCAAAATATCATAAGCTTCCCCCTATTTTTACCTTCTTGTTATTTTTGCACCTAGTTTTTTAAATTTATCTTCTATATGAGGATATCCTCTATCTATATGTTCTATACTAGTGATTTGAGTTTCACCTTCTGCTATAAGCCCAGCTATTACTAAAGCTGCACCAGCTCTAAGATCAGTTGCATTAACTAAAGTACCAGTTAAAGTTTCAACTCCATCTATTATGGCAGTTCTTCCTTCAACCTTTATTTGTGCTCCCATCTTTTCAAGCTCATCAACATGCTTATGCCTATTTTCCCAAATTGTTTCTACTATTAAACTTCTTCCTGGAACGCTTGATAATAATGTACACATTGGTTGTTGCACATCTGTTGGAAATCCTGGATATGGTGCTGTTTTTATATTGATTCCCTTTAAAGGTCCATCAACATATACTCTAACGCTATCGTCTCCTTCTTCAACCTTGGCTCCCATTTCAATAAGTTTAGCGCTAATTGAATCTAAATGTTTAGGAATTACATTCTTTAAAACAACATCTCCTTTTGTTGCTACTGTTGCTATCATGAATGTTCCTGCTTCTATTTGGTCTGGAACTACACTATAGTTACATCCACTTAGTTTTTCAACGCCTCTTATTTTTATAACATCAGTTCCTGCACCCTTAATATCGGCTCCCATGGAGTTTAAGAAATTAGCAACATCAACTACATGTGGTTCCTTTGCAACATTTTCAAGTGTTGTTGTTCCTTCTGCTAAAGTAGCAGCTATCATAAGATTTATAGTTGCTCCAACGCTGACTACATCAAAAAATATATTTGTCCCAACTAATTTCTCAGCCATTATATTTACAGCTCCATGTTCTATTGACACTTTTGCTCCTAATGCTTCAAAACCTTTTATATGTTGGTCTATTGGCCTAACCCCAATTGGACATCCCCCTGGAAGTTCAACCCTAGCTTCTTTAAATCTAGCTAATAAAGCTCCTATAAAATAATAAGATGCTCTCATTCTTCTTACATCTTCAGTACACGCATTAACCGTATCTATAGTTTGTGCATTTATCTCTAAAGCGTTAGAATTTAACTTGTTAACCTTTGCTCCTAAGCTTTTTAGTATTCTTTCCAAGCAATGTACATCTTCTATGTCAGGAACGTTATCTATAACACATTTTCCTTCACTTGCTAATATCGCTGCTGGTAACAATGCTACTGCGGCATTTTTAGCACCATTTATTTCAACCTCACCACGTAATGAGCTACCACCATTTATAATTAATTTTTCCATAAAATTCACCCTTGCTATTTTTTTATATCTGATTTCTAATTAATTTCATTTGGTTTTAAAATCTTTCTTATCAACAAAGTTATTATATGCTATAATTATTTAATAAATTTAAATAATTTAACTTTATTGTATAATTAAAACTAAAGATTTTTAGTAACTTGAGTTTTTTAATTTATTAATATTCTTTTAATTTTAAATTACTCATACGTTTCATTATATCATAATAAACCAATATTTAAAGTTTTTTTTTAATTCTATCAATTATATATAAAAGAACTACTTTTTAATATTAACTTATCATAATTAACTTAATAATTATTTAATCAATTTTCAATGAATAATTATATATTAAAATTAAAATTATACTATAAAAGTAATTACATTCATTATATTTATAAATATTTATTTTTATACCCATTGGGTTTTAGAAAGGGTTTTTATGTATGAGATACTATTTAGTAGCCACTTTAGATTTTGATTCAACAAAATCTATAGAATTTTTACAGAGGAATATTCAAAGAAAATATAAAATTTCAAGAACTTCTTCTACTTTTTATATTCCTTTAGAAACATTAGAAGATCCAAACGTTGAAAAGTTAGATAACATACTAAAGAAACTTATTAAACCATACAAAAAATTTAAAATTGAATTAACAGGTGATTTAAATTATCACGATTATTTAAATAAATCAGCTAGCCTTAGAATAGAGAATAAGGGGTATATTAAGAAATTACATAGATCTTTAAATGATATGTTAAAACTACATGGCTTTTCTATTAGAGAAAATATTGATTCTCCATTATTTATGCCATTATCTTTTAATTCTCTTGGAAAGCCTATCAAAAAAAGTGAACCAATTAATCAATTTTTACCACTTAGAACAGCTTCTAAAAGAAATGTAGTTAAAGTATCTAATATAGAACTTTGGAAATCTACGCATAATAAAAAAGATAACATAATTAAAACTTATACCCTTCCATCTTATTAATTTTTATATCAATATAAGAGATATAAGAAAAGTTAACTTCTTACATCTCTTAATTTTTTACTAAATTTACTGAATTTTTATTATATATTCGTTTTCTAAGCTTTTCAATTATCAAAATTTTTTGTAAAATTACTATTAGGAATATTTTCGAATAATGCCAAGGGGGTTATTTTATGTATTTAAAAGATTTCTTCTCCCATGAGAAGGATTTAATGAAAAATATCTTTATAGATAAAAGCCTAACTAGCTATAAAATTAATACTAGAAAGCACTTATCTTTACAGGTTAAAATTAGTAATTTAGCAGCTGAAACTAAATGTTTTAAATATTGGATATCTAATGATGATAATTTAGTTTCCCCAAATATTGTTCTAAAAAAATATATCGACTGCTTAAGTCTTATACTTGGAATTGGTATAGATAAAGGATACGATAATTTAGAATACATTGCTGTAAAACCTAATGATTATTGTTTGAGCGATCAATTCTTAAATTTACTTATTGACACAAATGACTTAATAATCTCAAATTCAATGGATCATTACAAAACATTACTTGAAGATTTTATTAGCCTTGGAATAACTCTTGGATTCTCAAGTTCTAAAATAAAACAAGAATTTTTTCAAAATAAATTTTGCAAAATTGCTCTCTAATTTTTAGAGAGTTTTTTTTTATTTTGGAAATACTATGTTTATCTAACATTTAATATTTTTAGTCTTTATGTACCATTAATAAATCATATAAAAATGTTACTTTAAACATAGTAGGAGGTGTTCTGTTTATGATAGCAATAATACTTGCTATTATCTCTGGGGCTGCTATGAGCATTCAGGGAGTTTTAAACACAAGATTAAATGAAAAAATAGGACTTTGGGAAGCTACAACTATCGTTCAAGGTTCAGCTTTTGTTTTATCTTTAATCATCATGTTTTTTATTGGAAAAGGCAATATGAAAGGTTTAGTATCTGTTAATAAAATTTATCTTCTTGGAGGGGTTTTAGGCGTAATTATAACATTTACCGTTATAAAAACTGTTGCAGGTCTTGGTCCAACATATGGTATAGCCACTATTTTAGTAGCTCAACTCGTAGTCGCCGCTCTCATAGATGCCTTTGGATTATTTGAAACACCTAAAATAACATTTTCATTAAATGAATTTATAGGCGTTGCTGTTATGATTGCAGGGATTATAATATTTAAATGGAAATTTCATTAATACTAAATTTTAGATATCAAAAACTTACTCTCATTCATAATATATAATATTATAGTATTTTAAATGGGAGTAATAATCATGTTTTCATACAAAAATAAATTAGATAATAATCTAAAATTTTCTTTGGAAAAATCCTATTACACGTCATATAGAGTGATTATAAAATGCAAAAAGTTTGTAAATGACATGAAAAAAAAAATAAAATCACTAAAAGGTGTAGTTTTAAATAGTGTAGACTCACTCTCTATAATTTGTGCTATATTAACTCCTAGGTCTATAAATAGACTCTTAGAATATCCCGAAATTGAATTTATTTCTTTAGATTCATATGCATTTTTATGTGGATTAAGCTTAAAAACTGCCAATCATATAAACTTACAAATGCCAGCTATAAAAAGCGATTATATAAATATAGGCTTAGTAGATAGCGGAGTTTATCCTCATCCAGATTTAGTAAAACCTTTTAATAAACTTGAACATTTTGTTGACTTAATAAACAATTATGAATATCCATATGATGATAATGGACATGGTACAGCAGTAGCTGGAATTATATGCGGAAGTGGAATTTCATCTGAAGGAACATACAAAGGTATAGTTGAAAAAGGTTCTATTTGTTGCTATAAAGCATTTAATTCTACTGGAAAAGGTTTTATATCAGATATTTTATTCGCAATAGAATCTTTAATAATGGATACCTCTTTAAACATTAGAGTTTTATGCCTTCCTTTTGAAACATTTGATAATAATCCATTTATATTAAATTGCTTTGAGTCTATCTTTGAATTAGCTGAATTTAAAAATATAATTCCTATTGTAGCATCTGGAAGCAATTTAAACCTAGAAAATTCTATAAAGGGAATAGCATTATGTAAAAATTGTTTAACTGTTGGCGGATTAAATACTACTAAACATGAAATTGAACCTTATAATTTTTCATCATCAGGAAATAAAAATCTAAAAAAGCCAGAACTTAGTGCAGCTTGTTCTGAAATACGTTGCTTAAATTCTAATGCCTCATATGTTCCCGAAAATAATAGGATTAAGCTTTATCCTAGAAAACTTAATGATAATTATATAACTTTTAGTGGCACTTCCTTAGCTTGTGCTTATATTTCAGGTCTTTGTGCTATTTTATTAGATAATACTCCTAATTTAACTTTAAAAGATTTGCGTTCTTTAATCACCTTAAGCTGTAATGAAATAGAATATTATTCAAACGATACAGTTGGTGAAGGATATTTAGACCTAAAAAGATTTTTTAAATCAATTTTATAAACAAGTATTACATGTTGTTATCAAAAACTGTCTTTGATATAATTATTATACTTATATAGCATAACTAACAGCAGAAAGGAGTCTAAAAGTGAGTACTTTTATGCTTAAAAACTCAGCTAATAACTTCACTCCAGTCAATAATGTATTTATAGATAAATATATGCTAAAAGCTCGCGGTGAGTTTGTAAAAGTGTATATACTTTTATTAAAATATAGCATGAGCGGTGAACCTGGAATAAGTTCTTCAATACTCGCTGCTAAACTTAACCTTTTAGAATCTGATATTATGAACGCATTATCATACTGGAATGAAGAAGGCGTGATAAAATTAAATCCAATAGATAAAATGAATAATTTTAACATAGAATTTATTGATTTAGTAGACTCAGAAGATACCTACAAAAAAAATATAGATCTTTTGTCAGCACTATCTCAATCAAATAACAAAGATATGCTTAGAGACATAGAAAACCTTATAGGAAGAACTCTTTCTCCCTCTGAAATGTCTAACTATTTATCTTGGCAAAGTGAATTTAATTTTTCATCTGAACTTATATTAATCCTTATAGAATACTGCTTATCTAAAGGAAAAAATGATTCTAGATATTTTGAAAAGGTTGCCCTTTCTTGGTTTGATGCAGGAGTTAAAACAGTAGATGATGCTCAAAACCTTATAACAAAACATGAAGATAAATGGACTAAAATAAGAAATATTTTGAATTATTTAGGTATAAAGAATTCTGATATTATGAAACCTCATCAAGATATGATAGAAAAATGGCTATTCCAATATAATTTTTCTATAGAAGTTATATTAAAAGCTTGTGATATTTGTTCACAAAGGCTAAATAGAGCAGATTTTAGATATATAGATGGCATACTTGCTAAATGGTTTAAAGATAATATAACTACTTTAGAAGATATAGCTACTAAAGATGTTAATAAACAAACTCAAATACAAAATAATAATTACAAAAATAATAATATTAATTTTCATAAAGATAAACCTTCTAACTTTGCTAACTTCACTCAAAGACAATATGATTATGATAAGTTAGAAAAACAACTTTTAGGATGGGATGATGGTGAATACGACGATGATTAAGGGATATCAAACTAAACTTATGAATTTATATGAAAAAATACGTCAAGAAGAAAAATTATCATTAGAACAAAGAACTAAAGAAATTGAAGATAAGTATCCTGAAATAATGAAGCTAGAAAAAAACATAGCAAAGCAATGTTTAAATCTATCTATGTGTGCACTAAGAAATTCACCTAATAAAGAAGCTGAACTTAATGAACTTCGAGAAAAAATAGAAGACTTAAGAGCTAAAAAGTATGAAATGCTTGTTGAAAGAGGATATAGTACTGATTATTTAAATCTTCACTATAGATGTTCAAAATGTCAAGATACAGGTTACATAGGACCTAAAAAATGTACTTGTTATAAAAACAAACTTATAAAGGTATATTATGAAAATTCACATCTTGAGGACACTCTAAGAGTATATAACTTTAATAGTTTTTCTTTAGATGTTTATTCTAATAAAAAAACAGATAAAATGTTTTCTCCAAGAGAAAATATGCAAATAATATTAGATTCAGTATTAAATGAATATATTCCTAACTTTAAAGATATAAGCGATAATCTCCTTTTCTACGGAAGTCCTGGAACTGGGAAAACATTTTTAACCTATTGTATTGCAAAATCTCTTTTAGATTCAGGTTTCTTGGTTATATACAGAACATCAGATGAACTAGTTAAAAATTTAAGGGAAATAAAGTTTGAAAATAACATAGAACTAGAAGATTTGCTTGTAAATTGTGATCTTCTTATAATAGATGATTTGGGAGCAGAACAAATAACTGACTTTACAAGAACAGAACTTTTCAATCTATTAAATAAAAAATTACTTCTTAATAAAAAAATGATTATTTCCACTAACTTAAATATTTCTGAACTTACAACTATGTATATAGAAAGAATAACATCAAGACTTTTTGGAAACTTTAGATTATTTAATGTATATGGTGACGATATAAGAATTAAAAATAATACTAAAGAAATACGAAGTAAAAAAAATTTAACTAAAGTGCAAAATGCAAATTCATCCTACTATAAATTCTAGGATGAATTTCTTTATGTAAAATAAAAAAACTTCAACACATGTGTTGAAGTTTTTTTGGAGCTGGCAATAGGAATCGAACCTACAACCTGCTGATTACAAGTCAGCTGCTCTACCGTTGAGCCATGCCAGCGTAATTTTTTGTTTTTTCTCTTGAAACATCTCCAATCGACAAGACTTAGTATATATGTTATTTATGTTTATTTCAACCTTATTTTTAGGTCATTTTTTCTTTTTATTTTAAATTATTATCATTTTTCTCTTTATTTTTTTCATTTAATATGTTTTTCTTTATTTTTCATTTATTTTATTTTCTATCATTTTTATATCTATATATGGATCCAAAATTAAAACTAATTCATCATACTGTTTTTTTGATAATTTATTTTTTAATAGCTCAAATATTTCAGTTGCAGCTAACACTTCATCATTCCTTTTGATATTATTTATAAGATTCCTATAATCATTTGCTGATAAACTATTTGCCATTTTCATTATTTTTAATTTATCAATACTTGATATTTTATTTATTATACTGTTTTTATCAGTTTTAAATACACTTTGTACAACTTCCTCTTCTGCCCTCTCTTCTTTATCTTTATCCACAAGCATAATTTTCTGTGAATTTTCTTCGTCTATAACCTCTACATGTTCATTATAAATGCTTGAAAATTCATCTTCCTCTAAAATATCTTCTTTTTTATTAGTTATATTTATCCCTTGATCAGCATTATTTTTAGAAATCTGATTATCTTTTTCACTTAATAAAGACTCCTCCTTATTTTTATTAAATGCTATATCTTTATCTAAATAATTTTCTTCGCTTTCTTCTATTTTCTCATCAATGTAACTTTTAGGTTGCTTAATACTAAAACTAAACACCATAATTATTACACTAAAAAAAGTAGTAATAATTATTAAATATATTTCCTTTTTATTATTTTTCACATCTAATGTCTCCTTTAAAAATATAATTATTTATAATTCTTTTTAATACCTCTTGTTTTTATTTAATATTTTTTTTATTTATTTCATATAAATTTATGAGGGAGGTGACACTTTGAGCAAAATAAAAGTTAATTATAGTTCGCCATTATGTTATTACAATATAGCTAATTTTTTAAAAGATTACATTACTAATGACACTATCATAGTTTGTATAGGTACAGATAAATGTATCGGAGATGCACTTGGACCATTAGTTGGAACATTATTAGAAGAAGCTTTATTCCCTCTACCTATACTTGGCACTCTTGCTTCTCCAATACATGCTCTAAATTTAGATACTAGGTTAAAAGAAATATCTAATAACTATCCCACCGCTTCTATAATAGCAATTGATGCATGCTTAGGTGATGCAAATGCCATAGGCGAAATTCATACTAGAGATGAGCCTATCCATCCAGGAAAAGGTGTAGGTAAAACCCTCCAAAGCGTTGGCAATGCTTCTATAATAGGAATTGTTGACTCCTCAGATAGTTTGGAATTGTTTACTAATAGACCTATAAGATTAAATTTAATTATGGAAATGGCTAAGGTTATTCGAAATGGAATTATCCATGCATACCACCTTAAAAATTCTTTGTAATAAAAAATATAAACCTTACTTATCATAAAGAATTTATTAATACCATGTATTTAATCTTGTGCTTATAATATAATTAAAATTCAATATGTTAAATATAAAATTATATCAATGTATTAAGCTTCTATCACTTTATATTTCAGCTTTGTTGCTTTACCACCTCTTATATGCCTCTCAGCTTTATTTAAATCTAATATGCTTTTAGCTTCTTCTGCTATACATGGATTTATTTTAGGCAATCTTTCAGTCATATCTTTATGTATAGTACTTTTACTTACTCCAAATACTCTAGCTGTTTTCCTTATTGTTGCTCTAGAATCTATTATATATTGAGCAACTTCTAATACTCTTTCTTCAATATAATCCTTCATAAAAACCTCCTTAATAAATATTAATTATTTAATAGTCAGTCATAAAATGACTGACTATATTCATTTATTTATTATTCTACTTTTAACTCATTTATATACTCTATTGGATTAATTGGCTCTTTAGATTTTTCCATATGAAATAATAAATATTCTTCAGATACCCTATCACTAGGATTATTTTGAATTGTATTTCCTATTTTTCCTAAAATACTTCCTTGAGTTACTTCATCCCCTACAGCCACCGCTAAATCTTCTGCTAAATTACCATAACTTGATATAAAGCCATCATTGTGTTGTACTACTACATAAAAGCCTTCTTTTGAATCACCTTTTCCAGCATCTATAACTTTTCCATTTGCTATTGATTTAACATCAGTGCCAACTTTAGATTCAATATCCACTCCTTTATATACCACTGCTGATGTTTTTTCATCATTTAATCTTGGAGTAATATCGTAATTTCTTGTTACCACACCATTAGTTATAGGACTTATAAATAATTCACTAGGATTTGATGATGTTTGAACAGTATCATCATCTTCTGTCCCATCTACAACAGCAAATTCTTGTTTATCTTCGGCAGTTTTCTCTTCAACCAACTCAGCGTCCTTATATTGTGTTTCTAGATTATTTTCGTTTTGTGCTATCTCCTTATTTTCTTTATTCTCTAAATTACTTGCCTGTTTATTGCTACCTTTCATACTGCTTCTTGTTGTTATTACTGCAGTAGTTCCAACAATACATAAGCATATAAACAATATTACGTAAAATGCCTTTCCTTTTAAAAAAGACTTTATATTTGATTTTTTTGTCATTAATAACACCTCCAATTTTATTATTTACCATTTTTTTAAAAATAATACATATTTTAATCTAACAAAAAAATAAAAAGATATTAGATAATAAATTTATCTAATATCTTTTCCAACAAGAAACATTTTAATCAACATGTATTTTAATTTTTATTCTAAATACACATCATTTATATTAATTACATCACTTCCTTGAAAATAATGTTTTATTATTTCTTTATAATTATTTCCGTTTTTAGCCATAGCATTAGCTCCCCATTGACTCATACCTACTCCATGACCATACCCTTTGCAATCTATCACTACATTATCTCCTTCAAAGTTTATAGTAAAATTAGCTGAATTCAATGCAAATATCTGCCTAAATTCAATTCCTGTTAATACATTATTTCCAATTTTTATTTCCTTTACAGTATCTCCAACATTTCTAGATAATATATTTATTGCACTTTCTAAATTATTTACGCTCAAATCACTTCCACTTATATTATTTTTTATTATATTTATGAAATTAGTTTTTGTATAAGTTTTTTTACTTTCATATTTAGGAGCCTCTTCTTCCCCCGGACTTTCAACACTTTGTAAATATGGTATGTCTATGGAAAAAACACTTTCAGCTTCTTCCGTTTTTCCAGAACTTATTGCAAAGTATTGTGGATATTCTATAATAACTCCCTCATAAGAAACAATAAGATTTGCTGTTTTTTCTACTGCACTTTTTATTTTTTCATAATATTCATCAGCCTTACTTCCCCATTGCTTTTTTTTCTCTTCTGGATCTGTATATACTTGACAATGAGTACTATCACAAATATCTGCTTCTTCACTTTTAGAACAAGATTTTAACTTTTTACTAATTACATATGTCCTTGCAAGAATGCTTTGTGCCATTAAAGCTTCTTCATCAAATGCTGCTGGCATTTCACTTAAAACTACACCTAATACATACTCTTCTAAAGGCATACTTTTTATTTTTCCAGTATTGGTGATATAAACCTTTACCATTGTTACATCTATACCAGCATCAACTAATTTTCTTTTATTCTGATTATCTTTAATGGTGTCATTAGTTATTATATCTTGAGAAACTGAATCTACATCCTTTTTCTTTTTATTTTCCTCATCTTTTTTTGATAAACTACCAAATAAAACAGGTATTGTAAAAACAATAAAAAAAACTAATACAATTATCCCTATATCTATACAAATCGCTATATTTTTCCTCTTCACTTACCTCCCCCATCTCAAATATAGTTTACATATATATTTATATTCCTATTCCTCTTCTATATTACATATTTTATAATATAAAAAACTATGAAATATTAAATTCCATAGTTTTTTATATTATACAGCTATTCTACGTATATCGGCTCCTATACCTTTTAATTTATTTTCAATGTTAACATATCCTCTATCTATATGAAATACATCAGTTACTATACTTGTCCCTTCAGCAGCAAGACTTGCTAATACTAAAGCTGCCCCTGCTCTCAAATCTGTAGCTTGTACTTTACACCCTAATAATTTATCTACTCCCTCAACAAAAGCAGTTCGTCCTACAACTTTTATATGAGCTCCCATTCTTATAAGCTCGTCCACATTCATAAATCTATTTTCAAAAACTGTCTCTGTTATTATGCTACTTCCATTCACCAAACACAAAAGGCTCATCATTTGTGATTGCATATCAGTTGGAAATCCTGGATATGGCATTGTTTTTATATCAACAGCTCTAAGCCTACTTTTCCCATTTACAATCGCACTATATCCATTATTCAAAAATACGAACTCTACACCACATTCCTTTAATTTTTCTATAAGCGGTCTACAATAATCTTCGTTAACTCCATTTATCCTTATAGTTGAGCCAGTTATTGCTGCTGCTATCATAAATGTTCCAGCCTCTATCCTGTCATATATAGGCGAATATTTTCCACCTTTTAAACTTTCCACTCCATCTATAGTTATTTTTCTTGTTCCTTGTCCATAAACCTTTCCTCCTAAAGCATTTAAAAAATTACCTAAATCAACTATTTCAGGCTCTTGTGCAGCGTTTTCTATTATTGTTGTTCCCTTTGCCAAAACTGCCGCCATCATTAAATTTTCTGTTGCTCCTACTGAAGGAAAATCTAAATATATTCTTTCTCCAATTAATCTTTTTGCTTTAGCTATTATTCCTCCATTTTTATCTATTGTTATTTCTGCACCTAAAGTTTTTAATCCTTTTAAATGTAAATCTATCGGTCTATTCCCTATGTTACACCCACCTGGTCTAGTAAGTCTAAATTCTCCATACTTAGATAACATAGGTCCCATTATAAGAAATGAAGCTCTCATTTTTCTAACCAAATCTTCATTTGGACATATCTTTAAAGAACTACCTTCTTTTATTTTTATAGTATTACACAATTTATTTATACTTATATTAAAACCTAGCTCCTCTATCACATTGCATAATGTAAATACATCATCAAGCATTGGTACATTTATTATTGTAACCTCTTCTGTTGCTAATAATGATGCAGCTATTATTGGCAATACTGAATTTTTAGCAGCACTTATATTTACTTCTCCTTTTAATTTTCTTTGTCCATTTATTATTAAATTATCCATGTTATCCTCCATCAATTAATATTTAATATGTTATAAATATAATAGGAGACCCCATAATCAAATATGTGCCATCATCATAGTTCATAATGGAGTAATTAATCTTTAATGTTTTTTGAACTGTAAATATTCCTGTCAACCCATTTTCTAACGAAACATTACTCTTATTTTTAATATTATAACAATCTAATATATTAAATAATCTATCCTCTAATTCATATTTGTATTGTTTTTTTACCTTTCCTTTTATAAATGTGTAATAATTTAGATTTGATATATTATTTAACTTTCTACATTTCAATTTTATTTCACTTATATTAATTAATTTTTGTTTGTCTATAATTTCCATTTCTACAGTATATTCATTCACATCTTTTGCTATTAAAATCTTTGTAGATGCTTTATCCGTTTCTTCTTCAAAACTAAAGTTATCATCCATGTTTTCATCTATTTTCAAAGTATTATTAAAATAAGATATGTTCAAATCACTTATTTGTTGTAAAATTTCTCTTATATCACTTTTAGTTTTATAGCTAATTTTTATTCCACTTTCACAAAAGTCTACCACATTGTGTACCCTTATATATATATCATCTTCATCATATACATAACTTCCTTTTATACATAAAGAAAACATAAAAATTATTAAAGTAAAACATAATTTTTTCATAAACTCCCCCACTTTCGTTATAATTATGGTCAGGAGAGCAATATAATATTCTACTAGTTTTACTTATATTTTATAAATATTTTTATATTATCAATATATACAGTTTCAATACAAATTGTTCTAAAATAATATTTTTTACAACAAAAAGTCTGTAGAATAATATATTCTACAGACTTTTCTTATTCTTCTTCTATTTTAGCTTCCACAGTTTCTATTCTAGCAAAAGCTCTTACTAAAGCTATTTCTGCTCTTTTAACATCAATATCTTTATCCCTATTTGAAAGCCTACTTTCAGCTCTTTCTTTTGCTTCCTTAGCTCTGCTCACATCTATATCCTTTGGCCATTCAGCTGCATCCACACAAAGCATTGCTTGATTTTTACTAACCTTTAATAATCCACTGGAAACAAATAATTTACTTATCTTACCTTTATCATCTTTGATTATTGCTGTGCTTGGAACTATTACAATCAATGATGACTCATATTCTGGTAAAATTTCAAACTGTCCCTTTTGACTTTCACATGAAAATCTCATTACATCTTGATTAAATACTTCTTTTTCAGGAGTAATAATTGTTAATTTAAAAGTCGTACTCATTAATAATCACTCCTATACTATTTTGCTAAACTTTTAGCTTTTTCAACTGCTTCATCTATATTACCTACAAATAAAAATGCAGCTTCTGGTAAGTCGTCGTGTTTACCTTCTAATATTTCCTTAAATCCTCTTATAGTTTCTTTTACAGGTACATATCTTCCTTTCATACCTGTAAATTGTTCACCAATTGTAAATGGTTGAGATAAAAATCTTTGTATTTTTCTTGCTCTACTAACTATTATTTTATCTTCATCAGCTAATTCATCTACACCCAAAATAGCTATAATATCTTGAAGTTCTTTATATCTTTCTAGAATGTGTTTAACTCTTGATGCAACATCATAATGTTCTTTACCTACTACCTTAGGATCAAGTATTCTTGATGTAGAATCTAATGGGTCAACAGCTGGGTATATTCCAAGCTCAACAATACTTCTTGATAAAACTGTTGTAGCATCAAGGTGAGTAAATGTTGTAGCTGGAGCTGGGTCAGTTAAGTCATCTGCAGGAACATATACTGCTTGAACTGATGTTATTGATCCTGTAGTTGTAGATGTTATTCTCTCTTGAAGCGCACCCATTTCAGTAGCTAATGTTGGTTGATATCCAACGGCTGAAGGTATTCTTCCAAGAAGCGCTGAAACTTCTGAACCAGCTTGTGAAAATCTAAATATATTATCTATAAATAATAATACATCTTGCCCTTTATCTCTAAAATATTCAGCCATAGTAAGTCCTGTTAAAGCAACTCTCATTCTTGCTCCAGGTGGTTCATTCATTTGACCAAATACCAAAGCTGTTTTATTTAAAACTCCTGATTCTTTCATTTCATAATATAGATCATTACCTTCTCTTGATCTTTCTCCGACCCCTGTAAATACTGAAAGTCCTCCATGTTGCTTTGCTATATTATTTATAAGTTCTTGTATAAGAACTGTTTTTCCTACACCTGCACCACCAAATAATCCTATTTTTCCACCTCTTTGATATGGAGCAATAAGGTCTATAACTTTTATTCCTGTTTCAAACATTTGTGGTGATACTGTTTGTTCTTCAAAACTTGGAGCTGCTCTATGTATAGGGTAATAAGTTTCTGATTTTACTTCACCTTCATACTCAAAGTCTAAAGGCTTTCCTAGAACATTAAATATTCTACCTAAAACAGGTTCACCTACTGGAACTGATATAGGTACTCCCATATCTATAGCTTCAGCCCCTCTTTTTAACCCTTCTGTTGCTTCCATAGCTATAGTTCTTACTATATCATCACCTATATGCTGCTCAACTTCACAAACAAGTGTTTTTTCTCCTTCTAATTTTACATGAATAGCGTTATAAATATTAGGAAGTGATTCGTTATTAAACTTTATATCTACAACTGGTCCTATTACTTGAACTACTTTACCTACATTCTTAGTCATACTCTGTACCTCCTTATCCTTGTGCTTCTGAACCTCCAACTATTTCGGAAATTTCTTGTGTTATAGCAAATTGTCTTATTTTGTTATATTCTATCTTTAAGCTATCTAAAATATCTTGAGCATTTTTACTTGCTCCATCCATAGCTTGCATTCTTGCACTTTGTTCACTAGTTCTTGACTGACAAAAAGCATACATCATATTTGATATCATATATGAGCCCATAATAGCCTCTAATACCTCATCTTCTTTGCATTCAACACTATACAAATCTGAATTTTCTTTATTATCTGGTATTTCTATTGGTAATAATTTTTGTTCAATTGTTTCTTGAACTATTGATGAAACAAATTTTGTGTAAACTATTATAACTTCTCCAAAATTACCATTCTTAAATTCTGTTAAAGCTTTTTTACATATCATAGATGCATCTTTAGTTGCAGGTTCCTCTGCTAAATCAACATACTCTGCTATAGTAGTATGATTAAATTTTTTAGCATAAGATAATCCTCTTCTACCAACTACTATAACTGATTGACTTGTATCTCCATACTTTTCATTAAGATAACTTGCTGGATTTGAATTAAATCCTCCACATAGTCCAGAATCTGATGATATCAATATATATAATTTCTTATCGCTTCCGTTTCCCTTTATAAAAATATTATCAGATATATCGTCTAAAGACCCAACCAATTCTCTTGAAATTTGATTAAGATTACTAAAATAATATTCATTAGTCTTTAATCTTGCTTTAGCCTTTCTAAGTTTAGAGGTAGCAACTAATCCCATTGCCTTAGTAATTTTTTCAGTACTTGTTACACTTTTTATTCTTCTTTTTATATCTAAAAGTCCTGCTCCTGCCATCTGTTTCACCTCCATTTCTAAAATACTACATAGCCTCCTAAGAGACTATGCTTAAAATTTTCTATACTAAAAAAGTTTTCTTAAATTCAACTATTGCTTGTTCTAAAGATGATTTTATATCATCTGTTAAATTCTTTTGTTCCATAATATTTCTGCCGATTTCTCTATGATGAGTATCCATAAACTCTAAAAACTCTTTCTCAAAAGATTTTATAGCACTTACTTCTATATCTGTTAAGAAATCATTAACTACAGCATAAAGTATCATTATTTGCTTTTCTACATCCATAGGTGCATATTGATCTTGCTTTAATACTTCAACTACTCTTTTTCCTTTTTCAAGTCTGCTTTGAGTATCTTTATCAAGGTCTGATCCAAACTGAGCAAAAGATGCTAATTCTCTATATTGAGCAAGTTCAAGTCTTAATGTACCAGATACTTGTTTCATTGCTTTTATTTGAGCATTACCACCAACTCTTGAAACTGAAATACCGGCATTAACAGCTGGTCTTTGTCCTGCATAAAATAGTTCAGATTCTAAGAATATTTGTCCATCTGTTATTGATATAACATTTGTTGGTATATAAGCAGATACGTCTCCTGCTAGAGTTTCTATTATTGGAAGTGCAGTTAATGAACCACCACCATTTTCCTCTGAAAGCTTAGCTGCTCTTTCTAAAAGTCTTGAATGTATGTAGAATACATCTCCCGGATACGCCTCTCTACCTGGTGCTCTTCTTAATAATAAGGACATAGTTCTATAAGCTACAGCATGTTTTGATAAATCATCATAAATTATAAGAACATCTTTCCCTTTATTCATGAAATATTCACCTATAGTACACCCTGCATATGGTGCAATATATTGAAGTGGCGCAGATTGTGACGCAGTAGCCTCTACTATTATTGAATAATCCATAGCTCCTACTTCTGTTAACGTATTAACTATATTAGCTACTGTTGATTGTTTTTGTCCTATTGCAACATATATACAAATAACATCTTTTCCTTTTTGGTTAATTATTGTATCTATTGCTATCGCAGTTTTTCCTGTTTGTCTATCTCCAATTATTAATTCTCTTTGTCCTCTACCAATTGGTATCATTGAATCTATAGCTTTAATACCTGTTTGTAGAGGTTCATTAACTGAACTTCTTTCTAGTATAGTACGTGCAGGTACTTCTATTGGTCTATATCCATCTGTTATTATAGGACCATTTCCATCAACTGGTTGACCTAAAGAATTTATAACTCTACCTATTAGGTTATCACCTACAGGAACTTCCACAACTCTTCCTGTACTTTTTACTATGTCTCCTTCTTTGATTCCTTTTTCAGAGCCTAATAAAACACATCCTACATTATCTTTTTCTAGGTTAAGCGCCATACCATACACTTCATTAGGGAACTCTAGAAGTTCTCCTTCCATACAGTTTTGTAAACCGTAAACTGTAGCAACTCCATCACCTATTTGAATTATAGTTCCTGAATCAACAGTTTTTAATTCATTTTCATATTTCTTTATCTCATCTTTAATTATAGAAGTTATTTCTTCTGGTTTAATGTGCATAGTTTCACCTCTATTCATTGTTAAGAACTTGTGACTTTATTTGTTGTAATTGTGATTTAACACTACCATCTATCACTTCATCTCCTACCACAACATAAAGTCCACCAATTATACTTTTATCAATTTCCTGTTTCAATATTATTTTTTTATTAAATTTCTTCTCAAGATTTTCTGTTAATTTATTAGCTTGATATTCACTTAATGGTATAACACTTTTTACTTGAGCTATTATCATGTTTTGTTTTTCTAAGTAGATTTTCTCTAACTGAACAACTTTTTCTTTTAAAAAGCCTATTCTATCTTTTTCAATTAACAACAAAAGAAAATTTAATAACTCGTCATCAATTTTTCCTTGGAAAGCTTTTTTAAATGTCTTCTTCTTATCAGAAGTGCTTATTTGTGGATGTACTATAATTTTATAAAAGTCCTCGTTCCCATATAAAACATCACAAATATCTTTTAAATCTTCAATATATCTATCAACCGCATTTTTGGATTGTGCAATTTCATAAATAGCCAAAGCATATCTTCTATCTAAAAATTCATACATATACTAGATACCTACCTTACTTATAAATTCATCTATAAGTTGTCTATGCTTTTCTTCATCTATAACTTCATTTAAAATTTTAGATGACATCATTAAAGCTAATTGAACAGTTTGTTGTTTTAACTCTTGTTCTGCTTTATCTCTTTCTTTTACCATTTCTGCTTTAGCTTTTTCAATTACTGAATTAGCATCCTTTTGTGCATTATCAATAATTTCTTCATATAACTTATCAGCTTTTCTTTTTTGTTCTTCAGTAATTTTCTTACCTTCTTCTTTAGCTGACTTTAATAAATTTTCATTATCTATTCTTAGCTTTCTAGCCTTTTCAGCATTTTCATCAGCTTCTCTTATTTGAGCTGTTATATCCTCTTGTCTCTTCTTAAGTAAGTCTTTAACTTTATTAAAGAAGAAATGTTTTAAGATAGCAACTAAAATTATGAAGTTAATGATTGTAGCCAAGACTGTAAACCAATCTATTGTCATATATACTCTGCCTCCCTCCGGAGTAAATTAATATTAATTCCTATTATTTTTTCTTCAAATATTACTATTTTACAAATAATAATATTATTGCTATAACTAATCCATATATAGCTGTTGCTTCTGTAAGACCCGCTCCTAATATAAACATACTTTGTATTTTACTTTCTAATTCTGGTCTTCTAGCTAAAGCATCAACCGCACCTTCAGCTGCTATACCAATACCAATACCTGCTCCAAGAGCACATACTATTGCAACACCTGCTCCTAATATCGCCATATCTGTCATAAGTGAATCCTCCTAACTACTCTTTATAAAATTTAATTATTTTACAAATAAAATTATAATCGCTATAACCAATCCATATATTGAGGTTGCTCCTGCAAGGCCAGTTGCCATTATAAAGGTTGCATTAATTTTACTACCCAATTCAGGATTTCTTTTTGCCATTGCTCTAGCTTCTGCAGCTCCTTCAACAGCTATTCCTGTTCCTATTCCTCCGCCAATTGCAGATGCTACCGCAATACCAGCACCCAATATTGCCATTCCTGAAATCATAAAAAAACCTCCTATTACATATTCGTAAAGCGTTTTATGTATTAACTATTTAACAAATAATATTATAATAGCTACTACTAACCCATAAATTGCTGTAGCACCACAAAGACCTGTTGCCATTATAAATATAGAGTTTATTTTGTTTGCCATCTCTGGTTGCTTTGCCATTGCTTTTATTGAAGCTCTAGTAGCAATACCAGTTCCAACACCGCCTCCAATACAAGCTAAACATGCAATACCTGCTGCTAATAAACTTAAATCCATGTAAATTACCTCCTAAAAAAATTAATTCTAATGTTCAGCTTGTAATTTCATATACATAACTGTTAACATTACAAATATTATAGTTTGGATTATACCATCAAAAGCATCAAAGAATAAATGCACTGGTATAGGTATAACTAATTGACAAGCCCAATTTAGACTATTTAATCCTGAATAAACTAATCCTACCACTATTGCTGCTGCTAACATATTTCCAAATAAACGTAGGCATAAAGACAATGGTAAGATGAATAATTCCATTAAATTTAATAATATCATTGGAACATAAGGTCTAGCATATCCTTTAAAATATTCTTTTACCCCATTTTTTTTGATAGCATTTCCATGCATTATACAAAAAGTAATTATTGTAAACCCTGCTGTTACACTTAAATTACTAGTTGCTTCTGAAAATCCAAGCATACCTGATGTATCTAATATAAATAACATCATAAACATTGTTCCTAAAACAGGAATAAAATTAGAATATTCTTCTCCAACATTATCAACAACAAGACCTTCTAAGAATGAATAAAGCATTTCTATTAATGTTTGTATCTTGCTTGGGTTTCTAGTACTCATTTTTCTAGTTAATAAAATTGAAGCTATTATTAGAAATATCATAGTTGCCCATTCATATATAATAGGCGCTATAATTTTAATTCCTGCTATATTCACAGTAAAATTAGGCGCAAAAACATTCATAAATATTTTCCTCCTTTCCTTAAAATTTAAAAAATAATTATATTGAAGCATTTTTAACCATATTCAAATTTTTTGAATATAAGCTGTTTAATTACTTGTTTATATTATAAATCCTATATTACCATTAATAAAATTTCATATTTGGTCGTATTTTGTCTTTTTTTAACCTTTACTAAGATTTTAGTTGTATATTTTCTATTTTATTCGACATACCTTTTGTTTATTCTTATTTTCTTATTTTTTGATTTATAATATTAAATTACAATCATTATTCAGAATATTTTTTATATTAGTGATATCATTTTCATTACCGAATTCTTTTTTCATTCAAATGATAATATTAATATATTCCCTACTATTGTCACATAATAATTGAATAATGTTTGTATAATTATTTCAATATTTTTTTAATATTTTTAAATAAATATTATTACTTAGATTAAATTTATACTTTTTTCACCAAATAATAATTATTAATATTATATTTTTAAATACAATTAAATAATTTTATTTTTATTATACATTTTTTTATTATAAAGTTGATTTTTTTCATATTATCTTAGTATGCCTTATTAGTATGCCTAGCTATTATTTCTTTATACTTGCATAATATTATTTATTTTCTAAAAAAACAATATATTTTATACTAATTTACTATATTTTTTTTATTTTTTTAAACAATATATTATCAAAACTTCTATATATTTTATCATTAAATATTTTAATGGTACAAGTAAAAATCATATATTAAATATTTAATATTTAGAATTAATTATTTATCTCACTTGCATTTTTTTGTATTTTTATTACATTTAAGATTAATTACAGCTATCTGTTGCTCTATAATTTATTAAAAAATAATTTTTTGTTAACTTTCAATAAACAAAAAAGTTCTCTTACGATTATTATTTTAATTATATTAAAATAATAATCTGAGAACTTTAAAACATTTTATTTACTTCCAAATTCTTTTATATTGCATTGTTTTCCAAAATAATTCAATATAAAATCTACAATTCGTTTTGAAGCCATACCATCACCATAAGGATTTATAGCTCTACTCATTTTATTATAATATTCTTCATTATTTATAAGTAAATTTGCTTCTTTAATTATTCTTTCCTTATCTGTTCCTACTAATTTTACTGTTCCAGCTTCCACAGCTTCTGGTCTTTCAGTTACATCTCGTAAAACCAAAACAGGCTTTCCAAGATGTGGTGCTTCCTCTTGAAGACCACCTGAATCACTCATAATCATAAAGCATCTATTCATCAAATTATGAGTTTCCTTAGTATCTAAAGGAGGTAATAAATGTATTCTTTCCCTACCTTCTAACTTTCCATAAACCATATCTCTAACAACAGGGTTTAAGTGTACAAGATATATAAGTTCAACATCTTCATTATTATCTACAATATTTATTAATGCCTCACATATGTTATCTATTCCTTCACCCCAGTTTTCTCTTCTATGAGCGGTTATCATTATCACTTTTTTACTTTTAAAATCTATATAATTTAATTCATCACTTTCAAAAGTATAATTTTCATCTACAGTATGCTCCATAGCATCTATTACAGTATTACCTGTTATTTTTATAATACTTTCATCTATTCCCTCTCTTAAAAGATTTCTTTTTGAACTTTTAGTAGGTGCAAAATGTAAATCAGCCAAAGCTCCTGTTAACTTTCTATTCATCTCTTCAGGAAATGGAAAATATTTGTCAAAAGTTCTAAGTCCAGCTTCAACATGGCCTATTTTTATTTGTTGATAAAATGCTGCTAAACTCCCTGCAAAAGTAGTTGTTGTATCTCCGTGCACTAAAATCATATCTGGTTTTTCCTCAACAAATACCTCTTCTAACCCTTCTAAAACCTTTGTAGTTATTCCAGTCAAGCTTTGACGGGTTTTCATTATATTTAAATCATATTCAGGCTTTATATCAAAAAGATTTAAAACTTGATCTAACATTTCTCTATGCTGTGCTGTTACACAGACCTTTGACTCTATTTCTTCTCTGCTCTCTAGTTCTTTAACTAAAGGTGCCATTTTTATGGCTTCTGGTCTAGTTCCAAAGATAGTTAATACCTTTATTTTATTCATAAAAAGTCCTCCACGCTACTTAGTTCCAAACAATCTATCTCCTGCATCTCCAAGCCCTGGTACAATATATCCATGTTCATTTAATTTTTCATCTATTGAAGCTATATAAATATCTATATCTGGATGCATTTCTTTTACTGTATCTATTCCCTCAGGAGATGCTATTAAGCACATTAATCTTATTTTACTAGCTCCTCTTTTCTTTAAAAGCGTTATTGCATCTGCAGCTGATCCACCTGTTGCAAGCATTGGATCTACAACTATTACATCTCTTTGAGCTATATCTTGAGGTAATTTACAAAAGTATTCAACAGGTTTTAAAGTTTCCTCATTTCTATAAAGCCCTATATGACCTATTTTAGCTGCTGGTATTAAATTTATAATTCCATTTACCATACCAAGTCCAGCCCTTAATATAGGTACAACAGCAACCTTTTTCCCTGCTAATACACAACATTTTGTCTTACATATAGGAGTTTCTATCTCAACTTTTTTAGTTTGAAGATCTCGTGTAGCCTCATATGCCATAAGCATTGAAACTTCTTCCACCAATTCTCTAAAATTTTTAGCTCCTGTATTTTTATCTCTAATCATAGATAATTTATGCGATATAAGTGGATGCTTTATTTCTATAACTTTACCCATTTTTACCCTCCTAAAAATCAAATTATTTATTGTACTTTTTTTCTATGTCTACTATTTTATCTATTCTTCTTTGATGTCTTTCACCTTGAAAAGTTGAATTTAAGAAAGTATCAACTATATCTAAAGCTAATCCTGTTCCAACTACTCTTTCACCTAAAGTTAATATATTTGCATTATTATGTTCTCTAGTTGCATGTGCACTAAAAGTATCGTGACATAAAGCTGCTCTTATCCCAGGAATTTTATTAGCAGCAATAGATACACCTATTCCAGTACCACAAACTAGTATACCAAAATCAAATTCTTTTTCTACAACTTTTTCTCCAACCACTTTGGCCACATCTGGATAATCACATGATTCTGATGTATATGTTCCAAAATCTTTTATTTCTATATTTTTAGAATTTAAATGCCTAATTATTTCATTTTTTAAATTTAATCCCCCATGGTCACAACCTACTGCTATTTTCATATTAATACACCTCTTTTATATTATTTTTACAATATCAAATCCACAAGCCTTTTTAAGTCTATTCATTATAGCAACTCCTAATCCTTCTTCCATAAAAGCTTCACTTATTATTATATCTACATGCTTATCATCAAATTCTCTTAAAGTTGAAAATAAACTTTTAGCAATTGTGGATACATCATTTCTTGTTCCTAAAGATAAAACCAAACCTTCTTTATACTCGTTTCTTGTTTCATCAGTTGCCATAACTCCAACTCTTAGACCTTTTTCTATGTAATTATGCACCATTTCATTAATTTTTTCAACACATTTATCTAAGTTCCCATCTACAACCCTAACTCTTGCTTTTGGAGAATAATGTGTATACTTCATACCTGGAGCTTTAGGTTTTATATTAGCATCTTTTCCTATTATTCCTTTATCCATATATATATCTTGACATACCTCTTTTAACATCTCCAAAGTAATTCCACCAGGTCTTAAAACACATGGAGGATATACACTTACATCAACTATTGTAGACTCAACCCCCACCTCACTTTCATTACATCCTAATATATAATCAACTCTTCCATCTAAATCTTCAATGCATCTCTTAACATCTGTTGGACTAGGTCTTCCTGAAATATTAGCAGATGGTGCTGCAATTGCAACATTTGATTTTTTTATAAACTCCCTAGCTACCTCATCACTTGGCATTCTTATCCCTATTGTACTTAAATTAGCGGATGTAACATCTGGTATCAAATTATTTTTTTCAACTATTAAGGTCATTGGTCCTGGCCAGAACTTATCCGCTAAATCTTTAGCTATCTTTGAAACATTTTTTCCATACTTATATAAATCATCTTTATCTGCTATATGTATTATAAGAGGATTATCTTGAGGTCTACCTTTAGCTATAAATATTTTTTTTACAGCCTCACTATCTAAAGCATTAGCACCAAGACCATAAACAGTTTCAGTTGGAAAAACTACAAGTCCCCCATCTTTTATAACATTAGCTGCTTCATCTATAAAAATTTTATCTTTTTCTAATTTTTTTATAATGTTAATCTTAGTTTTCATTATCAAATCTCCTTATTTAAATTTAAAAGCCTAGTTTTAAAGCCTTACATATATATGTAAGGCTTTAGTATGTTAAAAGTCTGTATTTCCCATTTGTTCCATTTTCTTCGCTTGGTCTTCAGTTATTAATGCATTTATAATTTCGTCTATATCTCCATCCATAAATGTATCTAACTTATAAAGAGTTAATCCTATTCTATGATCTGTAACTCTTCCTTGAGGATAATTATAAGTTCTAATTCTTTCACTTCTATCCCCAGTACCTACTTGACTCTTTCTGTCTTCTGCTATTCCAGCAAGTCTTTCAGCTTCTGCTTTTTCATAAAGTCTTGCTCTTAAGATTTTCATAGCTTTTTCTTTATTTTTAAGTTGTGATTTTTCATCTTGGCAAGAAACAACTTCTCCAGTTGGTACGTGAGTTATTCTAACCGCAGAATCTGTAGTATTAACGCATTGTCCTCCATTACCTGACGCTCTAAACACGTCTATTCTCAAATCTTTCTCATTTATTTCAACTTCTACATCATCAACTTCTGGAAGCACTGCAACAGTGGCTGTTGATGTATGTATTCTTCCTGAACTTTCTGTATCTGGAACTCTTTGAACTCTATGTGCTCCACTTTCGTACTTAAGCTTTGAATAAGCACCTTCACCTCTTATCATAAATACGACTTCTTTAAAACCTCCAATATCAGTTTCATTAGAACTCATAAGTTCAACCTTCCATCTGTTCTTTTCAGCATATTTTGTATACATTCTAAAAAGATTAGCTGCAAATAAAGCAGCTTCATCTCCACCTGCTCCACCTCTAATTTCAACAAAAACATTTTTATCATCATTAGGGTCTTTAGGAAGTAGCAGAATTTGAATTTCAGATTCTAAACTTTCTTTTTTCTCTGATAATTCTTTTATTTCAATATTTATCATTTCTCTCATTTCAGAATCTGATTCTTCACTTAACATTTCTTTATTAGCTTCTAAGTCATCTATAGTTTCTTTATATTCTTTATACTTATTAACTATTATCTCTAAATCAGCATGCTCTTTACATAATCTTCTCCATTCATTTTGATTGGCCATTATGCTAGGATCACTTATTTTAACGGAAAGTTCATCATACTTGTTTTCAATAAAGTTTAATCTATCTAGTATCATTTATTTATCACTCCGCAACTCATATTTTCACATTCAGTTATTATAACATAATATTATAATTTTTATCAAGACTTAACACACTCTATCACTTTAAAATTCTTTATTATAATCTACCAATAACAACTCTATTAAGTCCTGATAAATCGTTTATAACTCTTATATCTTTATATCCTCCATTTTGCATTAACAATTTTACATCTTCACCTTGATCAAAACCTATTTCAAAAGCTAATATTCCATTTTTTCTCAAAACACATTTACTATCATTTATTATTTTTCTATAAAAATCAAGCCCATCTACTCCACCATTTAATGCTATATGAGGTTCATAATTCTTAACATCATCCATAAGCGTTTCTATGACTTCTTCCCTTATATATGGGGGATTAGACACAATTATATCATATACCTTTTCATTATTTATGGCTTCATTTAAAAGGTCGCTTTTTATAAATGTGCATCTTTCCTCAACTTCTAAGTTTTTAATATTTGTTTTTGTAACTCTTTCTGGAATACTTTCAACATCTATTAAATCAACTAATATTTCGTTCCTATAATGAGCTAGAGAAATTCCTATTGCTCCACTTCCACAACACAAATCGCATACCTTTAAAGTATTATTTTTATCTATATTTTTTAAAACTTCTTCCACTAATATTTCAGTATCTCCCCTAGGAACTAAAACCCCTTCTTCTACATAAAAATCAAGTCCCATAAACTCGCACTTTTTTAAAATATATTGCATAGGCATTCTTCTTTTTCTTTTTTCTAAAAGTTCCATGAATTTTTTTTCTTTATATTTAGGTACTTTTTCATTTTTATTCATTAAAAGATAAAGTTTATCCTGTTTTAAAATTTCACCCAACAAAAGATTACTATCTAAAATATAAGTATCAATTTCTTCTTTTTTTAAAACTTCTTTAGAAATATTTAATAATTCTTCTATCGTTTTTTCATGCTCTTTTATTCCTTCTGCTTTTTTTAATGCCATAATCGCCACCTCTATTTGCTCATTATTTGGTTCTCTTGTTGTAAGCACTTGCAACTTCAAACCAGGATATGATATTATTTTTGCTAATATACTATTTGATTTCCCTATCCATTTTACAATTTCATAAGATACCCCAACAACTAATGGTAAACAAATCAATCTTACCACAATAGGCATTATTAAAGAATTCCAACTAATAAATGATAATAAAAAAACATTAACCATAATTGCTATAAATAAAAAATTAGTTCCACATCTTGGATGAAACCTCGAACATTTTTTCACATTATCAATAGTTAACTCTTCTTCGCTTTCATAACATCTAATAGTTTTATGCTCTGCACCATGATACTCAAATAATTTTTTTATCTCTTTAGTTTTGCCAATCAAATACATATATATAAGTATAATAGATATACTTACAAGTGCTTCTATGAAATTTAATATAAATTTAGGTACTCCAAAAAATCCTATAAAATCTGTTATTAAAACAGGTCCAACTATAAAAATCCCTATAGAAATCAATAATGAAATAAAAATTGCTAATCCCCAAAATATATCATTAGTTTTTTTACCTAATTTCTTATTCAACCATAATTCAAATTTTGATGGTTCATTTTCTTCAAGATTTTTAGACGACGTATCTAATTCTTTCATTCCCGAAGTTAATGAATTAAAAAGTATAACTATTCCTCTTATTATAGGTATATATAAAATTTTTCTTTTTTTCTCAGTAAATTTTGTTCTTTTAAATCTTACACTTATTCTACCATTTGGTTGTCTAATCGCTGTTGCTACACCAAACTTTCCCCTCATCATTACACCATCTGATACTGCTTGACCACCAACTTCAGTTTTTCTCATAAACAACCCCTTCCTCTCACATCTTTTTAAGATTGTGATTTATATTTAAAATAACATTGTCCACATAATGCTTCATATTCAATATTATCTAACATATCAATAGCTACTTGCTCTCCCTCAAATATAAAGTTTCCATTTATCATTCTAGCATTCAAAATAGCTTTTCTTCCACACTTGCATATAGTTTTCATTTCTTCAATGCTATGTGCTAATAATAGTAATCTTTCACTACCCTCAAAACCATTCATTTTAAAATCTGTTCTAAGACCATAACAAATAACAGGTATATCCTTAGTTACAGCTATTTCAAAAAGTTCATCTATATGATGCTTTAAAAGAAATTGTACCTCATCTACAATTATACAATCTATTTTTTTACTTTTTTTTAAATAATCCTCTATTATTTCTAAGATATTATCTTCTTTACTTATTAAAAAATCAACTTCCCTGTCAACTCCTAATCTAGAAACTACTTTGTTTCCACCTTTTTTATCAACATCTGGTTTTAATATTACAATATGCATTCCTCTTTCTTCATAGTTATGTGCAACTTGCATTAAATGCGTTGATTTTCCTGAATTCATCGCACCATATCTAAAATATAATTTACTCATAAAAAACTCCTCAAAGATTATTTTGTCACCTTTTGATTATATATTAAATTATAGTTATTTTAAACTATTGACGATTAAAATTCATCGTGTTATACTTGTTACTAGTTGTTTATCAACATTTATAATCCGAAAGAGGTGAATAAAGATGAGAGAAGGCATACATCCAGAATACCATCACGATGCTGTGGTTAAGTGTGCATGTGGAAATACTTTTACTACTGGTTCTGTTAAATCTGAACTTAAAGTTGAAATATGCTCAAAATGCCACCCATTCTTTACTGGAAAACAAAAAATTGTTGATGTTGGCGGAAGAGTTGACAAGTTTAACAAAAGATTTAACCTTAATAAATAATTGGGTAATGGGAAAGTTTATCTTTCCCCTTTTTTTATTTATGCATAAAAAAGACATTAATAAAACATTAATGTCTTTTTTAATTTATTTATTATCATTGATATTTTTTAAGTACATATCTATAAATTCTTTATTATTTTTTGTTTTTGATAATATTCCTATTAAATTTTCTGTTATAGAATCTATGTTGCTTTCTTTATACAAGCTTCTTCTTAAAGCATACGCAACTTCTCTTTCATTTTCATCTAGTAGTAAATCTTCTTTTCTAGTTCCTGATTTATAGATATCAATAGCTGGAAATATTCTTCTTTCTTGAAGCTTTCTATCTAAATGAACTTCCATATTCCCTGTTCCTTTAAATTCTTCAAAAATCATATCATCCATTCTGCTTCCAGTTTCAACTAATGCAGTAGATAAAATAGTTAAACTTCCACCTTCTTCTATATTTCTAGCTGCCCCAAAGAATTTTTTAGGCATGATTAAAGCTCCTGGATCCAATCCACCTGATAAAGTTCTACCAGTTGGAGTTATGGTTAAATTATATGCTCTTGATAATCTAGTTATCGAATCTAAAAGTATAACTACATCTCTGCCCTGTTCAACCATTCTCTTAGCTCTTTCTAAAACCATTTGAGCTACTTTTGCATGATTTTGTGGTTCTTCATCAAATGTTGAATATATTACTTCTCCATTTATACTTCTTTGCATATCAGTAACTTCTTCTGGTCTTTCATCTATAAGAAGCACTATAAGTTTAATGTCTGGATAATTTTTAGATATGTTTTGTGCAATTTTTTTAAGAAGTGATGTCTTACCAGCTTTAGGAGGTGCAACTATTACCCCTCTTTGCCCCTTTCCAATAGGGCATACTATGTCCATAAGTCTAGAACTTAAATCTTTTTCGTTATTAGTTTCAAGCCTTAACCTCTCATTTGGATATATAGGAACTAATGTTTCAAATCTCTTTCTTCCTATAGCTTTTTCTGGTCTATCTCCATTTACTTTCTCTACAAAAATAAGTGCTTTAAACTTTTCTCCTTCTTTAGGATATCTAACCTTTCCTTCTACTTCATCTCCAGTCCTTAAATTAAATCTTCTTATCTGTGCTGGAGATACATAAACATCCTCATCACTTGTTAAATAATTTCTACATCTTAAGAAACCAAAATTATTAGTATCTAATATTTCTAAAATTCCTTTTACACTATCTGATGATCTTAACATTTGCTTAAATTTTTCTTTTTTCTCTTCATTTACTTCATCTGATGTTTTTTCCGAACCATTTTCATTATTATTATCAACGATATCATGTTCTAAAACTTTAGGCGCTATTTTCTCTTTTAAGATAACACCATCTTTTTCTATCGCTTTAGGTGAATTTAATTTTATATCTTCTATTAATTCACTCTTTTTCTTTTTAGTAATATTTTTAATGCCAATTTCCTTAGCAATTTCCCTTAATTGTATTAATGTCATATCTTCATACGTTTTACCTAACAATAAGCACACCTCCAAAATATATATTTTTATGCTATAAAGTAAAATAGAATTTAAAAATGGAATTTAATTTAAGAAATGATATATGAAAAGTTTTAAATAAAAGCTTTCGATTCCTGCATCTAAAAATTTCAGGGATATTTTTATTATTTTCATATCTTTATATAAATAATCCCTATATCTTATATTATATATAAAATTATTTAAATTCAATGTTAAAATAAAAAAAAGATGCAGAATGAAAAAATTTCCGCATCTTTTTCATTAATTATTTGTTATTAAGAGCCGCTCCAACAAATTTTTTAAATAATGGATGAGGATTATTTGGTCTTGATTTCAATTCTGGATGATATTGAACTCCTACAAACCATGGATGATCTTTTATTTCAACACATTCAACTAATCTCTCATCAGGTGAAGTTCCTGATAATATTAAACCAGATTCTTCTAATTTAGCTCTATATTCATTATTGAACTCATATCTATGTCTATGTCTTTCATAAATTAAATTAGAATTATATGCATCTTTTATTAAAGTTTCTTCTTTAACTTTACATGGATAAAGACCAAGTCTCATTGTTCCACCTAAATCTTCTACATCTTTTTGTTCAGGCATTAAATCTATAACTGGATGCATTGTTTCAGGATTTAATTCAGATGAATTCGCATCTTCAAATCCGCAAACATTTCTAGCAAATTCTATAACTGCACATTGCATTCCTAAACATATTCCAAGGAATGGTTTTTTATTTTCTCTTGCCCATCTTATAGCTTCTATTTTTCCTTCTATTCCTCTATCACCAAAGCCACCTGGAACTAAAATTCCATCTACCTCTCCTAAAAGTTCATCAGAATTTTCAATGCTTAAATCCTCTGAATTTATCCATTTTATCTCTACATTTGTATCATTAAATAACCCACCATGATTTAAAGCCTCAACTACTGATATATACGCATCATGTAGTTCTACATATTTTCCAACTAATGCTATTTTAGTGTTATGAGATAAGTGAGTTATTCTATGTACCATATCAATCCATTCACTATTATCTATATCTCTAAACGCAAGTTGCAATTTTTCACAAACAAGTCTATCTAAACCTTCTTTATGAAGCATTAATGGTACAGCATATAAATGCTCTGCATCTAAATTTTGTATTACAGAATTTCCATCTACATTGCAGAATAATCCTATTTTATTTTTAACATCTTGTGGAACTTCTTTTTCAGATCTACATACTATTATATCTGGTTGTATACCTATACTTCTTAATTCTTTTACTGAATGTTGTGTAGGTTTAGTTTTTAACTCTCCTGCTTTTCCTAAGAATGGAATTAAAGTTACATGAATGAAACAAACATTTTCTATTCCTACTTCATACTTTATTTGTCTTATAGCCTCTAAAAATGGTTGAGATTCTATATCTCCAACTGTTCCACCGATTTCTGTTATAACAACATCTACATCTCTCTCTTTCCCAACTCTATAAACTCTTTCTTTTATAGCGTTAGTTATATGTGGTATAACTTGTATTGTTCCCCCTAGGTATTCTCCTCTTCTTTCTTTTGATATTACTGACCAATAAACTTTACCAGCAGTAACATTTGAATTTTTAGTTAAGTTTTCATCAATAAATCTTTCGTAATGCCCTAAATCTAAATCTGTTTCTGCCCCATCATCAGTTACAAAAACCTCTCCATGTTGATATGGGCTCATAGTTCCTGGGTCAACATTTAAGTATGGGTCAAATTTTTGTATACTTACTTTAAATCCTCTGTTCTTTAACAATCTTCCTAAAGATGCTGCTGTTATTCCTTTTCCAAGTGATGATACAACACCGCCAGTTACAAATACGTATTTAGTCTTTTTCATGTGACTTTTCCTCCTAAATTTAATAAAAGATATTGACAACTTATATTTTAAACATTATAATTAAAATTAACTCCATTTAAAATGGGAGTATAATATATTAAACAACATAGATACGATTTTAGCACAAACTATATAACTATGTCTAGTAGTTTGTTATATTTTTTTATAATTTTTTTACCCACTATTTTTATAGTGGGCTTTATCATTTAATCATCTTTCATCTTTATATTTAATTTTAATTCTGTTTTTAGTGGTGCTTGTCCATCTGCTATTAATGAATAATTTACATATACATCTCCACCAAAATCATTAACATTTACTTTTAAATCTTTCGTTACTGTCTTAAACTCTAGAATTCCATATGGAGTTTCATATAAAATTATTGAATTATTATCTTTTTTAAATTCCATAACTGTTGAAACAGAGCCACTTCTTTTTAAAGTTAATATATCCTTTTCTATCTTTAAAACAGTTTCAGTTTCTCCAAGTCCTGTTTCCTCAGTTTCTTTGTAGACAATTTTATATATATCCTCTTCTTTACTAAAACTACCGAATGTAATGAGTTCAACCTTGTTATCCACATCATCCATCTGATAACTAGTAATAGTTATTAAAGCTTCTTTTTTCATAAATAATTATCACACCTCAATTTTACTTTATTTATTTATCTTATATTTTTTAACAAAATAAAATTTTATCTAGTTGTAGTTTAAAATTTCTATTTAAATAAGTCAAATATTTTTAAACTAAATTTCACATTTTTAGTTTCATCAACTATTACATCATTTCTTATTTTTTCAAATTCTTCATCTGTTAGAACCTCTTTCATAGATTCCTCTGTTTCATCATAACTAACTTGTCCCTTCGTAACATCTACAAAACATATAGGTGGAAACATAACACACCACCAATTCTCTCCAGATGCTTCTCCTATTAAAACTCTAAACGCTTCATATTCCCCTTGAGGAAGACTTATATTCCCATAAACTTTTTCTGGAAAATTCTCTCTTTTAAATTCTACCTTAACAGAGTAATTATAACCATTTTCATTTATGCATTCATTGGCAATTTTTATAATTTCATCTTCATTATTAGCTAATATTTCTCGTGATTCTTCTAAACTATTAGAATTTTCAAGCTTTGGAAATATATATTCTATTATTTTATCCTTAACCTTTATTTTAAGTTGCTGATCTTCGTTAGAATTACTATTTGCAAGAACATGAAACCTTATTATTTTGTTACTTATTGAATCTATTAAGTCATTATTTTTAACATTATCTATATAAGCATGTCCACATAAAGAACATATTAATATTACCAATACTGATATATATATAACTAGTTTTTTCATAAAAAAACACCCCCTAATATTTAAATTATTATCAAGAGATGCTTATTTTATTCATCTTATTATCTATTTATTGTGCGAGTTATAAAAATATCTTTAAATTTATACTTATTTTTAATACTTTCATATGCGTTTTGCGCTGTTAACATATCTTCAAAAAAACCAAATATAGTAGGACCACTGCCACTCATCATAGCCCCTATAGCTGAATTTTTATTTAAATCTTCTTTTATTTCTTTTAATATCTTATGTTTCCCTAATGTAACATTTTCTAAAACATTCTTCATATTGTTGCATACACCATAAATATCATCTTTTTTAATGCATTCTATTAATTGATTCGTTTTTACATGCTTATATATCTTATTTATATCCAAACTACCATAAATCTCTTTAGTTGGAACCCCAAAATTAGGCTTAATAACAACTAATATCTTATTTTCAAATTTATCTAAATATGTTATCTTTTCACCAATACCTTCGCAAAGAGCTGTCCCACCATTTATACAATAAGGAACATCAGCACCTATTTTAAGAGCTAAATCAGTTAACTCTCTATACGTTGCACCAACATTAAACATTTTATTCATTATACATAAAACGGTTGCTGCGTCTGTACTACCTCCTGCAAGTCCCGCTGCTACTGGTATATTTTTTTTTATTTTGATAATAACTCCATCTTTTATCTTATACTTATCTTTAAATAATTTTGCTGCTTTATATGCTAAATTTCTTTCGTCACAAGGCACATATTGCTTATTACAATGTATTTTTATAGATTTATCATAATTTTTTATAATCTCTATCTCATCATATAAATCTATAGTCTGCATAATCATTTCTAACAAATGATATCCATCATCCCTTTTTCCTATTACATCTAATGATATATTTATTTTTGCATAGGCTTTCTTCCTCATTTTATCTTCCTCTCTTTAGTAATTAATAAGATTATATTATCTTATTAGCTAATATTTCAATGAAAATTATTAAATAGTTTGGGAAATTTTATTATTAATATTATATCATATAAACCATAATTTTCATTTTTATATATAAAAGGAATTATTATTTTAAGTAGCCATTTTAAAACTGAATCTATCTCTTTTTAAAATGGCTACTTATTTAAATTACTGCTCTTCCTGGAATAATTAATTTTTCTCCTGGATAAATAATATCCGGATTTTCTATGTTATTTATTTTTATTATATCTTCCATAGTCGTATTATATTTTTTAGCTAAATTCCAAATAGTATCATTTTTTTGTACTACATATATGCTTATTGATGCATTTTTTTCTTTAACTTCATCCTTTTGTTCTATATCTTTAATATATTGCTTTACAGTTTTTTCTTTAACTTTAGCCAATATATATATAACTGCTTTAACAGCAACTGTATTTGCTTCAACTGTGCTTTGTATATTTTCTAAATTCACATATATATTTTCTTCCATTCCATCATTTATATTTTGTATATCTATTGAACACTCAAAAGGCAAATCTCCAGACACCGTATTTAAATACTTATTTTCGTCTGAACAAGCATATATACTGTCAACCTTTAAAACACCATCTACAATAACTTTATTATTATCTATTTTACTATTTACACTTATTACCTTACCTATACTACTTATAATTTGTGCTATATTATCATCATTTTCTAATGATATATTATCCTTAACAATGATTTCTGTCGAACCTTCTGCTCTAGTCATACATATATTAAATGCATCTTTATTAACAGTTATTGTACTTGTAGGTGAGTATATATCATCTAATATTTCTATGTCCTCTATCTTAATAATTTTAGTATCAACGTTTACTACTGCATCAAAATCCACAACTTTTTTCTCATTAGTTTCATCTTCTTCAACATTTATATTAAAATTGTGCAATTCTATATCATAATCCGAAATCATACCTAACCCAACACCAATAACTTCTTCTTCTTTCGTTACAGGAATATCATCTTCTAAAACGTATAACTCTTTCCCATCATTAGACTTATACACAATATTCATTTTTATATAACAAGATGCTTGTACCTTATCTTCTAATATCTTTATATCTTTTTTATGAATCAAAAAACTATGGCTTATTATCTTATCTATTTGTGGTTTATCAATCCCAACTTTTATTTTGGATTTAGCTTCAATATTGAAATTTTTATTAGCCACTATTTTTTCTATTCTATCTGGTTTCTTCTGAAGTTGTACATCTCCATTTGAATTTACATCTTTAATAAACTCAACATTCTCTCTCTCATAAACCCTAGATTTTATAGTAAAATAAGCTTCAATATTTATTTTTCTCTCATTTATTATATTTGAATTAATATGTTCCAATTCACATTTAGCATAGCATACCATTTTATGTTCTGCGCCTTGTATATCTATTTGATTAGATATATTTTTTTCATAAACATGACTAGTTATTACAAACTCTCCTTCTTCTTTTGCTAAATAAATTACATTAAACTTTAATAAAGTTTCAACTACGACCTTATCTGTCTGTACCTCTTTATTTATTATAGATGTATCTACATCTAAAGATAATATTTTATATACATCAGGATGTGTATCTGGAATTAAGTACTCTTCTTTAACTGGTATGCTTACATATTCTTCTCCAACTAATTTTTCAAGTTGTATATTTTCTTTTATAATATCTAAATTAACCATGAACTACCCCCCATTATTATATTTAATATAATATATATCCACAAATAAAATTTTATTCCTATTTATATAATTTTTTAATTTTATTTACATGTTTCATGATATTATAGTGTTATTTAAAGTCTATAACTTCTATTCATTAAAAAAACAAAAAAAAAATTATATTTTTTTCACTGTTATTGTTGACATATCTCTAAAAATGTCGTATTATAAAGTAGGTTATTGACCATATAACCTCTCATAAATTCTCAATACCCTTTTATACCATAGTTGAAAGATGGAAACCCACCATCTTTCTTTTTTTTGCATATAAAAAAGAGCTAGCGCTCTTTTCAAGAAAAATTTAATTGCACAGTATTGGTTAAAATATCTGAATAATTATAGGTTAAAGTTCTTGGAAAATCATTTTCTACCCTTACAACAAAGATGCTCGCATACACGCCTTCTAAAACTCCTTCTTGTATTGATATTTTTTTTCTCCCATTATTGGCTTTTAATAAAACTTTCTGTCCTACATGTTCCTCTAAATCTTGTTTTATTGTCTGCAATGTAGTATTTATTTTCATCTTTTAACACCTTCCTTCATTTTATTTTTGAGAATGATGTTTTTAATGATTTTTGCTTACTTAAACATCTAGTTTTATTATCAGTCAAAATTCCTAAAATTATTCTATTTGTACTTAATTTATATAAGGAGATTTAGGATACCCTTCTCTATATTTTCCTCTAGTCTGTAAACCACCAATCCCCTTAATTCCTGTAATAGTATTTTCTATAACATCTATTGTAGACACTACTTCATTTATTCTTGTATATGCTATTTTTTCACATACAAAAACAGGATCTAAACAATGAATCAAGACTCTATTTGGTGAACTTGCAAAATTAGCACCAGCATCTAATATAGCTTCATAGCAAGATTGACATGCACCAGCAAATATAACTAATTCATCATAACTAGCATTATAATTTCTAAGAACATTTACAGCTTCTATGAAATATTTAGAATTTCTATAATTATTTAAGTCTAAATAATTAGTTGTCCCTTTTATCACCCCATCATGACCAGTTAACACAACTATATCTGGTTTGCATTCTTTTACATAATCTAAAATTTTTCTTGGTTGTTCATATTCCGAAATAGCAACTCCTGTAGCATCTAACTTTAATTGCTTATACACCTTAAGGCAAGTTTCCAAATAACTTGAATCTCCATCAACATGAAGTATTTTCCCTGGTCTACCAAAAACAAGATGGTCGTTTTTACTAATCTTTTGAGATTTTTGACTTGGCTTTACACCTCTTCCTCTTAAAACCATAGCTCGTCTAATACTTTCATTAACTCTTGAATTAAATATCCTATCTTTATCCCCTGCAAAATCATCTCCAACATTCTCTAAATCATCTTCTAAAGAGTCGGCTATTATTCTAAAGTTTATACCTTTTAATATATAAATTTTTTTATTTTTTTTTTCTTTTATATCTATTATTTTAAACGTTATATCTCTACCATAAGATTTTCTTACAACATATTCTCCAATCTCCATAAAATCACCTAAATAATATCTATTTTATCTTATTATTTTATGTATTTTTTATTAACATGTTACATTGAAGTAATAAGAGCGCCTATTTTAGGCGTTCTTATTACTCATTTTGATTATAAATTTTCTTAAATTCATCTATAAACTTAATATATTTATCTTGTTCGTTTATCATATTATTTATTTTTTTAGTAAAAGTATTTTGTCCCCATGTAACCTCATTATAATAATATCTATTAGCTAATCTCCAAAATCTTTGTGGAAATAATAAATAAGCAAACAATACCCTATATTCATTTTCTTTAAGTTTTGAAACCTTATTATATTCTTCTATTATTTTATTAGCATATTTTATATCCCAATCCACTTTTTTAGATACTTTGGTTATAAAATTAGCCAAATCATAAACCCTAACTTCTCTCTTGCAATAATCAAAATCTATTATATTCACATTATTTTCTTTGCCTATAATAATATTATGATAAGTATAATCGTGATGACAAAATATTTTATTTACTTCTGCTTCCTCACATAAATTTAAATAATCAGAAGTTTTTAAAACATTTAAAGCCCTTTCCCCTAATTTTTTATAAAATTCAACATTACTTAAATAGTCTAAATCATATTGTTGTTTATTATGTTTTTTTCTAGCCATATCTCTCATTTTATCTAGGGCTTTAATTCTTTTTTCCATAAGACTTCCCCATCTTCCTAAATCGCTTTTAAGCTTTGAATTCTCTGGTGGATCATACCCCTTACTGCACTCATGAAGTTCTGCTAATTTAGCTGATGCTAAGCTTATATCATCTATTGATGTAAAGTCACATTCACGTCCCTCAATCCATTCAGATAATGTATACAAATCTTCATTAACCATTGCATATGGCTCATTATCTAAATTCATAAAATATCTATCAACACTTTTAAATCCATTATTAATTAGATGCTCTTTGGCTCCACATACAAACTCTAATTTTTGTATACCAAAATTTATCTTTTTTAAACATCTCTCACCCTTATCGGTATTTAAATAATATATCCCTTTATTAGGTTTCATTGTTTCTATTTTTATATTAAATTGTCTTTCAATTTCAAATTCTCTCATCATATTACTCACCCCCTATATATTTATATGATGAGCTATATATTTTTATTAACATTTTATAATAAATTCTAATATAATAAAATTATATCCATGAAGGAAGGATTAATTTATGAATATTAGTATAGATGGCAGAGCAGCTACTTTATATAGAGGTACTGGTATTGGAAACTATACTTATCAATTAATAAACAATTTTAATCAAATAGATTTTTTGAATAAGTATACAATATTAACTCCTAAAGATTCCACTTTAGATTTAAATTTAAAAAATAATTTTTCCCTTACAAATTCATCAGGAAATCCTAATAATAATTTTTGGGAATATATAAAAACACCTAATATTTTAGAAAAAAATAAATATGATATATACCATATACCACAAAATGGTATAGGAATGTGCGAAAATATTTCCTGTCCTTCAATAATAACATTACACGATATAATTCCATTAAAAATGCCTGAAACTGTTAGTCCTGTATTTTTAAAGGTTTTTAACGAACAACTACCTACAATTTTAAATACAACCAGTAGCATCATAACAGTATCGGAATTTTCAAAAAAAGATATCTGTGAATATTTTAATTATCCAGAAGAAAAAGTTTATGTTACACAATTAGCTGCCGAAGAAATGTATAAACCTTTAGATAAACATTATTGTAAAAAAATCCTAAAAAAAAGATATTCAATTGATACTGATTTTATACTATATGTTGGAGGCTTTAGTCCTAGAAAAAACATTTTAGGATTAATCGAAGCTTTTAATATCGTAAAAAATAAAACAAAAAAAAATTTAAAGTTGGTTATCGTAGGACGACATGGATTTTCCTATGAAACATATAAAAAACGTACTATTGAACTCAAATTAGAATCTTCTGTTATTTTCCCAGGATTTATAAAAACAGATGATATGCCTTACTTTTATAATGCTTCATCAATGCTTGTATACCCATCATTTTACGAAGGATTTGGACTCCCAGTTCTTGAAGCTATGGCTTGTGCAACTCCTGTTATCTCATCATCTTTAACATCTGTTCCTGAAGTTTGTGGAGATGCTTCTATTTTAATAAATCCATCTAATATAGATGATATTTCCTCTGCTATACTTAATATTTTCAATGATAAAGATTTAGCATCTTCTCTTATATATAGAGGACTTATTCATTCTAGTAAATTTAGTTGGAAAAAAACTGCTTATAATACCCTTGATGCCTATGAAAATACTTTATTATCACTATAAAAAATATAAAAAGCACATGATTAACTCAAATAAACATGTGCTTATTTTTTTATTATAAATAATTGTTTTTATAATATTCTAAAGTTTCTTTTTTTTCTTTTTCATAGCTCAACTTATTTTTAAACTTATAAAGATATGATTCATAACTCCATTCTTTAAGTTTTTTATAATATTCTATAGATAAAATAGTAAAGTCAGATGGATACATCATATATATATACATAATTTCTAATTCTTCTTTAGTTAATCTACTTACTTTATCATAATTACAAATTATAGAATCACACATCTCTACACTAAATCCAAATCTTTTTATAGTTTTAATTATAAAATCACTTATATCTTTTGCTCTAATATCTATTTTTAAATAATCAAAATCTATAAAATATACTTTATTATCCCTAATTATTATATTATGATAAGCTAAATCATTATGGGAAGCAACTATATAATTATTGTTATTCCAAAGAGAGTAATATTTGCTATTTTTTAATAAATCGATACAAAAATCTATCTTCTTAATATTTCTATCAACGTTATTTATAAATATTTCATCAAATTCATTCTTGTATTTAAAACTTAAAACATCTTCTTTAAATTTTAGTAATGCCCTTTTATCTTCATCAAATTTTTTTTCTAAATAGTAATTTCCTAAATTGTTCATTATCTCTTTATTCGATAAAGTTGTTAAAAATCCATCTGATGCTTTATGCATTAATGCTATTGCCTTTGCTGTTCTTTCTAATTCTATAGGATTTGCAACATCACATTCCATGCCTTCTATTAAGTCCACCAACATATACGTTTTATTTTTCCAATTAATATACTTATCACCATTTGGAAGAGTATTTATATTTAATATATATGGATAATCCTTTTTTATATAATCTATACTCCTACAAATAAAATCAAGTCTAGCAATTGGATACTCTATCATTTTTAAAATTTTTTTCCCTTGCTTAGTATCCAAAACATAAATATTTCTATTAGGCCACAAATCAATAACATCCAACCCTAAACTTTCAAAAAAATCTACTGACAAATCATATTCACACAAATATTTTTCATCACTATACCTTACCTTCCCCATAATAATCCACCCCTAAATCAAATCATTGTTATATAAATTCGTCAAAAATTCTGATTTCTTAAAAATTTCTTCTTTATCTAACCTTTGCATTAAATATTTCTTTTGTATAATTTTCATTGAATCATAAGGGTATGCCAACAAATTTTCTATATATATCTTACTATCATTATCTAAATTGTGGCTCTTTATAAAAGAATTTATTATCTTGTTACAATCTAAAGAATTCTTTCTTTTTCTATACTTAAAAAGATACTTATAACAATCATGCTCTATTAAATTAAATGCCATTTTACTTAAATCAAATATATTTATGTTTCCATCCTTCCAAATATTATTTGAAGATACTTTTCCTACACATATTTCATTATTTCTCATTGATCTATGTATAAGATTTAAATATGAACTTTGATATATTGTATCTATTGCAATTTCAGCTTTTCTCACCACATTTTCAAGTTCATTAAAATTATAATTTTTAATAAGCCGTCTTCCCCTTCTATTCCACACTTTAAATGTTTCTATATCCTTCCATATAACATTAGGAATACCTAAACTGTATGGCTTATCGTAATTTAATAATATTTTTTGTATTTGAATTAAATTATCTATATCATTATCAAAACTATTATTATTTTGTTTTTTTCTTTTTTCAGCAATGAATATCCCACTATCATTTAAAAATTTCACCAATTCATTACTCATATTCATACAATCACCCCAATTATACTCTATAATTGTTCAATAAATTCTTTCCTCATCTCTATATCGTTTATATACTTTAATAGCTTATTTATAAACACCTCTTCTTTCCATGGCTGTTGTTCCCAATAATATTGAATACCTAACTGCCAATAAGCTTGTGGAAACATAATAAAATATTTTAAAATTTTAATTTCTTCATCCGTAATATTTTTAACCTTTGAGTAATCATTAATTATTTTTTTAAATTTATTAATATCCCACTTGCCATCTTTCATAACTCTTATACAAAGACTTCCTAAATCATGAAGGTAAGTATCCAATATACAATAGTCAAAATCGATTATTCTTATTTCATTATTACTGTCTAATAAAACATTATGATGCGCATAATCATGATGACAAAATCCTCTCCTCATAACTTGCCTAGACATAAGACTCATATATCCACTTTTTTTTAAGTTTATTATACAATTTTCAACACTTTCTAATTGTTCAATTATAATATCTAAATATAATAAATCAAATTCTGATTTATATGACTTTTGATATATTCTTTTTTTAAAATCTAATATTTCATTTCCTCTAGTTTGAAAATTTTTTATCCAATTCCCCCAATAAATTCTCGGCTTCATCTTTGAATTTATTGAAAACCCTTCACTCCCCCTATGAAGCTTGGCTAAATTTATCGTTGCCATCTCTAAATCCACAGGGTTATCATAATTTAATTCTCTAGAATCTATCCATTTAGTTAAATAAGCAAATTTATCCTTAATTTTAATATAATTTTTATTATCAGTAGTATTTGTTATTTCTAATATATTCTTATAATTATTATTTTTTAAATGTTCCATTGCTGAAATTATAAAATAAAAATGAGGATATTCATATCCTATTACCTTTAAACAAAATTTAGAATTACTATTATCTATTATTTTATAAACATTTTTTATCTTTTCCACACTTTGTACATTAATACTATATTTTTCCTCAACTAAGTTTTTAATATAAACATAATCCATATACTATCCTTAAATATTGATTCATTATATTATATATTTTTTTATATTACTTATATTCACATCTAACATCTTTTTATAATATTATTTATTATATGAATATTTTTGGAGATGTTTACCTTATGAAAATACTCTTAGATGCTAGAGGTGCATCTTGGTATAATGGTACTGGTATTGGTACATATACCTTCAATCTAATAGAATCTATGATTAATATAAATAATTCTAATGATAAGTTTCACTTATTTTGCTCTGGAGGAAAAGAAGAAGCTTTTAATAAAGATAATACAAAAATTATTATGTCTTCAAAAAAACATCAACACTTTTTTGAAGATTATTATATTCCACTTTATGCAAATAAAGAATCTATTGATTTATACCATGTCCCTCAAAATGGAATAGGACTAAATGAAAAAGGAGATTTTTTAAAAATCGTAACTATTCATGATTTAATTCCATATGTTCTTCCAGAAACAGTAGGAAAAAACTATCTAAAAAACTTTCTAAAAGATATGCCTGCTATAATAAATAATGCAGATGGTATACTTACTGTGTCAGAATACTCAAAAAAAGATATATTAAAATTTTTCCCTTCATTTCCAAGCGAAAGAATAATCGTAACACCACTTGCCGCAAACAAAAATTTTAAACCCCTAGATAAAAGAAAATGTAAACAAGAAATGGTAGCTAAATTTAATATAAACAACCCATTTGTACTATATCTTGGTGGTTTCAGTCTAAGAAAAAATGTTAAACTTTTAATAGATGTATTTAACAATATCTTTTCATCATTAAACGGAGAATTTGATTTAGTTATAGCGGGTTCTTTAAAAGATGAAGGACTAAAGCTAAAAGAATACTCAAACAATTTAGAAGGAAGAAACCATATTAAATTTATTGGTTTTGTAGAAGATAGTTTCTTACCAGTATTATATAACGCTTCAGAACTATTTGTTTATCCATCACTTTATGAAGGCTTTGGACTCCCTCCCTTAGAGGCTATGAGTTGTAAAACACCAATAATAAGCACCAATATAACATCTATCCCTGAATTGGTTAAAAACCCTTATGTTTTAATAGAACCAAATAATAAACACGATTTAGAAAATAGACTAGTTACGCTTTTAAATAATGATAAATTAAGACATGCATTAGGAAACGAAGGCTTTGAAAACAGTAAAAATTTCACTTGGGAAAAAACAGCTAAAAAAACCTTAAATTCTTATAAAACATTTTATAAATTAGGTAAAAAAGATAAATAAAATTAAAGCCATATTAATATGAATTTAATATGGCTCTAATTTTATTTAATAATCTATTTTATATTCTTCATTAATTTAAATTGGCACTAGCTTCTAACACCACATTTAATGTAATATTTTTTCCATTTCTTGATACAGTCATGCTTACAGTATCACCACTACTATAATTTTGTTTATACGTATTTAATTCATCTATACTTGTTATTTTATTTCCTCCAAATTTTGTTATCACATCACCACTTTGTAGCCCTGCCTTCTCAGCTGCACTATATTCTGATACTGTAACTACATAAACTCCTTTTGGCAAATTTCTAAACTTAGCTGTAGTTTCATCTATGGTTCTTCCGGTTATACCTAATAAAAGCATTGGTTTAGATAAATCCTCCAATTTTTCTGTAAGAACATTTATAGGAATTGAAAAACCTATACCTTCTATGCCTTCCCCTACCTCTTTTGCTGTATTTATACCTATAACTTGACCTTGCGAATTTATAAGTGGGCCTCCACTATTTCCTGAGTTTATAGCCGCATCTGTTTGAATATATTCAACTGTACTTGAATCATTCTTTGTTATCGTTCTATTTGCAGAACTTACTATACCACTAGTTACAGTTTCACTAAATTCTTTTCCAAGAGGATTTCCAATAGCAATTACCTCTTCCCCAGTTTCAACTGATGAAGAATCTCCAAGATTCGCAACACCTGGCATTTCTATATCATCTGTTACTTTAAGTACTGCTAAATCTTCAGTAGAATCGTAGTTTACAACCTCTGCACTTACTTCCTTTCCAGTGCTTAACACTACATTAACACTTGTTGCCCCTTCTATAACATGATAATTAGTTACAACAAGACCCTCTTCACTTATTATAAAACCTGATCCTAAGCTGTTAGAAGTCCCAGATGTTGAGTTTATTGTAGCATCAACACCAACTACAGCAGGTGCAACCATCTTTACAACCTCTGCAATCGTTAAAGAACCACTTGAACTTGTAAACTCCTTTGATGTATTAGTAGTACTTGAATTTGTTCCTGAACCATATATGCTACTTTTATTAGATCCATCACTTATTTCAGTATCAGATTTAACCATATAGTAAACTCCATATCCTCCAGTTACTCCACCTAACATAGCACATACTAAACCACCAGCAATAAAAGAAATTGATTTTTTAAATTTTCTATTTTTATCTAAACAATTATTTTCATTATTATTGTGGAATTTACTCATAATATAATCCTCCTAACACTAACTCTTTTCTTTAATTATATATTATCAGTAATTTATGACATTTTTATGTCATATTTATTATTTTATTCCATTTATTTTTATACAATATAAAATAACCCTATTACCTTTCCCCCAATCTCAAATTAGGTTTAGCATTTAAATCCATACTAGCTACATTACCCCTTAAAAATTCAAAATAAGCCGCACTTCCTATCATAGCTGCATTATCCGTACACAAAATAGGACTTGGAAAAAGAACATTTATATTTCTCTTTTTTCCCTCTTTAATTAAACTTTCTCTTAAAGCAGAATTTGATGCAACACCTCCTGCAATAGCTATTTTATCTATTTTCTTTATTTTACACGTTTTTATTACATTATCAGTTAAAACACCAACAACAGCTTTTTGAAAACTAGCTGCTACATCTGCTTTATTTATTTTTTCATTTTTCATCTCCATTTTATTTAGATAGTTAAGTACAGCAGATTTTACCCCACTAAAGGAAAAATCTAAAGTATTATCATGAAAATTTGCTCTTGGAAACTTAATAGCATCTTCATTTCCTTCTTTCGATAATTTATCTATTTTAGGTCCCCCAGGATATCCCAGTCCTAAAGATCTTGCAACCTTATCATACGCTTCTCCTGCTGCATCATCCCTAGTCTCTCCTATAATCTCATAATTTCCATAATCTTTTACATGAACTATAAAAGTATGTCCTCCGGAGACTACTAAACATACAAAAGGCGGTTTTAAATCCTTATGTTCTATAAAATTTGCACTTATATGTCCTTCAATATGATTTACCCCAATCAAAGGTTTTTTTAAAGAATAAGCAAGCCCCTTAGCATACTGAAGACCAACTAATAACGCCCCAACAAGACCTGGCCCATAAGTTACTGCAATAGCATCTATATCATCTAAAGTTTTATTAGCTACTTTCAAAGCCTCACTAACTACTGAATTTATAACTTCTATATGCATTCTGGATGCAACCTCTGGAACTACTCCTCCAAATTTTTTATGTGTATCTATTTGAGATGCTATAATGTTAGACAAAACATCTCTACCATTAACTACTACAGCTGCTGATGTTTCATCACAACTGCTTTCAATAGCTAAAATTATTTTATTTTCCATTTTTTATACCTCGTAAACTATATTTATTATGTAATTTGTATTATACTTCATAGTGTTTATACATTCAATAAAGTATAAGCTTAAATAATATGTTATAATTATTATAAATTTTTATATAAAGGAGAAATTATGAGTTGTTACGCAAGAGTTATAATTAAAGGCTCTCCTATTTCCAAATCAAATTTTAAAATGTTTAATTCTAAAGGGCGTGCTATCCTTCCTAATAATTCTGGGAAATATCATGATAGATATGCCAATTATGAAGAACAAATATCTTACGAAGCTAGAATACAAAATCCAAACATAGTATTAGATGAAGCATTAATTGCTATTTTAAAAGTTTATTACAAAAGTGAAAAACGCCATCCAGACACAAATAATATAACAAAAAGTATTTTCGACGGTATTGAAAAAAGCGGATTAATAGTAAATGATGTTCAAATTAGACGAATAATTATAGAAGAATTTTATGATAAAGAAAATCCTAGATTTGAATTGGAGCTTTTTGGTGAAAGCGAATATTCTATAGATTATAAAATAGTAAAAAACTCTACTATAAAACCTAAAACTATTTATTCATCTAATAAAAAAATAACTTCTTCAAAAAATACAAATAAAAATACTATTACTAAGCCTATAGATGATACTAACAAAACTTGCTCCATTTGTGGTAAAACAATAAAATCTAATGATTTTATAACAGCTAATAAAGGAAAAACGGTGATATGTAGAAAATGCTTATCTAAAACTTTTTAAAAACATTATAAAAATATGAAATTTAAATTATATGCAAACTACTACATATTAATTTAACTTTGACCAATAATTAAAGAGAGGTTACTAATAAATGATTTATTTGAATAATTCTTATAAAATAGTGTGCATTGGAGATTCACTAACCTTTGGATATGGCATCCCCCAAAAGGAAAGTTGGACACATTTATTAAAAGAAGATTTAAAGCTAAATCTTATAAATAAAGGAATAAACGGTGATACATCAATAGGTCTTTTATCTCGATTTTTTAAAGATGTTTTAACAAACAAACCACAAATTTGCATTATAATGTGTGGAACTAATGATATCCTATCTAATAGGAGCGTGAATTCTATCATAGATAACATAAATATTATGATAAAGGACTGTTTACTTAATAATATAATCCCTATAATCCTTTCTCCTCCTAAAACTTTCAAATCATTAGCACAAAAGCTTTGGAATGACTCTATAAATTATATTAAAATAAATAATAATTTAAATTTGCTTAACAAAGAACTTGAAAAATTATGTATTTTAAATAACATATATTTTTTAGATATTTACAATTTAATTAAAGAAGAAAATATATATTTTAACGATGGAATTCATTTAAGTAAATATGGAAATTATTTAATGTTCAATGAAATAAAAAATTTATTAATCACTAACTTCCCCTATAAATAGCGTTAATATTTATAGGGGATAAGTACTAATTATATTAATTTCTTATTAAATACTCTTTCACAATTTTCCCAACCTTCATACCTTCTTCTACGCATTTTTTTGATAATTCATCACAATGAATTGCATTTCCACACGCAAGTATATTTTTTCTGCTAGTTTCAAATTTTTCATTAACTAATATACTATCATTTTCTTTATTTATCTCTAAACTTAATTCTTTAGCAAGTTCACTTTCTGAACTTCTATTTAAAGAAATTAATAATGAGTCACATTCTATAGACTCCATAATTTTGTCATCATTTGCAAGTACAACTCCACTAATTCTCTCATCACCAAGTATATCTATAATATTATGATTTAATTTTATACATAGATTAAAATCTTTTATTATTTTTATACTTTTATCAGTTCTACAATTTAATTTATTTGATGGTTCTATAATAGCTATAACCTCAGCACCTTCAACAAGCAAACGCCTAGCTATTAAAATCTCTTTATCTCCAGAACCTAATATCACTATTTTTTTACCCGGTAAATATCCTTGAGCATTTATAAACCTCTGAGCAGCTCCTATTGTATAAACCCCCGCTATTTTATTAATGGGAATATCAATATTGCAATTAAATTTTTCTCTACTTCCAGTAGCTAATACTATAACCTTAGCTTTAATAATTTTCATTCCTTCATTTGGACTTACATAATAAATCATATTTCCATTTTTTACACTAAGTGCTGTAGTATTTAATTTAACTTGAATATCAGAAAATTTTATACTATCTATAAAATATTGAGCATATTCACTTCCAGTTACACTATGACCAAATATATCTTCTCCATAGCCGCAATGAATTGTTTGGTTTAATTCTCCTCCCAAATATTCTTCTCTTTCAATCAAAAGTATATTTTTAATATTTTCATTATCAGCAGATATAGCGCATGCCATTCCAGCTGGTCCACCGCCTATCACTACTAAATCATACTCAAAATAAACATTACTCATAAGTATTCTCCCTTGATAATTGATAAATAATATAATAAAAAAAGCTTATAGATTTTACTATAAGCTTAAATATCAGATTGGCTCCTCCGAGAGGGCTCGAACCTCCAACCTATCGGTTAACAGCCGAGTGCTCCACCATTGAGCTACAGAGGAACATCAACCTGGCAACCACTTACTCTCCCACACAGTCTCCCATGCAGTACCATTAGCCTCTAAAAGCTTAACCTTCGTGTTCGGAATGGAAACGGGTGTTACCTTAAAGAGCATTATCACCAGATAATCATGTTATTTAAATGAAAGATATATTCTCTCAAAATTACACTAAGTATTAACATAAAGTTAATTAGGTCAAGCCCTCGACCTATTAGTATCAGTCAGCTAAATATGTTACCATACTTACACCTCTGACCTATCAATCTTGTGTTCTTCAAGGGGTCTTACTAGCTTATGCTATGGGAAATCTCATCTTGAGGTGGGCTTCACGCTTAGATGCTTTCAGCGTTTATCCCTTCCCGACTTAGCTACCCAGCTGTGCTCCTGGCGGAACAACTGGTACACCAGAGGTCAGTCCATCCCGGTCCTCTCGTACTAAGGACAGCTCCTCTCAAATTTCCTACGCCCGCGACGGATAGGGACCGAACTGTCTCACGACGTTCTGAACCCAGCTCGCGTGCCGCTTTAATGGGCGAACAGCCCAACCCTTGGGACCTACTTCAGCCCCAGGATGCGACGAGCCGACATCGAGGTGCCAAACCTCCCCGTCGATGTGGACTCTTGGGGGAGATCAGCCTGTTATCCCCGAGGTAGCTTTTATCCGTTGAGCGATGGCCCTCCCACGAGGTACCACCGGATCACTAAGCCCGACTTTCGTCCCTGCTCCACTTGTGGGTGTCGCAGTCAGGCTCCCTTCTGCCTTTGCACTCTTCGAACGATTTCCGACCGTTCTGAGGGAACCTTTGGGCGCCTCCGTTACTTTTTAGGAGGCGACCGCCCCAGTCAAACTGCCCACCTAACAATGTCCTGTGACCAGATTCATGGCCGCCAGTTAGAACTTCAGTACTATCAGGGTGGTATCCCAACGTCGACTCCACTAAGGCTGACGCCCTAGTCTCTCAGTCTCCCACCTATCCTGTACAGACAATACCGAAATTCAATGCTAAGCTACAGTAAAGCTCTACGGGGTCTTTCCGTCCAATCGCGGGTAACCAGCATCTTCACTGGTACTACAACTTCGCCGGATTTGCAGTTGAGACAGTGCTCAAGTCATTACGCCATTCGTGCGGGTCAGAACTTACCTGACAAGGAATTTCGCTACCTTAGGACCGTTATAGTTACGGCCGCCGTTTACTGGGGCTTAAGTTCACACCTTCGCTTACGCTAAGTGTTCCCCTTAACCTTCCAGCACCGGGCAGGCGTCAGCCCCTATACATCAGCTTACGCTTTAGCAGAGACCTGTGTTTTTGCTAAACAGTTGCTTGAGCCTATTCTCTGCGGCCTACTCTCATAGGCATCCCTTATTGCTAACTTACGGGATCAATTTGCCGAGTTCCTTAACTGCAATTCTTCCGCCGGCCTTAGGATTCTCTCCTCACCTACCTGTGTCGGTTTGCGGTACGGGCACTACTTCTCTCTCTAGACGCTTTTCTTGGCAGCGTGGAATCATGTACTTCGGTTCCGTAGAACCTTCCCCATAACATCTCATCATTATTACAACGGATTTGCCTATTGTAACTGACTAAATGCTTAGACTAGCATCCAATAGCTAGCACACACTATCCTCCTGCGTCACGCCATCGATAATAACGATGGTAGTGGTACTGGAATATCAACCAGTTGTCCATCACCTACGCCTTTCGGCCTCGGCTTAGGTCCCGACTAACCCTCAGCGGACGAGCCTTCCTGAGGAAACCTTAGGTATTCGGCCTGTAGGATTCTCACCTACATCTCGCTACTAATGCCAACATTCTCACTCGTAATCAGTCCACCACTCCTTACGGTATGACTTCAGCCCGATTACGACGCTCCTCTACCGCTTGAATAAATTCAAGCCCGTAGCTTCGGTGGTAAGTTTTAGCCCCGAACATCTTCGGCGCAGGATCTCTCGACTAGTGAGCTATTACGCACTCTTTTAATGAGTGGCTGCTTCTAAGCCAACATCCTAGTTGTCTTAGAAATCCCACATCCTTTTCCACTTAACTTACACTTTGGGACCTTAGCTGACGATCTGGGCTGTTTCCCTTTTGACCACGGATCTTATCATTCGTAGTCTGACTGCCGAACTTATAGTATATGGCATTCGGAGTTTGATAAGGTTCGGTAAGCGCTATGCCCCCTAGCCCATTCAGTGCTCTACCTCCATTACTCATATTCGACGCTAGCCCTAAAGCTATTTCGAGGAGAACCAGCTATCTCCGAGTTCGATTGGAAT
>OIYS01000004.1_pt1 | contig 202991 bp, 189 predicted proteins | sample 1588271 | NCBI WGS metagenome assembly OIYS01 (sample SAMN03283286) | human gut metagenome | biome: human-associated habitat; material: feces | host: Homo sapiens | place: Peru | collected 2012 | reverse complement strand
GCACCGGAGGCTGTAGTATCTGGTTGTATAAAGGCGTTAAGTGAATATAATGATATTCATTTGTATGTTACTGGACCAGAAGATGAATTAAGGGCTTTATTTGAAAAGAATTCATATGATAAGGAAAGAGTTGTATTTGTAAATGCAACAGAAGTTATAGGAACTAATGAACATCCTGTTATGGCTCTTAGAAGAAAAAAAGATTCTTCTATAAGTAAAGCTTTAAATTTAGTTAAAGAAAAAAAGTGTGATGCTGTTATATCAGCTGGAAGTACAGGAGCCTTTTTAGCTGGATGTACTCTTGTTATAGGTAGAATTAAAGGTATAGAAAGACCAGCCTTAGCTCCTATTATGCCAGGTAAAAACGGACCGTTTATGGTTATTGATGCTGGAGCAAATGTGGATGTTAAACCTTTTTATTTAACGCAATTTGCGAAAATGGGAAGTATATATTTTGAAACAGTTATGGAACATACAAAACCTAAAGTAGGCTTGATAAATATAGGCGAAGAAGCTGAAAAAGGAAATGAATTGACAAAAGAAGCGTATAAACTTTTAAAAGATGAAAAAAATATTAATTTTGTTGGAAATGTAGAACCAAGAGAAGTGTCAAAAGGAGATGCTCAAGTTTTAGTTTGTGACGGTTTTGTAGGTAATACAGTTTTAAAAATGTATGAAGGAACAGCACTTACAATATTGTCTATGATAAAAGAAGAAATAATGGGATCTACTATGTCTAAAATAGGTGCTGTATTTATGAAATCTGCTTTTAAATCATTAAAAAAGAAAATGGATTATACAGAATATGGTGGGGCTCCATTTTTAGGAGTAGATGGACTTTGTGTAAAAGCTCATGGAAGTTCTGATGATAAGGCATTTAAAAATGCTATAAGACAAGCAAAAGCTTTTCATGATAAAAAATTGCTAGAAAAATTAAAAAATGGTATAAAAAGTTCTTAATTATTATTAATTTATATAATAAACGTAAAAAAATTTTATATCTATATTGACTAGAATGTAGATATGTAATAATATTTTATTAGATTAATTTAGGAGGTGAATCATTAATGTTTGATAAATTAAAAGAAATAATAGCTGATAAATTAGGTGTTAATGAAGATGAAATAACTATGGAGTCAACTTTTATTGATGATTTAGGAGCTGATTCTCTTGATATAGTTGAATTAATAATGTCTTTAGAAGAAGAATTAGAAATAGAAATTCCAGATGAAGACGCTGAAAAATTCAAAACTGTTGGAGATGTTGTTGAATACATTAATTCACATAGTGAACAATAAAAAAGTCCCGCGAGATAGCGGGATTTTGCATTTAAAGTTTATTCTTGAATTTATTTTAAGAGAGCAAATTGAAGAATAAACCTTAGGAGATGAATAGGTTGAAAGATATTAATATAAAAAATATAGAAAATATATTGGGAATAGAATTTAATAACAAAGGTGTTTTAATAACAGCGTTAACACATAGTTCTTATGCAAATCAATTTAAGGATGTTAAATATAACGAAAGATTAGAATTTTTAGGTGATTCAGTTCTTCAACTTTGTATAACACAATATCTTTTTAATAATTATAAGGACAAATCAGAGGGAGAGTTAACTAAAATAAGGTCTTTAATAGTTTGTGAAAATTCTTTGTACGAGGTAGCTAAAAAACTTAATCTAGGGGTATTTATAAGGATGAGTAAGGGTGAGGAGTCAACAGGCGGTAGAGAGAGAACATCTATACAAGCAGATTGCCTAGAAGCTATAATTGCTGCTATATACTTAGATAAAGGATTGGATGTAGCAAATGATTTTATATTTAAATATTTTGCAGAAATAATTGAGAAAGCTATAAAACATGAAATAATCTTAGATTTTAAAACTAAACTTCAAGAGATACTTCAAAAAAATGGAGAAGTAGAAATTAGATATGAGTTGGATAAGTATGAAGGTCCTCCTCATAGAAGAAAATTTTTTACAACTGTCATCATAGATAATAAAGTCATGGGAAATGGATATGGATATAGCAAAAAAGAATCAGAACAATGTGCAGCTAAAGAAGCATTAAGATTGTTAGGTGAGTAATATGAAAAGTTATTATATAATACCTATTTTTGTACCACATGAGGGATGTCCTCATGATTGTGTATTTTGTAATCAAGGTAAAATAACGGGAGAAAACAAACAGGATGTTAATGGTCCTAAAAACAAAATAGAAAATAGTGTTAATAGAGATTTTGTAATAAAAACAGTTGAGGAATATTTAAAGACTATAAATACTGACTCTTCGGTGATTGAAATATCTTTTTTTGGTGGTACATTTACAGCGATTGATATAGATAAGCAAAGAGAACTTTTAAGTGTAGCTAAAGATTATAAAGAAAAAGGTATAATAGATTATATAAGATTATCAACTAGACCAGACTATATTGATGACTTTATATTAAATCACTTAAAAGAACATAGTGTTGATATAATAGAATTAGGTGTACAATCATTAGATTCTGAAGTTTTGGAAAAATCAGGTAGAGGTCATGGAGTAGAAGAAGTAGAAAGAGCTTCTAAGCTTATAAATGATTATGGATTTATATTAGGACATCAGATAATGATAGGTCTTCCAGGGGATTCTAAAGAAAAAGACATATATACAGCGAAGATGTCAATAGAGATGAAACCTGATATATGCAGAATATATCCAGCACTTACTATAAAAAATACTCCAATGGAAGATATGTATTTGAAAAATATTTATAAACCATATACTTTAGAAGAGGCAATAAATATTTGTGAGGAAATATATAATTTATATAAGAAAGCAAACATTAAAGTTATAAGAATAGGGTTGCAACCAACTGATAACATAGCAGAGGGTAAAGATGTAATAGCAGGCCCATTTCATCCTGCGTTTAGAGAACTTGTTGAAAGTAAATCTTTAAATGAAAAAATTTATAGTATTTTTAGCAAAAACAAAGGTGATATTGTTATTAGGATAAATAATAGAAGAATCTCTAAACTTTATGCAGGAAAAAAGATGTTTTTTAATGAATTAAAAGATAAAGTCAATTCTAATTCATTAAATGTTATATTAGATGATAATATAGAGTTAAATAGTGTTTTAATTGATATTAATAATGAACTTTATAAAATTTATATATAATTAAATACTTAATAGGGTTCCATTTTATATTATAATTAAATGGAACCCTAAATTTATAATAAAGATTTTTAAAGGAGTAATTTTACGAATAAAATGTAACAGAAAATAGATAGATTTTTATCTATTTTAGTTTTATATTAATATTAGATAAGAGGTGAATTTATGTTTTTAAAGTCTCTTGAAATAAGAGGATTTAAATCATTTGCAGATAAAACTGAATTGAAGTTTAAGCAGGGCATAACAGCAGTAGTTGGACCAAATGGTAGTGGTAAGAGTAATGTATCTGATTCTGTTAGATGGGTTTTAGGAGAACAAAGTGCTAAGATTTTAAGGGGTACTAAGATGGAGGATGTAATATTTTCTGGTACAGATTATAGAAAACCTTTAGGGTTAGCTCAAGTTTCTTTAACGTTAGATAATACAACAGGTGAACTGCCAATAGAATATAATGATGTTAAAATAACACGGAGAGTTTTTAGATCAGGTGATAGTGAGTATTTAATAAATAATACGCCTTGTAAACTTAAGGACATAGTAAATCTTTTTATGGATACAGGAATAGGGAAAGAAGGATATTCATTAATAGGACAAGGTAAAATAGATGCTATTTTAAATGGTAAAAATGAAGATAGAAGAGCTCTTTTAGAGGAAGCAGCTGGAATAGTTAAATTTAAATCTAGAAAAATAGAAGCAGAGAGAAAGTTAGAGAATACTAATAAAAATTTAATAAGAATAAATGACATAATGTTTACCTATGAAGAAAGAATCGTTCCTTTAGAAGAGGAAAAACTTAAGGCAGAAAAATATTTAAAGTATGCTCAAAAGCTTAGAGAAAAAGAAATAGGTTTGATTTTAAATAACTTAGATAAAATAAAAAATGAATTGGGAAATCAAAAGACTAAAATTAATAATTTTTTAAAGGATAATTTAGAGTATAAGGAAAAGTATAAAGAAAAAAGAGAATATTTAAGTACTTTAAAAGAGAATATAGAAATTATTGAAAAAAATAAAAACAACAAACAACAAGGTTATTTTGAAAAAAAAGAAAACATATCAAAATTATTAAGTGAAATTGAACTTTTAAAAGAAAGAATAAAAGGTTTTGAAAATTATATAAATTCTAATACTTTAGAATTAGAAGAAAATGAAAAAAGAATAATTGTTATAAAAGATAAAGAAAAAAAGTTAAATGATGATTTAGAAAAAAATAATAATGAAAATATAATTTTAGATAATAAAATAGAAAGCTTAGAGAAGAAGATAAGCAGTTTAAATAATCTTTTAAAAGATAATGAAAGAGAAAAGGAAGTTATAAATAAAGATGAAATAAAACATTTAAAGGATATTGCAAACTGTAAAAATGAAATAATATTATTAGAAAATCAAAATTCTTCTTTTTTAGAAAATATACAATTAGTAAAAGATAGTGAGCTAGGTTTAGATAAAAATTTAAAGATAAATATAAAAACTAAACAGGAATTAGATGAAAAATTAAATATTTCGTTGGAAGAAAAAAGTGTTTTGGAAAAATTCATTATTAATTCTTTAAATGATGAAAAAAAATTGCAAGATGACATTAATAAAATAAATTATGAGTTAAATGATGTTAATAAAAAGATGCATGTTTTAGAAGCTAATAGGGAAATGTTAAAAAACCTAGAAAGTGAATATGAAGGGTATAGCTTTTCTGTGAAAAATTTAATGAAAGAAATAACAAAGGGGAGTCTTAATGAGTATGAGAAGTCATGTTCTATTCTTGGTGATATTTTAAAGGTTAAAAAGGGATATGAGGTAGCTGTAGAAATGGCCTTAGGTGGCGCGATTTCTAATATAATAACTGAAAATGAAAATATAGCAAAAACTTTAATAGAGTATTTAAAGAAAAAAAGATTAGGAAGAGCAACATTTTTACCGTTGTCTATAATAAAATCAAAAAAAGTAAATTTAGATGATAGTGTTAAAAATGTTAAGGGATATTTATGTTTAGCTTGTGAAGCCGTGAACTTTGAAAACAAATTTGAAAATGTTGTAAATAATGTTTTGGGGAAAACTATAATATGTGATAATATAGATAATGGCTTGATTCTGGCTAAAAAACTAAATTATAAAAACAGAATAATAACTTTAGCAGGTGATGTAATAAATTCAGGAGGAGCTTTAACGGGAGGAAGTATATCACAAAAAAATCTTGGTATAATGTCAAGAAAGGCTGAAATAGAATTTTTAAATGATAAAATAATAAAAATTAATGTTAAAAGAGATGAGTTACTTTCAGCTATAAAAAAATTAGAAGAAAAACAAAATATTTTGCAAAATTTAAAAAAAGAAAATACTGAAAAAATGTATAATAATAAAATAGATATTATAAATTTAAAAAATAAAATAAACAATTTGAGTAAGGATATAAATAAAATAAGGAATACTCTTGAAACATCAGAAGTAAAAATATTTGATTTAACAGAAAAAATAGAAAAAAATAAAGAACAAATTTTAAATAAAAATAGAGAGTTAGATGGTATAGGAAGTAAAACAGTCAATAATAATAATAAGCTAAAAAATATTAATAAAAATTTAGAAATATTATCAAAAGATATATTGAAATTGAGAGATGATTTAACTCATCTTAAAGTTAAAAAAGCAAAAATTCAAGAAATTTTAGTGAATTTATCTAAAGAAATTAAAAGGCATGATGAAGATTATATAAATTATTCAAAAAGATGTGATGTATTAAAAGAATATATAAACACAAATTTTGTAGAAAAAGAAAATAGTGTAAGAAAAATAAATGAAAATGATATTCTTATTAAAAAGCAAAAAGAAGAACTTGTTTTACTTGAGGAAGATGCAAAAGTTTATGAAAATAATAGAAAGAAAATAAAGTTAGAAATAGAAAATGTTGAAGATAAATTGGAGCTTATGGCAGTTGATATAGCTAAAAAAGATGAGGAAATCCATAGAAATGAAATAATTTATACAAAACAAAATAATGAGAGAAAATTTCTATTATCTAGATTAGAAGAAGAATTTAATACAAATGAAGAAAGCGAAATGAAAAATTTTACTAAAATAGAAAACTTGCAAGAGTATAAAAAACAAATTGATATACTTAAAAATAAGATGAATAATTTAGGTCAAGTCAATGTAAATTCAATTGAAGAATTTAAAGAATTATCGCAAAAATACAATTTTATAAAAATAGAAAAGGAAGATTTAGAAAAAGCTAAAGAAGAACTCTTAGGTGTTATAGATGAAATGTTATCTAAAATGAAAGTTGTATTTAGACAGAATTTTAATATTTTAAATAAAAATTTTCAAGAAACATTTAGAGAATTATTTAAAGGTGGAAATGCAAAACTTATACTAGATAAAAATGATGAATTAAATGGAAACATTGAAATAAATGTTCAACCGCCTGGGAAAAAGGTTCAAAATATAAATCTTATGTCTGGGGGTGAAAAAGTATTATCTGCCATAGCAATGCTTTTTGCTATTTTAAAGATGAAACCTACTCCATTTTGTATTTTAGACGAAATAGAGGCGGCTTTAGATGATGCAAATGTAAATAGATATGCACAATTTTTAAAGAAATTCTCTAAAGAGGTTCAATTTATAGTTATAACTCATAGAAAAGGTACAATGGAATCTTCAGATGTGATGTATGGGGTTACTATGGAGGAAAAAGGAGTATCAAAGATAGTATCAGTAGATTTAGTAAAATAGAGGAGGAAACTTTATGTTTGGAAAATTTTTTGATAAATTAAAAACAGGACTTAGTAAAACGAGGGATAATCTAACAGATAAAATTAACGAGGCATTAAATATTGCAATAGCAATTGATGATGATTTATATGAAGAGTTAGAGGAAATACTTATAATGTCAGATATAGGTATGGAAACTACAATAGAGATAATAGATAGATTGAAGGAAAAGATAAGAAAAGAAAAAATAAATGATGTAGCAGAGGTTAAACCAGCTTTAAAGACAGTAATAGCTGAAATGCTTACAGAAGGAGATTATGAAGATTCTGATGATGAAAAAAAGGTTATGCTAATTATTGGGGTAAATGGTGTTGGAAAAACTACGTCTATAGGAAAACTTGCAGCTAAAAATAAAAAAGAAGGAAAAAAAGTTCTTTTAGCAGCGGCAGACACATTTAGGGCAGCAGCTATAGATCAATTAGATATATGGAGCAAAAGGGCTGGAGTCGACATAGTAAAACATCAAGAAGGATCAGATCCAGCAGCTGTTGTGTTTGATGCGGCGAGCGCAACAAAGGCAAGAAATGTTGATCTTTTAATATGTGATACGGCTGGAAGACTTCATAATAAAAAAAATCTTATGGATGAGTTGGCTAAAATAAATAGAATAATAGATAGAGAACTTGGAGATATAAAAAAGGAAACTTTACTTGTTTTAGATGGAACAACAGGACAAAATGCTGTTATTCAAGCTAAGCAATTTATGGAATCTTGCCCTATAGATGGGATAATACTAACTAAATTAGATGGTACTGCTAAGGGGGGAGTAGTTATATCTATAAAAAATACATTAAATATACCAGTTAAATATATAGGTATCGGGGAAGGAGTTGATGACCTACAAAAATTTAATGCAGAGGAGTTTGCACAAGCTATATTATAGATAAAATTAAAAATTTTTATTTTTAATATAATTTAAGCATTTAGATTATAGAGGTAGCATTAAAGTTTTGCAGACATTTTGTGATTATATTAAACAGTTTAGTTTATTATCATATGAGAAAAACACTTTCTGAAATACCAGAAAGTGTTTTTTTGTATTAAATTTTTATAATTTAAATCAGGAGATGATAAAATGAATAAAAAAGTCTTTATGGCTAATAATATTATATTTATTATTTCAGTTATATTTGTTTACATGTCCATTGTGTATTTAGGAAGAGATAATTTAATGGTAGGTATTACGGGAATATTTCTTTTAATAGCAATAATTAATAAAGATTTTTCTAGAAATCCATTAAGAGCTATTTTAAAAATATCGTTTTTAACTGCGTTTATAGCATTTATACCATATTTAGTTAATCTAAATATATACAGTGGCTTAATTATAAATTTTTTAGCAGTGTTTACAATAATATATGTCGTTGTATATACACTTAATAAAACAATATATTTTCCCTTTTTATTTGGATATACATTACTTTTAACTACTAATGTAGGTGGTAGAGATTTATGTAAGAGAATAATAGCTCTTGTTATAATTGGAATAGTAGCAGTAATATTTCAAATAGTATTTTCTAAGATAACATTTAAAAAAAATGAGAAAAATAAAATGTTAATAGAAATAATTGAAACTTTTTTAAAAAATATAAATGATTTAAAAGTAGGAAATTTTAATTTTAAAAATAAAGAAAAGTTAAAGGAACTTAGTACATATTGGAGTAGAGATATTTTAGAGAAAAGAAATAATAGTTTTTATTTAAAGGATAATGAAAATATTAAACTAAATTTAATAGCTGCAATAGAAAAGCTAGATAGAGTTTTAGAAGAAATATCACAAATGTTAGAAAACAATAAAGAGTACATAAAATTTATAGAAGATTTAGGAGTTTGTTTAGAAAATTTAAAGTTATTTTTACAGACGGAAACAAGAGTTGTTAATCTTAGTTTATCAATAAAGAAACTGAATAACGATTATGAATCTATCAAAATAAAAGATATAAAAATATATGAAGCTATAGAGGCTTTAAATATTATAGATGGCTTAACTAGTGAATTGCTTGAAATAGGAAAAAAAGATTATATAGAAATAAAGTTTGGGATGAAGGAGATAAAGGAAATAAAAAACTTACTATGGGCAGATTTTAATAAAAACTCAGTTCGATTTATATTTGCTTTTAGAACTGCTATATTAATTTCTGTATCTTATTTTGTAATTGAATGTTTGCATTTGGAATTGGGGAAATGGATGATGTTTACGATAGCTTCAGTATCACAGCCTTATAATGACACTGTATGGGGAAGGGCTAAAGGAAGAATTTTGGGAACTTTAGTTGGTGTTATTATTTATTTACCACTTTCATATATTGTTACTTCAGTTGAATATAGAATAATTATTATAGCAATAGCGGTGTATTTCATGATATCATTTAAAAAATATTCTTATAGTATGTCTATGTTAACAGTTTTATTCTTAGGAGTTGTAACAATTAATATTCCTAATATTTTTTCTTTTGCTGAAGATAGAGTATTGTTTGTAGCGTTAGGTGTGGTTATAGTACTTTTAGGAAATAGGTTTATTTTACCTTATAGTTTAAAGAAAGAAACTATAATACTTATTGATAAATATTATAATTGTTGTACTGAAATACTAGATAAAACACTGCTTTTATATAAAAAAAGTGGGATGAGAGAAGAAATAAGAAATCTTATTATAATAGCAAAAGGTATTGAAAACAAAATTCTTTTAAATAATACTGATATAGATAGTGATACGATAAGAGAATTTAGAAATGAGTCAAGAAGGCTTTTAAACAATATAAACAGCGTTTTAAATAGGGTAGAATATATTGATAGAGAGTTAAAGTCAAGTGGTTATGAGCGAATGAATAATATAGCACTTATGAGAGAAGAGATGGAAAATAAATTGGAAGAAGAAAATTTATATTATATATTAGATAGATACATAAAGCCTGTGAAAAAAGTAAGTGAAAAATTAATATACATAGATGTTTATGAAATGATTATATCTAAAAATATATGTGAAAAATTAAAAAATGAGTTAATTAAAAAAAAGGAAGGTGTTAGTTCAAAAACTGTATATGTCTATAAAAAACAAGATTAATATGTAATTGTGTCATCTATTAATAAAAAAATACTGTGTTAAGTAAAAACACTTGACACAGTATTTTGTTTTTGTTAAGATATACTTCGTAAGTAAGGTGGTTATATGGAAGATAGATTTAAAATATCAATTTTGCTAGACCACTATGGTCCTTTATTAACAGAAAAGCAGCTCGACATAATGAGTCTTTATTATAATGAGGATTTATCTTTAGCTGAAATATCTGAGATAAATAAAACCAGTAGGCAAGCAATATATGATTTAATAAAAAGATGCTGTAAGCAATTATTAGTTTATGAGAAGAAGCTTGAACTAATGAAAAAACAAAATTACAGATTAAGAAAAAAAGATGATTTAAAGCAAAAAATAAGAGAAAATCATATAAGTGAAAAACTGTTAAATTATATAGAGATAAATATAGACGATATTATAAATGCTTAGGAGGGTTGAGAATGGCTTTTGATGGTTTAGCATCTAAATTGCAAGATGCACTTAAAAAACTTAAAGGAAAAGGGAAACTTACTGAAAAAGATATAAAAGAAGCTATGAGAGAAGTTAAACTTGCTTTATTAGAAGCCGATGTTAACTATAAAGTAGTAAAACAATTTGTATCATCAGTAAGTGAAAAGTGTATAAATGAAGAAATATTAGGAAGTTTGACTCCGGGGCAACAGGTTGTAAAAGTTGTAAATGAAGAACTTACAAAGCTTATGGGGGAATTAGAAAGCAAGCTTAAGTATTCTGATAATGGGCCAACTGTGTTTATGTTGGTTGGACTTCAAGGTGCTGGTAAAACAACAATGGCTGGAAAGCTAGCGCTTCATCTTAGAAAAGGGAATAAAAAACCATTATTAGTTGCTTGTGATATATATAGACCAGCTGCAATAAAACAACTAGAGGTAGTTGGTAAACAAATAGATATTCCAGTATTTTCTTTAGGTGATAAAGTTAAAGCAGTTGATATTGCTAAAGCTGGTATAAAACATGCTAAAGAAAATGGTAATAATATAGTAATAATAGATACAGCAGGTAGACTTCATATAGATGAAGAACTTATGCAAGAACTACAAGATGTAAAGACAGCAACAAATCCTAATGAAATATTATTAGTAGTAGATTCTATGACAGGACAAGATGCTGTGAATGTAGCACAAACATTTAATAATTCTCTAGATATAAGTGGTGTAATACTTACAAAGTTAGATGGAGATACAAGAGGTGGTGCTGCACTTTCAATAAGACATATCACAGAAAAACCTATAAAATTTGTTGGTGTTGGTGAAAAAATGAATGATATTGAAGTTTTTCATCCAGATAGAATGGCATCAAGAATATTAGGAATGGGAGATGTCTTATCTTTAATAGAAAAAGCTCAACAATCCATAGATGAAAAAGAAGCTTTAGAGCTTAGCGAAAAAATGATGAATCAAGAATTTAATTATGATGATTATTTAATGGCTATGGAACAAATGAGCAAACTTGGTCCTTTAAATAAGTTAATAGAAATGATTCCAGGAGTTAATACAAAGGAATTGCAAGGTGTAGATTTTGGTGCTGGAGAGAAACAGCTAAGTAGGGTTAAGGCCATAATTCAGTCGATGACAGCAAAAGAAAGAAAAAATCCTACTTTAATTGCAAGTTCTAGTTCAAGAAAGAAAAGAGTTGCAAGAGGTTCAGGAACTACTATACAAGAAATTAATAAACTTATAAAAGGACATGAAATGATGAAAAAGCAAATGAAGCAAATGAAAGCTTTCACTAAAAATTCGTCAAAAAAAGGTTTCTTAGGTAAAATGCCTTTTATGAAATAAATTAAAATTTAAGGAGGAAAACACAAATGGCAGTTAAAATAAGATTAAGAAGAATGGGAGCTAAAAAAGCACCTTTCTATAGAGTTGTTGTTGCAGATTCAAGAAGTCCAAGAGATGGAAGATTTATAGAGGAAATAGGTTATTATAACCCAGTTGCTCAACCAGAAGCTGAAGTTAAAATAGATTCAGAAAAAGTTGAAAAATGGTTAAAAAATGGTGCTCAACCAACAGATGTTGTAAAAAGACTTTTCACTAAAGCTGGAATAAAATAATTTTCTAAAAATAGAATTTTATAAATCAATAAAATATAAAATATTATTGAAAGAGTTAGGTTATCCTAACTCTTTTCTATATAAAAAAAAGAGGTGAACATTTTGAGAGATTTTTTAAGAGTAGGACAAATTACAAATACTCATGGTGTTAGAGGTGAAGTTAAAGTTTTACCATTAACTGATGATATGAGAAGATTTGATGATTTAGATTATGTTTATATAAATAGAAAAGAAGTTAAAATAGAGAATGTTAAATATTTAAAAGATAAAGTTATTTTGAAGCTAGAAGGTATAGACTCTATGAATGATGCAGAGAAGCTTAAGCCAACATATCTTGAAATTAAAAGAGAACAGGCGATAACTCTTCCTAAAGATACTTATTTTATAACAGATCTTTTAGAGTGTAAAGTTTTAGATACTGATAATTTTGAGTATGGTGTTATAAAAGAAGTTATAAAAACTCCTAATAATGATGTTTATTGGGTTAAAGGTAAAAAAGAGATTTTAGTTCCGGTTTTAAAAGATATAGTTTTAGACATAGATGTTGAAAATAGAAAAATTTTAATAAAACCATCAGGAGAATGGCAAGATGAAGATTAGTATTCTTACTTTATTTCCTAATATGTTTAATATATTTGATGAAAGTATAATAGGCAAAGCTAGAGGAAAAGATATAATAAAATTAGACGTAATAAATATTAGGGATTTCACTAAAAATAAGCATAAAAAAGTTGATGATTATCCTTATGGAGGAGGAGCAGGAATGGTAATATCTCCTCAACCAGTTGTAGATTCTATAAGATTTGCTAAAAAAGAGAATAAAGGAAAAGTTATTTTTTTAGGACCAAGAGGTGTAACTTTTAATCAAGAATTAGCAAAAAAATTATCAAAGGAAGAAAATCTTATATTTGTTTGTGGTCATTATGAAGGAATTGATGAGAGAGCATATAAATATTTTGATATGGAGATATCTCTAGGGGATTTTGTATTAACAGGAGGAGAGATGGCAGCTATTCCAGTTATAGATAGCATATGTAGGCTTGTGCCAGGAGTCTTAGGAAAAGAAGAAAGCTTTATGGATGAGAGTTTTTATAATGGGGTATTAGAATATCCTCAGTATACAAGGCCAGAAGTTTTCGAGGGTGAAAAGGTACCATCAATTCTTTTATCTGGGCATCATGAAAATATAAGAAAATGGAGAAGGCAACAATCTCTTTTAATAACTAAAGAAAAAAGGAAAGATTTGTTTAATTCTTTAGAGTTAAGCAAGGAAGATAAAAAGTTACTAAAATAAAGAAAAGTATTGAATAGCTATTTAAGTTATGATAGAATAAGCTTTGTGTTAGTACGGGCGTTCCTCTGACATATAATTTTGTTTAAGAACGTCAAATACATAATTTAGGAGGGACTACACATGAACGAATTAATAAGATCAATTGAAAATGAACAAATAAGAGAAGATTTAGTTAAATTCAGCGTTGGAGATACTATAAAAGTACACGTTAGAATTAAAGAAGGTAACAGAGAAAGAATTCAAGTATTTGAAGGAACTGTTATAAAGAAACAAAACGGTGGATTAAGAGAAACTTTCACAGTAAGAAGAGTTGCTTATGGAACTGGTGTTGAAAGAACTTTCCCAATGAATGCTCCAATTATAGAAAAAATTGAAGTTGTAAGATTAGGTAAAGTTAGAAGAGCTAAATTATACTACTTAAGAGATAGAGTAGGTAAAGCTGCTAAAGTTAAAGAATTAAAAACTAGATAATTCTAGACAATTTTAGTATAGAATTAATGGGACTTATAAAAGTCCCATTTTTTTGTATTTAGATATATAAATAAGTGAAAGGATGATACATATATGGCTATAAATTGGTTTCCAGGGCATATGGTGAAGACTAAAAGAGAAATAAAAGAAAATTTAAAGCTTGTTGATGCTGTTATCGAAATAAGAGATGCTAGAATACCTAATTCATCAAAAAACCCAGATATAGATCAATTATGTAAAGGAAAACCTAGAATAATACTTTTAAATAAATGTGATTTAGCAAATGAAAAAATAACAAAGGAATGGAAGAAAAGTTTAGAAAATAGTGAAACTGTAGTTTTAGAAGTAAATGCTTTAAAAAATGATGGACTTAAAAATATAAAACCTGCTCTTTTAAAGCTTCTTAAAGAAAAACATGATAGATTAAAGGCTAAAGGGCTCGTAAAAATAACTACAAGGGTTATGGTAGTTGGGATTCCTAATGTTGGTAAATCGACATTTATAAATAAAATGGCTAGAAATAATATTGCAAAAACTGGTGATAGACCAGGAGTTACAAAATCTAAACAATGGATAAAAACATCTATTGGAATAGAGCTTTTAGATACCCCAGGAGTTTTATGGCCAAAGTTTGAGGATGAACAAGTAGGTCTAAATTTAGCTTTTACTGGAGCTATAAAAGATGAAATAATGGATATAGAAGAACTTGCATTTAATTTAGTTAAAAAACTTGAAGTTGATTTTAAAGATGAATTAATGACAAGATATAAATTAGAACATTTAAGTGAAGAAACTATTGAGAATTTAGATAATATAGCAAGAAAAAGAGGATGTTTAATCTCCGGAGGTAATATAGATTACAATAGAATTGCTGTTATATTATTAGATGAGTTTAGGGGTGGAAAAATAGGAAGAATATCTTTAGAGAGACCTTAAAATTTGAGGAGGTATTCTAAATATGGAAAATTTATTAAAAATAAAACAAGATTTAACCCAATATTCTTTTAAAGTGATTAAAGAAAGTGTTGATGGAGTAAAGATTAATAAAGATTCAATTAAAACATTAAAACTTATGGAAAAGATTCTTTTAAATGATTCTAGAAAAAATGTTATAGGTCTTGGTAGTAAGCTAGGTAAAAGCATAGAGAAATATATAAAAGAACAAAAAAGAGTAGAATCTATGTATAAATTTGATAAAGCTTTCTTAGAAAAAGGATTTATAGCTGGTGTTGATGAGGTAGGAAGAGGGCCTCTTGCAGGTCCAATAGTTGCCTGTGCTGTTATATTAGATTTAAATGATTTGGGTGATATTATATTAGATATAAATGATTCAAAACTTTTATCAAGGCAAAAGAGGGAAGAATTAGATAAAATAATCAGAAAAAAAGCTATAAGTTTCTGTATAGCTGAAATAAATAATAAAATTATAGATGAAAAGGGTATAGGTTATGCTAATAACAAAATTTTTATTGATGCGTGCAATGGTCTTAGTAAAAAGCCAGATTTAGTTTTATCCGATGGCTATTTAATAAAAAATTTTAATATAGATAATAAACATATTATAAAGGGTGATAGAAAAAGCGCATCTATTGCCTGTGCATCTATTTTAGCTAAAGTTTATAGAGATAATATAATGAGAAATTATCATAAAAAATATCCTAATTATGATTTTGAGAATAATGTAGGGTATGGAACTAAAAATCATTTAGATGGTATAAAAAATCATGGAATTACACCAATTCATAGAAAAAGCTTTTTGAAAAACATAATAAACAATTTATAATATTTAAGAAAATTTACATAGCTAATCATATAAGTTTATGATTAGCTATTTTTATAAATTAATATAATCTAAAAGCATCTTTTATATGATTTAAGTCATAATTAGTATTATTTAAATCAAAAATTATTTCAATGACATCAAATTGAATATTATGGTTATATAAATTATTTTTGAATATATAATACTTAGCAGAATTTATTATCTTTAGTTGTTTCAAATGTGTTATAGATTCTATTGGTTTGCCAAAAGATGTGAAAAATCTAGATTTAACTTCTATAAATGAAATAGTAGAATTTTTAATTGCAATAATATCTATTTCGCCACTTTTACATCTAAAGTTTCTATTTAAAATTTTGTAATCATGTTTTCTTAAATATTTTATAGATAAGTTCTCTCCTAAATCTCCAATATCTTTATTTAACTTTTTCAATTGAGTACCTCCATAACAAATATTTTTAACATTAAATTTAAATTTTAGACAATTGTTGATTAAATTAATTTTTAATGGAAATGAATATTTAAAAGGAGGTGTTATTTTGACAATTAGTTTAAATAGTGCAAGCTTTAATGGAATAAATGGATTTATGGTTAATGTAGAGGTGGATATTTCTAAAGGAATGCCCTCATTTAATATAGTTGGGCTACCTGATGTATCAATAAAAGAGGCGAAAGAAAGGGTTCGTTTAGCTATAATAAATAGCGGATTTGAATTTCCTTTAGGTAGAATTACTGTTAATTTAGCTCCTGCTAGTTTAAAAAAAGTAGGATCTTTGTTTGATTTACCGTTAGCTTTAGGAATTTTAGCAGAAAGTAATCAGATAGATAAAAAAAGCATAGAAGAGTATATAGCAATAGGAGAATTATCATTAAATGGGGAAATAAGAGCAGTTGAAGGTGCATTTTGTTGTGTTGTAGGTACTATGGAAAGTAAAAAAAGAGGATTTATATTACCTTATGGGAACTGTCATGAGTGTTCAGTTTTAGATAAAGTTAAGTTATATGGTTTTTCTAATTTAAAGGAAGTTATAAATTTTTTAGATACAAATAATAAAAAAGAATTTATAAGGGAAAAAGTGAAAATAGAGGATGATAAAAACATACCATTTTTTGATATATGTGGTCAAGAGAGTGCGAAAAAAGCATTAGTAATAAGTGCATCGGGAAAGCATAATTTAATTTTTCAAGGGCCACCAGGATCGGGAAAAACTATGCTTGCAAAATCAATAATAGATATTATGCCTAAATTGACTTATAAAGAATCATTAGAGAGTGCAAAAATATATAGTGTATCAGGAAATTTTAACAAAGAAAATATTATAGGGAAAAGACCATTTAGAAATCCTCATCATACAACAACTAAAATATCTTTGCTTGGTGGAGGAAGAGATTTAAGAGTTGGTGAAGTAACACTAGCTCATAATGGAGTTCTTTTTTTAGATGAACTTTTAGAATTTGACAGGGGTACTATAGAGTCTTTAAGAGAGCCTTTAGAGAATAAAGAAGTAAGGATAAGTAGAAATTCGGGTTCTGTAAAATATCCTAGTGATTTTTTGTTTATAGGAGCGTTTAATCCTTGTCCTTGCGGGAATTATTTAAGTGGTATAAATGGTAGGGAATGCACTTGTAGAGAAAGTGAGAGGATAAGATATCAAAATAGGTTATCGAAAGCTATTTTAGATAGAATAGATATGTTTTCTTTTGTAAATTATGTTTCTTATAAAGAAATAAATGCTAATAAACATAATGGGATTTTAAATCCTAAAGAGATGGTTATGGATTGCAGAGAACGACAGGAGCACAGATTTAAAAACACCCATTTAAAGTATAATTCTCAAATGTCTCATAAAGATATTAGAAACTTTATAAAAATAAATGAAGAGTGTCATAGGAGTTTAGAAAAAATATATAATAAGACAGGAATAAGTACGAGGGGATTAGATAGAATAATAAAACTTTCAGTTACTATAATGGATTTAAACAAGGAGAATGTTTTAACTAAAGGACATATTTATGAAGCTATATCATATAGAAAGAATATAAATGGAGAAGTAATATAATATGGAAGATTTTTTTGAATATAAAGTATGGTTTTCTACAGTTAATATAAGTAATAAAAAGAAATTTATATTATTAGATAATATGGAAAATGAGAAGCATATATATGAAAATAGAAAGTTTTTATCTAGAAAAAATAAATATTTAAAAAATTTAGATGTGGATATGCAAAATGAAGAAGTTGAAAATATTATAGAAAATATTGATAAAAATAAATATAAATTTACGACTTTTTCAGAGAATAATTATCCAAATACGTTAAAGGATATACATGATAAACCATATTCTTTATTTTATAAAGGAAATATAGATGAATTAAATAATAAAATATCTTTAGCTATAGTTGGTTCTAGAAATTGCACATCTTATGGACGAGAAATTGCTAAGAATATTGCTTTTGAACTTGGGAAAAGAAATATTAACATAGTAAGTGGTGGAGCGCTTGGTATAGATACGGTAGCTCATGATATTTGTAATAAAAATAATTTTTATAATGCTGCAATTTTAGGGTGTGGAATAGATATTTGTTATCCTTCCTACAATAAAGGGTTATATAATAATATTGAGAAAAATGGGGTTATAATAACTGAATATATTCCTAAAACACCACCATATAGATATAATTTTCCTAAAAGAAATAGGATAATAAGTGGAATATCAAAAGCCGTAATAGTAGTTGAAGCAAGTAGTAGAAGTGGTGCTTTAATAACCTGTTCTCAAGCTATAGAGCAAGGAAAAGATGTTGTTGCAGTACCAGGAAATGTATTTTCATCTCAAAGTATAGGCTGTAATAAGTTGATAAATGATGGTGCCTATCTATTTACAAATATAGATGATATGTTGTACAATCTTTCTATTGATTGCAATTATAAAAATAATTGTGAGTGTAATGGTTTAGAAAAATTGATATTAGATAAATTAACAGGAAAAATCATGAATATTGATGAACTTATCAGATTGGTTGATGTTGACACATCTGTTATACATGAGTTATTATGTGAATTGCAATTTGAAAATAAAATAATAAATATATATGGAAATTGTTATACAAAAATTCTATAGGATTTAAGGGGGTGAACTCTGAGTTTTTCAGAGATTGTAAATGGGTCAAAATTTAGTAATTGTTGAATCGCCAGCTAAAGCGAAGACTATAGAGAAATATTTAGGAAAAAATTATATAGTAGAAGCTTCTATGGGACATATAAGAGATTTACCTAAAAGTCAACTAGGTGTTGATATAGAGGGAGGATATATACCTAAATATATAACTATAAGAGGAAAAGGTGAGCTTTTAAATAAACTAAAAAAGTTAGCTAAAAAAAGTGATAAAATATATCTTGCAACGGATCCAGATAGAGAAGGTGAAGCAATTTCATGGCATTTAGCTAATGCTCTTCAAATAGAAGAAAATAAAAAGTGTAGAATAGAATTTAATGAAATAACAAAATCAGCAGTAAAGGCTTCAATAAAAACTCCAAGAGCTATAAATATAAATTTGGTAGATGCACAGCAGGCAAGAAGAATTTTAGATAGATTAGTAGGATATGAAATAAGTCCTATACTTTGGAAAAATATAAAATGGGGTTTAAGTGCTGGAAGAGTTCAATCAGCTGCTCTTAAAATTATATGTGATAGGGAAGAAGAAATTAAAAAGTTTATTCCAAAAGAGTATTGGACTGTGGATATAAAACTTAAAAAAGATAAAAAAACTTTCTCTGTTAGATTATTATCAAAAAGTAAGAAGAAAATAGAGATAAATAGCAAAGAAGAAAGCGACTTCATTATAAATGAATTAAAAAATAATGAATACGTAGTTAAGAAAGTTAAAAAAGGAACAAAAAATAAAAATCCATTACCTCCTTTTACAACTAGTACACTTCAACAAGATGCAAGTAAAAAGATTAATTTTATGACTAAAAGAACTATGTCAGTGGCTCAACAGCTTTATGAAGGTGTTGAAATAAAAGGATATGGAATAGTGGGACTTATAACATATATGAGAACAGATTCAATTAGAATATCTAAAGAGGCTCAAGATAAGGCTTTAGGATTTATAGAAGAGGTATATGGTAAAGAATATATTCCAGAATCTCCAAGAGTATATAAGAGTAAAAAAAATATTCAAGATGCTCATGAAGCCATAAGACCGACATATATTGAGATAACACCAGAGATTGCTAAAAATAATTTATCTCAAGAGCAATATAAACTATATTCGCTTATATGGAAGAGATTTATTGCAAGCCAAATGGCATCATGTATTTTAAATACTAATAGTATAGAGATTCAAAATGGAGAATATAATTTAAGAGCCAGTGGTTCTAATATAAAGTTTGATGGATTTATGAAACTTTATGAATATTTAGGCGAAGAGGATGAGGCAGAATCTCTTCTTCCAGAAATTAATGTAGAAGAAATATTAAAAGAACACTCAATAGAAGGTAAACAACATTTTACACAACCACCAACAAGATATACAGAAGCTTCTTTTGTTAAGCATTTGGAAGAAAAGGGTATAGGAAGACCGAGTACTTATGTACCTACAATATCTACATTATTAGATAGAAAATATGTTCAAAGAGAAAAGAAAAATTTAATTCCAACAGAGTTAGGATTTATAGTAAATAATATAGTGTCTGAATATTTTCATCAAATAGTAGATGTAGATTTTACAGCTGAAATGGAACAAAAGTTAGATTGTATTGAACTTGGAAAAGAAGAATGGAAAAATGTAGTATCTGAATTTTTTAATCCACTAAAAGAAGCGATTGATAAGGCTGAAAAAGAAATTTGTAAGGTAGTAATTGAGGATAAAGTAAGCAATGTTCCATGTGATAAATGTGGAAGGCTTATGGTTATTAAACATGGAAGATTTGGAGATTTTTTAGCGTGTCCTGGATATCCAGAATGCAAAAATACAAAGCCAATAGTGGAGGAAATCGATGCTATATGCCCTAAATGTGGTGGAAAGATAGTTGCAAAAAGAAGTAAAAAAGGTAGAAGGTTTTACGGTTGTTCTAATTATCCTGAATGTGATTTTGTAAGCTGGAGTGAGCCAACAAATGAAAAATGTCCTAAGTGTGGCTCTATAATGGTTAAAAAGTATTCAAAATCTAAGGGAGAATATTTAGAGTGCATTAATCAGGAATGTAAAGAAAAGAAAGAATTATTAAAAAAAGATGTTGAATAAATATTTTTAATTTAGCAGTGTGGTTTTTTAATATTATTATAAATAAAATATATTAACATATAAAACAAATATATTAAGTAGAATAAATGTTGAAAAGTGTCTATTCCTATGATACTATTTAAATAAAGATATATTATTAGAAAATTGAAAAAATTTAAAAAATTAAAATTGCAGTATGGAGGATAGATATGTCTACATTACTTAATAAGACAAGAAGATTAAATAAGATATTGCAAAAATCAAGAACAGATGCAGTTGCATTTTATGATATATGTGAAGTATTAAGCGATGTGATGGATTGTAATGTTTATTTAGTTGATAAAAAAGGGAAGATTTTAGGTTATAAATTTTCAGGAAAATTTGAATGTGAAATTATGAAGAAAAAAGTAACAATAGATAAAAAATTCCCGGAAGATTACAATGATAAACTTTTAAATATACAAAATAGTTTGGCGAATTTGCCAAGTAAAGGTGAATGTGTATTTAGTGGTGAAGGTGAGTGTGGAATATCGGAGAAATTAACTACTATAGTTCCTATAATAGGAAATAGAGAAAGAATAGGAACTTTGATGTTAGCTAGATTTGGAGAGAATTTTGGTGATGATGATTTAGTTTTAGCAGAGCATAGTGCAACTATAGTTGGAATGGAACTTTTAAGGGCTAAACAAGAAGAGTTGGAAGAAGAGACTAGAAAAAAAGCTATAGTTCAACTTGCAATAGGTACCTTATCATATTCGGAATTAGAAGCAGTAGAACATATATTTAGCGAACTTGGTGCTAATGAAGGTCTTTTAGTAGCATCAAAAATTGCAGATAAGGTTGGAATAACTAGATCGGTTATAGTAAATGCTCTTAGAAAATTTGAAAGTGCTGGAGTTATAGAGTCTAGAAGTCTCGGAATGAAGGGAACTCACATAAAAATATTAAATGATAAACTTATGGAAGAATTAGAAAAAATAAAATAATTTTTTATGCAGAGTAATCTAATGATTGCTCTGTAATTTTTTTATTTATAGAATTAAAATTTATTATTGCCTGTTTAGTTTTGCTATGGTATACTATCAAAGGTAATAAATACACACATTATCTTATTTATATAGTGGTGGCTTCTTAATGAAGATATTTATATGAGAAAAGATAGTGGAGGAAATAACCAATTTTAAGGAGGACACAAAAATGTCAGTAATTTCAATGAAACAATTATTAGAAGCTGGTGTTCACTTTGGACATCAAACAAGAAGATGGAACCCTAAGATGGCTCCTTATATATTCACAGAAAGAAACGGAATATATATAATAGATCTTCAAAAAACTGTTAAAAAAGCAGAAGAAGCTTATTTCTTTATTAAAGATATAGCTGCTGAAGGAAAAGATATACTTTTTGTTGGAACTAAAAAACAAGCACAAGAAGCTATACAAGAAGAAGCTATAAGATCAAATATGCATTTTGTAAATAATAGATGGTTAGGTGGAATGTTAACTAACTTTAAAACTATAAAGACAAGAATAGCTAAATTAGAACAATTACAAACTATGGAAGAAGATGGAACTTTCGAAGTTTTACCTAAAAAAGAAGTAACTCAACTTAAAAATCAAATGGCTAAATTAGAAGCTAATTTAGGTGGAATTAAAAACTTAGATGCTAGCAATATTGGAGCATTATTTGTAGTTGACCCAAGAAAAGAAAAAAATGCTATAGCAGAAGCTAAAATTTTAGGAATACCAGTAGTTGCAATAGTAGATACTAACTGTGATCCAGAAGAAGTTGATTATGTTATACCAGGAAATGATGATGCTATAAGAGCCGTTAAATTAATAACTGCTAAAATGGCAGATGCTATAATAGAAGGAAGACAAGGCGAACAATTAGCTGAATAAAATTTAAAATATTGAGGTGGATGAAAGAATAATTTTCGTTTACCTCTTATAATTAGTATTTTAGGAGGAGTTAAAAATGATAACAGCTCAAGCGGTTAAAGAGTTAAGAGAGAGAACTGGCGCAGGAATGATGGACTGCAAAAAGGCATTAACAGAAACAAATGGAGACATGGAAAAAGCAGTAGAAGTTTTAAGAGAAAAAGGATTAGCAGCTGCAGCTAAAAAAGCTGGAAGAGTTGCTGCTGAAGGTATAGTTAAAACTTTTATATCAGAAGATATGAAAAAAGGTGCAATGGTTGAGGTTAACTGTGAAACTGATTTCGTTGCAGACAATGCTGAGTTTATAGAGTTTGCTGGAAAAGTTGCTGAAATGGCAGCAAACAATGATGTTTCAACTGTTGAAGAATTAGTTGCTTTAAAATATAATGATGATAAAACAGTTCAAGAAGTTTTAACTGAATTAATAGCAAAAATCGGTGAAAACATGACAGTAAGAAGATTTGAAAAAGTAGCTGTAGAAAATGGAGTAGTTCAAAGCTATATTCACGGTGGCGGAAGAATAGGAGTTTTAGTTCAATTAGCATGTGATTCTAATTCTTCAGAATTAACTCAAGTTGCTAAAGATGTTTGTATGCAAATAGCAGCAGCAAATCCATTATTCTTAAGTGAAAATGAAGTTGATTCTAAAGCATTAGAAACTGAAAAAGAAATATATAGAGCACAAGCTTTAAATGAAGGAAAACCAGAAAAAATAGTTGAAAAAATGGTTGAAGGAAGAATTAAAAAGTACTATAAAGAAGTATGTCTTTTAAATCAACCTTGGGTTAAAGATGCTGATAAATCAATATCTAAATATTTAGAAGAAAAATCAAAAGAAGTAGGTTCTCCTATAACTGTTCAAAAGTACTTCAGATTTGAAAGAGGCGAAGGTATAGAGAAAAAAGAAGAAAACTTTGCTGAAGAAGTTGCTAAAATGGGAGCAAAATAATAATATAAGAGAACACTGAGTGTTCTCTTTTTTTAAAATATTTCATAGAATTAAGTTGGAGGATTAAGATGGGGACTTGTAAGTTTAAAAGAGTTATGCTTAAATTATCAGGAGAAGCTTTAGCAGGAAAAAATGGTTTTGGAATAGATTTCTCAGTAGCTATGAGAATAGCTAAAGAGATAAAAGAATTAGTAGATATGGGTGTTGAAGTTGGCGCTGTAGTTGGCGGTGGTAACATATGGAGAGGAAGAGAAGGCGAAGGTATGGATAGAGCTACTGCTGACTATATGGGTATGTTAGCTACATCAATAAATGCTTTAGCGTTACAAGATTCTCTAGAACAATTGGGTGTAAGCACTAGAGTGCAAACAGCTATAGAAATGAAAGAAATTGCAGAACCTTTTATAAGAAGAAGAGCTATGAGACACTTAGAAAAGGGAAGAGTAGTGATATTTGGAGCTGGAACAGGTAACCCATATTTTTCAACTGATACAACAGCAGCTTTAAGAGCAGCCGAAATAGAAGCAGAGGTTATACTTTTAGCTAAAAAAGTTGATGGTGTTTATGATAAGGATCCACATAAGTATAATGATGCTAAAAAGTATGACAAATTATCTTATATAGAAGTTTTAGAAAAAGAACTTCAAGTAATGGATTCTACTGCTACATCTTTATGTATGGATAATAATATCCCAATATTAGTATTTGCTTTGGATGAAGACGGAAACATAAAAAAAGCAATACAAGGTGAGAATATAGGAACAATAATAACTAGAAAATAGGAGAGTGTTTTTATGGTTAAAGATATAGTAAATAAATTACAAGAAAAAATGACAAAGACGATTTCAGTTTTAAAATCAGATTTATCAACAATGAAAGCTGGAAGAGCTAATCCAACAATGTTAGATAGAATACAAGTTGAGTGTTATGGTAGTATGTGCCCTATATCACAGGTAGCTAACATTTCATCACCAGAACCAAGGTTATTAGTTGTGACACCTTGGGATAAATCAACACTAAAAGATATAGAGAAAGCTATATTAAAATCTGATCTTGGAATAAATCCTAATAATGATGGTAGTGTTATAAGATTATTAGTACCTGAATTAACAGAAGAAACAAGAAAAACTATCGTTAAAAATGTTAAAAAAACAGGTGAAGAGTCTAAGGTAGCTTTAAGATCAATAAGAAAAGATGCTAATGATAAGATAAAAGCTCTTAAAAAAGATGGTGAATTAACAGAAGACGAAACTAAAAAAGCTGAAGATGAAGTACAAAAGATAACAGATAATTTTGTTAAAGAAATAGATAAAATAGTAATTGCTAAAGAAAAAGAAATAATGTCAGTGTAAAATGGAAAGGCCTGCTTCTTTAGTAGGCTTTTTTATTTTTGAATATTAATTAATATATATGAGGTGTTTGTTTTGGTAAAGTTTTTCGGAGGAAAAAAAACAATAGATGAAAATAGTAGTGAAAATCAAAAAATAGTTTTGGATATGAACAATATACCTAAACATATAGCTATAATTATGGATGGAAATGGAAGATGGGCTAAGGCAAGAAATCTTCCAAGAAGTATGGGACATAAAGCTGGAGTTGAATCTATAATTAATATAGTAAAAGAGTGCGATAAAATAGGAGTGAAATACCTTACTTTGTATGCTTTTTCAACTGAAAATTGGAAAAGACCAAAAGATGAAGTAAGTGCTCTTATGAATTTAATAGTTGAATATCTTAAAAGAGAATTGGACGAAATGCATAGGAATAATGTTAAAATAAAAAGCATGGGTGATTTAACAAAATTACCGGATAAATGTAGAAAAGCTTTAGAGGATGCTTTTGAAAAGACTAAAGATAATACTGGGGTAGTTTTAAATATAGCTTTAAATTATGGTGGAAGAGATGATATAATAAGAGGCGTGAAATCATTGGTTAAAGATGCACAAGAAGGTAAATTATCTATAGATGATATAAATGAAGGTATGTTTAATGATTATTTATATACTAAAAATATTCCAGATCCAGATTTAATAATAAGACCAAGTGGAGAGCAAAGACTTAGTAATTTTCTTCTTTGGCAATGTGCTTATTCAGAGTTTTCATATTCTGATATAAATTGGCCAGATTTTAAACCTCAAAATCTTATAGAAGCTATTTATGATTATCAAAACAGAAATAGAAGATTTGGAGGAATTAAGTAAATAGAAGGTGATGGAGTGAAATCAAATAATAGATATTTAGGGGCATTAATATTATTACCACTTATAGTATTTTTATTTTTAGGTGGAGTGTGGCTAAAATATGCTAATTTAGTATTAGGTGGTTTAGCTATGTATGAATTTTATAAGGTATCTAAGTTAAAGAATATAAAACCAATGTCAATAATTGCATATATAATGCTTGTTGTTTATTACATAACAGGAAATAATTTTACTATTTTATCTTATATAATAATTATTGGAGCATTTGTGCTTCTTATGCTACCTATATTAAATATAAAATATAATTTTATAGATGTAGCTATAACTTTATTAGGTTTTATTTATGCTGGAATATTTTTTAGTTTTATAACATTAATAAATCAAAAACCAGGTGGAGAATTTTTAGTGTGGTTGCCACTTATAGCATCTTGGGGATGTGATATTTTAGCTTATTATTCAGGAAAGCATCTTGGAAAGCATAAATTATGTCCTAGAGTAAGTCCTAAAAAGACCGTTGAAGGATCAATTGGAGGAATTTTAGGAAGTACAATAGTTTGTGGTATATATGGAATAATAATTTATCAATTTTCCCCTGAATTCTCTATGTTAAATTATTTTATAATAGGTGCACTATGTGGTGTGTTCTGTCAATTTGGAGATTTAGTAGCATCATCTGTTAAAAGATATGTTGGAGTTAAAGATTATAGTAATCTTATTCCAGGTCATGGTGGAATACTAGATAGATTTGATAGTGTCCTTTTTGCGAGTGTAGTAGTTTTTGTTTATTTAACAATTGCAACAATTATAATACATTTATAAATATAGCATAAGTATAAAAAATCCGTTATGTATTTTTAGGACTGATTTCTAAAAATTTATAACGGACTTTTTATTAGATAAATTATGACTAATCTTATATTTAATGGTATAATAGGAGGAAATGAATATAGAGTTGTTATAATAAAAATGAAAAAATATTTTACTTTGGTGCAATAATAGACATATAATTATATGTAGATTATTATTTATAACTTAGGAGGAATTAAAGTTATGAAAAACATTTCTATTTTGGGGGTTACGGGTTCAATAGGAACTCAGGCATTAGATGTTTTACGATTTCATAAGGATAAATTTAAATTAGTAGCAATAAGTGCATATAAAAACATAGATTTAACTTTAGACATAATAGAGGAATTTAAACCAAGAGTTGTAGCGATAAATGATAAAGCTTCTTTTGAAAAATTGAAGAATATTAAGGGTACTTTAGATTATGATTTTGAATTACTTTATGGTATGGAAGGTCTTATAAAGGTTGCAACTTTAAAAGAAGTTCATACAGTTTTGACATCAGTAGTTGGAATGATAGGATTAAAACCTACATTAGAGGCTATTAAATGTAAAAAGGATATTGCTTTAGCTAATAAGGAAACATTGGTAGTTGCAGGCGAACTTGTAATGAATGAAGCTAAAAAATATGGAGTTAAAATATTGCCAGTAGATTCAGAGCATAGTGCTATTTTTCAATGTCTTCAAGGTAATGATTTAAAAAGCGTTGATAAAATAATAATAACAGCATCTGGAGGACCATTTAGAGGTTATTCTAAAAAACAATTAGAAAATGTTACTTTAAATCAAGCATTAAATCATCCTAAATGGAGTATGGGAAAAAAGATAACTATAGATTCATCCACTCTTATGAATAAAGGGTTAGAAGTTATAGAAGCTCACTGGCTTTTTGATTGTGATTATGAAAATATAGAAGTTGTAGTTCATCCACAATCTATAATACATTCAATGGTTCAATATAAGGATGGAGCAGTAATTGCGCAGCTTGGAGTAACAGATATGAAACTTCCAATACAATATGCTTTAAATTATCCGCTTCGTGATAATAATATAAGTGAAAAATTAGATTTTTACAAGATAAATGAACTAAATTTTTATAAACCAGATACAGAAGTTTTTAGATGTTTAAAATTAGCTTATAAGGCAGGAAAAATGGGGGGATTAATGCCTACTATATTAAATGGTGCTAATGAAGTATGTGTAGATTTGTTCTTGAATGAAAAAATAAAATATTTAGATATTCCAACAATAGTTGAAGAATGTATGGAAGTGTTTAAAAATGATATGGAGGTTTCTCTAAGGAATATAATAGATTTAGATAAAAGTGTTAGAGAATATATAATGAATAAATATAGTTAAAAATTTAAGGAGGGAAAATTTTGTACTTGATTTTTGCTTTAGTTGCGTTTAGTATTTTAATAATAATACATGAGCTTGGTCATTTTACTTTAGCTAAACTAAATGGAGTATGTGTTGAAGAGTTTGCAATAGGTATGGGGCCTAAATTATTTGGGTTTAAAGGCAAAGAAACAGAATATAATTTAAGAGTATTGCCTTTTGGTGGATTTGTAAGAATGCTTGGAGAAGAAGGAGGGGCAATTAAGGATAATAGAGCTTTTAATGCCAAAACACCTCTTCAAAAAATTTCCATAATTGTAGCAGGAGCGACTATGAACTATGTTTTAGCGCTTTTAATTTTTGGATTAATAGCGTTAAATTTTGGATTTGCCAAACCAGTTGTATCAGAAGTAGCTTTAAATTCTCCAGCACAAAAAGCTGATCTTAGAGTTGGAGATAGACTATTAAAAGTAGATAATAGCACTATAAATACAACTAGTGACTTAAAACTTGGAGTGATACTAGCAAAAGGAGATGCTATAACGCTTGAAATAGAACGAAATGGAGAAAAAATTATTAAAGAAATTGTGCCAACTATTGATGAAACTGGAAATTCGGTGATTGGGATAACTCATGAATTTGTGAAGAATCCAACTATAGGAGAAAGCATAGTTCAAGGATTTAAAGATACTATTACAATGGTAAGTCAAACTTTTAAATCTTTAAAAATGATGTTCACAGGAGAGGCGAATTTCAAAACTGATGTAGGTGGTCCTATAACTATAGTTAAAATGTCAAGTCAAGCTGCAAAAGCAGGAATATGGACACTTATGGAATTTACTGCATTTATGAGTGTTCAATTAGCAGTGTTTAATCTTTTGCCACTTCCAGCTCTTGATGGAGGTCTTATATTAATTCAAATTTTAGAATTAATAACTAGAAAAAAAATACCTGAAAAATTTGTAGGAGTAGTAAACAGTGTTGGATTTGCGCTTTTAATGTTACTTATGGTTGTAGTGACATTAAAGGATATAATATTCCCTGTTTTATAAAATAGGAGTTGATAAATAAAATGGAAAGAAGAAAAACCAAAGTCGTGAAGGTTGGTAATGTGCTTGTTGGCGGTGATAATAGAATTTCTGTTCAATCAATGACAAATACAGATACTAGAGATGTCGAGGCTACTATAAAGCAGATAAGAAAACTGCAAGATGCAGGGTGCGATATAGTTAGATGTGCAGTTTTAGACATGGAAGCTGCAAGAGCTATAAAAAAGATTGTAGAGAAAATAGATATTCCTTTAGTAGCAGATGTTCATTTTGATTATAAATTAGCTTTAGAATCAATAAAAAATGGAGTATCTGCACTTAGGATAAATCCAGGTAATATTGGAAGTAGAGAAAAAGTAGAAATTTTAGCTAAAGCTTGTATGGAAAAAAAAATCCCAATTAGAATAGGTGTAAATTCAGGGTCTCTTTCAAAAGAAATTTTACAAAAGTATGGTAAGGTAGTTCCAGAAGCTTTGGTTGAAAGTGCTTTAACTCATATAAAGATATTAGAAGAAGTAAATTTTAATGATATAGTTGTATCTATTAAATCATCAAATATAGAAACTATGATAAATAGTTATAGGTTAGCATCACAAAAATTCGATTATCCTCTTCATCTAGGAGTTACAGAAGCGGGAACACCATGGAGAGGAACTATAAAATCAGCAATCGGTCTTGGAGCGTTATTATCAGAAGGTATAGGAGATACTATAAGGGTTTCTTTAACGGGAGATCCAGTCGAAGAAATAAAAGTAGGACGTGAAATACTTAAAAATTTTGGACAAATAAAAGAAGAAATAGAATTTATATCTTGTCCAACATGTGGTAGAACTCAAATAGATCTTATAAATATTGCAAAAGAGGTCGAGAATAGATTAGAAAATTGTAATAAGTCAATAAAGGTTGCTGTTATGGGATGTGTTGTTAATGGACCGGGAGAAGCTAAAGATGCAGATATTGGAATAGCAGGTGGAATTGGTGAAGGTCTTATATTTAGAAAAGGAAAAATAGTAAAAAAGGTTAAAGAAGAGGATTTAGTTGAAGAACTTATAAAAATTATAGAAACACTTTAAAGTAAAGAAGGGATATCCCTTCTTTATAATATTTATAAAGAATTTAAGGGGAGGATTTAATTTTGGGCACAGAGTTTATAGGGAAAATGAATAAATATTTGAGTTCCCAAGCGGAATTAGAGGATTTAGAGTTTTCTATACACAAATTCCAACTTTTAAAGAAAAACAATATTTTAAGAATACTTATAAAATCTGATAAGAATATATCTAAAGAACAGGAAAATTTTATAAAAAAATACATATTAGAAACTTTGCAAATGAATATAGATATAGAGATAATTTGCTATATAGATGCATCCAGTTTGTCTTTAGATGAAATTATAAATAAATATTGGTTAGATATAGTACAAACGATAATTAACAAACATCCTATTTTAAAAGGAATTTTAATGGATTCAAAAAGGAATATAGAAAAAAATTATATAGAAATATCAAGTGGAATAAACTTTTTGTGTGAATTTATAAAAAAGAAAAAAATAGAAGAAGAAATAGTAGATAAAATAAAAACTTTATTTGGAATAAATGTTAAAATTAATTTCAAATATAATGAATCATTGAAAATAGAAGATTATGAGAAAATTAAATTAAATGAAAATTTAAAAATTGTTCAAAATGCTTTATCAAACACACAAATTAAAAATGAAATTTCTAAACCAAAAGAAGTAAAAAAAGAAGATAAAAAGCCAAAATACACTTATGAAGATAGAAAGAGTGAGCCAAAGAGTGAAAATAATATTTTGGGCAGAAATATTAAAGATGACCCCGTTTTAATTGAAAGTATAAATGATACCTCTGGAATAGTTACGGTGGTTGGAGAAGTATTTAAAACAGAAATATTTGAAACTAAAACAGGAAGAATAATATTAACATTTTTTATAACAGATTATAGTAGTTCTATATCGGTTAAATGTTTTATGAAGCCTAAAGATCAAGAAACAGTTTTAGAAAATATAAAAAAAGGTCTTTATTGTAAAGTTCGAGGAGAAGCTATAATGGATCCTTATGCTAAGGAAGTAGTAATAATGGCAAGGGATGTATTTAAAATGACTAAAACAGAAAGAATGGATACATCAGAAGAAAAAAGGGTAGAACTTCACCTTCATACTAATATGAGTAGTATGGATGGTATAACTTCTGTTGGTAAAATAATTGAAAAGGCAGCTAAATTTGGTCATAAAGCAATTGCGATAACAGATCATGGGGTAGTACAGGCATTTCCAGATGCTCAAATTGCAGCGAAAAAAAATAATATAAAAGTTATATATGGGGTGGAAGGGTATTTAGTTGATAATGGAACACCTATTGTAATAAATGAGAATGATGCAAAATTTTCAGATGAATTTGTGGTATTTGATATAGAAACAACAGGATTTTCAAGCAAAAATGATAAGATAATAGAGATTGGTGCAGTGAAAATTAAGGGATATGAAATAATAGACAGATTTAGTTGTTTTGTAAATCCTCAAGATTCAATTCCATATAAAATAACAGAGCTTACTGGAATAACAGATGAGATGGTAGAAAATGAACCAACTATAGATAAAATTTTGCCAGAATTTATAAAATTTATAGGAGAAAGTGTTATAGTAGCCCACAATGCTAATTTTGATATGTCTTTTATAAATAAGAATATACAAAATTTAAAATTTGATAAATTAACAAATCCAATAATGGATACTGTACCTCTAGCTAGATTTTTGTATCCAGAACTTAAAAGAGTTAAATTAAATACGGTTGCGAAACATTTAGGTGTAAGTTTAGAAAATCATCATAGAGCAGTAGATGATGCTAAAGCGACTGCAGATATACTTTTAATATCTTTAAAAAAACTAGAAGAAGAGAAAAAAATTTATGATATAAAATCTTTAAATAAGGAATTTTTAAATAATGTTGATATAAAAAAACAGCCAACGTATCACATAATAATATTGGCTAAAAATCAAGTAGGTCTTAAGAATTTATATAAATTGATATCAAAAGCTCACTTAGATTATTTCTTTAAGAGACCAAGACTTCCAAAGAGTATTATAAGTGAATATAAAGAAGGACTTATAATTGGTGCAGCTTGTGAAGCTGGGCAAGTTTATAAGGCAGTTTTAGAAGGAAAATCAGATGATGAAATTAAAGAAATAGCGTCTTTTTATGATTATTTAGAAATACAACCAATAGAAAATAATGCTCATCTTATAAGAAATGGAAGTGTTAAAGATGAGGAGGAACTTAAACAAATAAATAAGAAAATTTATGATTTGGGGAAAGAGATGAAAAAATTAACTGTTGCAACTTGTGATGTTCATTTTCTAGAACCAAAAGATGAAGTGTTTAGAAGAATAATTATGGCAGGACAGGGGTTTAGTGATGCTGATAATCAACCACCTCTATATTTTAGAACTACAAATGAAATGCTCAAAGAATTTTCGTACTTTGGAAGGGATATAGCAAAGGAAGTTGTTATTTATAATACTCAAAAAATTGCTGATATGATAGATGTTATAAAGCCAATTCCAGATGAAACTTATCCTCCTAAAATAGAAGGCGCAGAGGATGATATAAGAAAAATGACTTTAGATAAAGTTCATTCTATTTATGGGGATAATTTACCTGAGGTTGTTCAAAAAAGGCTAGATAAAGAATTAAATTCTATAATAAATAATGGCTATGCAGTCTTATATCTTATAGCACAAAAATTAGTTGCAAAATCTTTAGAGGATGGTTACTTGGTAGGCTCAAGAGGCTCAGTTGGATCATCTTTTGTAGCTACAATGTCTGGAATTACAGAGGTAAATGGTTTACCACCACATTATGTATGTCCTAACTGTAAAAAATCTGAATTTTTCTTAGATGGTTCGGTGAGCTCGGGAGCAGATCTTCCAAATAAAAAGTGCCCAGATTGTGGAAGTGAATATATAAGAGATGGTCATGATATACCTTTTGAAACTTTTTTGGGGTTTGAAGGAGATAAAGAACCTGATATAGATTTAAACTTTTCGGGAGAATATCAAGGAGTAGTTCATAAATATACAGAAGTACTTTTTGGAAAAGGATATACTTTTAAAGCAGGAACAATTGGAACGGTTGCTGAAAAAACTGCTTATGGATTTGTTAAAAAGTATCTTCAAGAAAGGGATAAAGTAGTATCCAATGCTGAAATAGAGAGATTAACTATTGGTTGTACTGGGATAAAAAGAACTACAGGACAACATCCAGGTGGGATAATGGTTGTTCCAAATGATAATGAAATATTTAATTTTTGTCCTATTCAAAGACCAGCAGATGATACAACATCAGATATAGTAACAACTCATTTTGATTATCATTCTATAAGTGGTAGATTATTAAAATTAGATATATTAGGACACGATGATCCGACTGTTTTAAGAATGCTTCAAGATTTAACTGGAGTTAATCCTAAAACTATACCTTTAAATGATGAAAAGGTCATAAGTCTTTTTACAAAACCAGATGCATTAGGAGTAACTAAAGAGGAATTAGAGTGTGAAGTTGGAAGTTATGGTCTTCCTGAGTTTGGAACGAAATTTGTAAGACAGATGCTTTTAGACACACAGCCAAAATCTTTTGCAGATTTAGTTAGAATATCAGGACTTTCACACGGAACAGACGTATGGCTTAATAACGCGCAATATTTTATAAAGGAAGGCTATACAACATTAAAAGATTGTATAGCTACAAGAGATGATATTATGGTTTATCTTATGTATCAAGGGGTTCCTCCTAAAATGTCCTTTACCATAATGGAGAAAGTTAGAAAAGGTAAGGGGTTAAGTGAGGATGATGAAAAGGTAATGAGAGAAAACAAAGTACCAGATTGGTATATAGAATCTTGTAAAAGGATAAAATACATGTTTCCAAAAGGGCATGCAGTTGCTTATGTTATGATGGCAGTTAGAATAGCGTATTTTAAAGTTTATTATCCAGAAGCCTATTACACAACATATTTTTCGGTGAGAGCTGATGATTTTGATGCAGAGCTTATATGTAAAGGAGAAAAAGCTATAAAAAACAAGATGGATGAATTGTATTCATTAGGTAATAATTTGACACAAAAAGATAAAGGGCTTTTAACTATTTTAGAATTGTCCTTTGAAATGTATAAGAGAGGTTTAAAATTTTTAAAAGTAGATATTTACAAATCAGAAGCAACTAAATTTAAAATAGAGGAAGATGGTATAAGACCTCCTATAAATGCCCTTCAAGGAGTTGGAGAAAATGCTGCTAAAAGTATTGTTGAATGTAGAGAAAATGGGGAATTTATATCTAAAGAGGATTTAAGAATAAGGGCAAAAGTATCAAAAACAGTAATAGAAACGCTGAGTATACATGGATGTTTAAATGGAATGCAAGAGAGTAATCAGTTAAGTTTGTTTGGTTAGTTTTAAAATGCTATTGTAATATAAACTTAACTATGGTATTATAATAATATAAGTTTTACTATTAAGAAGTTAAGGAGTGGGGTTAAAACCCGCTCTTTCTGTTTGTAACGCAACTATATAATTTATAAGTTGCGTTTTTCCATACTCTTGATTTGTATGTCGTTAAATAGGGGATAATATAACAAAATTTAATAAGGAGGAACAAAATAAAATGAAAAAAGAAAAGTTTCTTTTAGACTTAGAAGAGATGTTTTTACCTATAATAAATAGTTTAAATTATGAACTTTATCATATAGAATATGTTAAAGAGAACAATGAATATTATCTAAGATTATACATAGATAAAGAAAATGGTAGAATATCATTAAATGATTGTGAAACTGTAAGTAGAAGAATAAGTGAACTTTTAGATGAAAAGGATCCTATAAAAGATCCATATTATTTAGAAGTATCATCTCCAGGACTAAATAGAAAACTGTATAAAGATGAGCATTTTAATAAATTTTTAGGCAGTAATGTAAAAATTGTTTTCACAAAGGTTATAGATGGAAATAAAAATATACAAGGTATATTAAAAGATAATAAAACAGATGCAATAGTACTAGAAGTTGAAGGAAATGAAATTAATGTTCCTAAAGATAAAGTAAAAAGTGCTAATCTGGAGGGTGAAATATAATTTAAGGAGGATTATTAAAAATGAACGAAGAATTTCTAGGAGCATTAAGTGAAATAGTTAAAGAAAAAGGAATAAGCGCAGAATCGCTATTAGAAACTATTGATGAAGCTATAATTGCAGCATATAAAAAGAATTATTCAAACGCTGGTGTTGCAGCTCAAAACGTAAAGGTTAAAAGAGAACCTAAAACAGGGGAAGTAAAGGTATTTGCTCAAAAATTAGTTGTTGAAGAAGTATTTGATGATATAACTGAAATAAGTTTAGAAGATGCAAAAGCAATAAATCCAATATTTCAATTAGATGATATTGCAGAAATAGAAGTTACTCCTAAAGATTTTGGAAGAGTTGCTGCACAACTTGCAAAACAAATGGTAATTCAAAGAATTAAAGAGTCAGAAAGAAATATAATATATAATGAATTTGCTGAAAAAGAATTTGACATTATGACAGGAACAGTTATAAGAAAAGATAAAGGAAATGTTTTTGTTAATTTAGGAAGAATAGAAGCAATATTAGGACCTAATGAGCAAATGGCAGGAGAAAGTTATGTGTTTAATGAAAAACTTAAACTTTATATAGTAGAAGTTAAAAAAACATCAAAGGGTGCATCAGTATTATGCTCTAGAACACATCCAGGACTTGTTAAAAGACTTTTTGAACTTGAGGTTCCTGAAATATATGAAGGTGTAGTTGAAATTAAAAGTATTTCAAGAGAGGCAGGATCTAGAACAAAAATAGCTGTTCATTCTAATGATGAAGCAGTAGATGCTATGGGAGCTTGTGTAGGTCCTAAAGGAGTTAGAGTTCAAAATATAGTAAACGAACTTAAAAATGAAAAAATAGATATAATAAAATGGAGTAAAACTCCAGAGGAGTATATATCAAATGCTTTAAGCCCAGCAAAAGTTATAAATGTTATTATTGATGAGGAAAATAAATCAGCGAAGGTTATAGTTGATGATTCTCAATTGTCATTAGCAATAGGAAAAGAAGGGCAAAATGTAAGATTAGCAGCTAAACTTACAGGATGGAAAATAGATATAAAGAGTAAATCTAAAGCAGAAAGTGAAAAGATAGATGAAGAAAATGCTTTAGAGGATAACGAGTAATAGTCTTTTTGTTTTAGGAGGTGAGTCTGTGAAGGTTAAAAAAATTCCTATGAGAATGTGTAATGGATGCATGGAGATGAAACCTAAAAAGGAACTTATAAGAGTTGTAAAGACTAATGAAGAAGAAGTTTTAGTAGACTTAACAGGAAAAAAATCTGGTAGAGGCGCTTATGTTTGTAAGAGCATAGAGTGTCTAGAAAAAGCTTTTAAAGCAAAAAGGTTAAATAAGAATCTTCAAACAAATATATCTGACGATATATATAATAAATTAAAGGAAGAGATACTAAATGGATAAGTTTTTAAATTTTTTAGGCTTAGTTAAAAGATCTGGCAATATTTTAGAAGGATATAATAAATGCGAAGAGGCGTTAGGTAAAAAGAGTATATATTTAATAGTATTATCTAATGATATATCAGAGCGAACTAAAGAAAGATTTTTAAAATATTGCTTAAAATATAATATTCCTTATATAAATAAGTTTTCAAAGCAAGAACTTGGATATAGTGTAGGAAAAAATGAATTAAATATTTTAGCTATTACAAACTTAAATATGGCTAATAAACTAAAGTCTTATAATGAAAATAACTAGTTCATTTTAAAATTTTCGGAGGTGGATATATGTCAAAACTAAGAGTATATGAATTAGCTAAAGAGTTAAATGTATCTAGTAAAGACCTTATAGAAGTATTAATGGATGAATTTAATGTTGAAGTTAAGAATCATATGAGTGTTATAGAGGAAGAAGACGCAGAACTTATAAAAGAACTTTTAGCTGGTAATGAAGGAAAATTAGTAGAATTAACTTCAAAAACTATTGTGGATGAGTATGAAGATATTTTAAATAAGGAAGTTGGAAAAGTAAAAAAACATAAAAAGAAAAGAAAAGGCGATGAATCACAAGATAAAAAAATGGTTGATGTAGAAGTTATAGAAATTGGTGAAACTATAACTGTTAAAGATTTAGCCGAACAAATAAACAAGCCGGTTAATGATGTAATTAAAACATTAATGTTTTTAGGCGTTATGGCTGCTATGAATCAAGAAATTGATTTTGAAACAGCTAAAAAAGTTGCAGAAAAATATGATATAGAAGCTTATGTTAAAGAAGAGGATTCTACTTTAGAAGAACATTTTGAAGAAGATGAAGAAATAGAAGATGAAAATTTAGAAAGTAGACCTCCTATAATAACTGTAATGGGGCATGTTGACCATGGTAAAACATCACTTTTAGATGCTATAAGAAAAGCAAAAGTTACAGATACTGAAGCTGGAGGCATAACTCAACATATAGGAGCTTATACTGTCGATATAAAGGGACAAAAATTAACGTTCTTAGATACTCCAGGACATGAAGCTTTCACAGCTATGAGAGCAAGAGGAGCTCAAATTACTGATATAGTTATTTTGGTAGTTGCAGCAGATGATGGGATAATGCCACAAACAGTAGAAGCTATAAATCACTGTAAAGCGGCTGATGTTCCTATGATAGTTGCTATAAACAAGATAGACAGAGAAGGAGCAAATCAAGATAGGATAAAACAAGAATTGACAGAACATGGCTTGGTTGTTGAAGATTGGGGTGGAGATGTAATAGCAGTCCCAGTATCAGCTAAACAAAATTTAAATATTGATACTTTACTTGAAATGGTTGTTTTAACAGCAGAAATGTTAGAGCTTAAAGCAAATCCAGCAAGAAAAGGAAAAGGAACAGTAATAGAAGCTAAATTAGACAAAGGTAGAGGTGCTGTTGCTTCACTTTTGGTTCAAAATGGTACATTACATGCAGGAGATTCAATAATAGTTGGTTCAACTTATGGTAGAATAAGGGCTATGTTTGATGATGCAGGTAAAAAAATAAAAAGTGCAGGACCATCTATACCAGTTGAAGTTTTAGGGCTTTCAGAAGTTCCAGCTGCAGGAGATAGATTTACTGTTGTTAAAGATGAAAAAACTGCAAGACAAATGGCTGAAGCTAGACGTGAAAAAGAAAGACAAGAAAACTTTAATTCAGCTCACAAAGTATCATTAGAAGACCTTTATAGTCAAATAAAAGAAGGAAAAGTTAAGGAATTATCAGTAATAATAAAAGCAGATGTTCAAGGTTCTATAGAAGCTATAAGAGGATCTTTAGAAAAACTTAGTACAGACGATGTAAAGGTAAGGGTTATTCATGGTGCAGTAGGTGCGATAACAGAAACAGATATAACACTTGCATCAGCTTCTAATGCCATAGTTATTGGATTTAATGTAAGACCAGAAAATAGTGCTGTGGTTTTAGCAGAGAGAGACGGAGTAGAGGTTAAAACTTATAGAATAATATATGATGCTATAGAAGATGTAAAATCTGCTATGATAGGTATGTTAGATCCTGAATATAAAGAAGTTGTCTTAGGAACTGCAGAAATTAGAAATACATTTAAAATTTCAAATGTGGGTACAATAGCTGGGGGATATGTTTTAACAGGTAAACTTACAAGAAATGCTGATGTTAGACTTATAAGAGACAATATAGTTATATTAGATTCAAAACTTGCTTCATTAAAAAGATTCAAGGATGATGTTAAAGAGGTAAATGCAGGGTATGAATGTGGATTTAGCCTTGAAAAGTTTAATGATATAAAAGAGGGAGATATAATAGAAGCTTATACTATGGAGGCTATAAAGAGAAAAGAACTTTAAAAATTTAAGGAGTGATTTATATGGCTAACTATAGAGGTGGAAGAATCAACGAAGAAGTTAGGAAAGAAGTTAGTGATATTATTAGAAATAATATAAAAGATCCAAGACTTACTGCAATGGTATCTGTAACTAGTGTATCTGTAACTAAAGATTTAAGGTATGCTAAAATTTTTGTTAGTGTATTTTCTAATAATGAAGAAGAAGAGAATAATTCTTTTTTAGCTCTTAAAAATTCTGCTGGATTTGTAAGAAAAGAACTTGGGCATAGAATAAATTTAAGATATACACCAGAGGTATTATTTGAATTAGATAATTCAATTGATAAAGGAATGCATATAGATAGTCTATTACAAAAAATTAAGGAGAAATAAAATGTTTAAAGACATTAAAGATATAATAGATAGTAGTAAAAAAATTGCTATAACATATCATGTTTCTCCAGATGGAGATGCCTTAGGTAGTGCTCTTGCACTACTTCAAGGTATCAGAATTTATGGAAAAGAAGCTTATGTTATCTCTAAAGATATAATTGGAGATAACCTAGGCTTTCTGCCATATAGTTTGGAAATAACTGGAGAAATAACAAAACCGGTAGAAAAAACAGATTGTGTTATAGTGGTAGATTGTGGTAATTATGAAAGAATATCTGCTGATCTAGAAAATTTTAAAGGTAACATCATAAATATAGACCATCATTTATCTAATGATAGATATGGAAACATAAATTTTATAAATGTAAAGGCAGCGGCTACAGCAGAAATAATATATGAATTTTTATTAAGTTTGAATGTAGAAATAAATAATGACATAGCTACATGCATATATACAGCTCTTATGACTGATACTGGATCTTATAGATACTCAAACACAACAAAGGTTACTCATTATATAGCTGGTGATTTAATAGAAAATGGATTAAATCATGAAGAAATTCATAAAAAGGTTTTTGATAATAAATCCTACGAAAAATTAAAGCTAATAGGATTAGTTTTAAATAAAATGGAACTTGTATGTAATTCTAAAATAGCATTAATGCAAGTTACAGAAGAAATGATTGAAGAATCTAAAGTAAATATTAAAGATTCATCAGATATAATTTCTATGGGAAATCAAATAAAAGGAATAGAGGGTAGTGTTCTTTTAAAAGAGTCAGATATAGGAATAAAGGTAAGTTTAAGATCTAAAAATGATTTAGATGTAAGAAAAATTGCAGAGTTTTTGGGTGGAGGAGGTCATACAAAGGCATCTGGTGCCTTGATAAAAGATAAAACTATTAAAGAGGCTAAAGAAATAATAGTTAGACTTTTAGAGAAAGAGCTGATATAAAAATGAACGGTGTAATAAATATTATAAAAAATACAGGGATGACTTCATTTGACGTTGTAGCAAGGGTTAGAAAAATTACAAAAGAAAAAAAGGTTGGACACACCGGAACATTAGATCCAGAAGCATCTGGAGTTCTTCCAATATGTCTTGGAAAAGCTACAAAAATAATAGATTATATGATGGAGAATGAAAAGGCTTATAGGGTATCTTTTAAACTTGGAATAGTGACAGATACTTATGATTTAGAGGGTAAAATAATAAGAGAGAAAGATGCATCTAATGTAGGTAAAGAAGAAATAATAAGAGTTATTTCAAATTTTATTGGTAATATAAAGCAAGTTCCTCCTATGTATTCAGCCTTAAAACAAAATGGGGTAAAGCTTTATGAATTAGCAAGAAAAGGGATAGAGGTAAAAAGAGAAGCAAGAGATATAACAATATATAAGATTGAAAATATAGATATACAAGATGAAATATGTATGGATGTCTATTGTTCTAAAGGGACATATATTAGAAGTCTTTGTTTTGATATTGGTGAAGAATTAGGTGTCGGTGCTACAATGACAAAGCTATGTCGTATAAAAAATGGGAACTTTACATTAGAAAATGGATTAAATATAGACGATCTTAATGAGGAGAATGTAAAACAAAGAATTATATCAATTGAAGAAGCTTTATGTAGATTCGATAAAATAGTTGTAAATAATAAATTTACTAAGCTTTTAGTAAATGGAGTGAGAGTTTATGATAAAAGATTGTGTAAAGACATTATAAAAAACAATAAATTATATAGAGTTTATGATGATTTAAATACATTTATAGGTCTTGGAAGAAAAGATGATAGTGGATTTAAAATAGAAAAGCTACTTATAGAAAAAAACAATTAAAGGAGAGACCTATGATTTTAATTGATGATAAATTAAATGAAAAAATTTCTGAAAGTATATATGTTGCTCTAGGTAGTTTTGATGGAATGCATAAGGGACATTTACTTCTTATAGATAAAATTCTTAATTTAGCTAACAAAAATAATGGAAAGAGTATGGTATATACGTTTAAAAATCATCCATTAACGATTGTTAATAAAGATAAGGCTCCTAAGATATTACTTGATAATAAAACAAAAGAAGAAGTTTTGGGAAATTTAGGAGTAGATATTTTATGTTTGAAAGAATTTGATGAGAAGTTAATGAAATTAAGTCCTGAAGCTTTTATAGAAAATCTAGTGCATGAATTTAATATAAAAGGTATAGTAGTTGGTTTTAATTATAGATTTGGATATAAGAATAAGGGAGATTTAGAACTTTTAAAAACTCTTAGTAAAAAGTTTGATTTTGAATTATATATAAAAGAAGCTTATACGATTGAAAATGAAATCGTGAGTTCAACAAGAATAAGAGAGCTAATATCTTTAGGGGAAATTAAAAAAGCAAATGAAATGCTTGGAAGAGAATATGTTTTAAGAGGAGAAGTAGTAGGGGGGAGAAGACTAGGTAGAACTATAGGGTTTCCAACAGCTAATTTAAAACCTTTAACAAATATATTAATTCCTAAAATAGGTGTTTATTATACAAACGTAGAAGTTGAAGGAAAGATATATAAAGGAATTACATCAGTTGGGAATAATCCTACAGTAAATGGAAAAAATATTACAATAGAGACTAATATATTAGATTTTAATAAAGATATTTATAATAATAATATAAAGGTTTATTTTTTAGATAGAATAAGAGATGAAAAGAAATTTTCAAGTTTAGATGAACTTAAAATACAACTTGAAAAGGATAAGAAATTTGCTAAAAATCAAAGTGAAAAGATAATTTTATAAAACTTAGTTTACAACTAAAATCACTTTTGATATAATCATATAGAACCTAAATCTAAGATATGAGGGTGCCGGCTTATTTCTTGGATATAGGGGTTAAATTTTAGGAGGTATTAAAATGGATAAAACTAAAAAACAAGAGATTATAGCTAAATATGGAAGACATGAAGGAGATACTGGTTCTCCAGAAGTTCAAATAGCATTATTAACAGAGAGAATAAACTCTTTAACAGATCATTTAAGATTTCACAAAAAAGATCACCATTCAAGAAGAGGACTTTTAATGATGGTTGGTCAAAGAAGAGGCTTATTAAACTATCTTTCTGACCAAGATATAGAAAGATATAGAGCTATAATCAAAGAATTAGGATTAAGAAGATAATTTATTAGAGCGGTTATGCCGCTCTATTATTTTAGAAATATTAATAAATGAAAAAACTTGTTAAATATCGAAAGGAGGTATTTAAATGAATAATATACATGAAGTCAACATAGCTGGAAGAAATATGAAAGTTGAATTTGGAAAATTGGGTATGCTATCAAATGCATCTATATTAATGAGCTATGGAGATACTGTAATATTAACAAATGCCAATGCATCAGAGAATCCAAGAGAAGGGATAGATTTTTTCCCTTTATCTGTTGAGTATGAAGAAAGATTGTATTCTGTAGGAAAAATACCTGGAGGATTTATAAAAAGGGAAGGTAGACCAACAGATAAAGCTATACTAAATGGAAGAGCTGTAGATAGACCAATAAGACCGTTATTTCCAAAGGGATATAGAAATGACGTTCAGGTTGTATGTACAGTAGTATCTGTGGAAAAGGATAATTTGCCAGAAATTTTAGCAATAAATGCGGCATCTATGGCACTTTGTTTATCATCAATACCATTTACAACACCAGTTGCAGCAGTTCAAGTAGGTTTAATAGATGGAAAATTTATATTAAATCCAACATCTAAAGAGAGAGAAGAAAGCACTATGCAATTAACCGTTTGTGCTACAAAAGAAAGAGTCATGATGATTGAGGCTGGTGGACATGAAATACCAGAACAAACAATGATAGATGCTATAGCTTTTGGTATGGAAAAATGTCAAGACATAGTTAAATTTCAAGAAGAAGCTATGAAGATGTTTGGAAAAGAAAAAGATGTTCCAGAATTATATAAGGTAGATGAAGTTATAGAAGAAGAAGTGAAATCTTTTGCATTTGATATGATAAAAGAAGCTATGAATATAACTGATAGAGACACAAGAAATGAAAGAATGGATGAAGTTAAAGTTAAGATAATGGATGAATTTTCTGAAAAATATCCAGAAAACATTTCTGATATAGGTGAAGTAGTGTACACTCTTCAAAAGAAAATAGTAAGAAATATGCTTCTTAAGGAAAAGAAAAGAGTAGACGGAAGAGCATTTGATGAGGTTAGAAATATATCTTGTGAAGTAGACATTCTTCCAAGGACTCATGGAACAGGGCTTTTTACTAGAGGACTTACACAAGTTATGACTGTGGCAACTTTAGGAGCTATTGGTGAAATACAAATTTTAGATGGTATAGGTGAAGAAGAATCCAAAGGATATATGCATCACTATAACTTCCCAGGATATTCAGTAGGAGAAGTTAAACCACTTAGAGGACCAGGAAGAAGAGAGATAGGTCATGGTGCTTTAGCTGAAAGAGCGTTAGAGCCATTAATACCATCACAAGATGAATTCCCATACACTATAAGACTTGTTTCAGAAGTTTTAAGTTCAAATGGATCAACTTCACAAGCATCAGTATGTGGTAGTACATTAGCCTTATTAGATGCTGGTGTTCCTATAAAAAGACCAGCAGCAGGTATTGCAATGGGGCTTGTAACTTCAGAAGACTTAAGTGAAGAAGAAGTTCTAACAGATATACAAGGTTTAGAAGACTTCTTTGGGGATATGGATTTTAAAGTTGCAGGAACAGTTGAGGGTATTACATCTATTCAAGTTGATACAAAAATTGCTGGACTTTCACCAAAGGTTATAAGAGATGCTATAATGGGAGCTAGAAAAGCAAGACTTATGATTTTGGATAAAATAAAAGATTGTATACCAGAAGCTAGAAAAGAAGTTTCAAAATATGCTCCTAAAACATCAGTTATGCAAATAGATTCAGAAAAAATAAGGGATGTAATTGGTGCTGGGGGAAAAACAATAAATAAAATAATTGAAGACACTGGAGTTAAGATTGACATAAAAGAAGATGGGAAAGTTTTTGTATCTTCTTCGGAAGCTCAAGGTGTTAAGGATGCTATTAAGATAATAGAAGGATTAACTAAGGAAGTTAAGGTTGGAGAAGTATACTTAGGAAAAGTAGTAAAAATAACTACTTTCGGTGCTTTTGTTGAAATATTACCAGGTAAAGAAGGATTGGTTCATATTTCTAAATTAGATACATCAAGGGTGAACAAAGTTGAAGATGTTGTATCTGTAGGAGATGAAATTTTAACTAAGGTTGTAGAAATAGACGCTCAAGGAAGAATAAATCTTTCAAGAAAAGATGTTTTAGAAGCGGCTAATACTGAAAAAAAAGATAATTAAAATTAAAAAGCTAGATAATTTTAAGGCAATTTTTATTGCCTTTTTATTTTGTTAGTGAGTAATAAAATATCATTTATCATACAATATACTTTTTTAAAATATATTATAAAGATGATAGGGGGTATTTTGTATGGCAAATGTTAAGTATTTAAGTGAAATAGAAAAATATGAAATAATAAACATTAATGATGGAGAAAAATATAGTTCACTCTCTAATAATGATATAATAGTTGATGAAAATGGGGATTTGCGTTACTTAATAATTAATTTAGGTAGTGGTAAATTTAGTTTGTTTTCTCAAGGTGATGAGTATTTAGAAATTGCGTGGGAAAAAGTGAAAAGGATAGGTGCTAAAACTATAATATTAGATGTTGAACAAGATGAAATAAAGAAAACAAAATTATAGGAGCGTGAATTTTGTGAAGATAATTATACAAAAGTTTGGAGGAACTTCAGTATCTACAAAAGATAAAAGAGAAATGGTAGTTTCAAAGGTTAAAAAAGCAATAAGTGATGGATATTTTCCTGTGTTAGTTGTATCAGCTATGGGAAGACGTGGAGAGAGTTATGCAACTGATACATTGTTGTCACTTGTAAGCGATAATTTTAAAGAAAACAATAAGCAAGGAACAGATTTGCTTATGAGTTGTGGAGAAATTATAAGCACTGTTGTCATGAGTGATTGCTTGTTTGAGCATGGGATAGATGCAGTACCTTTAACAGGTGGGCAAGCTGGTATTTTAACTGATAACAATTATTCAAAAGCTGATTTTTTAGATGTAACTCCTAAAAAAGTTTTGGAAATATTAAGTAAAGGAAAGGTTCCTGTAGTTGCAGGATTTCAAGGTAGAGATATTGAAGGGTATTTTACAACTTTAGGAAGAGGTGGTAGTGATACATCAGCTGCTGCTTTGGGTGTTGCTCTTAAAGCCTGTGAAGTTGATATATATACAGATGTTGATGGTATAATGACTGCAGATCCGAGAATTGTATCAACTGCTGAGCTTATAGATAAAATAAGTTATAATGAAGTGTTTCAATTAGCAGATCATGGAGCAAAAGTAATTCACCCAAGGGCGGTTGAAGTTGCAATGCGTGGTAATGTTCCACTTGTAATTAAAAATACTATGTCTTCTAGCGAGGGAACAGTAATAGATAGTGTTGGGGATACTGAAGATACAAGATTTTTAACTGGAGTAACGCACACTTCAGGTAGAATACAAATTTCAATAAAGCTTAAAGATAACTTAAATAATGAAAAATATAAGAGTATTTTAGAAATATTAGCTCAAAATAAAATAAGTTTAGATTTAATAAATATTTTTCCGAAAGAAAAAGTCTTTACGATAAGTGAAGAAGTTCGAGATACATTTAGAAAAATAATGAAAGAAAATAATTTAAAGTATACTTATATAGATGAATTAAGTACAATAGCAGTTGTAGGTTCAAAAATGAAGGGTATTCCAGGAGTTATGGCTAAAATAATAAGTACTTTAGATAAATATAACATAGAAGTTTTGCAAACAGCAGATTCACATATGACAATATGGTGTTTAGTAGAAACTAAAAATGTACGAGATGCTATTAATGCACTTCATAAAGTTTTTATTGAAAAATAGAATAAAAGGCAAATCTTTCGTATAAACTAAATGTAGTTTTAGGAGGAAATGCTAAATGAAAAATGAGAGTAAAGAAATAAAAAATGAAAATTTAGAAGAAATAAAAGAATTAGGTACAACTGTTCCAAAAGAAGACAATCATTCAAATATACAAGTTGTAACAATAATTGGTCAAATAGAAGGACATAATGTTCAACCACCACAAAATAAAACCACTAAATATGAACATATGATACCTGAAATAATTAATTTAGAACAAAATGACAATGTGGAAGGGATACTTTTTGTTTTAAATACAGTAGGTGGAGATGTAGAGGCAGGTCTTGCTATAGCTGAAATGATTAGAAGTTTGAGTAAGCCTACTGTATCTCTTGTAATTGGAGGGGGACATTCTATAGGGGTTCCATTGGCAACATCATCAGATTATTCGTTTATATGTCCATCTGCAACTATGATAATTCATCCTATCAGAATGAATGGCTTAATTATAGGTGTGCCTCAAACATTTGAATATTTTAATAAAATGCAAGAGCGAATAAATGATTTTGTAGTTAGGACATCAAATGTAAAAAAAGAGAAATTAAATGAATTGATGTTACAGACAGATGAGCTTTTAAACGATATGGGAACTATATTAATAGGGGAAGAAGCTGTAAAGTGTGGCTTAATTAATGAAGTAGGTGGCGTAAAAGATGCATTAAATAAGCTAAATGAATTAATAGCAGATTCCAAAGAACAATTAAGACCATAGGATTTCCTATGGTTAAGTTTTTGCATATAAAAGGTTTTATGTATGTATCATAGAATTTATATAAAGTAAAACAAGTAAGAGGTGATAGGGTGGCTACAAAAAAGAAAAAAAGCAAGAAAAATGTTAGTATAATAGATAAGTATTTAAAAGAAATATACGGTGTTATTTGGATAGGGATAAGTATTATTTTAATGTTTAGCCTTTATACAAATTGGGCTGGATATTTAAGTGTAATATCTAAAGATATCTTTGTGAATCTTCTAGGGGTAGGAGCTTTTACATTACCTATATATATGATATATGTGATAATTAAATTAAATTTTTTAAAGGAAAAAAAAATACTAAATGCTAAGTTTGTGGGAGTTACGATAGTTGTTATAACTACAATGTTATTAATTCAATTGTTAGATATGAAAAGTATAGATACAAATAATTTTATGAATACAATATCTAACATAATCAATTCTCAAAATGAGATAACTGGAGGAATAATAGGCTTTATAATAGTGTTTCCTATATATAAATTAGTTGGAAGTATAGGACTTTACATAATATTTATAATTGCATATTTTATTGCGTCAGTTCTTATTTTTGATTATAGTATAAATGATTTGAAAAAATTATTTAAGTTACTAATTAACAATAAAACTAATGTTAGAAATAGTATTTCTAAAAAAGGTGGAAGTGATTCTAAAAAAATAAAAATTAAAGTAAATAATGAAGAGAGTGAAAAAGAAGAGTTTCTAAAAAATATAGAGAGTAAAATAAAAATACTAGATTTTATGAAGAATACTCCTAAAAGTTCTATTGAATTAGAAGAAAAAAGTGAGATAAAAATAAACACTGATTCTAGAGAAAATGCAGATATTAAAGTACAACAACATAAATTAGATGATAAATTTAAAACTCAAAAAATAAAAAAAATAGAAGGAAATTCACCAATAAGAGGAAATGAAGATGTAATAAGTAAAACGCAAGAAATTCAAAGTAAAACGTATCAAAATAAGAAATATGTTAGACCAAATGCGGACCTTTTAAATATAAACACTAATTTAAAGCTAGATAAAAATGAAAAAAAAGAGCTTTTGGAAAATGCTGATAAATTAGAAAAAACTTTATTGAGCTTTGGAGTAGAGGCTAAAATTCTAGAGGTTACAAAAGGACCGTCAGTGACTAGATTTGAACTTCAACCTAAAGCTGGTATAAAGGTTAGTAAAATAGTTAACTTGTCAGATGATATAGCCCTTGGGCTTGCTGCTAAGGGAGTTAGAATAGAAGCTCCAATTCCAGGCAAATCAGCCATAGGAATAGAAGTTCCAAATAAAGAACAGACTCCGGTATTTTTTAGAGAAATCTTAGAATCTAATGAATTTAAAAACAATAATTATAAAGTTGCTTGTGCACTTGGAAAAGATATTACTGGTAAATGTATAGTAACAGATATTAGTAAGATGCCTCATGTTTTAATTGCAGGGGCGACAGGTTCAGGTAAAAGTGTTTGTATAAATACACTTATTGTAAGTGTATTATATAAATATTCGCCAGAAGATGTTAAGCTTTTAATGGTAGATCCAAAGGTTGTTGAACTTAATGTATATAATGGAATCCCACATCTTTTAATTCCAGTAGTAACAGATCCTAAAAAGGCGGCTGCAGCTTTAAATTGGGCAGTAAATGAAATGACAAGGAGATATAAGCTTTTTGCAGATAACGGAGTTAGGAATGTAGATTCTTACAATGAATTGGTTAAAAAAGGAGTTATAGACGAAAAACTTCCTTATATAGTGATAATAATAGATGAACTTGCTGATCTTATGATGGCATGTCCAAGGGACGTAGAAGATTATATATGTAGGTTGGCTCAAATGGCAAGGGCAGCTGGTATGCATCTTGTAATTGCAACACAAAGACCATCAGTTGATGTTATAACAGGTCTTATAAAGGCAAATGTACCATCTAGAATATCATTTGCAGTATCTAGTCAAGTAGATTCAAGAACTATACTAGATTCAACAGGGGCAGAAAAACTTTTAGGTAAAGGAGATATGTTATTTTATCCAGTTGGAGAATCAAAACCTAAGAGAGTTCAAGGAGCATTTATATCAGAGGAAGAGGTTGAAAATGTTGTATCTTTTATAAAGGATATAAAATCTGATAGTAAATGTGAAAGTGAGATATTAGAGTATATAAATTCCGCTAGTGATACATCTATTAAGAGTAATGAAGATTGTGATGAACTTTTAGATGAGGCTATAAAAATAGTAGTAGAAACAGGACAAGTTTCAACATCATATCTTCAAAGGCGACTTAGAATAGGATTCAATAGGGCGGCAAGAATAGTAGAGGAACTTGAAAAAAATAGAATAATATCTGCTAGAGATGGAAATAAACCAAGACAGGTACTTATGTCTAGAGAGGAATTTGAAAATATAAAATAAGTTCTTGTTTAAATTATAAAAGAACTTTAAAATATAGAATGTATATTGAAACTTAGGAGGAGAGAGAGTTGACAAAATATAAAGTTGGAATGGTTAGCCTAGGCTGCGATAAAAATAGAGTTGATTCAGAAATTATGCTAGGGCAAGTAGAAAGGGAATATGAATTAACTAATAATCCTAAAGAGGCAGATATAATTATAGTAAACACTTGTGGATTTATAGAAAAGGCTAAACAAGAATCCATAAATACTATATTAGATATGGCAAAATATAAAATAAAATATAAATGTAAGCTTTTAATAGCTACAGGATGTTTAACTCAAAGATATGGAAAAGAGCTTTTAGATCTTATGCCAGAGCTTGATATAGTCTTAGGAGTTAATGATTATGAAAAAATAAATAAGGCTATTGAAGGATTTATAAAAGAGAATAAAAAGATTTCTTCAACAAACTTTACTAATGAAGGAATAAATGAAGGCAAAAGAATAATAACAACTAATAAGAGTAGTGCTTATTTAAGAATAGCAGAGGGTTGTAATAATTTTTGTACTTATTGTATAATTCCCAAAATAAGAGGAAAATTTAGGAGTAGAAAAATCGAAAATATAATAGAAGAAGGGAAAATTCTTGCAAATGCAGGTGTTAAAGAAATAATACTAATAGCACAAGATACAACCAATTATGGTATAGATTTATATAATGAGAAAAGGCTTCATATAGTTTTAAGAGAATTAAGTAAAATAGAAGGAATTGAATTTATAAGAGTTATGTATTGTTATCCTGAGGCTATTTACGGTGAATTGATAGAAGAGATAAGTAAAAATGATAAAGTGTGTAAATATTTAGATCTTCCAATTCAACATATAAGTAATGATATATTAAAGAGAATGGGTAGAAAGACAAGTAAAGAAGAAATTATAGATAAGATAAAAACATTGAGAGAGAATGTTTCTAATATTGTATTAAGAACATCATTAATAGTTGGATTTCCAGGGGAAACAGAGGAAGATTTTAATGAATTAAAAGAATTTTTAAAAGAAATGAAGTTAGATAAGGTAGGAGTATTTACATATTCACAAGAAGAAGATACACCAGCTGCACTAATGGAAAATCAAATAGATGAAAAAATTAAGCAACAAAGGGAAAAAGAGCTTATGGAGGTTCAAAAAGAAATATCTAAAGCAATCAATAAAAGTAAGGTCGGAAGAACTTACAAAGTATTAGTAGAAAGTGAAAATAGTGATTATTTTATAGGAAGAAGTTATGAAATGGCTCCAGATATTGATGGATTAATTTATATAAAAGAGAAAAATTTAAATGCTAATAAATTCTATGATGTAAAGATAAAAGAAGCATTAGAGTATGATTTAATAGGGGTGGTTTTAAATGAATCTTGCAAATAAGCTTACACTTTTAAGAATATTTTTAGTACCAGTATTTTTAATATTTTTCTTAGTAGAAGGAATAGATTATGGAACAATAGTTGCAACCATAGTGTTTATTGTTGCATCTATAACAGATCAATTAGATGGTCATATAGCAAGGTCTAGAAATCAAATAACAACGTTTGGAAAATTCATGGACCCATTAGCAGATAAACTTTTAGTTACAGCAGTCTTTGTATGTTTAGTTCAAATAGGTATGATTCCTGCTTGGGCAGTCATAATAATATTATCTAGAGAGTTTGCGGTATCAGGTTTAAGAAGTATTGCTGCTTCCAATGGATTAGTTATTGCAGCTAGTTGGTGGGGAAAAATAAAAACAGTAACTCAAATGCTAGCTATATTATTATTTTTATTAACTGTTAATATAATGACTATTGGAAATACTAATTTATTAGTTAATTTTTTCCCAGGTTTTCTTGTTGCATCTAATATAGTCTTTTATATATGTGTTGTGATAACAATAATATCAGGAATAGATTATTTTATAAAGAATAGAAAAGTTATAACTTTTGACAAATAATGGTTTATAAATAAAAAATATGGGAATAATAAAATATAAAGTGTTAATTATTTAATACTTTATATTTTCTTTTATATTGACATTTTTAGGGGTATACTCTATAATCAATATAGAACTTATGTTCGTAGTAGGAGGATTTTATGGCTAAAATAGATGAAAATAAATTAAAAGCTATTGAGATGGCAATGGGTCAAATCGAAAAACAATTTGGAAAAGGTTCAGTTATGAAACTTGGGGAAGATGCTACAGCAAATATAGATGCAGTATCTACTGGGTGTTTAGATTTAGATATAGCTCTTGGAATCGGAGGAGTTCCGAGGGGAAGAATAATAGAAATTTATGGACCAGAAAGTTCTGGTAAAACAACTATTGCATTGCATGTTGTTGCAGAAGCTCAGAAATTAGGTGGAGCAGCAGCTTATATTGATGCAGAACATGCATTAGATCCAGGATATGCATCAAAGCTTGGTGTAGATATAGATAATTTAGTAGTATCACAGCCAGATACTGGAGAACAAGGTTTAGAAATTGCAGAAGCTTTAGTTAGGTCAGGGGCTATAGATGTTTTAGTTGTAGATTCAGTGGCGGCTCTTGTTCCAAGAGCTGAAATAGAAGGTGAGATGGGAGATTCTCATGTAGGTCTTCAGGCAAGACTTATGTCGCAAGCTCTTAGAAAATTAGCAGGTAGTATAAATCAAACTAAATGTGTTGCAATATTTATAAATCAGTTAAGAGAAAAAGTTGGAATAATGTTTGGAAACCCTGAAGTTACGCCAGGTGGAAGAGCTTTAAAATTTTATGCATCAGTTAGAATGGATATTAGAAGAATAGATTCAATAAAGCAAGGCGATGCTATAATGGGAAATAGAACTAGGGTTAAAGTAATAAAAAATAAAGTTGCACCTCCGTTTAGACAAGCTGAATTTGATATAATGTATAATGAAGGAATATCTAAGACAGGAAATTTAGTAGATGTAGGTGTAAAAGAAGAAATAATTCAAAAGAGTGGAGCTTGGTTCTCTTATGGAGATATAAGACTTGGTCAAGGTAGAGAAAATGCAAAGCAGTACTTAAAAGACAATGAAGAGATAGCTTTAGAAATTGAAAGAAAAATAAGAGAAAAGCATAATCTTCCAATGTTAGAAGTAGCAGTTTCTAAAGAAGAAAAATAATTTTAAATGAATACGTGCTATATCAAAGTTTTCAAATAATGATGTAAAATATGTTAAATACAACATAATTATTTACATAAAGATTTCTTTGATATAGTTTTTTTATTTTATAAGATATTAATTTTTTAAGAAGATAGAATAAAAAGATAAAAAAGATTTATAATATAAGTAAAAATATACTAAACATAATATAAAGCTAGTTATGTAGCACCTTGACACAAAGATAAATTTACTATACAATAATAACAAATACTGGTTTATCATGTTCAATAAGAATTACAGTGAGAATATATTATGACACCTTTCTATAAATATTTAGTTTATAATATTAACAAGGAGGTGTTCATATGGATGATATAATTATAGCGATAATTATAGCAATTATTATATTAATAGTTATAGGATTTATTCAACGCGCTATGATAAATAAGGCTTCAAAAAATAGAATTGAAAGTTTACAAAAAGAAGCTGAAGGAGTCTTAGAAGATGCGAAGAAGGAGTCTGAAGCATTAAAAAAAGAGGTAATATTAGAGGCAAAAGAAGAAGCTCATAAATTAAGAAATGATTTAGAAAAAGAATCTAGAGAGAGAAGAAGTGAACTTCAAAGGTTAGAAAGAAGATTATTACAAAGGGAAGAATCTTTAGATAAAAAAAGTGATTTATTAGAAAAAAAAGAAGAAGGTCTTAATGATAGAGTTATTGAGATAGAGAATATTGAAAATGGTGTAAAATCTCTTTATGAAGAGCAAAGAAGCGAACTTGAAAGAATTTCAAATCTTACCACAGAAGAGGCTAGAAAAATTTTATTAGATCAAGTTAATAGAGAAGTAAAACACGAAGCAGCAATAATGATAAAGGATGTTGAATCTAAAGCAAAAGAAGAATCTGATAAAAGAGCTAGAGAAATAATAACAAACGCTATTCAAAGATGTGCAGCAGATCATGTATCAGAATCTACAGTGTATGTAGTAGCACTTCCTAACGATGAAATGAAGGGTAGAATAATAGGAAGAGAAGGTAGAAATATAAGAACTTTAGAAACGTTAACAGGAGTTGATCTTATAATAGATGATACGCCTGAAGCTGTTATTTTATCAAGTTTTGATCCTATAAGGAGAGAAGTTGCAAGAATAGCATTAGAAAAATTAATTGTAGATGGAAGAATACATCCAGCTAGAATTGAAGAAATGGTAGAGAGAGCTATGAAGGATGTAGAAAATGATATCAAAGAAGAGGGAGAACAAGCAACCTTTGAAACTGGTGTTCATGGGTTACATCCAGAGGTAATAAAACTTTTAGGAAGATTAAAATACAGAACTAGTTATGGACAAAATGTATTGAAACATTCTATTGAGGTTGCATATTTAGCAGGATTAATGGCATCAGAGTTAGGATTAGATGTTAATCTAGCTAGAAGAGCAGGACTTTTACATGATATTGGTAAAGGGGTTGATCAAGAATATGAAGGACCACATGCTTTAATAGGAGGAGATCTTGCAAAAAAGTATCATGAGTCTCCAGCAGTAGTAAATGCTATTTCGGCTCATCATGGTGATGTAGAAATGCAAACTTTAGAGGCCGTTCTTGTTCAAGCGGCAGATGCTATATCAGCAGCTAGACCAGGGGCTAGAAGAGAAACATTAGAAGCTTATATAAAAAGATTAGAGAAATTAGAAGAAATAGCTACTTCATATGAAGGTGTAGAAAAGTCATATGCAATTCAAGCTGGAAGAGAGATTAGAATTATGGTTAAACCAGATCAAGTTGATGATGCAGGTGCTGTTGAAATGGCAAGAAATATTGTTAAAAATATAGAAGAGCAATTGGAGTATCCTGGACAAATAAAGATAAATGTTATAAGAGAAACTCGTGCAGTAGATTATGCAAAATAGTTTATTATATTTTAAAATACATCTTTTATAAAGAGATGTATTTTTTATAATAATAAAAAATAAAGAAGGATTTTTCAATCTTTTGTAGAATATGTATAGTATACGTTTTATAAATTTTTTTGAAAACGTATGCTATAAAGAGTTAGCAGGAGGAAAATAAATGGAAGTATTAAAAGTATCAACGAAGTCAAATCCTAATTCGGTAGCGGGAGCTTTAGCTGCTATAATTAAGGAGAAGAACGTTGTTGAAATTCAAGCAGTAGGTGCAGGAGCAATTAATCAAGCTGTAAAAGCAATAGCAATAGCTAGAGGTTTTGTTGCACCTAGTGGAAAAGATATAGTTTGCATACCAGCTTTCACAGATATACAAATAGATGGTGAAAGTAGAACGGCAATAAAATTAATAGTTCAGCCTAGATGATTTGTAAATGTTTAAATAAGTGCCTCATGGATGATTTTTAAATTAATTTCATGAGGTAATTTATATTTTATTTATAAATATATAATTTACTTTAAAAATTAAAAGTGCTATATTAAATATTAGTTAAGTGAATTAAATAATTACTATTTAATTTACATTTATATTAATATTAAGTAGTAAAAGGGGGATTATTCTTATGAATTTATCTAAAAAGGCAATGAATATGGAACCATCTATGACATTAGCGCTTACTGCTAAAGCTGGGGAACTTAAAGCACAGGGGGTTGATGTTATAAGTTTTGGTGTGGGAGAGCCGGATTTTAATACTCCTCAAAATATAATAGATGCAGCTACTTTGGCTATGAATCAAGGAAAAACTAAATATACAGCTGTATCTGGAATAACAGAGCTTAAGGAAGCGATAGTTAAAAAATTTTATAATGATAATGGATTAAACTATAAGAGTGAAAATATTATTGTTTCAACTGGAGGAAAACAGTGTTTATTTAATGTATTTGCAGCTATTTTAAATGTGGGGGATGAAGTTTTAATACCTAAACCTTATTGGGTAAGTTATCCTGAACTTGTAAAGTTAAATGATGGTATTCCTGTTTTTGTAGAAACAAATAAAGAAGATGATTTTAAAATAAATTTTAAAAATTTAGAAAAAAGTATAACTAATAAAACTAAGGCAATAGTTGTAAATTCACCTAATAATCCTACAGGATCAATTTATAGTAAAAAAGAGTTAATGGAAATTGCTGATTTTGCTAAAAAGTATGATTTATATATAATATCTGATGAAATGTATGAGAAACTTACATACGGAGATAATAAGCATATAAGTATTGCAAGTTTAAATGAAGATGCATTTAATAGAACAATAGTTGTTAACGGCTTATCTAAAGCTTATGCTATGACAGGATGGAGAGTAGGTTATGCAGCTGGTAAAAAGGAAATAATAAAGCTTATGAATAATATTCAAAGTCATACAACATCTAATGTAAATTCAATAGCACAATATGCATCTTTAGAAGCTTTAACAGGACAACAAGAAGAAATGAAAATTATGCAAAATGAATTTGATAGAAGAAGAAAGGTTATGATGAAATTATTAGATGATATTTCTGATGTATCATATATAGAGCCAAAGGGTGCTTTTTATATTTTGGTTAATATAGAGAAAATTCTCAAAAAGTTTAAAATAAGTGGGTCAAGTGAGTTTTGCGAAAAATTATTGGATAGAGAGAACGTAGTCGCTATCCCTGGAATAGCGTTTGGAGAAGATAATTATATAAGATTATCGTATGCAACTTCAATGGATAGTATAGAAACAGGTTTAAATAGAATTTCAAACTTTATTAAAAATTTAAATATTTCGACAATTTATTAAAAATTATTGAATTCCATGGAAAAAATGATATAATATTATGTATAGGAATCAATTACAATATATTATTTATTAAAAAAGTAAAAAAGTTCTAAAAAATAATTCCTAATTATGTGAGAATATAATAAATATGAAAGTGTGAGGTGTATTTAATGATATCTAAAGAAGTTTTAGTTAAAAATTCAACAGGTTTACACGCTAGACCAGCTACATTATTAGTAAAGAAGGCTTCTTCTTTTAAATCTGATATAAGTTTAGAATTCAATGGTAAAAAGGCTAACGTTAAAAGTTTAATTGGTGTTTTATCATTAGGAGTTTCAAAGGATGCAACTGTAAAGGTTACTGCTAGCGGAGATGATGAAACTTTAGCAGCAGAAGAAATAGCTAAATTAATAGAAACTTTAGAAGACTAATTTAATTTAGTAAAATAAAAAAGGTTCTAATTATATACTTATAGTTAGAGCCTTTTTTATTGTTTATAATTTTGGTAAAGTTTATTAATATTATTTTAAAAGTTAAAAAAATATGTTATAATACGAATTATAGTTAAAAAAAATAAATATTTGTACGTTGGAGGTTATTTGATATATGAATAATTTATATAAAACACCCTTAAATTCTAGATATGCTTCAAAGGAAATGTCATATATATTTTCAGATGATATGAAATTTTCTACCTGGAGAAAATTATGGGTTGCTTTAGCAGAGAGTGAAAAGGAATTAGGATTAGATATAACAACTGAACAAATAAATGAATTGAAGAAAAATATTTATAATATAAATTATGATGACGCAATAAAAAAAGAAAAAGAGGTAAGACATGATGTAATGAGTCATGTTTATGCTTATGGTCTGTTATGTCCTGAAGCTAAAGGAATAATACATTTAGGAGCAACTAGTTGTTATGTTGGAGATAATACAGATATAATAATTATGAGAGACGCTCTTATATTGATAAAGAAAAAAATAGTTACAGTTTTGAATCATTTAAAAGAATTCGCTCTTAAATATAAAGATATGCCAACTTTAGGATTTACGCATTATCAACCAGCTCAGTTAACTACTGTTGGTAAAAGGGCTACTCTTTGGATGCAAGATTTAACAATGGATATAGAAAACATTGATTATTTATTAAGTAATTTTAAGTTAAGAGGTGCTAAAGGTACAACAGGAACACAAGCAAGTTTTATGGAACTTTTTAATGGAGATGAGGAAAAGGTAAAGACTTTAGATAAAATGATTGCAAATAAAATGGGCTTTAAAGCAAGTTTTGCAGTTACTGGTCAAACTTATCCAAGAAAATTTGATTCTATAGTATTAAACACTTTATCAGAGGTTGCGCAAAGTGCTTATAAGTTTTCAAATGATTTAAGATTACTTCAAAGTATGAAAGAGATGGAAGAGCCTTTTGAGAAGAATCAAATAGGATCATCTGCAATGGCATATAAAAGAAATCCTATGAGAAGTGAAAGAATAAGCGCTTTGTCTAGATATGTTATAGTAGATTCCTTAAATCCAGCTATAACTGCTGCTACTCAATGGTTTGAAAGAACTTTAGATGATTCAGCTAATAAAAGAATAGCAGTTGCAGAAGCTTTTCTAGCTTTAGATGGTGTTCTTAATATATATATAAATGTAGTTGAAAATATGGTAGTGTATGATAAAGTAATTAAATCTCATGTAGAAAATGAATTGCCATTTATGGCTACTGAAAACATTCTTATGAAAGCTGTAAAAAAAGGAGGAGATAGACAAGAACTTCATGAACGTATTAGAATTCATTCAATGGCTGCAGCTCAAAGAGTAAAGGGAGAAGGACTAAATAATGATCTTATCGAAAGGATAATAAATGATAATTCGTTTGGACTTTCAAAAGAGGAGATATTAGAAGCAATAAATCCTTTGAAGTTTGTTGGAAGGGCTCCAGGACAAGTGTTAGAGTTTATAGAAGAGTGTGCAGAACCAATTTTAAGAGAAAATATTGATGCTTTAGATATAAAAGGCGAAGTTAATGTTTAGGCAGATAAGAAGTAATAAAAACCATAGAGTAAATCTATGGTTTTTTATCTATTTAGATAACATATTTGAAAAGTAATTTCTTTTTATGTGACCTTGTTTGATTCCTTCGGTTACTGCTAAATATGTAGCAGCAGTATCAAATCGAGCATCATGATAATTTCCACTACCCATAAATAACTTATTAGCAGTTTCAGTAATTTTTTCTTTAGATATATTTAAAAAGTTAATGACTTCTTCAAGTTTAGGATTTTTAAAATCACCAGAAGATTTTAGGAGTTTACAGATATCTTTATAGTATTGCATAGTACAGAAGATATGCTGAGGAAAAAATTCTTCACCAATACCTAATAGTTCATGCTTTAAAAATTTAATATCAAATTGTACATTATGTCCTATTATAAAGTCAGCTTCTATAAAATCATTTAAAAATTCTTCAAAAGAATCCTCAAAGTACATTCCATTACTTAATTCATATAATTTTTCTAAAGAAAAACCATGTATTTTTTCAGCCTCTTCATTCATTTCATCAACAGCAAAGAAAAAATTTTTACCCATAGTAGTTTGAGGTTTAGTAGATGTATCAATTAAAATATAGCTAAGTTGGCATATGCTACCTGGCTTTATTCCAGTTGTTTCAGTATCAAAGAATAATAATTTCATTAATAAATTCCTCCAAATTTTATGTATAAATATATAATAATATAAAAGTTAAACTCTAGCAATAAAGTTTAGTTTATATAATAGTAAATTAATGTATATTTTAGGAATTATAAAGATTGATTAAAAATATTATATATAAAGATTAAAAAATATAAATGATATGCATTCTAAAGGAGTGATTTTAATTTGAAGAAAACATATGTACTAGACACGAATGTATTACTATACTCACCAGGCGCTATTTTTACTTTTGATAATAGTAATATAGTAATTCCAGAGGTTGTATTAGAAGAGTTAGATAATTTAAAAAAAGTTAATAGCGACTTAGGAATGAATGCTAGAAATGTGGCTAGAATATTAGATAAATTAAGATTAAAGGGTAAATTAAGTCAAGGTGTGGATTTAGATAATAATTCAAATTTAAGAGTAGTATCGGCTTTTTATAATACTAAAATACCAGAATCTTGGAATATAGAAAAAGCAGATAATAGAATAATTCAAGTTTGTAAAGCTTTAGTAGAGCAAGGGGAAGACGTATGTTTAATTACAAAAGATATATTTGAAAGAATAAAAGCAGATACGGTAGATATACAAACAAAAGATTACTATGAGGAGGAAGTTCCAACTATGGAAGATCAGTATATGGGAAGGCGTGATGTATATGCATCTTCTTTAGATATAGATATGTTTTTTAAAAATAAATCTATTGAAGTTGATGTTTTAACTGAATATAATAAAAAATTAGGAACTTACAATAAACCAGACCTTGTAATAAATGAATTTTTAATAATTCATGCAAATAATAATGAGAGGCAAACAGCACTAGGGAGATATGATGGGAAGAGGGTAGTACCACTTTTATATAAAAATAATACTAAGATAATGGGAATAAGTCCAAGAAATGTAGGTCAAAAATTTATGCTTGAATGTTTATCAATAGATGCAGATAAAGCCCCTTTAGTAATAATAAAAGGTCCAGCTGGAACTGCAAAAACGTTATTTTCTTTAGCTGTAGGGTTAAAAAAAATATTAGATAGTGAAGATAAGGAATATAGACGTATCTTAGTTTGTAGACCAAATGTAACTATGGATGAGGATATAGGGCATTTACCAGGCACAGAGCAAGATAAAATAGCTCCATTTATGAGACCTATTTTTGATAATTTAGAAATATTAATAGATTCTAATGATGGTGGCAAATACTCTAATGAGAAAGAGTTAAATGATAAAATAGAGGAACTATTTGAGAAAAAGATAATAACTACAGAAGCTGTTGGTTTTTTAAGAGGTAGAAGTATAGTGAAGAATTGGATAGTAATAGATGAAGCTCAAAACCTTACACCAAAGCAAGTAAAAGCTATAGTAACAAGAGCTGGGGAAGGTTCTAAAATAATATTAATAGGAGATCCTGAACAAATAGATCAAGCATTTTTAGATTTAAGGAGTAATGGTCTTTGTTATGCATCAGAAAAAATGAAAGGAAGTCCTCTTTGTTATCAAGTATCTCTTTTATATGATGAATGTGAGAGAAGTAAACTTGCTTTTGAAGGGGCAAAAAGATTATAGATATAAAGTCATTTAGGTTATTTTAGTATAGTGTAAATTTTAATATTTAGACTATATTAATGATAGCCTTTTTAAGTTTTAATTAATGAAAATTAAAACTTACTATGATATAATGATTTAATAAAATATAGGAGGAAACTTGATGGCAGATAAACTTTTAGAAATTTTTCTAACCATACCAGCGCTTTTAATAGCATTTAGCGTTAAAGAATATGCTCGTGCAAGAGTTGCTGATATGTTAGGAGATAAGACCCCAAGATTACAAGGACGCTTGACACTAGATCCTTTTGCGCATATAGATATAATGGGGCTTATTTTTATGTTGTTTCTTAGTTTTGGATGGAGTAAGGCTGTACAAATAAATAGAAATGCTTTTAAAAATCCAAGGCGCGATGCACTTAAAGTAAATTTTGCAGCTCTTTTTTCAAATTTATTTGTAGCATTTATTGCTTCATTATTTTATGTATTATTGATTGTATTATTTGGGGAGAGAAGTGATACAATGCAAATAATAAGTTTGATTTTGTATTACATAATAATGATTAATGTTAATTTGTTTGTATTCAATATACTTCCTCTTCCAGGATTGGATGGATTTAGAATACTTGCAGATTTATTTCCAAGTTTATTTCATAAAATTGCAGGGACTATTTATAGATATTATGTAATTATTTTAATAGCTGTTTTGTTAATAGGTTCAAATTTATTAATATATCCATGTAGCTATATAATAAATGCTTTTATAAATATGTGGGCTATCATACTTTAAAGTTAAATTCATTTTGGTTATGAAAGATAGAAGTTTAGTTCTTCTATCTTTTATTTTTTTATTGTAGAAATGTTATATGATAAAATCAAATATTTTAACATAATATTTATATTTATGTTAAAATATGTTAAAATATTATAAAAAGTAAAAAGGAGAATATTATGAGAGAAAAAAATAGAGTAGTTATTTTACTTTTTATTTCTATGGTAATCTTTATGATTAATATATTTGTAGAATATAATAAAAAAAATAATGTGATTGAAGCTTTAAATATAGATAATAAGAAAACTGTAAATGTAGTAGCTGTTGGAAATATATTAGTACATTATGATCAAATAATATCTGCATATAATAATGAAAGTTATGATTATGAATTTGATGAGAATTTTAAGTATATAAAAAAATATATTGAAGAAGCTGATTTGGCTTATTGTACAATAGAAGGAGCTTTTGGAGGTAAGGAACTTGGTTACTCTGGGTATCCAAGATTTAATACTCCTGAAGCTATGTTAAACGCTTTAAAAAATACTGGATTTGATATAATAAATGCTGCAAATGATAATATTTTAGATTCATTAAATGTTGGATATTTTAATACTATAGAGAATTTAAAGAAATCAAATTTAAAATATACTGGTATAAGGCAAAAAAAAGATGATAAGACGTATGTGATAGAGAAAATAAAAGGAATAAAGATTGGATTTACGTCTTATACTTTTAGTGATTGTTTTGAAGGTAATGATGAGGATGTTTTGGAGTTAATAAATAGCTATAGTTATGATGATTTAGATAATGACCTTTTAAAAATAGAAAAAGAGATAGAGGATATGAAAAATGACGGGGCAAAATTTATAGTTGTTGGAATGCATTGGGGAGATGAATATAGTACAGAGATAAATGAGAAACAAAAATATATTGCGCAAAAATTAAATTCTTATGATGTAGATGTAATTTTAGGTTCACACCCAAATGTTATAGAACCTATAGAAACTATAATTAATAACGAAAATGGAAATTCTACTTTGGTGGTTTATTCGATGGGAAATTTTATTTCTAATCAGAGAAAAGAAACCATGGGAAATAAGTTATGCGAAGATAGTATTATTTTGAATTTAGAGTTACAAAAAAAGTTTAATGGGGATGTAAATTTAGTATCTTTTAATTATATACCAACTTGGACATTAAAGTATAAAACTGAAGATGGAGATAGCAAGTATTATATATTAGATAGTAATAGTGTACTAGGTTATGAAAATAAAGAAGAAATTCCACAGAGTATATTAGATTCTTTAGAAGATTCAGTACAATCAATTAAAAGTATATTAAATGATTAAATTGTTTAAAAAAATGTGTTTTTATATGTATTGACAATATTCATAAACAATATATAATAAAACATATGTTAAATTTAAAATATAAATAAAATCATTGAAGAGGAGAGTAGTCTATTTTCATTTTCAAAGCGAGTGGGAGTATGGTGTAAGTCCCAAAAAATAAAATAGATGAAAAGAACCTTAGAGATGCTGCCAGAATCTTTGTATTTAAAGTAGTAGGGTATGATGCCGCAAAGTTAATGCGTTAAAATAAAAAGTGGGTTTAAAGCCAATTAGAGTGGTACCGCGGAATACATCCGTCTCTTGAGTTTAAGAGGTGGATTTTTTATTTTATTAATAAATTATTTTGGAGGAAAATAAGTATGGATTACAAAAAAATAGTAGCTACAAGATTAAAAGAAAATATCGATTTAGATTTAGACAAAATAGAAAGTCTTATAGAAATACCACCTAAAAGTGATATGGGTGATTTTGCATTTCCTTGTTTTCAATTAGCTAAGGTTATGAAAAAAGCCCCTAACATGATAGCTAAAGATATAGCGGATGTTATAAATAAAGATGGATTTGAAAAAGTTGAAAGTTTAGGACCTTATATTAACTTTTTTATGGATAAGGTTAAATTTAGTGAAAGTATAGTAAATGAAATATTGTCTGAAAAAGATTCTTATGGTTCTTCAAAAATTGGGGATGGAAGAAGATATTTAGTTGAATACTCTTCACCAAACATTGCAAAGCCATTTCATGTTGGGCATCTTTTTACAACAGCTATAGGAAATGCGTTATATAAAATGCTAAAATTTGAAGGTTATGATACTGTAAGAATAAACCATTTAGGTGATTGGGGTACTCAGTTTGGTAAACTTATTTCAGCATATAAAAGATGGGGAAATGAAGAGGCAATAGAAAAAAGCCCTATAACAGAACTTTTAAGAATATATGTAAAATTCCATGATGAGGCTGAAAAAAATCCTAGTTTAGAAGATGAAGGAAGGATGTATTTTAAAAAGCTAGAAGAGGGAGATAACGAAGCAGTTGAGCTTTGGAAAAGATTTAAGGATTTATCATTAAAAGAATTTAATAATATATATAGCATATTAGGTGTTGATTTTGACTCATGGGCAGGAGAAAGTTTCTATAATGATAAGATGGATATAGTTGTTAAAGAACTTGAAGAGAAAAATGTGTTGACAGATAGTAATGGAGCGAAAGTTGTTATGCTTGATGAATACAATATGCCACCTTGTATAGTTGTAAAATCAGATGGAGCATCAATATATGCAACAAGAGATTTAGCTGCTGCAATGTATAGAAAAAAACATTACAACTTTGATAAATGTATTTATGTAGTTGGAAAAGATCAAATTTTACACTTTAAACAAGTGTTTAAGACATTAGAACTTGCAGGACATACTTGGGCTAAGGATTGTGTTCATATACCTTTTGGTCTTGTAAAATTTGCAGATAGAAAGCTTTCAACTAGAAAAGGAAATGTAGTTTTACTTGAAGAGTTATTAAAGGAAGCAGTTGCCAAAACTTTAGAAACAATAAATGTTAAAAATCCAGAACTTAAAGAAAAAGAGATGGTGGCTAAGGAAATTGGTATAGGTGCAGTTTTATTTACGTATTTAAAAAATTCAAGAGAAAAGGATATTGTATTTGATTGGGATGAGATGTTAAGCTTTGAAGGAGAAACAGGTCCATATGTTCAATATTCTTATGCAAGGGCAAAAAGTATATTGAGAAAAGCAGAAGGAATAAATGGGGATGCTGATTTTTCTAAATTAACTTCTAAAGAGGAGTTTGAACTTACAAAAGTTTTAGAAGGATTTAATAAAGCAATACTTCTTGCTATAGATAGATTAGAGCCGTCTGTTGTAACAAGATATACAATAGAAGTAGCAAAAGCGTTTAATAAGTTCTATAATGCTCATAGTGTATTAAATTTAGAAGATACTGGTTTAAAAGTAGCAAGATTAAAGCTTATAGAAGCAACAGCTCAAGTTATAAAGAATTCTTTAAACTTAATAGGAATAAATGTTGTAGAGGAAATGTAATTAAAAACCACCTAATTTTTAGGTGGTTTTTTTTCTTGATTTTTATATTTAGAACATTTAGTTGAACAATTTGAACAATTGCATTTTCCATTAGATGAATTTTTAAAATTTTTATATAGTATATATAAAACTAAACTAAAGATTAAAATAGTTATTAAAATTTCCATAAAATTTTCCTCTAGATTATATAAAAAAGGATCCTATATTAAATATTAAAAATGCTCCTATCCAAGCTACTGTAAGCTGCATAAGTACTGAAAATATAGTAAACTTTCCTCCGAATTCTTTCTTTATAGTACCTATAGCACTCATACAAGGCGTATATAAAAGAACAAATACCATAAATGCAAAAGCAGAAAGTGCAGTAAAATGATATGGTAAAATAGCTGCCAAATCTCCAGCATATATAACTTCCATTGTAGATATAACAGTTTCTTTTGCCATTATTCCTGTTAAAATAGAAACAGAGGCTTCCCAGCTTCCAAAACCTAAAGGTTTAAAGATTGGAGCTATAAATGAACCTATATTAAATAAAAAGCTATCTTCTATGTCAGAAACAAGACCAGTAAAATTAAAGTTTTGTAGAAACCAAATAAGTACGCTCATGGCAAATATTATAGTACCAGCTTTCTTTAAAAAGCCTAATGTTTTTGAAGATAGTTCCTTAAATACTGATTTAGCATCGGGAATTTTATATTCAGGAAGTTCCATTATAAAAGGTTCTTCATCCTTTTTAAATAATGTATTTTTAAATATTAAACCAATTAAAAATGCCATTAAGATTCCTAAAATATAAAGAGATGCTATAACAAATGTCGCATTATTTGGGAAAAATACTGCTGCAAAAATAACATATACAGGAAGCTTGGCATTACATGACATAAAAGGAATTAATAGAGCGGTAAGTTTTCTATCTTTTTCACTTTCTAATGTTCTAGCAGCCATTATTCCTGGGACAGAGCATCCGAATCCTGTTATCATTGGTATAAAAGCTTTTCCTGATAATCCTATTTTTCTCATAAATGTATCCATTATAAATGCAACACGGGCCATATAACCACTATCTTCTAATATATTTAAACAGAAAAATAATGCAATAATTACAGGAAGTAATACTAAAATTCCACCGACCCCTGAGATTATTCCATCAACTATTAAAGATTGGAACCAAGGTGCTGTATTGCTTAAAAGATTAGACACAAAAGGCATTAAAGTATCTGCTACAAATCCATCTAAAAGGTCAGAAAGTGGTTGTCCAACCCAAGCAAAAGTAAATTGAAACATAAGTAACATTATTCCTATAAAAATTGGATAAGCAAGATATGGATTTAATACAACTTTATCTATTTTTTGTGATGTATTTAATTTGTCATTATTTTCATTTATTTTCATGCATTTTTTCAGCTTATTTCCTATGTAGTTATAAGCTTCTTTTTCATCGCTAAATGAATATTCTTCAGTGTCTAAAAAACCACTATAATCTTTTTTATCTAAAAACTGAAAAATACCATCTAATCCTTTTTCTTTAGAAGCTATTATAGGTATTACTTTAGCTTTAAATGATTTTTCTAGTGCGTTATAATCTATGTTAACCCCTTTTTTAGTAGCTACATCTATCATATTAACTAATATAACCATTGGCTTTTTAAATTCTTTAAGTTGCATGGTTAAATATAGATTTCTTTCAAGATTAGAACCATCCACTATGTTAACTATTAAATCAACGTCTTCAGTTTTAAGAAAGTTTTTTGAAATTTTTTCCTCATTAGAAAATGTGTCCATAGCATAAATGCCAGGCAAATCAACAATTTTCATATGTTTGTAAGAACCTTCTTTTCTATCAACAGTAACTCCAGGCCAATTTCCAACTTTCTGGTTAGAGCCAGTTAATGAATTAAAAAGTGTTGTTTTGCCTACATTTGGGTTGCCAAGTAAGGCTATTGTTGTCATATATAGTCCCCCTATAATAATTATTTTAGTTCGTTAAAAAAATATTTTTGGCATCTTTTTTGCGTATAGCTAAATCAAAACCTCTAAAGTTTATTATTAAAGGATCTCCTAAAGGCGCAACTCCTTTTACAGTAACTTCAGTTCCTTCAATACAACCTAGGGCTAATAACCTTTTTGCAAGTTTAGAATTACCAGTGACTTTTTCTATAATTCCACTTTGTCCAATTTTTAAATCATATAGACTTGTTAGAGTTTCTTTGGTATTTTTAAACTTTTTATGTTTTTCTAATCTTAAGTCAAATAAACTCATAATACTTATACCTCCTAATGAAAATCATTATCAATTAATTTATATTACCATATTATTAATTAATACTAAAAAAGTCAACAGCAAAAGTAAAATTAACAAAAAATTAACAAAAAATATTTAAATATGGAAATTTATATGGTAAATTATAAATGGTTAATGTATACCTATCATTTGATATAATGATATAATATATATTGTTTAATAAAGTTTAACGGAAAAGAGTGATAAAGTGATAATAAAGGAGCATGAAATATCTATTTTTGATTTAGATGATAGTTTTGCCCTTTCTTTTGTAGAAGGTGATGAATTATATAAGCACTCAGTATATTTTGATTTAGAACATTATGTATATAAAAAGCCTAAGTGCATAGGAGTTTTTGGTGCAGGATATTTTAACTATGAGAAAAATAAATTTATAGTAACTCAATATATGATAGAGCATAAAGGTGAAGTTAAGGATATATTATATTTAGCTAAAAAATATTTTATAGATATATCATCCAATAAAAAGAAAAAATACATAGTTACTTTTTCGGGGAATAATGACTTTACAGTTATAAATTATCTTTTTAATAAATATGGGATTAATTTTGAATTTGGAAATTATTTTAGATCTATAGATATACAAAAGGTTTATGAACATACTTTTAAACAAAGTATAGGACTTAAAACTTTAGAAAAAAAGTTTAATATAGAAAGAGAAGGGGAGGTTATGTCTGGGTCTAACCTAGCTAAAACATTCCATAAAGTTTTAAAGGATAGAGAATATTTTGAAAGAATGCCAAAGGAAAAAATTGAAAAGATTTTAGTTTATAATGAACAAGATGTTGTAAATTTATTCCATATTTTAGTTAAATGGAATTTAATCGTAGAAGCTAATGAAGAGAGTAAAGAGAATCAAGATAATTGAGTTAAAGTAAACAAACAGAAAAATAATATTTACAATAAAACTTTATGTAGTTATAATAAACCTATAAAAATAAAATATAATTTAGCTGTGAAGAAGAAGAGTATATAGAAATTTAGTTTTAAAGAGAGTTAAATATTTTGCTGAGAATTTAACATACTAAACTATAGAAGGAAGCTTTTGAGCTATAAGTTTAGCCTAAAACTAGGGCAAAAACTATGGGTTCTCCCATTAAAGAGAAAATAAGTGGATTAATTAGTTTTAATCAATTTAGGTGGTAACGCGGAATATAGTCTTTCGTCCTAAAGTTTATAGGATGGGAGACTTTTTAATTTTTTATAAAGGAGATATGTAAAAAAATGAATTTTGAAAAACAATTAGAACTTGCAGACTTAATATTTCCAAATGTTAATGAAAGCATAGAAGATTATTTGGCCAAATATCCAAAGAGAGATTTAAAGGAAGGGGCAAAGGTTACAAGATATGCTCCAAGTCCTACTGGATTTCAACATATAGGTGGGATATTTACAGCATTAATAAATGAAAGATTAGCCAATCAAAGTGAAGGTGTTTTTTATTTAAGAATAGAGGATACAGATCAAAAGAGAGAAGTAGAAGGTGCTATAAGCCTTATAATAGATAGTATTAATAAATATGGAATGAACTTTTCAGAAGGAGTAACAGGAGAAGATTCTGAAAAAGGAAATTATGGTCCATATAAACAAAGTGAAAGAAAGAAAATATATAATGTATTTGCTAAAGATTTAATAAAAAAAGGATTAGCTTATCCATGTTTTGCAACACCAGAGGAATTAGATGCTTTAAGAGAAAAACAAATAGCTGAGAAAATAACTCCAGGATATTACGGTGAATATGCAACATATAGAAATTTAGATGTGGAAGAGGCTATAAAAAAAATAAAATCAGGTGAAAATTATATATTGAGATTGAAGTCACCTGGAAATCCAGAAAAAAGAATAAAGTTTCATGATTTGATAAAGGGTGATGTATCATTCCCAGAAAACAATCAAGATATTGTTATTATAAAGGGTGATGGTCTTCCAACGTATCATTTCGCACATATTGTAGATGACTCTTTAATGAGAACAACTCACGTTATAAGAGGAGAAGAATGGCTATCATCTCTTCCAATACATCTTCAATTATTTGATGTTTTAGGACTTGAAACTCCAAATTATGCCCATGTTCCAACCATAATGAAACTAGACGGAAATTCAAAGAGAAAACTATCAAAGAGAAAAGATGTTGAAAGTGCGGTAACTTATTATGATGAACAAGGATATCCAGTAGAATCTGTTATAGAGTATCTTTTAAATATAATAAACTCTGCTTTTGAAGAATGGAGAATAGAAAATAAAGATGCAGATTATCATGATTATGTTGTAGAATTAGAAAAAATGAGTAAAAGTGGAGCACTATTTGATATAGTTAAGTTAGGGGACGTAAGTAAAGAGGTTATATGTAAAATGAATGCAGAAAAGGTATATAATCTTTATGAAAAGTGGTCAAATGAGTATAATAAAGAAATTCATGAACTTTTAGTTGCTAATGAAGATATGATAAAAAAAGTATTTAATATAGAGAAAAATGGTCCAAAGCCAAGAAAAGACTTTGCTAAATGGAATGAAGTAGAAGGAAAGATATTCTATTATTTTGATGAGTTATTTGCTAAAGAAACAATAAATGATGTAGAACTTCCAAAGACTTTAAACATAGAAGATGCAAAAGAAATAATAAAAAAATATAAAGATGTTTATAACTTTAATACAGATAATTCAGTTTGGTTTGATGAATTAAAAGCATTAGCAGCATCTTTAGGATATGCAACAGATAGAAAAGCCTATAAGAAAAATCCAGAAAGTTTTAAAGGAATGGTATCTGATGTGGCAGGAGCTGTTAGGGCAGCTATTACTCATAGAAGTAATACCCCAGATCTTTATACTATTATGCAAATAATGGGTGAAAATAAAGTTAGACAAAGATTTGAGGATTTTATAAATTTATAATAGAAAGATAACTTAATTTTAAACATAGGTATAATAAATACCTATGTTTATTTTTATTATAAAATTTTAATTAATATAAAGATTGTTTCCATCAGATTTAATAATAATTGTACCATCTTCATCAGTTCTGTAATATCTTATATTATATTTATCTAAAAGGTTTAATGTTTTAGTGCTAGGATGCTTATAGCTATTATTAATACCAACTGAGATTATTGAAAGCTTCGGGGATACAGCTGTTAAAAATTTTTCGCTTGTTGATGTAGAACTACCATGATGTCCAATTTTTAGTACATCAGAAGAAAGATTTACATTAGAATTTAAAACTTCTTTTTCTAAGTCATCTTCAGCATCACCAGTAAATAAAAATGAAGTATTTTTATAAACTATTTTCATAATGGGAGAATAATTGTTTAAATTATCATAGGTTTCTTTAATTGGTGAGAAAATTTCAACTGATGTGTTATTACCTAAGTCAATTGAAGATCCCATGCCTTGTTTTAATACATTTATCTTTAGTGATTTTTTATTAAGTTCATAAAGCATATCTAAAAAACTTTCGGTGTTATGAGAAACTTTTGGTGCAAAAAAATTTAATACATTAAATGATTTTATAATGGTTGCCATAGAGCCTATATGATCTTCATGAGGATGGGTTGCTATTATATAGTCTAAAGTTTTTATATTTAAACTTTTTAAATAGTTAACAAGAGTATCTTTTGAATCATAAGGGCCTGAATCTATTAAAATATTTTTGTTATTAACTTGTATAAGAGAGGCATCGCCTTGTCCTACATCTATATAATGAACTTTAAAAAAATTATTTTGTGTACTTTTAGGATGGCTTCTTATTGAAATAAACAGAAAGAAAAATATGATTGGAAATATAATAAATAGTTGTTTTTTTATTTTGATAAAATCATCTCCTAAATAGAATGTAATAAATATTAACTTAGATTAATATATTTTAAAAAGTTTTTATAAAATTTTAACTACAACAAAATAAATATCTTGTATAAATATTTATGAAATAATTAGTTATATTTAATTATTTACTAATATTATTAAATTTAAACTCTATATTTATAAAAAGGATGGTTGTATGAAAAGTGAATTTTATTTAAATAATGATAAAGTAACTATTGATTTTACTAAAAAATATTGTAATAGTTTTGAGACAATTTTAGATAGTTATGGATTTAGAAATTTAATAGAAGAATATTTAAAAAAATCTAAAAATAGAAATACAAATAATTTTAAATTTTTGGAAGCTTCTTTGAAAAGTAGCGATATAAAATATATAGTAGATAATATTACCAGTATATTTAAACTTTTAATTATGATGAATGTAGATGAAGCTATAAGTTATAATAATAATTTTAGGGATATTTTGAAAGATAATAAGTTATTTTTTAATGTTATAGAAGATATATATTCTTTTTGGAGAAAACTTGAAAGATATACATTAATTCATAATAATAAAATAAAAGACGGCATAGCTGCAGTTAGTTTTACTGATGCAAATGATAAATTTTCAAAGCTTATTTTAAAGTTTTATAGAAGGATTGAAAAAAATCTTTTAGGAGATACCCCAAATGTATATAGACAGTTAGCAGCAGGTGGAAATGCATGTTTAATGCTTAGTAATGTTATATGGCCTATTCCTAATGAATATGAGGCTTTAGATGATATTTGTTTTATAGATAGTATATCATTAGAAGCTCCATTTATAACTTACCCAAAGAAAAATAAAAGAGATGGAGTATTTAAAGAAATCTTTTATAATCCAATAAAAGAATTAAGTTTAAATAAAGATGAATGGTTTTGCTATCCTGCAAAGGTTGGAGAACTTTTGGCTTATGTATACTTTCATAGAGATTTTTTAAATCATGGGATAAGCCTTTGCAATTTGTTTGAACTAGCTAGAATAGATGAATGTAGAGGAAAAAGACCAGATATAATATATTTGTTTGGTGTTGAAGATGGAGAAACTGATTTAGAAACTTATTTTTATGATGATAAAAAAAATAATATTATGTCAGGCTATATAAATTATTGCGATAAAATGGATTATTTTGGTTATATGAAAAAAATGATTTTGACTCTTCATAATGTGATAATGATAAAAAATGGGTATTTACCTATTCATGGTGCCATGGTAAAGGTTGTATTAAAAAATGGAAAAGAAGCAAATATAGTTATAGTAGGGGATAGTGGAGTTGGAAAATCAGAAAGTCTAGAGGCTTTTAGATCTTTAGCTGAAGAGCATATAAGTGATATGACTATAGTTTTTGATGATATGGGAGTTTTAAAATTAGATGAAAATAATAATATTTTAGGATATGGTACGGAAATTGGAGCTTTTGTTAGACTGGATGATTTAGATCAAGGTTATGCATTTAAGGAAATAGATAGAAGTATATTTATGAATCCAGATAAAACAAATGCAAGGTTAGTTATGCCAGTTAGTAATTATTCACAAATTATAAAAGGATATAAAGTAGATATTTTGTTGTATGCAAATAATTATTCCAAAATAGATGAAAATGGAAAAAATATAACGTATTTTAATAAATATATGGATGCTATTAAGGTATTTAAAGATGGATGTAGAATGGCCAAAGGAACAACCACAGAATTAGGCCTTGTAAAATCTTATTTTGCAAATCCTTTTGGACCAGAGCAAAGAAAAGAGGAAACTAATATACTAATAGAAAAATACTTTAAAATAGCCTTTGAAAACAAAATAAAAGTTGGAGAAATAAAGACATGCTTAGCTATAGACGGATTGGAAAAAGAGGGACCAAGAAGGGCAGCGCTTGAACTTTTTAAGGTAATTGAGCAATTATAAAATAGGCTCACTAAATACTTGGTAAGCCTATTTAATTTTCTTTTAGTCAATGTGCTTGTATCTGTCCTTAGCAAAGAAAGATATTGCATATAATCCGCAAATTCCAACGATAGCATATATTATTCTAGAGAATACAGTGCCTACTCCAAATATTGTATCAATTAAATTAAATTGAAAAAATCCAATGAGTCCCCAATTTATAGCACCTATAATAACTAATGATAGAGTAATTATATTTAATGATCTCATATTTAACACTCCTTTTCTTTTCTTTGCAGTAATTATTTTTACCTTTAAGCAATATAATTATGCAAAAAAAATAGTAGAATATTTTCTACTATCTCATGGGAGTTTAAAATTGAATATTTCTATCAACTGGTTGAGTTAATGATATAAAGGTATCTGTTTTGTTTATACCTTCAATAGTATTAACTTTATTCATTAATAAATCTTGTAAATCAGAAATGTTTCTGCATATGACCTTAGCGAAAATAGAATATCCACCTGTTATTAGGTGAAGTTCTACAACTTCTTTTATTTTTGACAATTCTTCAAAAACATGATTATAAGATTTAGTTCCAGCTACATGTATGCCAACAAAACATAAAACATCATATCCAAGTTTAGGTAAATCAAGTAAAATTCTTGTACCTTTAATAATCCCTAAATCCTCCATTTTTTTCATCCTAACATGAATAGTTCCGCCTGAAACATGACATATTCGAGCGATTTCTAAATAAGGAGTTCTACAATCTTTAATAAGTATATCTAAAATTTGAAGATCAAGCTCGTCCAACTGTAATTGAAAGTTTGATAGAGCCATAAAATCACCCTCTCCATATTTAATCTAGTATTATATGTATTATTTTATCAAAGAAATAATAAAAATTCTATATAAATATTATAAAATATAAAATAAAATAAGAAATTTGTTATTTTACTTTAAGGATAAATTCAATATTTTCAAATAAATGAAATTAAGTGCACATTTCTAAAAAATTATTGAAAATATATTAAATTTAAATTAATATATTATTAGGGAAAATATTAATTATGGAGGAAGAAAAATGTCAAGTATTTTCAGCTTTCTTGGTTATACAATAGGAGCAATAGTTTTTGTTATTGTAGTGTTCATAACATTTTCTTTATTGGGTAGATATGTATTTAATAAGACTCGTGTGAATAAATGGATAATATTAGCTGCGGCAATAATAACATTCGTAGCAACTTTTTTTATTCCAGATTTTAATCCTATAGGTAGTATCGCAATACAAGCAGTATTGATGTATATATGTGTAATATCTATTCTTTGGTTTATAGATATTAATAAGAACGGATATCCTAGAATAAAGAAGGAAAAGAAAATAGTAATAAAATCAAAAGCTAAACCAAATAGAGCAAAAAAAAATAATTAACAAAAGGCCTCATTTTTATGAAGCCTTTTTATTTTACAAAAATAGGTGAACTTATTGCTGTTAAATTAGAATCAAGAAACACCTTTATAACATACCAAGTTTCTTTTGAAGAAAAATTTTTTTTGAATATATATTGAACTTTGTTTAAATTTATATTGTCTATTTTTTTTATTATAGTACCATTATTGCTTAGTATATAAATTTTATTTATTTTATGTTTGTAATCATGTAGATATACATATATATTTAAATCAGTAGATGAGTTCTTTTGAATAGATGATCCCATAAATATATCGTTTATAGCAAATAAGAGTTTTAATGTTTTAGATTCTGTAAAAAAGCAATGTTTCTTATTTAATGCAGAGATTATATTTTTATTGTCTAACTTAGGAGAAATGATACATGTTAGTTTACTAAAATTGCTATAAGGAGGATATTTATAATTTTTTTGACCTACTGCGCCTACTTTAAAATTGTTGTCTAAAAGTGAAAAATAATATTTTTCTTTATTAGAATAGATGCTTTTATCGCTTCTAACATTTATGTCAAGGCTTGGAGATATTTGATTTAAAAACTCCTTGTATGGAAAATTTTCTACGGTTTTATTAGATGAATTTATAGTTATATGGAAATCTGTATTTTGAAGTAGCCATATAGCAAAATATTTAAAATTATTTACATCTCCTTTAAAAAAACTTTTAGTATTTAAAACACTTACTTTACCTAGAGATTTAATAAAAGCTTCAAATTCTAATAATACTAAAAAGTTATCATTCTTTTTGTTAAATCTATGAATAATTTTAGATAAATATTGCCAAGTTGATAAAGTAGTATTTTTTTTATTAAAAGTGTAATCTAAATCTTTATTTTCATGGCTTATTATGGCATAATCTAATCCTAAATCTTTAATTTCATTTAGAATAGTAAATTGTTCATCTCTTTTAAAAGAAGTTAGGCAGTCAGAGGATACGCCATAATAAAAATTTAAGTCTTTAAAATCTTGTTCCTTATACACAGTAACAGTTTCTTTTTCGGGCATAAAGTCACCTCTATATATTAATATTAAATATATATTAATTTTACGTGCTATTAATGTTATAAAGTTTGATATTAATAAGGTGAATTATATGGTACAATTATGATTGTTTCTTGCAACAAAACAAATCACAGTGAAATTTTATTAAAAAATGAGATTAAAGTTTTACTTTTAATCTAAAAATGGAGGAATTATATGTTAAATATAGGTGATTTTAATGAATTAAAGGTAGTTAGAAAGGCTAGTTTTGGATATTATTTAGATAGAGGAACTAAAAAAAGTTCAGATGATATATTGCTTCCAAATGGTAATACAGAAGGTAAGGAGGTAAATATTGGAGATGTAGTTAATGCATTTATATATAGGGATTCAAGAGATCGTTTAATTGCTACATTAAAAACCCCTTTGGCTATTTTAGGGGATGTTGCGTATCTTGAAGTAACTCAAATAACTAATTTTGGAGCTTTTGTAAATTTTGGATTAGAAAGAGATATATTAATTCCACTTAGAGAACAAAAATATAAACTTGAAGAAGGTAGAAAATATTTAGTATATATATATTTAGATAAAACAGGAAGGCTTGCAGCAACAACAGATGTGGATAAATATTTAGATGAAATGGAAGATGTTAAATTAATGAGTGATGTAGATGGAGTGGTTTATGGCTACCAAACAAATGGCTCATTAAGAGTTGCGATAGATAATAAATATAGAGCAGTTGTGTTAAAAAATGAATATTTTACAAATATATTTCCAGGGGATGTTGTAAAAGGTAAAATAAAAAGGGTGTACGAAGATGGAATAATAGGACTTTCTTTAAGACAATATAAGCTTAAAGAAAAAGATGATTTAGAAAAGAGAATATTAAAATATTTAAAAGAAAATGGAGGTGAAATGATTTATAATGATAAGTCATCTCCAGATGATATAAAAAGACAATTTAAGACATCTAAAAATTATTTTAAAATGGCTTTAGGTGGACTTATGAAAAAAAATCTTATAGAACAAGGGAACTTTGGAACGAAGTTAAAAGAATAGAAATAAGCTATGCCAAATATTGGTGTAGCTTATCTTTTTACTATTTAATATATATATAGTTCATGAAGTTTGATAAGTATATATATGAATTTAAATCTAAAGTGGATATATATTTAAGTCCTTTTGATGTAAATCTGATTTTACTACTTTTTTCTTTAACACAATCTATAAAATTATTTAAATCTTTTACTTGTATTTTTTTATTAAATATAAGAAGAATATTAAAATGAAGTAATTTGCAATAAATATATTTATTGTTGCTGTAATTAATAAAATTATCTAAATTGTCTGTGATAAAGTTTATATGATTTTCTATAGCGTTAAATATTTCATTTAATTTATCTCTATATATGAATGTAATAGAATTAATATCTAAGAAGCTTGTACAAATAACATTTAATAAGTCAGTTTTGATTTCTTCAACTTCTGCTTTTGAAAATTTGAGATATAAATTTAGATAAATAGGTCTATTAGAAAAAATATCTTCTAAATAATTTATAAAGTTTTTAAAATCCCCTGTATCATTTAAAGGTTCTATTTCAAAAAGTATTTTAAAAAATAAATTCCAATGAAAATCAGTGTTTATAGTTTGAGCTAACTTATTACCTATAATACTAGAAAAATCAGAATGAAATTTTAAATTTTCTTCAAGGCATATTTTTTCTTTAAACGATATAGGATTTTTAAGTATTTCATTTAGTCTTATGGAAGTGTCTATAAATGTTTTATAATATTCTTCAGAAGATATGCAGTTATTTTTTTTTATTATATAATCTATTATTATGTCACAAGCATTTCTAAAATCTATAGAAACTCCAAGTTCATTTTTTACTTTATAAGAATAAATATCAAATATCATCTTTGATAATAATATCTCTAAGCCTTGTTTATTAACATTTGGTTGTGCAAGTTGCAAATTATTAGAGGCTATGTGATTATAAACAGTTAGAAGTTGATTGTCAATTAAGCAAAGATTGCTTTTTATAGAATTTAATATGTTTTTATAAAAGGTATCTCCAAGAACCATGTTATAATTTTTATAAATAACTTTATGTTCTATTTCACCCCAAAATATGTTGACCATAGATTTTATTTGAAGTTCAAAATTAAATTTGTGATTTTCAGATATAATATATCCATCTATTCTGTATAGTTTAAATCCATTTTTTTGTTTCAAGGGTTGTTCATCTCTTAAATCTAAAAATATATTTTTATTAGATTTGTGAAAATAAAACCCTTCACAATTTTTGTTACAAAAAGACGATTTTAAAAATTTAAAAATTTTATCTTCATCTTCTATAAATCTACATTCAATTCTAATACCTATAAGGTCAGATAAATTATAGAAAAGTTCTTCTGGGGTTTTATATTTTAAATAATAGTTATTACGTATAATTTTTTCTTTAAGGCTAGACGATGACTTTACTCTAGTTGAAATATTAAAAAAACCATCACATGAATTGTTTAATAGATTAAAAAAGAAATCATCTAAAAAATCTGAAGCATGATTTAAATTGGTTTTTAACTTTTGTAAAATAAATAATGATTCATTAGTAAATTTAAATACCTCTAATTCCAAGCTGTTCTCCTCCTTTTAAGTTTAATCATGGGTATAAAATTTGTAAAAAATAATTATAATATATAGGTAATATAATTAATATGATATCAATTAATTTAAATAATAACAATGAATATATGTATTTAAATAATTTAATTCAAGATAATTGAAAAAAAGATAAAAATATTTAATAAGATATTAACATTTTAGTTCTTTTATGTTAAAATATCTTCAATATAATTTTTAGATAGAGAGGATGATATTTGTGAATGCCGATAAAATGACACTAAGGGTTCAACAAAGTTTAAATGATGCATATGAAATAGCAGTAAAATATAATAATCAACAGCTAGATATAATACATTTATTCTCGGCTCTTATAAATCAAGAAGATGGATTAATTCCTAATATATTCGAGAAAATGGGAGTTGATATTAAATCACTTGAGAGAGAAACTAACTTAAAAATAGATAGTCTTCCAAAAGTTTTAGGAGAAGCTGCTAAATCAACAGGAGTTACAGCAACTAGGCGAATAAATGAAGTTCTTATAAAAGCTGAGCAACTATCTAAAGAATTTGGAGATTCTTATGTTAGCGTAGAGCATGTTATGTTAGCAATTATGGATATTGATTCAAAGGGCGTAGGGCTTATTTTAGATAAATTTTCTATTAGTAAAAAAGGATTTTTAGAAGTATTAAATAAAATTAGAGGAAGTCAAAAGGTAGATACACAAGATCCAGAGGGCACTTATGATGCTTTATCTAAATATGGTACAAATCTTATTGATTTAGCTAAAAAGCATAAATTAGATCCTGTCATTGGAAGAGATGAAGAAATAAGAAGAACGGTTAGAATTCTATCAAGGAGAACAAAAAATAATCCTATACTTATAGGTGAACCTGGAGTTGGTAAAACCGCAATAGTTGAAGGTTTGGCAAATAGAATAGTAAAGGGAGATGTTCCTGAAGGATTAAAAAATAAAACGATATTCTCTTTAGATATGGGAGCATTAATTGCAGGGGCTAAGTATAGAGGTGAGTTTGAAGAAAGATTAAAAGCTGTTTTAAAAGAAGTTCAAAACTCAGATGGAAATATAATTTTATTTATAGATGAAATTCATACAATAGTTGGTGCTGGTAAAACAGATGGAGCTATGGATGCTGGTAATTTAATAAAACCGTTATTAGCAAGAGGAGAATTACACTGCATAGGTGCTACAACTTTTGATGAATATAGACAATATATAGAAAAAGATAAGGCCTTAGAGAGAAGATTCCAACCAGTTATAGTTAACGAACCGACAGTTGAAGATGCTATATCTATATTAAGGGGATTAAAAGAAAGGTTTGAAATTCATCATGGTATAAGAATTCATGATTCTGCAATAGTTGCAGCAGCAACACTTTCAGATAGATATATTCAAGATAGGTATCTACCAGATAAAGCTATAGATTTAATTGATGAAGCTGGTGCTATGGTAAGATCAGAAATAGATTCACTACCTACAGAACTTGATAGAATAAGAAGAAAACTTTTGACACTTGAAACAGAAAAAGAAGCATTGTCCATGGAAGATGATGAAGTTTCTAAGATTAAATTAGAGGATTTAGAGAAAGAGTTAGCAGTTCTTAAAGAAAAAAATAACGAGATGACTGCTAAATATGAAAAGGAAAAATCTCAAATAACTGAAATTAAAAATTTAAAATCTGAGCTTGACACTTTAAGAGGTATGGCAGAAGAATATGAAAGACAATATGATTTAAATAAGGTAGCAGAGATTAAATATGGTAGAATTCCAGAAATTGAAGCTAAAATAAAAGAAAAAGAAGCTGATATGGAACAAAATCACGATACTTCCATGCTTAAAGAAGAAATAACAGAAGAAGAAATTTCTCAAATAGTTTCTAAATGGACTGGAATTCCTGTAACTAGACTAGTTGAAGGTGAAAGAGAGAAACTTTTAAGACTTGAAGAAGAATTAAAAATGAGAGTAATAGGTCAGGAAGAGGCAACAGAAGCTGTAGCTAATGCTGTTATAAGGGCAAGGGCTGGACTTAAAGATGAAAATAAACCAATAGGTTCTTTTATATTCTTAGGACCTACAGGAGTTGGTAAAACAGAACTTGCCAAAACTTTAGCTAGAAATCTTTTTGATAGTGAGGATAATATAATAAGAATAGATATGTCAGAATATATGGAAAAACATGCTGTATCTAGACTTGTTGGACCTCCTCCAGGATATATTGGATATGAAGAAGGTGGTCAATTAACTGAAGCAGTTAGAAGACAACCATATTCTGTTATATTGTTTGATGAAATAGAAAAAGCTCATGAAGATGTATTTAATATGTTTTTACAAATATTAGATGATGGAAGACTTACTGATAATAAAGGTAAAACCGTGGATTTTAAAAATACAATAATAATTATGACATCAAATATTGGTAGTAACTATCTTCTAGAAAACAATGAAAATGGTGAAATATCTAAAGAGGCAAGAGATGCTGTAATGAATGAAATGAAATTAAGGTTTAAGCCTGAATTTTTAAATAGGGTTGATGACATTATAATGTTTAAGCCATTAAATCTTGAAGGAATTAAAAAGATAATTGATATATTCTTAAAAGATGTCAAAAAACGATTAAAACATAGAAATATTGACATGAATGTAACAGATTCTGCTAAAGAAATTTTAGCTAAGCAAGGGTATGACCCAGTTTATGGAGCAAGACCACTTAAAAGGTTTATAGGAAATGTTTTAGAAACAGATATTGCAAAAAAAATAATAGCTGGAGAGATAAAAGATAACTCTGTTATAATAGTAGATACAGATGGAAACAATATTGTTATAAAAAATAATTAAAAAATAATTAGGCACTTTAATGGTTTGAAATTAAATTAAGATATATTAAAGTGTCTTTTTAAAGAAATTTTATTTTATGAAAACGTAAATATTTTTTTGCTAAAATTTAATAAAACTTATTGAAAACATATAAATACTGTGCTAAAATAACAATAAAATAAATAAAGATTTTAATTAATTAATGAATTTCTCCATTTTAGAGAGTTTGTTAATAGTTATTTATCTTTCTAATTGGAGGAATAGAAAATGGCAGATAAAACAATCGTATGCAAAGACTGTGGAAAAGAATTTATATTCACAGAGGGAGAACAAGCATTTTACAAAGAAAAAGGATTTGATAATGATCCAGTAAGATGTCCAGAATGCAGAAGAGCAAGAAAGCAACAAAATAGAAGATAATTTGTTTTAACATATAAGAGCTATAATTTTTTATAGCTCTTATTTTTGTATAATGCAAAATAAACAAGATATATTTAATATTTTATTAAAAATATTAAATCAACTATAATTACTCTCCTTTATTTGGGAGTTTGCTTCGTATGATATGTTCAACTGTTTCTGGTAATTTTGCAATTTCTTCTTTAGAAAGTTTGTCTGTGTATATAGGCTTGTGAACATAGAAGTTTATATTACTAGGTTTAATTAGTATTTTGTTAGCTTCCATAACTCTATAAGTTCCATCAATTGTAAGAGGAACTATAGGAACTTTAGATTTAGTTGCTAATTTAAAGCTTCCAGATTTAAATTCCCCCATTTTATCGCCACGACTTCTAGTACCTTCAGGAAAAACTACTAGAGAGTGTCCATTTTTTAAAGTTTTAATACCTTCTAATATTCCTTCCATAGACTTTCTAGGGTTTTCTCTGTCTAAGTATATAGAACCTGCTAGGGTTATCCATTTATTTATTAAAGGTAATTTTTTTAATTCTTTTTTAGCAATAAAACCTTTAGGTTTGTCTATAAATCCACAAATTATAGCAATATCCATATTGCTTTGGTGATTAGAGACAAATAAGACAGGCCCCTCAGGGATATTTTCAAGCCCATGAACATTTACAGTTGAATCGGAAAGTTTTATTAGTTTTTGTGATATAGTTCTTGTGCCTAGACAAACTATATTATTCATCTCATCTATTTTTCCTTCAGCAAGTAGTTTTTGAGCTTCCTTTTCTTTAGGAATAAAAGCAACTAACGTTCCTACGTATCCTAGTATATACCATTTAAATGATCTAAACATTATTAATCCGTTTTAAATCATATAAACTTTATTTTAAGTTTATATATTAACGGATTCACCTCCTTATAAGTAATATAATATTAAAATTTATAATAATTTAGATAATGACAATATAATTATAGCATATTATAAATGTCATGAAACAACAACTATATTAACTATTAAAAGTTCTATTTAATAAAGTTTTAGCATATAAATATAAATAAACTTATTTAATTTTTTTGAAATTTAACAATTAAAGAATAATAAATAAAAATCAATTTAATATACTTATCAAGAGTGGTGGAGGGACTGGCCCTATGAAGCCCAGCAACCAATTTTATGGTGCTAAATCCTGCAGTTTTTGCTGAAAGATAAGAGATATTTTTGTTATATACTGTATTTGTATAAACGTCTAGGATATTTCTCTTAGGCGTTTTTATTTTAGGGGGGATCAGTAATTGAGAATTAGTGAAATTTTTAATAAAAAAGAGGTCGTAATATCTTTTGAAATATTTCCACCAAAACCTAATGGTGATGTGAACAAAATATATAATACATTAGATGAGTTAAAAATTTTAAATCCAGATTATATAAGTGTAACCTATGGTGCTGGAGGATCGTTTATTAATAATAAAACAATAGATTTAGCTAATAAAGTAAAGAATGAGTATAATATAGAATCAGTTGCACATTTAACATGTATAAAATCAACTAAAAAAGATATAGATAAAATTTTAAAACTGTTAAAAAATAACAATATAGAAAATATATTAGCTCTTAGGGGAGATGTTACAGGAAATTGTACTTGTGGTGATTTTAAATATGCAAGTGATTTAATTTCTTATGTGAAAATGTATAATGATTTTAATATTGCAGGTGCTTGTTATCCAGAAGGACATCCAGCGTGTGTTACTTTAGATGAAGATATAAGAAATTTGAAATTGAAAGTTGATTGTGGAGTTAATAATTTAGTATCGCAATTATTTTTTGATAATAATATATTTTATAATTTTTTAGATAAGGTTTATAGTGCGAATATAGATATTCCTATACAAGCTGGTGTTATGCCTGTTGTAAATAAAAAACAGATAGAGAGAATAATTTCTTTATGTGGTGCTACTTTTCCTAAAAAATTTATGAAAATAGTAGATAAATACGAATATGATGCTATAGCATTAAGAGATGCTGGAATAGCCTATTCAGTGGAACAAATAATAGATTTAGTGTCTTCAGGAGTCAAAGGAGTTCATATATATACTATGAACAATCCAATAGTTGCCAAAAGTATAATAAATAATATATCATCAATAGTAAGTTGCATAAATAAAAGGAGTATAGATGAATTTGGAAGAAATTAAAATAAATACAATTGATATTTTAAGATATTTAGGATATGGTGGACAAATATTAGATGAACAAATAAAGGATGATATTAAGACAATAAAACAATTAGTAAAAAATTATATACATTTAAGATATGTAATTAAAAGATATAAAATAGTAAGGGTAGAAGAGGGAATATTATTAAAAGGGACGAATTTTATTTTAATGGGAAAAGACATAGAGAAACATTTAAAATTATGTGATGAATGTTTTTTAATAGCAATAACATTAGGAAATGATTTTGAAAAATTATTTAGACTTTATGAAAAGAAGTCTTTATCACAATCAATTATTATAGATTGTTGTGGAACAACTGCTATTGAAGAAGTTTGTGATTCATTAGAAGAAGAGATAAAAAAGGATATGAAAAGAGAAAATAGATTTATAACAACAAGGTATAGTCCAGGTTATGGAGATTTACCAATAGAAATTCAAAGTGATTTTATAAATCTTTTAAATTGCCCAAAAGAAATAGGGCTTACATGTTCAGAAAATAATATTTTAATACCCAGAAAATCAGTTACAGCAATAATTGGGATATCAAAAGAGAATATAGAAAAACAAATACAAAAATGTGCTGTTTGCTTAAAAAATAAAGATTGTTTATACAAGAGAAAGGGTGATATCTGTGGAAATAATACTATTTGATGGTGCAATGGGAACTATGATTCAAAAAAAAGGTTTAAGCCTTGAAAATGGAGTAGAGTGCTTTAATATAAGTGAAAAAGATATAATTTGTGATATTCATAAAGAATATATAAATGCAGGGGCTAATATTATAACAACCAATACTTTTGGAGCAAATGAGCTTAAACTTAAAAAATATGGATACACAGTAGAGGAAATAATAGATAGTGCTGTAAATATTGCTAAAGAGGCGGTTGCAGACAGAAATGTAAAAATTGCATTAGATATAGGTCCTATAGGGCAACTTTTAGAACCGATGGGAACATTAAGTTTTGATAGAGCATATGAGATATTTAAAAGGCAAATACTTCAAGGTGTGAAATCTGGTGCAGATATTATATTAATAGAAACCATGACAGATTTATATGAAGCAAAAGCGGCTGTTTTAGCAGCAAAAGAAAATAGTAATCTTCCCGTATTTTGTACAATGAGTTTTGAAGAAAACGAAAGGACGTTTACAGGGTGTACTCCTGAGAGTATGGTTATAACTTTAGAAGGCTTAGGAGTAGATGCAATTGGCGTAAATTGTTCCTTAGGACCAAAGGAAATAAAGCCTATAATACAGAGAATATTAAAGGTTGCGAATAAAAAAGTTATAGTGCAGCCAAATGCTGGTCTTCCAAAAATGAATGGAGAGGTAGCAATTTATGATATAGATAAAAATGAATTTTCAAATTATATGGTTGAATTTTTAAGTTTAGGTGCGGATATTTTAGGAGGATGCTGTGGAACTACTCCAGAATATATTGCAACCGTTAGAGAAAAAATACAAGAGAAAAATATTAAAGAAAGAGAGAAAAGAAATATATGTGCTGTATGTACTCCTTCTAAATTTGTGGAAATAGATGGTGTTAAAGTGGTTGGTGAGAGAATAAATCCAACAGGTAAAAAATTGTTTAAGGAAGCTTTGAAAAACAATGATTTAAATTATATATTAAAACAAGCTATAGAACAAGTTGAGGGAGGAGCAGATATTTTAGATGTCAATGTTGGGTTGCCTAATATAGATGAAGAAAAAGTTATGAAAAATGTTATTTTAGGTATACAAGAAATTCTAGATGTGCCTCTTCAGATAGATTCAACAGATAAAAATGTTATAGAGAGGGCATTAAGGTATTATAATGGGAAAGCTATAGTAAATTCTGTAAATGGTGAAGATAAAGTATTAGATAATATATTGCCTATAGTTAAAAAGTATGGCGCATGTGTAGTTGGGCTTACTTTAGATGAAAAAGGGATACCAAGCACTTGTGAAGAAAGATTTAAAATAGCAAACAAGATAATAAACAGAGCTCAAGAATATGGAATATGTAAAGAAAATATATTTATAGATTGTTTAGTTTTAACAGCTTCAGCTCAACAAAAAGAAGTTTTTGAAACATTAAAAGCCATAACAATGATAAAAGAAAAGCTTGGAGTTAAAACTATTTTAGGAGTTTCAAATATATCTTTTGGTCTTCCAAATAGATTTCTTATAAATGAAACATTTTTAAGTTTAGCTTTAGGAAGAGGACTAGATTTACCTATTATGAATCCAAATTCTAAAGGGATGATGGATGTTATACGGGCATTTAATGTTTTAAGTAATTATGATAAAAATTCTAGTGAGTTTATAAAATATTATAATTTTAATAAAGACAGAAAAAATATAGAGGTAATTGAAGAATCTGAGAAGGATTTAAAATATATGATTATAAAAGGTTTAAAGGATGAAGTCAAAAATGAAACCATAAATCTTTTAAAAAAAAAGGAAGAACTAGATATAGTTAATGAATATTTAGTTCCAGCTCTAGATGAAGTTGGACTTTCTTTTGAAAAGGGAGAAATATTTTTGCCACAGCTTATAAATTCTGCAGAGGTTGTTCAAAAGGCTTTTGAAGTTTTAAAAGAGAGTTTATTAAAAAATGGTAAAGAGAAAATTAATGCAGGAAAAATAGTTTTGGCAACAGTCAAAGGCGATATTCATGATATAGGTAAAAATATTGTGAAAATAATACTTGAAAATTATGGTTATGAAGTTATAGATTTAGGAAAAGATGTTGAAATAAAAAAAATAATAGAAGCATTAAAGGTATATAAAGTTAAATTAATAGGGTTAAGTGCACTTATGACAACAACATTAAAAAGCATGGAGGATACTATAAAGGAAATCAGAAGAAATAATATAGATGTAAAAGTTTTTGTTGGAGGTGCTGTATTAACTAAAGAATATGCTAAAAAAATTGGAGCTGATTTTTATGCAAAAGATGCAAAACAATCAGTAGAGATTGCTAAACAGGTATTGTGTTAACAAATAAAAAATGTATTTTATAGAAAAACACTTGTATTTTATCAGAATACATGATATAGTGTATATAGAAATTTGGGGATTAAATAATAAAAAACATTAGATTTAAAAAAATAGCAATAAGCAATTAGGGGTTTTAATGTTATATATAATATATTATAATCTAATGTAGATAAAATTAAGTTATAAAGTCTTTATCTATTCAATAGGTAAAGATTTTATAGCTTTTTTACAATACATAGAGGTGATAAATATATGAGTGAAAATTTATTAGTAATAGATAAAAAAGTATTACCTGATGTTTTTGAAAAGGTTATAAATGTAAAAAAAATATTAAAAGAAGGAAAAGTAAAGGAAATAACAGAGGCTACTAAAATAGCTGGAATAAGTAGAAGTGTATATTATAAATATAAAGATTTTGTATTTGAATTTTCTGATATGGCGTCAAAGGGAACTAAAGTTATATTTAATATGTTAGTTATTCATCAAAAAGGAGTTTTATCTTCTATTTTAACTTTTCTTTCAGAAGCTGGAGGAAATATATTGATTATAAATCAAGGTATACCGATAAATGGTATAGCACACGTAACTGTAACTATGGACATTTCATCTATGCAAGATAATTTTAATAATGTGTTAAAAGATATTAAAAAACTTTATGGTGTTAAGGAAGTAGAGCTTATTGCTATGGAGAAATAGGTGTGTTATGAAGGTTTATTCATAGATACCTATTTTCTTTTTGTGTTATATAAGTTAAAATAATAAACAGAATAAAATTAAGAAAGGATGGGAAGTATGGATATTTACTTTGACAATAGTGCAACTACTAAACCTTTAGAGGAAGTTGTAGAGGTAATGAAAGATGCTATGATAAATTATTATGGCAATCCATCTTCTTTACATAGCTTAGGTTTAAAGTGTCATAATAAGCTTATGGAAGCTAAACGAGATATTGCCAGAAAAATAGGTGCAGTAAAAGAAGAGATTTTCTTTACGTCAGGTGGAAGTGAAAGTAATAATATGATTCTGAAAAATTTTGAAAAAGAGGGTAATCATATTATAACAACTAAATTTGAACATGCTAGTGTTTTAAATACTTTAAAATATTTAGAAACAAAAGGTGTTGAAGTCACTTATTTAAATGTTGATAAATTTGGATTTATTAATTTAGATGAATTAAAAAATTCTATAAAGAAAAATACTGTGCTTATATCTATAATGCAAGTTAATAATGAGATAGGTTCAATTCAAAACTTAGAAAAAATAGGGAATACAATAAAGAATACTAGTAATCGTGCAAGATTTCATGTTGATGGAGTTCAAGGATACGGAAAAATAAAAGTAGATGTTAAAAAATGTAATATAGATTTTTATACTGCTTCAGCACATAAAATACATGGACCAAAAGGAACTGGTTTTTGTTATATAAGAAAAAGTCTTAATTTAAATCCTTTGATAGAAGGTGGTGGACAAGAATTCGGCGTGAGATCTGGAACAGAAAATTTACCAGGAATTTTATCTTTTGTTAAGGCTAGTGATGTAGCATTTGAATGTATGGATAAAAATTATGAAAAGATTTTAGAATTAAAAAAATATTTTATAAAAAAATTAGAAGAAATAAATGATGTAAAAATAAACAGCCCAATTGATAAAAATATAATACCATATATATTAAATGTATCATTTTTAGGCGTTAGAGCTGAAGTTCTTTTACATATGTTAGAAGAAAAAGGGATTTTTGTTTCAACTGGTTCAGCGTGTTCTTCAAAATCAGTACAAGCTAAAGGAAGTCATGTATTAAATGCTATAGGACTTACTAAAGAGTATATACAAGGAGCTATAAGATTTAGTTTTTCAAGGTATAACACTAAAGAGGAAATAGATTATACGATAGATGTTTTAAAGGAATCATTAAAATTTTTAAGGAGAATAAAGATATGAATAAATTAGTATTAGTTAAATATGCACCTGAAATATTTTTAAAGGGATTAAATAGAAATAAATTTGAAAAAAAATTAAAAAATAATATAACTAAAAAATTAAAAGATGTAGAACATCAAATAGTATTAGATCAAGGAAGATGGTTTATAAAATCTAATGATTTAGATGAAATTGTAGATAGAGTGAGGAGAGTTTTTGGTGTTCAAGAAGTTTCAATAGTTACAGAAATTGAAGGAACATTAGATAATATAAAAGAAGAGGCTTTAAGGAGAGTTAAAGAAAGCAATGCTAAAACTTTTAAAATAGAAACAAATAGAGCAAATAAAAATTTCCCTAAAAACTCTATGGAAATTTCAAGAGAAGTTGGGGGATATGTTTTAAGTAATTTAGGAGATAACGTATCTGTTGATATTCATAAGCCAGAATGCAAGGTTCAAGTTGAAATAAGAGAAGGAAGCACTTATGTGTTTACAAATGATGATAGAGTAAAAGGTGTTGGTGGTCTTCCATATGGAATGAATGGTAGTACAATGCTTATGTTATCTGGAGGGATAGATTCTCCAGTTGCTGGATATTTAATGGCAAAAAGAGGAGTAGAACTTAACTGCATATATTATCATTCTCATCCATATACTTCAGAAAGAGCTAAAGATAAGGTTAAGGATTTAGCTAAAATACTTGCTAAATACACAGAAAAGGTAAATTTATTTGTTGTTCCATTTACAGAAATACAGATGGAAATAATAGAAAAATGTAGAGAAGATGAGTTAACTATAATAATGAGAAGATTTATGATGAGGTGTGCGTGTTACCTTTCAGAAAAAAGAGGGATTCAATCAGTATCCACAGGAGAGAGTATAGGTCAGGTTGCATCTCAAACTATGGAGGGATTAGTAGTTAGTTCAGATGTTGCTGATAGACCAGTTTTTAGACCTTTAATATCTATGGATAAAGAAGATATTATAGATATAGCAAAGGATATAGATACTTTTGAAACATCAATACTTCCATATGAAGATTGTTGTACTATATTTGTGCCAAAACATCCAAAAACAAAGCCAAGAGTTTTAGAAATTAGAAAATCAGAAGAAGCTTTAGATATAGATACACTTGTTGAAAAAGCAATAAATGAAATGGAAGTTTATAAATTTTAAAATAGACATTGTGGTATAGCTTAAAAAATTTGCTATACCATTTATATTATAAAGGAGAATTTATGGAATTTTTAATAAAACATTTTAATGATTTAAATACAAATGAACTTTATGAAATTGTAAAATCGAGATTTGAAGTCTTTATTATGGAGCAAAAGATAGTAGATGAACAGGATTTTGATGATAAAGATAAGCTTTGTTATCACGGATTTTTTAAAGATAATGGAAGGATTATAGCCTATGGAAGAATAGTTTTAAAAGGATTAAGTTATGATGAGTGTTCAATTGGTAGAGTTTTAGTATTAAAAAATTATAGAAAACAAGGATTGGCTAAAAAACTTTTAGAAAATTTAATAAAATATATACAAGAAGAACTTAAAGAAGAGCATATAACAATTTCCGCACAAGAATATGTTAAAGAGTTATATAAAAGTGTGGGATTTAAAGAATTTGGAGATGTATATTATGAAGTTAATATACCACATATAAAGATGAAAATTTAAGGAGAATATAAATTATGATAGATTTAGAAAAGTCAAAAGGAAAGATATTTAGACATTTTAAAGGAGATTTATATTTAGTTGAGGATATAGTAATTCATTCAGAAACCCAAGAAAAATTAGTTTTATATAGAGCTTTATATGGAGATTGTGGTAGATTTGTAAGACCATATAATATGTTTTTAGAAGAAGTGCCTAAAAATAAAAAAAATCCAACAGGACAGATTTATAGATTTGAAGAATATGAGGTTAAAAGTTTAAATAATCATTAAAAATTAAATGATAATTATAATATTTCTTTAATATAATTGTATAAAAGTATAAATTGGTAATTATTAAACATTATGGATTACAAGCTAGGAGGCACTATGGAATTTGATATAAAAAGTACAAAAAAGAATAAAATAAAAATAGAAAAACCTAAAAATTTCAAGGTACTTATGTATAATGATGATTTTACAACAATGGAGTTTGTGGTAGAGATTTTATCTACTATATTTAATAAAAGTATAGAAGATGCAAATAAAATAATGTTAGAGGTTCACAATAAAGGCATAGGAATAGCTGGAATATATCCTTATGATATAGCTTTAACAAAACTTACTGTAGCTATGAAAATGGCTTCTGAAAGTGGATTTCCTTTCAAACTTACAGTAGAGGAGGAATAAAATTTGAAAATAACTAAAACCGTGAATGATATTTTGGTAGAAGCTTATAAAATTGCAAATAATAAAAGGCATGAATATGTTACTCCAGAGCATTTGTTATTAGCTAGTTTAAAAAATAAAAGATTTTTAGAGGCTATAAAAGGTTGCGGGGGTGACGCTCAAAAGTTAACAGACAATTTAAATGATTATTTAGATAAATATGTTAGTAAAGTTGAAGGGAAAGATGCTAAGGAAAGCTTTGGGATGGAGAATATATTGTTTATAGCAACTCAACAGGCTGTATTTAGTGGTAAAAATAAAATAGATTTAGAACATATAATTTCTGCACTTTATGAGCTTGAAAATAGTTACGCTGTGTATTATCTAAATGAACAAGGAATAAATAAAAGAGATTTATTATTTGATCTTTGTCATAGAGAAAGTGAAATAATGCTTGAAAATTCAAACGATGAAATATTTTTAGACAATAATTTAAATGATGAATATGATGATGCAGAAAAGTTAGATAAGGAAACGATAATAAAAAAATATGCTAAAAATTTAACTCAAGAGGTTAATCAAATAAATAAAGATCCGTTAATTGGAAGGCAAGATATTTTAGATAGAACTATTCAAATACTTTGTAGAAGAACAAAAAATAATCCTATACATGTTGGTGAAGTTGGAGTTGGAAAAACAGCTATAACCTTAGGCCTTGCAAAACTTATAGTAGAGAAAAAGGTACCAGAAAAACTTAAAAATGCTGAAATATTTTCATTAGATGTAGGTTCTCTTCTTGCAGGAACTAGATATAGAGGCGACTTTGAAGAGCGAATGAAGGTTTTATTAGATGAAATTATGACAAGGGAAAATCCAATCGTATATATAGATGAGATTCACACTATTGTAGGGTCAGGTGCGTTAGAAGGTGGTTCTTTAGATGGAGCTAGTTTGATAAAAAGTTACCTTTTAGAAGGAAAGATAAAATTTATAGGTGCAACAACTTATGATGAATATAAAAAGTATTTTGAAAAAGATAAGGGATTGAGTAGAAGATTTCAAATAATTGATGTTAAGGAGCCATCGAAAGATGAAGCAGTTAAGATATTAGAGGGATTAAAGAAGAATTTTGAAGATTACCATAATGTTAAATATACAAATAGAGCGCTTGTAAGTGCTGTTAATTTAAGTTCAAAATATATAAATGATAGATATCTTCCAGATAAAGCTATAGATATAATAGATGAAGCTGGAGCGTATATGTCAATGGTTAGAAAAGATAGACGAACTAAAAAGATAGACGAGGGTATCATTGAAAAAATAATAGCTAAGATGTGTAATATTCCTAAAGAAACAGTAGAAGGAAATGAGGTTCAATCTTTAAAAAACTTAGAAGCAACAATGAAAAAAAATATTTTTGGTCAAGATACAGCTATAGAAAATGTTGTTAGATGTATAAAAATGTCAAGAGCAGGGCTTAATGATGAAAATAAGCCGGTAGCTTCTATGTTATTTGTTGGACCAACTGGCGTTGGTAAAACAGAGATTGCAAAGGTATTAGCCAATAGTTTAGGCATAGAATTTGTAAGATTTGATATGAGCGAATATGGAGAAAAGCATGCAGCTTCAAAACTTATAGGCTCTCCGCCAGGGTATGTAGGTTATGAAGAGGGTGGTCTTTTAACAGATACAATTAGAAAAAAGCCAAATTGTGTTCTTTTACTAGATGAGGTTGAAAAAGCACATAGAGATATATTAAATGTTCTTCTTCAAATAATGGATTACGCAACACTTACAGATAATAAGGGAAGAAAGGCAGATTTTAAAAATGTAATTATTATAATGACATCAAATGCAGGTGCTAGGTATGTTGGTAAAAATCTTGTTGGATTTTTAGATAGAGAAGTTAAAAAGGATGTAATAAATGAAGAGGTTAAAAAATTTTTTAGCCCAGAGTTTAGAAATAGATTAGATAAAATTATAGTTTTTAATGATATAGATAAAGATATGTCAATAAATATAGTTAAAAAGCAATTGGCTATATTTAATGAGAGATTAAAAAATAAAAATATAAATGTAACATTTAGAGAAAGTGTCATAGAATATATAGCAGATACGGGAACTTCTAAAGAGTTTGGAGCTCGTGAAATTTTAAGAGTTATAAATACACAGTTAAAGCCGTTATTAGTTGATAAGATTCTTTTTGATGATTTAAGAGATGATTTAAAATATGATATTGATTATGAGATGGGTAAATTTAAGCTTAATAAAATAGAAAATGAATAGTAACAAAATTAACTTGAGATTAATAATATATTATTAAAAAAAATCTTAAAAACTCTTGAACAAATATTTAAGGTATGATATTATTACTTTGTAATAAATGACTAATATTTCAAAGGTGAAATATTATAATATTCGTGTGATTTATAAATGAAGTAAGTTTATTTAAAAGAAAGCAACGGCGTTTTCTATATGTTGGCTTCTAAATTATAGGGGCTAATATATTAGGGGACGCTTTTTATATGTTTAAAAATTAGGAGGCAATGTTCATGGATAAATTAGGTGAAATATACGGATCAAACGTATTTAATGATAAGATTATGAGGGAAAGACTGCCAAAAGCTACTTATAAAGCTTTAAAAAATACAATAAATGAAAGAACACCATTAGATTCGGCGGTTGCTAACGTTGTTGCAAATGCTATGAAGGATTGGGCAATAGAAAAAGGTGCTACTCATTTTACTCATTGGTTTCAACCATTAACTGGAATAACAGCGGAAAAGCATGATGCTTTTATAAGCCCAACAGATGATGGTGGAGTTATCCTTGAGTTTTCAGGAAAAGAACTTATAAAGGGAGAACCAGACGCATCTTCTTTCCCATCAGGAGGGTTAAGAGCTACTTTTGAAGCAAGAGGTTATACAGCGTGGGATTGTACTTCACCTGCTTTTATAAAAGATAAAACTTTATGTATTCCAACAGCTTTTTGCTCATATAATGGTGAAGCATTAGATAAAAAAACACCACTTCTTCGCTCAATGGAAAGTATATCTAATGAAGCTATGAGAGTTTTAAGAGCACTTGGTAATACAACAGCTAGAAAAGTAATAACAACAGTAGGTGGAGAACAAGAATATTTTATAGTTGATAAAAAACTGTATGATAAACGTAAGGATCTTATATTAACAGGAAGAACATTATTTGGTGCAATGGCTCCAAAGGGACAAGAAATGGATGATCATTATTTTGGAACTATAAAAGAAAGAATAGCAAAGTATATGGCAGAAGTTGATTTAGAACTTTGGAAGCTTGGAGTATCAGCTAAAACTGAGCACAATGAAGTAGCTCCTGGACAACATGAATTAGCCCCTATATTTGCTACAACTAATATAGCCACAGATCATAATCAATTAGTTATGGAAATAATGAAAAAAGTAGCCTTAAGACATGATTTAGTTTGCCTTTTACATGAAAAACCTTTTGCTGGTGTAAATGGATCTGGAAAACACAACAACTGGTCTATGGCAACTGATGATGGACAAAATCTTTTAGAGCCTGGAAAAGAACCAGAGAAGAATAAGCAATTTTTATTATTTTTAAGTGCTGTTATAGAAGCGGTTGATGAGTATCCAGAACTTTTAAGAGAATCAGCTGCAAATCCAGGAAATGATCATAGATTAGGTGCAAATGAAGCTCCACCTGCTATAATTTCTATGTTCTTAGGTGAGCAATTAACTGAAATATTAAAACAAATAGAAATTGGAGGAAAAGATAAGGTTAAAGGCATAACTAATATGTCAATAGGTGTATCTACACTTCCTATACTATTTAAAGATGCGACAGATAGAAATAGAACATCACCATTTGCTTTCACAGGAAATAAATTTGAGTTTAGAATGCCACCTTCATCAGGCTCAATTGCAGGACCAAATTTTATTATAAATACAATGGTTGCAGATGTATTAAGAAATTATGCAGATAGATTAGAAAAGGCTGAAAATGTAGATGAAGAAGTAAATACTATAATAGCTGATGTTGTTAAAAACCATGGAAAAATAATATTCAATGGAAATGGATATTCAGATGCTTGGGTTGAAGAGGCAAAAAGACGTGGTCTTCCTAATATTAAAACAACAGTAGAAGCTATAGAAGCATTAAATGCAGAAAAAAATAAAGCTCTCATGGAAAGACATCATGTTTTAAGTAGAGAAGAAATGGAAGCTCGTTATGAAATTTCTTTGGAAAATTATAGTAAAACTATAAATATAGAAGCATTAACTGCTATGGAAATAGTTAAAAAACAAATATTGCCTGCTAGTATTAAGTTCTCAACAAAAATAGCTGAATCTATAAATGCTATAAATGCTACTGAGCTTGGAATAGACATTTCCGCTCAAGGAAATCTATTAAAAGAAGTATCAAATTTGATATCTACTATAGATGCTAAGGTTAAAATTCTTGAAGAGTCAGTTATAAAGGCAGAAAAAATGGATGATTCATATAATCAAGCACATAGTTATAGGTTTGATGTATTTGAGAATATGAATTCTTTAAGAGAAGATGTAGATAGTTTAGAGATGATTGTAGATGAAGATATATGGCCTCTACCAAGTTATACAGAACTATTGTTTAATATTTAAAAAATAATTAAGATTTTAAGAAGTGTTTACATTGATTTGTAAGCACTTCTATTTTATAATGTTAATAATTTATTAAAAATTAAAGATATAGTATGTAGGAGGATGAAATGGGAAAGATTGCGGCTTTTTTTGATATAGATGGGACGATTTATAGAGAAGGTCTTATTACAGAAGTGTTTAAAAAAATTATAAAATATGAATTAGTAGATGAAGAAAAGTGGCAAAATGATGTAAGACCAGCTTACTTGAAATGGGACAGAAGACAAGGATTATATGATACATATTTATTGAAGATGGTTGACATATATATGGATGCTATACGTGGGTTAGATCAATATCATATAAATTATATAGCTAAAAAAGTTATAGAGCAAAAAGGAGATAGAGTTTATACATTCTCAAGAGATAGAATAAAGTGGCATAAGGAACAAGGTCATATAGTTATAGCTATTTCTGGATCACCTGAAGAACTTGTTAGAGAAATGTCTAAAAAGTATAACATGGATGACTATAGGGGGACAATATATAAATTAGATAACAATAATAAGTATAATGGTGAAATACTTCCTATGTGGGATGGAGAAAGCAAACAAAAAGCTATAGAAGAGTTAAAAAATATATATGATATTGATTTAGACAAAAGTTATGCATATGGTGATACATCAGGAGATTATACTATGTTTAAAGCGGTAGGAAATCCTTTTGCAATGAATCCAACCAAAGAACTTATAACTAAAATATTAAGTGATGAAAAAATTATGGATAAAATAAGAGTAATCGTTGAAAGAAAAGATGTGACATATAATTTAGATAAACATTCATTAAATATTTATATGGATTAAAAAAATAGCTATAGAAAAATTTATTTTAAATTTTTCTATAGCTATTTTTATGCAATTTTTATATTTTCTTTATGAAATACTAATTTTAAAAGAATAGGGGAGATTATCGTTGTTATAACAACCATAATTACTACAGGACCAAAAAATATAGAACTCATAAGTCCAAGAGCATTGCCTTTATTAGCCATGATTAAAGCAACCTCTCCTCTAGAAACCATACCAGTTCCTATTTGTAAAGCTTCTGAATTTGTATATTTGCAAAGTTTAGCACCAAGTCCACAACCTATTATTTTAGAAATTACTGCAATTATTATAAGTAATATTGAAAAAATAATTATTTCTTTAGACATTTTAGGAATTTCCACTTTGATTCCTATACTTGCGAAAAAGATAGGAGATAAAAGCATGTATGAACTGGTTTCAAATCTAGATAAAATATAGTGTTTGCGTTCAGTTCCAGATAATATAAGACCAGCTATGAAAGCTCCTGTAATGTCTGCTACTCCAAAAAATTCTTCAGCTGCATATGATAATAACAAGCAAAAGACAAAGGAAAATATAACAAAGCGTCTTAAGTCAGTATTATGAGTTTTCATTTCTTTATTCATAAGCCTAAAGGCAACAATTCCAACCATAATAGCTAATATAAAGAATAATAATATTTTGCCTATAACGATACAAATATTTGTTGATGTATCGGAAGAAGCACAGCTTGAAATAATAGTTAGGGCTATGATACCTAAAATATCATCTATTATTGCTGCTCCTAAAATTGCATTACCGGCATTTGAATTTAATTTGCCAAGTTCTCTTAAAGTTTCAACTGTGATACTAACAGAGGTTGCAGTTAATATTACCCCTATAAACATATGTTGTAAGAATAAACTGGAATCTAAAGAATTATTAGTGTTAAAAAAATTAGCAAGGATAAATCCTAAAATGAGAGGAACTATCATTCCTAAAATAGCAATTACAACTGAAGCTACACCACTTTTTTTTAATTCTTTAATATCGGTTTCTAATCCAGCAGTAAACATTAAAACTATAACTCCAAGTTCTGCAAGTTGTTGTATAAAATCAGTTTCATGCAATATATTTAAAACTGCTGGGCCAAGAACAAGACCAGCTAAAAGAGCACCAACTACTTGAGGGAGTTTAAATCGCTTAGTAACAAGTCCTAATGCTTTAGTACTAAGCAAAATAACTGCAATATCGAATAAAAATTTATAAGATAACATAAATCCTCCTAAAAATATATAATTTAGAAAATAATGTAATTAATAATTAATATTATATCAAAAATTAAAATATTATCAAATCAAAATATAAATATTTGAGATAATTTGTTTAATAAAAGATACTAAAAAATACACCTTAAAATATATAAGGTGTATTTGTTTTATTGCATTAAATTTTTATCTTTCAATCTAAAATTAACTATTTTAGAGAGTATTGTATAAAATATTCCAAACAAAGGTATTCCAATAATCATTCCTAAAATTCCAAAAAGGTCAGCACCGATTAACATGGAAATTATTATCCAAATTCCACTAATTCCTAAAGAACCGCCTACAACTTTAGGATAAATAATATTTCCTTCTATTTGTTGTATTACTATTATAAGAATTATAAAATAAAATGCTGTAGCTGGACTTACAGTAAGTAGAATGAATATTGCAGGAACTATGCCGATAAATGCTCCAAAAATAGGTATAAGTGCTGTTACGCTTATTATAATACTTATAAGTATTGCGTAAGGCATAGAAAAAACAGTCATGCCTACAAAACACATAACTCCAATTATAATAGCTTCTATAAATTGACCTGTTATAAAAGCTGAAAACATTTTATCAGAGATATGAATAACTTGTAATATTTTATTAGCATATTTTAATGGGATAAAAGCATAAATTAATTTTTTGCATTGATGAAGAAGCTTTTCTTTACTGGCTAGCATATAAATTGATAAAATAAATGCCATGAAAAAATTAATTATTGTTGTGGTTATGCCTATTGTTAAATTAACTATATTAGTAATTGCACTACCTGTTATACTAGTTATGGCAGTTAAAGTTTCATTCCAAATATTTGCAAAAGATGGCCATATTTTATTAAATAAATCAGTTGAATGCAATGAACCAGATAATGATTTTTCAATAGATGTTATGGAAGATGGAAGAATATTTATAAGTGTTGATATACTATGAGATAGTTGTGGTACAACGAAAAAAAACAAGGTTAATATTATTCCAAATACCATAACCAATGTAATTAATATAGCAAGTGGTCTTTTTAAATTTCTGATGAATATTCTTTTGTTATTATCCAAAGATTTTAATACTTTCTTTTCAAAAAAGCTCATAGGAATATTGAGAATAAATGCTAGTGCTATACCTATCAATATCGGACTTAGTATAGAAAATATGTAAGTAAAGACAGTATATATATTTGAAATATTTAGCAATATATAAGCTAAAACAACAACATAAGTTGCTAATAAAAAATAATGTTTAATTTTAGGATTTTCTTTCAAAGTTTTAACTCCTTTTACTATAAAGTTATAAATTATGTAAATAAAACTATACTTACAAATTAATTTTATACTGAATTACTTTATAAGTATAGTATTAGTTTTATAATTAACTATATTTTTAAAATGAAACCAATAATTGCACCTAAAAAAATATATATAATTGGATGTTTTTTATATTTTTTAATAAGAATAAATAGTATAAAAAAAACTATCAAAGATTTTATTTTTAAATATCCATCAGAAAGAAATGAATCCTTCATTAAAGCTATACAAGGAATTAAAATTAGAGAAATTACTGCAGGTTTAATTCCATAAAATATTGATTTTATATAAAAATTTTCATTGAATTTTTTTAAAAACTTAGAGATTAAGATAATTATAATAAAAGCAGGAAGTATAAGAGAGAGAGAGGCAATTATTGCTCCTAAAATTCCATATACTTTAAAACCACAATAGGTTGCCATATTTATTCCAATAGGACCTGGAGTTGATTCAGATACAGCTATCATATTTGAAATTGTTGTTGAATCAATCCAATGGTATTTATCTGCAAGTGAATATAAAAAAGGTAGAGTAGCTAGTCCACCTCCGATTGAAAAGAGACCTATTTTAAAAAATTCTATAAACAATAAAAAAAGTATCATTTTTTTTCTCCTATAAGCTTAATTACCAATCCTAATAATGCAGCTATTATAACTCCAATTGTTGGAGATAAATTAAATAGCAATGATAAAATAATAATAACTAAAAATATACAAAAAGATATTATGTCCTTTATACTGCTTTTCCATATGTTTATAATTGCATTTAAAACGAGTGCAAGTACAACTAATTGAATACCGTTAAATATATGAATAATTGCAGGATTTTCAGTTATATTGTCCAAAATTGAAGCTATAATGGTAATTATAACAAGAGATGGAGTAATGAGACCTAGAGTAGAAAAGATAGCACCTAAAACACCATAAAGTTTATATCCTATGAATGTAGAGACATTTACAGCAATAATTCCAGGGGTACATTGCCCTATGGCATAATAATCTAAAATCTCATCATTAGTCGCCCAGTTATTTTTTTCAACAATTTCCCTCTCTAGCATAGGAAGCATAGCATACCCTCCACCAAAGGTGCATATTCCTATTTTAAAAAATGTGCAGAAAAGTTTAATCATATTACCTCCATTACAAAATAAAGAAAAAATAAATTATATTACTATAATAGTACAATTCTTTTTTTGTTTCAATAAAAAAGAATCTAAGTAACGGGGGAGTATTAACTTAGATTCTATTAGAATTAAAAATATTATATATTATATAGTATTTTTAAATAATAAAAATGTTCATATAAAAAATAATATAAATATTTAAAAATAAATAAAAAAATGATAAAATATGTTATTATAATAAATAATAAAAAAATATAGGAGAAATGCTATTAATTATGAACTTGGAGAAAAATAAAAAAACGTATGACGAGAAAACTAAAAATCTAATTAAGTATATGTTTGTATTTACAATTATAATTTTAGTAAGCTTATATATTTGTGGAAAATATATAGTAGTTTTAAATAGAATACAGGAGTTTAAGTTTTCTAGGTATATAGACGGGGCTAATTGCATATTAGCTTTAATATCCGTTCCTTGTTGTTTTTTATATTATAGAATATATAAAAATGAAGAATTTTTTATATTAATTTTAAGTTATGTTAGTATATTTATAGAATATATATTTATTAATTTATATTTTAAAGCAGATAATTTTTTGTATTATAGTATGGCAGTACCTTTTCTATTTAGGTGTCTATGTTTATTTTTAGCTATGAAAAATAAGAGTAAATTAAGCAAAATCATAGTAAAAGGAAGGTATATATCAATAATTGTAGCTTTATTAGTTAATATAATAGGTCTTTATTGTGAATTTTGTTTAAGAAGTATGTTAGGTATTTCTTTTTTTAGCAAATACTTTCCTATGTTTAATGCTATAATAATAATATTTTATTTTGTTTTACTTACGCTTTTATTTAGAAGATGTATGGCTAAAAATGAATTTATCTATATGGTATTTATAATAAGTATAAGTATTTTTACATTAAGAAGATTGTTTTTTCAATATAATTACAGTATTTTATTTATAAAAAGTATGTATTATAATAAAATTTTATCTTTTTTAGGTTTTTTAGTTTTATTAGTTGGGCTTTATGTGGAAGTATTAAGGAGAATTGAAATAACAGAGAAATTAGATACGGAAGTTAAAAAAAATAAAAGAATGATAGAAAGTATTACTGAAAATATAGAAGATCTTATTTTTGTAACTGATTCTAAGGGGAAAATAATTTATGTAAGTAGATCAGTTATAGAGAAATTAGGATTTAAGAAAGAAGAGATAATAGGAATAAATTACAAAACTATAATAAAAGATGAATTTATAGAGGTTAAAGAAATTATAGATAAAAGTAGTGGAGAAAATATTGAATTTAGTAATTATCAATGGAAATGCAAGAGAGGACAAGTATTAAAAACAGAGGCTATAATGACAAGTATATTAGATGAAAGTAACAACATTTTAGGAAAAGTTATAGTGGCTAGAGATGATAATCTTATGAAAAAAATAGATAAAATTAATAGGAAATACAATGCAATAATAGAAACTGAAAATTTACGAAATCAATTTTTTGCTAATATATCTCATGAATTTAAAACACCTATAAATATAGTGTATTCTTGTGTTCAATTACTAGATGTAAAGAGAGGGGAAAGTGCATCAGCTTTATTAGAGTCTTATGGAAAATATAGAAAAAATATAAAACAAAATTGTCATAGGATGTTAAGATTAATCAATAATTTAGTAGATATTACCAAGATAGATTCAGGATATATGAATTTAGAATTTTCTAATTACAATATAGTGGAATTGGTTGAAAATATAGTATTATCTGTTGTTCCATGCGTGGATAATAATAATATAAATATAATATTTGACACATATATAGAAGAACTTGAGATAAAATGTGATGCTGATAGTATAGAAAGAATAATTCTAAATCTTTTATCAAATGCTATAAAATTTACAGAAAATAATGGTGATATATTAGTTGAAATGGATAGCGATGATAAATGGGTAACTATAAAGGTTAGAGATAATGGTATTGGAATACCAGATAAATTTAAAGATTTAGTTTTTGATAGATTTGTACAAGGAGATAAATCATTAAATAGAAAAAAAGAAGGTAGCGGGATAGGTCTTGCTCTTGTTAAATCATTAATAGAATTCCATAGTGGAAGTATAGAAATAAATAAAGAATACAAGGATGGAACAGAATTTATATTAAAATTACCTAATATTAAAATTGAAGAAAAAGATTTAAAAATAAATAATGATATAGATGTTGATGATAAAAAAATAATTGAAAAAATAAATATTGAATTTTCGGATATATATGAGCTTAGAAATTAAAAATAAAGATACCTTATTTTAAGGTGTCTTTATTTTTGTTTAGTATATGTGTTAGGATTATATTTAAGAGGAATAAAAACAGAAGAGTTCTCTGTGTTTTCTTACAAATATTTGTTAGTACATAGTTTGATTTGTGCCAGTATGAGATAAATATTTTATAAAGACTTACTCACGTGTTGTGGAGTTAGTAGAGATGACAGATTGAACTTGTTCCATAAGCTTGTCATAGTTTTCTTGATTATCGATTCCACCAAGCAACGTTTCACCGATGATTTTACCGTTGCTGTCAACTAAAATTGTGGTTGGAAATGCCATAATATTGCTTGCAAGTTTGCCAGCCTCTGTATCAGAATCAAAGTAGATGTTGCGGTATGTAGCACCTTGCTTTGAAAGAAGTTCTTTCGCTTCTTCGATACTTGATTTGTTGCCATCAAGAGTTTCTGTGTTGATACCAATTAATTCTCCGCCCATTGCCTTCAAGGTTTCATTGACTTCGTTAAGTTTAGGAAGTTCAGCGATACATGGCTTGCATCCGTTGAACCAAAAATTTATTACAGTGACAGTATTATTAGCGAACAGGCTGTTATCCACATCGTTTCCATTGAAGTCTTTTCCAATAAATTCTGGGAATATATCATTTAAAATATCTGAGGAGTTATGATGGGATGAGTCTAATTTTTCAAGCTTATTTTGGATTTCCGCCATCTCGTTTTCAAATTTGTGAATATTTTCAAGATCAGTAGTGAGTATTTTTAGTTCGTCAGTAGTGAATTTCTCCTTATTAGATTCAATTGTACTAGAAAGTAAATCAGCGTATTCCATATTTTGATAAGATTTTATATTATCATTGTTCATTAAATTAAATACTTTGTCCCATACATCTTTATGATCACTTATTAATTCATTTTCCTGTTCAGACAAATCATTAAAGCGTGTATTTAGATTATCAGCACTTTCTGTAGTAGATGTTGTAGTGTCTTTACTGTTGCCAAAAGTTTTGTTAGTACAACCTGTGACAGTCAATGTTATTGAAATTATTATTGCAGTAGTAATAAATTTTTTTATTTTCATAATTAAAATCTCCTTTAAATTTTATTAGTTTGGTTATTTCCAAAGTTATACTTATAACAAATAGCATTTGTGGGACATGTGTTAATACAAGCTCCACAGCGTATACATTCAGGATGATTTGGTGTGACAGTTACGTCTACATCCATCTTACAAGAGTTAATACATTTTTGACAGCCAACACATTTTTTAGAGTTAACTTTAATTTGTAAGAGTGACATCTTGTTAAATAGAGAATAGATAGCTCCAAGGGGACATATCCATTTACAAAATGGTCTGTAAAAAAGGATACTTAAAATTATAAAGGCTATAAGTATTATACTCTTAAATATGAAGAGATTACCAAGTGCAGCTCTAATACTTGTATTGGTGATGGATAGAGGTAAAGCTCCTTCAAGTACTCCCTGAGGACATATATACTTACAGAAATATGGATCACCCATTCCTATGGAGTTTGTTACTACTATGGGAAGCAGTATGACAAAAACTATAAGTATTACATATTTTACATATCTTAGTGGCTTAAGGTTAGTTGTCGATAACTTCTTACTAGGTATTTTATGAAGAAAATCTTGAAACCAACCGAATGGACACAAAAAGCCGCAGATAAATCTGCCTAGCAACACACCCACAAATATAAAAAATCCAGCTATATAATATGAAAATTTGAATTTTGGCGAGCCCACTACAGCTTGAAAGGCACCTATCGGACATGCTCCAGATGCGCTAGGGCATGAATAGCAATTAAGGCCAGGAACACATACGCTCTTTCCAGTGCCACGATATATATTACCTTTAAATAAATTTGGTAAATGGATGTTTGTAAACAATGTTGCGACTGCTTGTATTAATTTACGAGAGTGGGCTATAGTTTTTGAAATAGTATTTGTTTTTTTATCCAATTCCGATACACTCCAAACATAATTTTATTGCTTTGGTAAGTACTGTAACAGCTTCACCTCGGTAAGTGCCGTAGACTAGCATAATTGAACCGACAGCGAGCAGAATTGATTGAATGATTGATTTAGTTTTATTTTTCAAAAAAATCTCCTTTCATTTATCTTATTGGTATTATACAATGATAGATATAAAATCTTTGTTAAGAAATTTCTTTTTTGGATTAATTTTAAAGGGGGATTAATATGAGGATACTTATAATAGAAGATGAAAAAAAACTTTGTGAAGCAATAGGTAAAAGTCTTCATAGTGCGGGGTATGAGATTGATGTATGTTATGACGGTAGAGAAGCACTTGAGATGATTTTTATCGAGGAATATGACCTTATAGTGCTTGATCTTAATTTGCCAGGGGTCGATGGTATGGATATTCTTAAGTTACTAAGAGATGAAAATGAAGAAACGAAAGTATTAATATTATCGGCAAGGAGTCAGATAGCAGATAAGGTAGAGGGGCTTGATGCAGGAGCTAATGATTATATGGAGAAGCCATTTCATCTTAAGGAGCTTGAAGCACGGGTGAGGAGTCTTACAAGACGAAAGTTTGTTCAAAAAGATGTATGCTTGGAGTGTGATGGAGTAATTTTTGACACGAAGGAGAGGACAGCATATGTTAATGGAGAAAAAGTGCTGCTTACAAGAAAGGAAAATGGTATACTTGAATATCTTTTATTAAATCAAGGAAGACCCGTGAGTCAGGAAGAATTACTGGATCATGTGTGGGATATCACGTCGAACAATTTTAGTAATTCTATACGAGTACACATGTCTTCGTTAAGAAAGAAAATCAAGGCAGTTCTCGGACATGATCCGATAGAAAATAAGATAGGTGAAGGATACAAAATAGGGGGTGGAATGTAAGCATGAAAAAAATTTCCTTGCAGTGGAGGCTTACAATAATAACAGCAATACTTATCGCTACAGTATGTGTCTGCCTTAATTTTGTTTTGTATAAAAATGGTGTTTATTATATAGATTCTTTGCAAGATATTGTAACGAGTCAAGACAGCAAGTCAAACGATTTGTACATTGATATCCCAGACGGTGAATGGGATGAATTTGCTTCTAAATTCTCAATACAGGTATATGACACTAAGATAGGGTATCGCAGGATGGGGTGGATGATAACAGCCATTGTGACTATGTTAGGTGGCGCAGTAACATATTTTCTTAGTGGGCGTGCTCTTAAGCCTCTTCGAGATTTTTCAGAACAAGTTGAGAGAGTTCAAGTACGAAACCTTACAGATTGTACTATAGATGAGAATGGTGTGCAGGAATTTGAGAGGCTTAGTGCTTCGTATAATAAGATGCTTATGCGTTTGTCAAATGCGTTTGAAGTGCAAAAGCAATTTACAGGAAATGCAGCGCATGAGTTAAAAACACCCTTAGCACTTATGCAGGCACAACTTGATCTTTACAATTTATCTGAACATAAAGGTAGTGATGAGGAGACAATTGAGACTATAAAAATGGCTATGGAACAAAATGAGCATCTTACTAAGTTAGTAAAAACACTTTTAGATATGAGTGAGTTACAGACTATAACACGCGGTGACTCAATTGAAATTAATGCACTCATAGAGGAGGTATTGGAAGATCTTGAACCACTTGCTAGAGAGAAGAAAGTTGTGCTTATTCAACGTAAGAGTAATGAGTTATTTATGACAGGTAGCGATATACTTATCTATCGAGTAGTGTTTAATCTTGTGGAAAATTCAATCAAATATAATTATGATGGTGGACAGGTTAGGGTATCAGTTATGGAGAAAGATAATAATGTCGTCATAACTGTACAGGACACAGGAAATGGTATACCGCGAGAGTATAGGGAGAGAGTTTTTGAACCATTCTTTCGTGTTGAAAAATCTAGAAGTCGTGAACTTGGAGGTGTGGGACTTGGACTTGCACTAGTACATGAAATAGTTCGATTTCATGAGGGAAATATATCTATTAAGGAGAGTAATGAAAATGGAACAATCTTTGAAGTGGTTATGCCATGTAAGATTGAGATAAGATTAGAATAGGTAATATTTATAAATAATTAGAAATAGCATGTAAAATGGATTGATTGCATTATGATAAAAGCTGAGAATTTTTCAGCTTTTATCTATTTATTTTGTTTAAATGAAATATTAATTAGAATTCATTTATTTCTTAGATGATTTTTTTGTATTTGCAGTTAGTTTATTAAAATTATTAGTGTAAATTTTATACTTGTTTTTCAAAACTTTATTTTTCACAACTGAAAAACCAAATTTTCCAATAGCATTTTGGGACATAGGAAAGTATTCTCCATGGCAATAACACATAAGATTAGCTTTATCAAAATGGATTTTTCCAGATTTATCAATAATTGAATCGTCTATATGTGAAGATAGAACTTCAGATATAAAAAGGTCATGGGTACCAAGTTCTATTATTTGTTTAACCTTGCATTCAAGAGATATTAAACATTCGTTTATGTAAGGTGCATTTATATTTGAACTATTTTTCATAGTAAAATTCATTTCTTTTATTTTGTCTACATCTCTTCCTGATTTGACACCACAAAAGTCTGTTTCTTTTACTAGAGAATAGCTAGGAATGTTTAAAGTAAATTCTTTAGTTTCATTTATATATTCATAAGATAGGCGATTTTTTCTAATAGATATAGATATCATAGGTGGATTTGTGCAAATGGTTCCGGTCCATGCAACGGTAAAGACATTACATAAACCACGAGCATTTTTAGAAGCTATTAATACAACAGGAACTGGGTTTAACATAGCACTTCCTTTAAATGTAGTTTTACTCATAAATAACTTTCCTTTCAATAATATATTATAAGTTTAAAGTATAGCATAAAAAGTAATAGATATAAATAACCTATAATAATAATTATAATATGAAAACATATTTTCATTTAAGAAAAGAATTAATTATGATAAAATTTATTGTAGTAATAAATAGAAATAATTAATTTATTTAAAAATGAGAATAATTTAAAGTATATTGATAAAATTGATTTTAGGGAGTGTGAAATATGGAGTTTAAAGAAAATAATAAATATAATGGGTTTAAGCTTTTAACAATAAAAAATATAAAAGATATAAATACAGTAGCTTTGATATTTGAACATGAAAAAACTTGTGCAAAACTTATAAAGTTAGTTAATGATGACGATAATAAGGTGTTTTCAATAGGATTTAGGACTCCGCCTAAAAATAGCACAGGTGTTCCTCATATTTTAGAGCATTCAGTGCTTTGCGGATCAAGAAAATTTGATACAAAAGAGCCATTTGTAGAACTTTTAAAAGGTTCATTAAATACATTTTTAAATGCTATGACATACCCAGATAAAACAGTATATCCAGTAGCTTCAAGAAACGAAAAAGATTTTTTTAATTTAATGGATGTTTATTTAGATGCTGTTTTATATCCTAATATATATAAATATAAAGAAATTTTTATGCAAGAGGGATGGCACTATGAAATTGATGAAGAAGATAAAAAGCTAAAAATAAATGGTGTTGTTTATAATGAAATGAAGGGCGCGTATTCTTCACCAGATTCTGTTCTTTTTAGAAAGATTCCAAATGTATTATATCCAGATACTTGTTATAGTTTGTCATCAGGAGGAGATCCTAATGAAATTCCAAATTTAACATATGAAGAGTTTTTAGATTTTCATAAAACATATTATCATCCTTCAAATTCATATATCTTTTTGTATGGAAATGGAGACACTAAAAAAGAATTAGAATTTATAAATAACTATTTAAAAAATTTCGATAAAAAGGATATAAATTCATCTATAAATGTACAAAAGCCTTTTGATGCTATGAAGGAAGAAAAAATAAGTTATGGTATATCAAATAATGAGTCATTAGATAATAAAACATATTATAGTTTAAATTTTGCGATAGGAAGTGAACCAAACTTAGAAAATTATTTTGTTTTTGAAGTTTTATCATATCTTCTAGTAGGAAGTACAGCAGCCCCTATAAAAAAAGCATTAATAGAAAATAACATAGGAAAGGCGGTATCAGGAGATTTTTCATCAAGTATGAAGCAACCTATTTTTACTATATTGATTAAAAATGCCAAGGAAGGTTTAGAAGAAAAATTTAAAGAAATAGTATTTAATACTTTAAAATCTTTAGTTGAAAATAAAATAGACAAAGAACTTATAGAGGCTGCAATAAATAGAGTAGAATTTGAGCTTAGGGAAGGTGACTATGGTTCATATCCAGAAGGGCTTATCCATTATTTAAAAATAATGGATAGTTGGCTTTATGATGGTGATCCTTTATTATATTTAGAATATGAAGGCATACTAGAAAAAATAAAGACTGCATTAACCACAGATTATTTTGAAAAAATAATACAAAAATATCTTTTAGATAATAGTCATAAAGCTTTAGTTTCATTAAATCCAGTTAAAGGATTAAACGAAAAGAGAGAAGAGGAGAATTTAAACAAATTAAATGATTTAAGAAACAATCTTAGTGATAAAGATCTTGAAAATATAGCAGATTCAGGTGAAAAATTAAAAGAAAGACAAAATACACCAGATACTAAAGAGTCTTTAAAGTGTATACCAAGTTTATCATTGAGCGATATAAATAAAAATGTTGAAAAACTACCTTTAGAAGAAAAAGAAATTCAAGGGATAAAAACTCTTCATCATGAATTTCACACAAATAAAATAGCTTACGTTAGTATTTTATTTAATACAAAGGGTGTAGATAAGGAACTTATTCCATATATTGCACTTTTAGCTGATATAATAGGTAAGTGTAATACAAAAAACTATGATTATGGTAAACTTTCAAATAAAATAAATATAAATACTGGGGGAATAAGTTTTACTCCTTTAACAGTATCAAATGTAGAGGATATAAATAATTATAGTTGCTTTATGGAAGTTGGTTTTAAAGCTCTAGTAAGTAAGAGTAAGGAAGCATTATTCTTAATAAAAGAAATGATTTTAAATACTGACTTTAATAATGAAAATAGAATAAAACAAATAATATCAGAAAAGAAAGCTCGACTAGAAAATGCAATAATACAAAATGGGCATAGAATAGCTATAAAGAAAATTTTATCTTATTCTTATAGTAGAGGAGTATATGATGAGTTAATTTCAGGTTTAAGTTATTATGAATTTATTTCAAATTTAGAAAATAATTACGATATAGATGAAGTGAGAGAAAATCTTAAAAAAGTTAGAGATTTAATTTTTAATAAGAATAATATGATAATAAGTTATTCAGGTACACTAGAAGATTATAAAATATTTAAAAATAATATAAATGAGTTAGTAGATTATTTACCTTCAAATAATATTAAATTAAATCAATATTGTTTCGATATGTGTCAAAAAAATGAGGGGATACTAACTCAAAGTGACGTTCAATATGTTGCAAAGGGAGGAAATTATAAATTAAATGGATATGAGCATAGGGGAAGCATGTCTCTTTTAGAAACTATTTTGGGATTTGATTATTTGTGGAATAATGTAAGAGTAAAAGGTGGAGCTTATGGTGTATTTTCAAGTTTTAGAAGAGATGGTGGAACTTATATAGTATCTTATAGAGATCCTAATATAAAGGATACCATTAATGTTTATGATAATATTCCAAATTATTTAGCAAATTTTGAAGCTGATGATAAGGAAATGACTAAATATATAATAGGAACAATAAGAAATCAAGATCAGCCTTTAACAAATAGTACAAAAGGGTATATTGCAACATCTTATTATTTATCAGGATTGACTTATGATAAATTGCAACAAGAAAGAGAAGATATTTTAAATTCAGATAAGTATACTATACGCTCCTTTGCAAATATCATTTCTGATGTTTTAAAACAAGATTGTGTTTGTGTTTTAGGGAATGAAAATAAAATAAAGGAACAAAAATGTATATTTAATAAATTAATAAAAATATCTAAGTAATGTGAATAAAAACATAATAATGTGGTAAATATAATAATGTAGTTAAGAGATATATATTATTTCTTAACTAAAACCGTAGAAACTGCGGGGATACCTTGGTAAATTTATTTTAAGTCAGTAAAATATTACCCAAGAATTTATAAGATTATAAAAGTTTCATTCAAGTATAATAATATAAGTTAACTTAAGTTTGCTATTTAAATATTTGTGCGTGACAACACTAAAGCATTTTAAGGATGATTACAAAATATCATACACCTATAAAAAGGATAGTTACAAAATACTATTAACCTAATTGTTAAGATGCTAAATTTAAAATTTATTTTTTAAGATTTAAATATGGTACCTTAATATAAATTTAAATTTTTTAAAATATAATAAATGATATTTATAGCAAAAAAACTATTATACAAAACAAACAAAAAGGATTATATCAATATATTGATATAATCCTTTTTAGCTTTATTTTATAAATAATATAAAATGTTTTACTTTAAGTGAGAAAATAGGTAAAATATTATTAAAAATTAACCTAAGGAGAAATGTTTTAATGGAAAAATTATTTACAATAAATAAAATTGATTTTTACAGAGAAGAGTTTTTAGACGATATAAATGAATTTAAAGATATAATAGATATAATACAAGATTTTCAAGAAAGTTTAAAAATAGAAAAAATTAATTGCGTAGAAATTAATGATTGTTGTAACCAAACAACTGAAAATTATATATCAGAACTTATAGGAGTATTAACAGAAGATGATGAATTTTATGCTTTAAATGAGGTAAGAAGTAGGCAAAAAGAATTTGAGAATCAAAGATTAGACCCATTTGGTATACAAATATATAAATGCACTAAATGTAATAAATGGATTATTAATATATTAGAATAAACAACTAGGGGGTAAAATGTTGAATTCTTTTAAAAATCTTTTTGAAAGTATTTCAAAAGAAAAAGAAAAATGTTTAAGCTATATAAATAATAATCAAAAGATAAAAAATATTATAGAAAAGTTTAAAAGTTTCATAATAAGCATTAAAAATAATAAATATATAAAGTTTTTGAATAAAAAAGTAATTATTGTTCCTGTAATTATGATGTTTGTATTTTTTTTAGGAAGTATTGTTGCAGATGTAACTCATAAAGAGGATGTTTTTATAAAAAAAGTAGAAAGGGCATTAGAAAAGGGAAGCACTACATCTATGTTAAACCTTATAAAAGTGGAGAAGGATATTCAATTAACTAAAAATGATATAAAACCATTAATTGAATTTTATAAGGAAGATACATCAAGAATAAAAGTTTTAATAGAATCTTTGAGAAAAGGGAGAACGATGAATTCTTTGACTTTATGTAAAAATAATAAAAATAGTAATTATTATTTGAATCTTGAGTTAAATGATATAGAAATAATATCTAATTTTCAAGGAAGTAGTGTATATATTAATGGTTTAAATAAGGGGCAGACAGATGAAGATGGAAAACTTAAAGTTAAAGATTTAGTTCCAGGTGTCTATGATATAGAGGTGGAAAAAAAATCTGATTATGGAAGTGTAAAAAAAAATATGAATGTAGTATTAGTTGATAATAGCAATATAAATATACCATTAGATGCTAATTTTATTACTATAAATAGTAATTTTCAAGATGGGTTAGTCTATATAAATGGAAAAAATTCTAATATAAAGGTTAAAGATTTCATAAATATTGGGCCTTTTAATAAAGATGAAACAACAACTCTTATGATAAAAGCACAAACACCTTGGGGGATTTTAAGCAGTAGCGAATGTGCCATAGGTGAACATCCAACAATAGAATTAAATATAGATTTAAAGGATAGTAAGGTTTTAGATGGAGTCAATGATGCAATAAATAGATTTTATTTTAGCGTGTTTAAAGCATTAAATTCTGAAGATAAAGACGATATAGTAAATGCAAGAGATGAAGTTAAAAATGATGTATATGCTATTTTAAATAGAAGGTATTTTTGGCTTAAAAATAGTTATGAGGTAACCGACTTAGATATTAAGATAAAAAATAGTGAGATAGATTATAATGGGGATGATTATATAGGGAATATAGTTGTAACAATCAGTTATAAGATAAAAAAACAAATATTTGGAATAAATATAAAAAGTGAAGAATATAAAGAAAATTTCTTTACACAAATTAAATATGAAAATGATCAGTGGATAGTGTGTGATATAAATAATTTTTCGTTAGAAGGATTGGATAATATTCAATAAATTTGAAAATATAAATATATATTGAAACTTATAAAATTAGGTATGTATATTTTTATATACATACCTAATAAATTAAAGTTGTATAGCAGTATCTAAAGCTACTTCCATCATCTTAGTAAATGTATTTTGACGTTCTTGAGCAGTTGTTTCTTCAGCACTAATTAAGTGATCACTAATAGTTAATAAAGTTAATGCATTAACTTTATACTTAGCAGCAAGTGTGTAAAGTGCTGCAGTTTCCATTTCAATAGCTAAAGCACCAAAGCTTGCCCATAATTTCCAGTGCTCTTTGTCATCATTATAAAAACTATCAGAAGTTAGTACACTTCCAACTTTTGGTTCAAAACCTTTTTCACATGCTACATTATAAGCTGTTTTTAAAAGGTTAAATGATGCTGTAGGAGCAAAATCTTTACCATTAAATCTTATTTTATTTATAGATGAATCTGTATGACAGCTCATAGCTATAACCAAATCTCTAACTTTTACATTTTCTTGGATACCACCTGCTGTCCCAACTCTTATAAGATTTTTAACACCATATTCATTTATAAGCTCATTTACATATATTGATATAGATGGAATTCCCATTCCTGTTCCTTGCACAGAAATTCTTTTACCTTTGTAAGTACCTGTAAAACCAAGCATTCCTCTTACATTATTGTAACAAATTACATCATCTAAAAATGTTTCAGCTATAAATTTAGCTCTTAAAGGATCTCCAGGAAGTAAAATGGTTTCAGCTATTTGTCCTTGTTTAGCTTCTATATGCACGCTCATGTAATTCCTCCTTAAATTTCAAATAGAACATAATAAAACAAATTTGAATTATGTCTATAAAATAGTATAATTATATTATATATAAAATAAAAGATTTTTAAATAACTTTATATAAATATTTGAAATTTCTTTAAACAAATTGTAACAATTAAATATATTAAGGAGAACAAATATGAGTTTTTACAAAATACTTAGTAAGTATTACGATGAAGTGTTTAAGTTACAGCAAGCGACGGTACATTTTTTAATTGAAGAATTAAATGAAAAAGATGTTGTTTTAGATATGGCATGTAGTACATTTTCTTATGGATTAGAACTTACTAAAAAAGGAATAGAAGTTTTAGGAATAGATTTAAATAATCATATGATAGAAGAAGCAGAGCAAAAAAGTAAAAAATATAATGTGGAACTTTTTAATGAAGACATAAGGAATATTAATGTAATATTTAAAGATTTGAGATTTAAAGAAATATTTTGTATAGGAAATTCATTAGTTCATTTACCTTTTAAATCAGAAATTGAAGATGTTATAAAAAAGAGTTATAAAATACTTCAAAATGGTGGAGTTTTTATAGTAAGCATAATAAATTATGATAGAATTATTGAAAAAAATATAAAAGAATTTCCTGAAGTAATAAGCGAAGATGGGAAAATAGTGCTTAAGAGAAGTTATGAATACATAGAAAATTTTGAATATATAAATTTTAATCGAGAATTAATTATTAAAGATAGGGAAAATAGTGTAACTTATAATAAGAGTGTAAAATTATTACCTATTTTAAAAGATGAACTTGTAAAAATGTTTAAGAATATTGGATTTTCTAATATTGAAATATTTGGAGATTTTAAAAAAAGTGAATGGAGTAAAAAATCTTATAATACAGTTATAAAAGCTTGGAAATAAAATTAATGATGTAGGGGATTAAAATGAATAAAGATATAGAGTATGAAAGTTTTGGGAAAAATATTTTTCCACTAGAATATTTAAGTGAAGACGAGAAAAAAGAATTTGGTATTTTAGAAAAGAGATGTTGTGGAAATACTAAAGGTTCTTGCTTAAGTTGTTCAAAAAATAAAGATAAAGGAAATAGATGTGACACTTGTTCAAAATATAGTGCATGCTGTAAAAAGAAATAGCAATTAGTTAGTAATTGCTATTTCTTTTATATTATCTTTTTCTTTTTTTCTTTTTATTTGCAACTTCAATGTTTACTTTTCTTCTATTTAATCTTTGACCAATGCACCTTTTCATAACAACATTAAGTATTTCAGAATCAAGATTTATAAATGAAAAGTTTTCTTTTATATCAATATCTCCAATTTGTTTTGGATTAACTTTTGCTGTATTTTTTATAAAATTAACTAATGTTTTAGGAGTTACTCCATCACGTCTACCAACAGAAGCAAAAACTCTAGTCTCTTCCATAGAAGGAGATTCTATTTCATTGTTCTCATAATCAAAAGGAGCTTCCTTATCAAATAATAATTTCATTAGAGCAGCAGCTACATCAACTGGATTGTAATTTTCATCAAGTTGAGTTGCAAGTGGTAAAAATTTAGAAAAATTATTTTCCTCAACTGTATTTTTTACATCCTCAACGATTGAATTAAATTTAGTTTCAAGTATTTCATCAGCAGTTGGAACAGATTTTTTGTGTATTGTACTTTTAGTGTTTCTTTGTATTTGTTTAAGCATCATGTATTCTTTTGGAGTAACTAGAGAATAAGCAATACCTTCTCTATTGGCTCTTCCAGTTCTTCCTATTCTATGCACATAGCTTTCGCTGTCTTGTGGAAGATCATAGTTTATAACATGAGTTACACTTTCAACATCTATCCCTCTAGCTGCAACATCTGTAGCTACTAAAAAGTCTAAATTTCCTTCTTTAAATTTTTTTAAAGTTTGCATTCTAAAGTTTTGGCTCATATCTCCGTGCATACCTTCTACCATATAACCCCTAGATTGCATACCTTCTACAACTTCATCAACACCTTTTTTTGTTTTACAAAAAATTATAGCTGCATTTGGATTGTCAAAATCTATAACTCTACAAAGTGTTTCAAATCTATCTTTATGTTTTATTTCGAAATAATATTGTTCTATTTTTGAAACTGTTAAAGAATTTTTCTTTATAGATATGTGTTTAACATCAGGTTTCATATAGTTTTTAGCTAGACGTCTAATTTGATCAGGCATTGTTGCAGAAAATAAAAGAGTTTGTCTTTCGGACTTAAGAGATTTAACTATTTCTTCTAAATCATCAATAAATCCCATATTAAGCATTTCATCAGCTTCATCTAAAACTAAGAATTCTATATCATTTAATTTTAAGTGGCCTCTTCTCATAAGGTCTAAAATCCTTCCAGGAGTACCAACTACAACATCAACTCCGCGCTTTAAAGCATGCATTTGTCTATCTATAGGTTGCCCACCGTAGATAGGTAGTAAAACTGTATTGTTATATTTTGCAAGTCTTACAAGTTCATCATTAACCTGTATTGCAAGTTCACGAGTAGGTGCTAAAACAAGAGCTTTAGGTAATTTCTTTTTGTCAGAAATTTGTATTCTACTAAGAAGTGAGCAACCAAAGGCAGCAGTTTTTCCAGTACCAGTTTGCGCTTGCCCTATTATATCAAAGCCTTGTAAGGCTGTAGGAATGCTTTCTGCTTGAATTTGAGAAGGTTCCTCAAACCCCATATCCTTTATAGCTTTTAAAACAGTGTCTTTTAAAGCTAAATTTTCAAATTTTAAATTGTTCATTCTTTATCCTCTTTCTTTATATAAATTTAAACATCTCGTATTTATAACAAAGGTAATAATAACATAGTATTAATATATTAGCAAACTTTACGCTATGTATATGTTCATTAGAATATGTAACCAAAAACAAAATATTTATTTCTTATTTAATGATTATTTACAAGAAATATTTGATAAAAAAAGATGTCATGTGGTATAATAGCTTAGTTAGTATAGTTATATAGTTATAATTTATAGTTTTAGTAAGTTATAATAGTTTTAGACACTTTTTAGGAGGAGTATATAACATGGAAGTTAAGATGAACAAAATAGAAAATAATGTTGTAGAATTAGAAGTTAAAGTTGAAAGCAAAAAATTTGATGCAGCTTTAAACAAGGCTTATAAGAAAAATGTTAATAAGTTTAATGTACAAGGATTTAGAAAAGGTAAAGTGCCAATGGCAATAGTTAAAAAGTTCTATGGAGTTGAAGTATTATTTGATGATGCAATAAACTTCTGCATAGATGAAGCTTATCCAGTTGCGTTAAATGAAAATAACGTAAAACCAGTTGATTATCCACAAATAGACGTAATTGAAGTTGGAGAAGGAAAAGATTTAGTATTCAAAGCTAAAGTTACAACTTATCCAGAAGTTAAACTTGGGGAATATAAAGGAGTAGAAGTTAGCTACACAAAACCTGAAGTTACAGATGAACAAATAGAAAACCAATTAAAAGATATTCAAGCTAAAAATGCTAGAATCGAAACAAAAACAGAAGGTAAAGTTGAAGATAAAAATATAGCTGTTATAGATTTTAAAGGATTCATAGATGGAACTCCATTTGAAGGGGGAGAAGGACATGACTATAATCTTGAAATAGGATCTGGTTCATTTATAGGAGACTTTGAACAACAATTAATAGGATTAGAAAAGGGTCAAAGCAAAGATGTAAATGTAACTTTCCCTGAGAATTATGGAAGAGAAGAATTAAATGGAAAAGAAGCTAAATTTGAAGTTACAGTTAAAGATATAAAGGTTAAAGAATTACCAGCATTAGATGATGAATTTGCTAAAGAAGTTTCTGAATTTGATACAATTGCAGAATATAAAGCAGATTTAAAAGTAAAAGCTGAAAAAGCTAATGAAGAGAGAGCTACAAGAGAACTTCAAGAAAAAGTTATAGGTCAAGTAGTTGATAATGCAACAATAGATCTTCCACAAGTTATGGTAGATAGAGAAGTTCAAAATATGATAAAAGATTTAGAACAAAGATTATCATATCAAGGATTAAGTCTTGATCAATATTTCCAATTCACTGGAAGCTCAGAAGAGCAAATGAAAGATTACATGAAAGAAAATGCTGAAAGAAAAGTTAGAACTGATTTAGTTTTAAATGCTATAACAGATAAGGAAAATTTAGAAGCAACTGAAGAAGAATTAAAAGCTAAGGCTGAAGAAGTTGTAAAAATGTATCAATCTAAGGATGTAGATCAAATGGTTGATATATTATTAAAATCTCAAGCAGAAGCTTTAAAAGCTGATGTAGTTAGAGAAAAAATAGTTAACATGCTAGTTGATAGTGCTAAAGTTAATAAATAATATTAACACTTAAAATTACATTTAAAAATTAATATGCTAAAAAATTGTTGCCAGAAATTATTTCTGGCAATTGTTTTAAATTTTTATTAACAAAACAAAAAAAATTATATATAATTAAATATAACAGTACTATTAATTAAATATTTTGGCAAAATTATAATTATTAGAATTTAGTTTTAGGAGGGAATTTAATGAGTAATTTAGTACCAATGGTCGTTGAACAAACAAGCAGAGGCGAAAGAAGTTACGATATATTTTCAAGATTATTAAAAGATAGAATAATTATGTTAAATGGAGAAGTAAATGATGCTAGTGCAAGTTTAATTGTAGCACAATTATTATTTTTAGAAAGTGAAGATCCAGATAAAGATATATATCTTTACATAAATTCGCCAGGAGGATCAATAACATCTGGTATGGCAATTTATGACACAATGAATTATATAAAACCAGACGTAGCAACAATATGTATGGGTATGGCAGCTTCTATGGGTTCATTTTTGTTATCTTCAGGAGCTAAGGGAAAAAGATATGCTCTTCCAAATGCAGAAATAATGATACATCAACCATTAGGTGGATTCCAAGGTCAAGCAACTGATTTTGATATTCATGCTAGAAGAATCTTAAAAATAAAGGAAAATTTAAATAAAATATTGAGCAAAAATACTGGTAAGCCTTTGGATGAAATAAAGAAAGATGTTGAGAGAGATAATTTTATGGAAGCTAAAGAAGCATGCGAATATGGTTTAGTTGACAAGGTTATAGAAAGAAATCAACTAGATAAATAAAAATTAAATAGAAATAGAGGTGTAGTGCATGGCAAAATATGAAGACAAAAAGCAACTTAGATGTTCCTTCTGTGGCAAAAGTCAAGAGCAAGTAAAAAGACTTATAGCAGGTCCTGGTGTATATATTTGTGATGAATGTATAGAACTTTGCTCTGAAATAATAGAAGATGAATTTGAAGAAACCTCTACTGCTATGGAATCTCTAAATCTTCCAAGACCAGATGAGATAAAGGCATATTTAGATCAATATGTTGTAGGTCAAGATAAGGCTAAAAGATCTTTAGCGGTTGCTGTTTATAATCATTATAAAAGAATAAATGCAAATAAATCAGAAGGAGATATTGAACTTCAAAAGAGTAATATATTATTGCTTGGGCCTACTGGTTCTGGTAAGACATTACTTGCCCAAACTCTTGCAAAGCAATTAAATGTTCCATTTGCAATTGCTGATGCTACAACTTTAACTGAAGCTGGATATGTTGGGGAAGATGTAGAAAATATCTTATTAAAACTTATCCAAAATGCAGATTATGATGTAGAACGAGCAGAAAAAGGAATAATATATATAGATGAAATAGATAAGATAGCGAGAAAGTCTGAAAATCCGTCTATTACAAGAGATGTATCTGGTGAAGGGGTGCAACAAGCTCTTTTAAAGATATTAGAAGGAACAGTAGCATCTGTACCTCCTCAAGGAGGAAGAAAACACCCACATCAAGAATTCATTCAATTAAATACATCTAACATATTATTTATATGTGGTGGAGCATTTGATGGAATTGATAAAATAATAGAACAAAGAGGACGTAAAAGCTCTATGGGATTTGGAGCTCAGATAGAATCAAAAACGCAAAAAGATATAGGTAAGCTTCTAAAAGAAATAATGCCAGGAGATCTTTTAAAATTTGGATTAATTCCAGAGTTTGTTGGAAGGCTTCCTGTTTTAGTTACATTAGAATCTTTAGATACTGATGCTTTAGTTAGCATATTGAAAGAACCTAAAAATGCTATTGTTAAGCAATATATAAGATTATTTGAGTTAGATAATGTTGAACTAGAATTTAAAGAAGATGCTTTAAAAGCAATAGCTGATGAGGCTATAAAGAGAAAAACTGGGGCTAGAGGATTAAGAGCCATAGTAGAAGAAACTATGATGGATATAATGTTTGAAATACCTTCAAGAGAAGATATAGTTAAAGTTATAATAACTAAAGATACTATAGAGAAAAAAGAGAAGCCAGAGATGATTCTTTTAGAGGAAGGTGAAACAAGACCAGTTTTAAAGGCTAATAAAAAGATTAAAACTAAAAAATCTAGTATAGAAACTGCTTAAACAATAAAGAAGACTATCCTAAAATTTTAATATCTTTAGGATAGTCTTTGTGTTTTAATTTATGTAAAATATTTCTAAAAGCAAGTTAAATTATAAGAGTAGTTGAAAAAAACATATATTATGTTGTATACTTGTTTAAGACTGTAACTTTTTATAATGGATTGGAGGGAGAAAAGTTATGAAAGAAGATAAAGGTAGACTTCCTTTTATTCCTTTAAGGGGTATGACTATATTTCCTAATATGGTAATATATTTTGATGTAGGTAGAGAAAAGTCAAGAAAAGCTCTTGAAAAAGCTATGATAGATGATCAGATTATTTTTTTATCTACTCAAAAAGATTCAGCAATTGAAGAACCAAAAGAAAATGATGTTAATGATATAGGAGTAATTTGTAAAGTAAAACAAATATTAAAACTTCCTAAAGATAATGTAAGAGTTCTTATAGAAGGTATGGATAGAGCTAAAATAATTAATTTTTTAGATAATGAAGAATTTTTAGAAGTTGAAGTTGAAAAAATAGATATAGATTATGATAAAGATGATATTGAGATTGAATCGCTTCTAAGGATGGTAAAAGATGAATTTTTAGAATTTTTAGATATGACATCTAATAATGGAGAGGAACTTTTTTATAATTTAGATGAAATGGATGATGCTGTTAAGGTTTGTGATATTATAACACCATATGTATTAGCTAAGGAATCAGATAAGCAAAAAGTTTTTGAAATATTAGATATCAAGGAAAAGCTTGAAAAACTTTTACTTTATATAAAAAAGGAAAGTGAAATTGCAAAGATTGAAAAGAAAATAAGTGGTAAAGTTAAAAAGAAGATGGATAAAAATCAAAAAGATTATTATCTAAGAGAGCAGATTAAAGTAATTCAAGAAGAACTAGGGGAAGATGACGAAAATAAAAAAGCTGTACGTGAATACGAAAAAAAAATAGCTGCTATAAAGTTTCCTAAGGATGTTAAAGAAAAAGCTTTATATGAAGTATCAAGGCTTAAAAATGCTCAATCATATTCTCAAGAGGGAGGATATATTAGAGCTTATTTAGATACTCTTTTAGATATACCTTGGAATGCTTATACTAAGGATGAAATAGATATAAAAAAGGCTTCTGCTCTTTTAAAGAAAGAACATTATGGATTGAAAGATGTTAAGGAAAGAATTGTAGAATATCTAGCAGTTAAAAAAATGAATAATTCATTAAAAGGCGATATTTTATGTTTAGTTGGACCTCCTGGTGTTGGAAAAACGTCTATAGGCAAAAGTATAGCAGAGGCTTTAAATAGAAATTTTGTTAGAATGTCTTTAGGTGGAATAAGAGATGAAGCAGATATAAGAGGACATAGAAGAACTTATGTTGGAGCAATACCAGGAAGAATAGCAAATGGTTTAAAGCAAGCAAAATCATTAAATCCAGTATTTTTATTAGATGAAATTGATAAGCTTGGAACAGATATCAAAGGTAGCCCTGCAGATGCTCTTTTAGAAGTTTTAGATCCAGAGCAAAATAAAAACTTTAGAGATCATTACCTAGAAGTGCCTTTAGACTTATCTAAAGTTATGTTTATAACTACTGCTAATTCTTTAGATACAATACCAAGACCGCTTTTAGATAGGATGGAAATAATAGAAGTATCAGGATATACCTCAGAAGAAAAATTTAATATAGCTAAAAAATATTTAGTGCCTAAAAAAATAAATGAGTATAATGTGAAAAATAAAATAACTATCTCAGATAGTGTTTTAAAAGAAATTATAGAAGGATATACTAGGGAATCAGGAGTTAGAGGACTTGAAAGGGTTATATCTTCTGTTATAAGAAAAGGAATAAAAGAGTTAATAGAAAAGGATAAAGAAAAGATAGCTATAACAACAACAATTCTTACTAAATATTTAGGAAGCAAGATATTTACTTATGAAACAGTGGATAAGGAAGATAAAATAGGTGTTGTAACAGGAATGGCGTGGACAGCCTATGGCGGAGATACACTTCCAGTTGAAGTAGTTGTTATGGAAGGACGAGGAAAGTTAGAACTTACAGGAAAACTTGGAGATGTAATGCAAGAATCTGCAAAAGCAGCATACTCTTATGTAAGAGCTAATAGAGAAAAATTAGGCATTAAGACAGAGTTTTATAAAGATAAGGATATCCATATTCATGTTCCAGAGGGTGCCGTGCCAAAGGATGGTCCATCGGCTGGTGTTACAATGATAACTGCATTAGTTTCAGCGCTTGCAGAGAAAAGAGTTAGACATAATGTAGCAATGACAGGAGAAATAACTCTTACAGGAAATGTTTTGCCAATAGGTGGGCTTAAAGAAAAATGTTTAGCAGCGTATAGAGTAGGTATAGATACAGTTATAATACCTAAGGATAATGAAAAAGATTTAAAAAAGATACAAAAAGTAATAAATAATAAATTAAAGGTAGTTTTAGCAGAAAAAATAGATACTGTTCTAGAAAATGCTTTAGTTTAGAGAGGATAAAAAATGAGAATAAAGACTTCAGAATTTATAATATCTGCTGTAAAAAGAGAACAATATCCAAATGATGGATTTCCTGAAATAGCTTTTGTAGGAAGATCTAATGTTGGAAAGTCATCTATAATAAATTCATTAACTAACAGAAATAAATTAGCTAAAGTTAGTCAGACGCCGGGAAAAACAAGGCTTATAAATTTTTTCTTATTAAATAGTGAATTTTATCTAGTTGATCTTCCTGGATATGGTTATGCTAAGGTATCTAAAAAAGAAAAGGAAAGTTGGGGAACTTTTATTGAAAGATATCTGACAAATAGAGAACCTTTGAAAAAAGTAGTGCTTTTAGTGGATTGTAGACATAAGCCTACAGCAGATGATGTTCAAATGTATAATTGGATAAAACATTATGGTTATAATATTGTTGTTATAGCTACTAAAAGTGATAAAATTTCAAATAATGAACTTGCAAAGAGTAAAAAATTGATACGAGAAACTCTAGGATTAAAAAAAGAAGAACCATTATATTATTTTTCATCATTAAATAAAAAAGGTAGAGATGAACTTGTAGATATATTATTTGAAGATTTAAATGAAATATAAAGAATAAAACATAGATTCAAGTGTGAATCTATGTTTTTTTGTTATTAGTATAAATATATTAATAAATATAGAAAAATATTACTAAAAATGTGTCAATTCTTAAGCAGAAGAATAATATATAGTATATCAGTTAACTGATGAAAAAACATTAAGGAGGAAACTTTAATGAATATAAACGATGTTCCTGGATGTGGAATTCCAGGTTGTGGAACTAATGATTGTGGATGCGGATATGGATCTTGTGGTGGATTTGGTTCTGGCTCAGCTATGGGCAATTGCAATTCAGGCTTTGGCGGAGGATGCTTTGGTGGAGGATTCTCTTTTATATGGATACTATTCTTATTGATTATATGGGGTGGTAATGGCTCTGGATTTGGCGGAGGATTCTGTGGATCAAATAACTGCTGTTGCTGCGATAGATGCACATGTAGATGCAAGAGACGTAGTAATGATTATTGCTGCAATAATGGAAATGGCTGTAATATGATTATATGGATAATAATATTAGCTGTATTATGTGGCAATGGATTTGGCGGAAATGGTTGTGGATGTGGAGGAAACAACTACAATAATTGCTCACAATCAAATGGAAATTCATGCAAATGTTAAATCATTGAGTAGAGGTGAAAAAAATGAGTAGAAAACATCATAGAAAAGATAATTGTTGTTGTCAAAGTAGATATTCAGGATTTAACCCATGTTCAACACTGCCAACACTATTAATATTATGTCAATCAGGTTTATTATGTAATGATAGAGCATATATATTAGTATTATTATTCTTAGCATGTGGTGGAATGGGAAATAATGGTTGTGGATGTGGATCTTCAAGCAACTGTTGTTGCTAAAATGTAGTATAAAAAATACTATAATAAATTTTTATTCTTAAATTTAAAATACTAAAATTTTATATGATTGGTATTTATTTAAGGTAATCTTTTGGAGGGCTTTGAACCCTCCAAAAAATTAAAAATATTATATGATTATACATAAAAGAAATTTAAGGAGGTAAAGCTTTGTCAAAACATAGAAGTAAATCAAGAGAGGATAATAATACTTCAAATAATAATAATTTTATGGGTTTAAATCCGCAAATGTTACAGATGTTAGGTATAAATCCTAATGAAGTTGAAAGAATAAGCAATATTATGAATTCAATGAATAGAGATGGATTTGATATAAATTCTTTAGGAAATCTTTTAAATCAAAATTCTAATCCTCAAGTTGGTCAAAATGATTTTAGCAATGTTACAAATAATATGAACAATAATTCAAATGAAAATAATATGGATTTTTCATATTTTTTAAATATGTTGAACAATATGAATAATGCCCAAAACTATAACAATAATGCCCCAAATTATAACAGTCAAACTTTTAACAATACAAATAATACAACAGACAATTTCACAAGTTCAAATGGTTTTAATAATAGTTATCAAAATCAAGATGTCGAGTATGATGATATAGATGTTGAAATAATAGAACCAGAACTTGATGGAGATCCCAATTTATCAATGTTAAAAGCTGTTAGAAGTTTAGTGAATGATGATAGAAAAAGGTTTTTAAAACGAGTTATAGAGATGTATAAAAACGGAGAAATAATTTATTAAGATGAGCAATAATAGTAAAAATATAAAGTTAGTTTTATGGTCGCATAAGCGACCTTTTATTTTATTGAAGTTATTAATAGTGTATCGTTGATTTTATCAATGCCAATATTTAATATAAACTTGTTATTTTCATATTCATTATATTTTTTAAATGTTAAGGTATATAGTGAAGAATAAGAAGATGTAGATTCTAAAAAACAATTTTCAAGAAGATAAGAGTAGCCATCTGTTTTTAAATTTTGTAATAAAGAAATTTCTAAACTAGAGATATTATTGCTAAAAAGGTTTGAGATATTATCGTAAGTATTTTCACTAGATTCAATAAAAGAAATAATATTATTTATAATATTTAGGCTTTGCAATGATAAATTATTCATAGATATATTTTTTAGCATATTATTATCTAAAATGTAAGTGTTTAAGTTTTCAGATGGAGTATTTAATGATGATGAAATTAAAATGGGGGAAGCATAATTAGAAGAATTTAAAATTCCTAAAAAATTGTTTGTAGAACAAAAGATTTCTTTAAATTCATTATTATGAAGCATAAATATATGAGTAATAGATGCAGAGTTTAAAGAACTTTCTGTTATAATCTCTGGAATGTTATCATTGTTTAAATCTATCAATTTAACAGATAAAGGGTAAGATATATTATAAGTTCCTAAAGTATTTGGATTTTTAGTATTAAAAAAATATGTTTTATTGTTTATATGTGCTTCCATATAATAGATGTTATCTTTAGAACTTATATATATTAAATCATCTTTATTGTCTCCATTTAAATCACACTTTAAATATTCTTCAGCTTGGGGTTTAGTAGCGGTTGGGATGCTAGTGAGATTATTTTGATAAAGTTTATTTGATAGTAAAAAACTAAATAAAATAACGATAGATAGACAGAATATAAAAATTAAAGATTTAATTTTTATAAAAATTACATTAAATTTCATTAAATCACCTCAATAAAATTATATGGTCATATTTATATATTTATTTATAAATAGACATAATAAACATATAAAATAAAAAAAGAGAAAATAGGTGAGTTATTAGTGGATAAAAAAAGAATTTTTAATAATATAATTATTAGTTTCATTATTGTTTTTGTTTTAATTGCAATGCAGGGATGCCAAAATATAAATTCTACTCCTCAAAATAATAGTAAGAGTTTGAATATAGTTATAGAGACAAAAGATTTAGAAGGTTTTGAGTACATAGAAATGCTTCTAGAGAATTTCAAAAATACTCATAAAGATTATCAAGTAAATATATTTAATAGTAATGATTTAAAAAATATTAAAGATAATATAATTAATCAAAAATATGATGTGATTATATCATCTAGAGAAACCTTTTTAACGTTAAATGAGTATGGACTTATAAAAGATTTAACTAGCTACTTTAATCAAAATAAATCACAAAGCAAGTTTTATGATATAGTTTTTGCATATGGAAAGGTAGGAAATAAAAATTTAGGTATGGGGCTTCTACCAAGTAGTATAGAAATTTTATATAACAAAAATAAATTAAATAATCAATTTGCAGAAAATGATAAGATAGATTTTATAAAATCAATGATTAAAAATAAAGATTTTAAAATTCCATACGTACTGCCTAAGGATTTGAATATAAATTTAGCTATAAGTTCTATAGTTTCTAATAGTATCATAAAAGAAAATAATTTAGTTAGTATATATAATGGGGATAAAAACAAATATTTAGATGTAGTTGATATACCTAATATGTTTAAAGAATTAAGTGAATTAAACAATAGTTATAAAATAAATGAAAAAAAATTCATACAATCTAATTTGGATGTATTAAACGATTTAAATGAAGGGGAAATTCCACTGGTAATAACAACTAGTGATGTTGCAAAAAATTTATCCTACGAAAATATAGAGTCTTTATCAAATTTAGGTATAAATAATTATAAGGCAACTCCGCCGATACTGTCTAGATATACAGTATGTGCTACATCAAGTTCACAAAATATTGCAGGGATAAATAGATTTTTTGATTATTTGATAAGTGATAGCACTTATAATGATATAGCTCAAAAAGGAATTTTAACAGGAAACAAAAAGGCTGATTCCAATTTAACTGGATTAAATAAAGTATTTTTAACATCTATTGCAGAAGGAAATGAAAGTAATATACCTTATTTTTTAAATCTTCCTAAAAAATTTATGAAACCCTTGAATGATAAGCTTATAGAAATTTTAGATTATGATAGATATAGCCCAAATTATTGGAAAGAAATTGTGGAGCAAGTATTTAAATAATTTTAGATTTTAAAATAAATTAAAAAAACCAAGCATTTAACTTGGTTTTTTTAATTATTAAAACTTTCTCCTTGGCAATCCTCACATATTCCATAGAAGTATATTTTGTTTGAAACAATTTTGTATTTTGAATGAGTTTCTGCTTTTTCGTTTAAACTTTTAGAATCCATTTCTTCTAAATCGTCAACTCTTCCGCAATGTAGACATTGTATGTGACAATGTTCACTTGAATTTCCATCATATCTGAAATTTCCTTCTCCTACGTTGATTTCTTGTATTAAGTTAACCTCTACTAAAGTTTTTAAAGCTTTATAAACAGTTGCTAAACTCATAGTAGGATAATCTTTTTGAAGAGCTTTATAGATGATTTCAGCTGATGGGTGTTCCTTTGTTCCCATTAAATACTTGTAAACAGCAATTCGTTGAGGAGTAAGTTTTAATTTTTTTTCTCTAAATATAGAAGTTATATTATCCATACGCATCATCCTTATAAACAAGATATTATATATTATATAATAACAATTATTATCTGTCAAATATTATTTGGAGATAGAGATTAATAATTGATACATTTATTAATAATATGAAAACTATTGTAAAATTAACATTGATATGGTAGAATTAAAATAATTGTTAATACATTAACAATTATTTTAATCTATGTTCATTTCATCTTGAGTTATTTATATTTATATTTATTTTTAGAACAGAAATACTGTTCTTTTTTATTTTGTAAGGATTTGAAAATACACTTATACTAGTATAATAAAAATAAATAATTAATACAGTCAGATAATAAATAATAAACAAAAAATTAACAACTGCAATAAAAACAAATATGTAAATAAATTCATTTATTATAAAAAACTTTATTTTTTTATAATAATAGTATATAATTATAAAAGGGTATGAAAATTTTACAGTTGGGGGGATAAGAATGAGCATTTGTCCATTTTGGTCAAGCGGTAATAGAAAGTTTGAATGTTACTCTAAATGTCCAATGCATAAAGAAAATACTAATGAAGACTGTATTTTTTCTTTGTATTTGTCACAAGAGCATAAAAATAAAGGGAAAAAAGCTATAAATATAGACGATATAGATTCTTATATAGATTTTAAGGGGATTGAAGAGGATATTTTAACTGATATTATATATATAAAGAAATACTAATTAATTAAAGCTATTAAAATAAAAATCTATTTTAATAGCTTTAATATTATTTATATATGTTAGAATATCTATGAAGTAGATTATGTTTTAAATTCCAAAGCCCATCTGATAAGTCTACATAATAAGTATGAGGATTTTCAAATCTTAAAGTTTCAGACCAAAGTTTTGTACTTTCTTCTAGTGCAAACTTTCTAATATCCATAACAGAAGGAGAGTTATACACAAGATTACCTTTATCAAATACTTGAATTAAAAGCTCTCTAGCATAATAATTTTTTATAGTTTTTCTTTTCCATACATGAATAGGATCAAACACTTCTAAATCTTCATTTAAATTGATTTCTTCATCAGATAATGCTATTAAATCAACTAAAGCAGCATGTGAGTCTTTATCAAATAATCTATAAACTTTTTTAAACCCAGGATTGGTTATTTTTTCTTCATTTTCACTTATTTTAATTCTAGGAATTATATCTCCGCTGTTATCCTCAACAGCTACTAACTTATAAACTCCTCCAAATACAGGTTCAGATTTGGCAGTTATAAGTCTTTCACCAACACCGAAAGAATCTATTTCAGCACCTTGATTTAATACATCACGTATTATATATTCATCTAAAGAGTTTGAAACTAGTATTTTACAATCAGAATATCCAGCTTCATCCAAAAGTTTTCTACATTTTTTGCTTAAGTATGTTATATCACCACTATCTATTCTAATAGCAGCAGGTCTTATACCTTGAGGTTTTAATACTTCATCAAAAACCTTTATAGCATTTGGAACACCTGATTTTAAAACATTATAGGTATCAACTAAGAATGTGCAATTATTAGGGTATGCTTTTGCCCAAGCTTTAAATGCTTCATATTCATTTCCAAATAATTGTATCCAGCTATGAGCCATTGTTCCAACAGCTGGAACATTAAATAGTTGTTCAGCTATAGTACAAGCAGTCGATGAACATCCGCCTATAATAGCTGCTCTAGCACCGTAAATTGCCCCATCATACCCTTGAGCACGTCTAGAACCAAATTCCATAACAGGTCGTCCATTAGCGGCTCTACAAATTCTATTTGCTTTTGTTGCAATTAATGTTTGGTGATTTATTGATAAAAGAATCATAGTTTCTATAAACTGGGCTTGAATAACAGGACCTCTTACAGTCACTAGTGGTTCATTTGGAAAAACAGGAGTTCCTTCAGGAACTGCAAAAACATCACAACTAAATTTAAAATCTTTTAAAAAGTTTATAAATTCATCAGAAAATAAATTTTTAGATTTTAAATATTCTATATCTTCTTCATCGAATTTTAAATTTGATAAATAATCAATTAATTGGTCAAGGCCTGCCATTATACAATAACCTCCACCATCTGGAACTCTTCTAAAATACATATCAAAGTAAGCTATTTTATTTTCTAAACCGTTTTTAAAATAACCATTTCCCATAGTAAGTTCATAAAAATCAACTAACATAGTAAGGTTTCTAGCGTTTTTTACGTCAAAATTTTTCATAAATAAAGAATCTCCTTAATTTAATGTTATAATAAATATTTTAACCATAAGATTAATTTATTACAATATATTTAGAATTATTATTTGAAAAATGAATAAAATTGTAAAAATTATGGATATTTTATACTGTATAAGTCTATAATTATTTTAAAAAAGATTAAATTAATTGTTTATTAAGGAGTAGATAATGAAATTAGATAAGTTTCAATCAATGGCGGTTAAAAAAGAAGGAAAAAGTATTTTAGTTGTTGCACCTCCAGGGTCTGGAAAAACAAGTGTTATTTTAAATAAGGTTAATCATTGTATTTCTAAAGAGGGGATAAATTACAAAAATATTATAGTTATAACATTTACTAAAGCTGCTGCTAAAAGTATGGAAAATAGATATAAGAAGAATTATTCAGACGAAAATATACCGTTTTTTGGAACATTTCACGGGCTTTTTTATAAAATTTTAGTAAGAATTTATAAAAATATATCCATAATAAATAGTAATACTGCATTTTTTATAATAAAGAAACAACTTGAAAATTTTAATGAAGATATAAGTGATAATAAAGTAAAAGAAATGTTAAATTTAATATGTTTAAAAAAATCTAATATAGAATTAGATTTTTCAAATATTTCTGAAGATATATTTAATAGATGTTATGAAGCTTATGAGAAGTATAAAAGGAAAAATAATCTCTTAGATTTTAATGATCTTCAAAATATAACGTATAATATTTTAAAGAAAAACAAAAATATATTAAATTACTATAAAAGGAAATTTAAATATATTTTGGTTGATGAATTTCAAGATTGCGATATAACGCAAATAAATTTTTTAAAGCTTATAAATACAAATATATTCTGTGTTGGAGATGAAGATCAGTGTATCTACTCTTTTCGTGGATCATCACCCACATATATGGTGAATTTTGATAAGGAATTTGCAGACGCGAAAAAGATTTATTTAAAATATAATTATAGAAGTTCAAAAAGCGTAGTGGATTTATCTAAAAGTGTTATAAGAAGGAATAAAGAAAGAAATGATAAGGATGTTATAAATCATAAAGAAAATTTGGGGAAAACAAGTTTTTTTAGAATTGCAAATGAGAGGGAACAGGGAAAAGATATTGTTAAAATTATTGTTAACAATAAAGATAAGAATTTTTTTAAGGATAATGCAGTGCTTTATAGGACTAATATTGAATCTAGAGCAATTATAGATAGTTTTATAAAATCAAGAATACCATTTAAAGTATTAGATTCAGAGTATAACTTTTATAATCATTTTATATGTAAAGATTTATTAAGTTATTTAAAACTTTCTATAAATATATGTGATAAAGAATCGTTTTTTAATATAGCAAATAAACCTTTTAGATATATATCTAAGAATCATCTTCAAAAAATTTCAAATAGTAAAGAAAGTGCAGATGTTTTTGATTTGTTAATTGATAATTGTGATATTCATCCATTTCAAGTAAAGAATCTTATAAATATTAGAAAAAATATAGTGGCTTTAAATAAAAAGACACCAGAGAGAGCTATAATTAGTATATTAAACGACCTGGATTATAAAGATTATATAAAATATTATTGCGATAGGTATAAGCAAGATGAGGAAGAAATTTTGAGTATAGTTGAAGAATTTAAAGATGGAGCTTTAGAGTTTAGAAATATTAAAGATTTTTTAAGCCATGTATATAGTGTAGAAGAGAGTTTAAAAGTAAATAGTCAAAAAGATGAAGATTGTGTAGTTTTAAGTACAATACATGGAGTTAAGGGAATGGAATTTAAAAATGTTTTTTTAATAAATGCAGTTGATGATTATATTCCTCATAAAAATTCAAATAATTTAGAAGAGGAGCGAAGAATTTTTTATGTTGGAATTACAAGAGCAATAGATAATTTATATATTTATAGTCCTAAATTTATTAATAAAATTTCTAAAAATACTACACCTTTTGTAGATGACTTATCTGTTTGAGAATTATTTATGTAAGGATTTTATGAAATGAAATAAGATTAATGGATAAATTATATTCTAGAGGTAATTATGTATTTTAATAATTATAATAAACTAGTATAATATTATGAGTAGTTAAATTATACAAGTGAAAAATAAAATGGAGGAAAGACATAAAAAATGGCGGAAAAATCTTTAGACATAAAAACAATGGAAATAGTAAAAGAATTATCAGACAGAGGAGTTAGCAATGCTGATATTGGAAATATTTTAGGAGTAAGCGATAACGTAATAAACGACATAGCAGAAGGTAAATATGATGTTAAATTAAGAGAAATTAAAGAAGATTATGTAGAATTAAAATCTGATTATGAATCTTTAAAAATTTTATATGAAAGATTAGGGGAAAAGTTAAATTTAGTAGCTAATGAAGCTATGGAGAGTAAAAAGGCGTTAGTAGATAAGGAAAGGGAGTATTCAGAACTTCAAAGAGAAGTTTTATTTATGAAACAAGACAAAAAAAGAATAGAGTTTTATTGCAGTAAAGCAACTGATGAATCTAAAGAATTAAAAAATAAGGTTGATATATTAAACAAAGAAATTATAGAAGCAGTTAATACAAGCACTATTTTAGAAAATCAAGTATTTAATTTAGAAAGAGATAAGGTTGACTTAAAGCAAGAAGAAGTACAAAAATATAACAAGTTAAGAGATGAAAAAAGAGAATTAGAAAAAGAAATAATAGATATAAAAAGTGAGTTAAACATAAAAGACAATAAGATATTAGATGTTGAAAAAGAAAATATCAGATTAAATAGTAAAATTAAATCTCAATTAGAAGAATTAGAAATGAAAGATGAGAGAATAAAAGATTTAGAAGATGAATTAGAGGAAAGTAACGAGAATATTGCTGAAATAGAAGAACAAAACATAATGCTAGAGAAGCATATAAAGAAGATAAATGAGAAAAAGTTTATGGGTTTATTTAAAAAAAGAGAAAGAGATAAAGAGGAATAATATTTAAATTTAATTGGTTTATAAAAGTTAATTTTAATTAACTTTTAAATTATTTTCAAATGAGGTATTATAAATATGGTGTAGATACTTAGTAGCTATACCATATTTATTTTTATATATAAAATACAAAGGAGAAAGATTTTATGAATAAAGTTATGAATAGGAGTATTTTAACACCTATTTTAATTGCTTTACCTAGTTTGGGACTTGGATTATCATGGAATATGAAAAGTACTGTTTTGACACTTTTAGTTAAATCAATTACTTCATCAGATTTCAAATTAGGCATTATAAGTGCAATAGGACCGGTAACTGGAATGATATTTCCTTATTTATCTGGGGTAATAAGTGATAGAAGTAATTTTAAAATAGGAAAACGAAAGCCATGGGTATTATTTGGAGGAATTTTAGGTTCAGTATTTTTACTTTTGTTTGGATTTTCTTCTAATTACATAGTATTATTTTTATTAACATTTGGTATATATGGAGCTTTAAATTTTTTACAAGGTTCATATTATTCATGGATGCCAGAAGCGGTGAAGAAAAATCAAATAGGTACAGTTAATGGACTTGGGAAACTTTTTTATTCATTAGGGGGAACTATATTGTTTCTTGTAGGGGTATATCTTTTTTATATAAATAAAGAATTACCATTCATACTAATTTTATGTTGTGTTATGATACCCGTTTTAATTGCATGTATTTTTGTTAGGGAAGATAATGCACACGTAAAACAAAAATCGAAATTGAGTTTTGACTTTATAAAAAATAAAAAAGCAATGAGAGTTTTTATGACCGCATTTTTCTTTTATATAACTTATGGGCTTATCACTCCATTTTGGATTCCATATTATGTAACAGCTAATCACTTTACAAGTAGTGAAATAAGCCTAGCTTTAACATCATTTACGGTGATAGGATTGATTTTATCATTATTTGTAGGTATATGGTGTGATAAATGGAATAAACAGTACATATTTTTTATAGCATGCATTATATATATAGCAGGTTTTATAATAGGGTGGAATGTATCAAACCTTTATACACTTTGGATATTTGCTATACTTTTTGGGATTGGATTTGTAATAATGCAAGTGGTATTTTATGCGTTAATACCTGAAGTTGCACCTAAAGAAAAAATTGGAGAATATATGGGGATAAATAATATATTTTTATGTGTTCCACAAATAATAGGTAGTATTTTAGGAGGTTATCTATTACAGGTAGGATATGGAGAATTGTTATTTCCAATATCTATAGCAGCACTTATTATTGCCTGTGTGATAATAGGATATGGAAAATTAGAAGAAAATAAAAAATTAGCTTAGTTTATAAGGTTACTGTATTAAAATAAGTTTTATTATTTTTAATACAGTTTTTTTATATTTAGTTTTATAAATAATAAAAAGTTCTATATAATATTATTATAATAGCATTAGGAGGATATATTATGAAAATTAATTTTAAGGATGAGGCTTTATTAATAAATAATGAACTTGTAAAGATGAGAAGAGACTTTCATGAACATCCAGAATTGGGGTTTGAGGAATATAGAACATCAAAAATAATAAAAGATTTCTTAAAAAATGAGAATATACCTTATTTAGAGGTAGCTAAGACAGGAGTTTGTGCAATTATAAAAGGAATGAAAAAGGAAGAGGATAAAGAAGAAAAGTGCATAGCTTTAAGAGCAGATATAGATGGGTTGCCTATGGTGGACAAGAAAGTTTGTTCATATTCATCTAAAGAAAAGGGAAAGATGCATGGTTGTGGACATGATGCTCATACAACAATTCTTTTAGGCGTTGCTAAAATTTTGAATAAACACAAGGATTCATTTAGTGGATGTGTTAAATTGTTTTTTGAACCAGCAGAAGAAACTACAGGTGGTGCACCACTTATGATTAATGAGGGGATATTAGAAAATCCAAAAGTTGATAAAATAGTAGGGCTTCATGTAGAAGAAACGTTAGATGTAGGTAAGATAATGGTTAAAGAAGGGGTTGTAAATGCTGCATCAAATCCATTTTTTATAACAATAAAGGGAAGAGGAGGTCATGGTGCATATCCTCATATGGCAATAGATCCAGTGGTTATTTCATCTCATGTTGTTTTAGCCCTTCAAACAATAGTAAGTAGAGAAATAAAACCTGTAAATCCAGCAGTAGTTACAGTATCTACTATAAATGGAGGAACTGCTGAAAATATTATTCCAGATGAAGTGAAATTAAGTGGAACTATAAGAACTATGACCTTAGAAGATAGGGCTTATGCTGTTAAGAGAGTAAAAGAGATAGTATCATCAATATGTAGCGCTATGAGAGGTGATTATGAAATTAATATAAAGGAAAGTTATCCTTGTCTTTATAATGATAATGAAACAGTTAATTTAGTTAGAGAAAGTGCTAAGACTATCTTAGGAGAAGAAAATATTTTAGAGCAAGAAGCACCAAAGCTTGGGGTTGAGAGCTTTGCGTATTTTGCTCTTGAAAAACCGTCAGCTTTTTATTTTCTAGGAGTTAGAAATGAAGCAAAAAATATAATACATTCAGCGCACAATAGTCTTTTTGATATAGATGAGAGTGCTTTAGCTTTAGGAGTTGCACTTCAAAGTGAAATTGCTTTTAATTATTTGACAAATAGATAAAATAATAATAATCTATACTGTGAGTTAAATGAATAATTTTATTAAAAATTATTCATTTAACATTATTTTTCAAAAAAATTTAGGAGTGAGATAATATTGAAAATAGAAATAGGTTCTAATGAAGCAGGACAAAGATTAGACAAATTTTTAAGAAAATATTTAAAAGATGTACCTTTAAGTGCAATATTTAAAGCGCTTAGAAAAGGAGATATAAGAATAAACGGGGCAAAACAAAAGGAAAAATATATTTTAAATGAAGGAGATTTAATAGAGATAAAGTATTTACAAAGTAACATACAAAAAGAAAAGAAAAAGTTAAATTTTCAACAAGTAAATGCTAATTCTCTTCAAATAGCATATGAGGATGAAAATATATTATTAGTAGAGAAGTGGCCAGGAGTTTTGGTTCACTCTGATAGGAAAAATGGGCAGTTAACATTAAATGATTATGTATTATCATATCTAAATGCAAAAGGTGATTATATGCCAGAAAATGAAATTACATTTACTCCAGCACCATGCAATAGATTAGATAGAAATACTTCAGGGCTTGTATTTTTTGGGAAAAATTTTGAATCTTTAAAGATTTTAAATGAACTTATAAGGGATAGGAAGATTAGAAAATATTATTGTGCTTTAGTAAAAGGAAAAATAAATGAAGGTAGATACGAAGCATTTATCACAAAAGATGAAGAAAATAATGTATCTAAAGTATTTTATGATATGAAGCCAAATACTAAGAAGATAGCTATGGATGTTAAAATTATACAAACAAATGGAGCATACTCACTTTTGGAAATTGAACTTATAACTGGAAGAAGTCATCAATTAAGAGCACATTTAGCTTTTTTAGGAAATCCAATTATAGGAGATTTTAAATATGGAAATAAAGAATTAAATTCATTTTTTGATAATAAATATGGTTTAAATTATCAATTTCTTTATGCATATAAAGTAAACTTTAAGGAAGTGCCAGAGAAGTTTAATTATTTAAAAAACAAAACAATAGCTGAGGGTCTTCCACCTATATTTAAAAGAATAAAAAAGGATGTATTTAAATTTACAATTTAAAGACAGGAGAACTTAAGATGAAACGTGATTCAATGGGAAGAGGTTTTGCCATACTATCTATTGCAAGTATAGTATCTAAAGTATTGTCTGTAATATATGTACCTATACTTACAAGAATAATTGGTGATTATGGTATGGGGATATATGGTAAAACATATGAAATATTTGTATTTGTATACGCACTTACTAATGTAGGGATACAGGTTGCAATATCAAAACATGTAGCAGAACTTGAAGCTGTAGGTAACTATAAGGACTCTATAAAAACATTTAAAATGAGTAGAACTATATTTCTTGTTATAGGAACTGTATTTACATTAGCATTAATGTTTGGTTCTCATTTTTTAGCCGAAATTAGTGGATCATCAGATCTTGTTTATCCATTGATATTTTTATCACCTACAGTACTAATAACTACAGTATTAGTTACATATAGAGGATATTTTCAAGGTAGAAATCAAGCAAAACCATTGGCTGTAACAACTGTTATAGAACAGGTTATAAATGTTGTTTTAAGTCTTGCATGTGCTTATGTTTTAATGAGATTTGGAGCAGTTTTTGGAGCAGCAGGAGGAACAATAGGTACATCTGTTGGAGCTTTAATTGCTTTAATTTATTTAGTTTACATATACAATATTTATGGTGGCGAAAGAGAAGCAAGAGATAAACAAAATCCAGATATTGAAAGGCAAAGCAATAAAGAAATATTTAGAACATTATTAAAATATGCAATACCAATTACATTATGTACTGGTCTTCAAAATCTAGGGAGCATAATAGATATGCTAGTTGTAAGTAATAGGCTTATTGTGGCAGGTTTTAGCCATAAGGAAGCAACAATTCTTTTTGGATTCTTATCAACTAGATATAAAAGCCTTTACAATGTACCAATGGTATTTATAACCTCTTTAGGATATATGGCTATGCCGACTATAGCTAGAGGATTTGCTTTAAAGGACAAAAAGCTAGTTAAAGATAAGATAAATTTTGCATTAAGAATGGCATACATAGTTTCAGTACCAGCAGCTTTTGGACTTGCTATCTTAGCACCAGATCTTTATAAATATTTATATGCTCAAACAGATGGTTCAGGACTTATGATGGTAGGATCAGCTATAATACCTTTAATGGGAATAGTTTTGATACAAGATGTAATACTTCAAAGTGTAAATCAATTTTATTATGTACTTATAGCTCTTGCAATTGGAGTGGGAGTTAAATTTTTATGTGATATGTATCTTGTAGCTATTCCAGCAATAAACATCTATGGTGCAGTAATAGGTGGAGTTTTAGCCTTTTTAACTATTTTAATTTTGAATCATTTTAGAATGCAAAAAAGTTTAAAAATTAAAATTTCAATAATTAAGCTCTTAGCTAGACCACTTTTAGCTTCTATTTGCATGAGCATATTAATTATAGCTATAAAACAAGGACTAGGTCTTTTTGTTAACCTAGAGAGTTTAGACGCATTAATAGGTCTTGTACTTTTAATAGTAATAGTTGTCATTGCAAGCTTTGTTTACCTTTGCGTACTTGTATATACAGGTGGACTTAGAAGAGGAGATTTAGAAGACATTTCTCCTAAAATTATAAGAAAACTTCCAGGATTTTTAAAGAAACGTTTAAGATAAAAATAAAAAAACCATGTAAATTCTGCATGGTTTTATTTTTTTGCATATTTATTTTTAGGAATTCTTTTTATCTTATTATCAAAAATTAAAAAAGAAAAAATTATAAAAAATATAACAAATGCAACAATTACTTCGATTCTATAATCTAAAGTTAAAAAATTTAATATAAAATTTTTAACAATAAGACAGGATAAAATAGATATTAATATATATATTAGCAACTTTCCTATTGATATTTCAAGATTTATATTCTTGTATACTTCATGAATATTTATAGATAAAGATACGATAGATGAAATAAGCATAGTAAGTATATACCCATATATATTTATTGATGGTATTCCTGTAAATATAAATAAGCAAATTATTTCTAAGATAGATATAAAAATATTATTTCTAAGAATTATGCTTTGTTTATCTAATCCATTTAATATACCATACATAGTAGATGATACGAAAGCAAGTGGCATAACAAGTGCTGATAGTCGTATCATTTTACCTAAATCATCTCTTCCGAAAAACATAATGCCTAAGGAGTCAGAAACACATTGAGAAAGTACAGCTGTAAACAATCCAATTAAAAATGAAATTTTTAATACCTGTTTAATTCTTAAAGTGGCTCCAGTATAATCTTTTTTGCTTAAAGTTTGGGATAAATTAGGGATAAGTAAAGTATTTATAGAATTTACTATAATCATGGGAAAGGTGATTATAGAAAGTGCCATACCACCAAATTTGCCAATAAGGGCTAAAGCTTGAGAATAGCTAAGACCTGTACTTATAAGACGTCTTGGAACCATTATAGTTGATATAGTGCTAAATATGTTAAGTAGAAATCCATTTAGGCATAAAGGAAATGATATTATAAGCACATTAAATAAAAGTTGAAGACTGTTCTCTTTTTTTACTATGTTTTTAGGATATTTTCTAATCGTAATTTTAAAATATCCAAATAAAAGTATAAGGCTTTGAAGCTCACCAAGACATAATGATACATAAGCTAATGTAACCAATCCCTCTAATGTTGTTACTTTAAACATAAAAATTAAGATGGCTAAAATAAAAACTCTTAACGATTTTTCTAAAATATCAATAAATGATGGCATAATTATTTTAGAATCTCCATAAAAAAATCCCTTAAGGATATTTGAAAGGGCAATAAAAATCATAGCAGGACATGTAACCATTATAGCTTTTACAGTTCTAGGGTCTTTAATCCAAAAATTAGCTATAGTGGGAGATAGAAAAAATACTAAAATTCCTATAAATAAGCACCATATAAAATTAAATATCGCTACAACTTTCATAGTTTGTATAATATCATGATAATTATTTTTGGAAGAGTAAACAGCTGTAATTTTAGATATAGCAGCTACTATTCCAGCAGTCATTATAGAAATAAAGAGATTATATATTGGCATAACAAGCCCATAAAGACCCATTCCTTCCGGACCTAAAATTTTTGAAAGATATATAGAAAATATAAAACCTAAAACTCCTGTAGCAAGATTAGATAAAGTTAAAAGAAAGGAGTTTTTATAAAAATTATCTTTAATCATTTAAATAATACACCACCTTATAATGTTTATTTAATATTATTCTGTAAAGCTTAGATTTATGTTAGAAGTTTTAAATGAGTAAAATCTAAATTTTCTTGTGGAAAAAAATGTAAAAATATTATATAATTAAGTTAACGGTAAGGGGGGATACTATGAGTAACTTGGTTATAAATATGAAAGATGTGAAATTTGGTGGAAATACATTAGATGTTGGTAATGATAATTATGGAGTGATATATAATATATTAAAAGGAGAAGAGGATGAAATAAGCGTTGATTATTATTCAGAAGATTTAAGTAACCAATATAAAAATTTTTATGACAATGGGGTTACTTTTTTTTCATTAAGTCAACTGGCAACTAAAGGAGAGCGTGATATGGTATTAAAAGAAATCTGGCAAAATTTAAAGGTAGGCGGTAATTTATATATTTGGGATAGAGAAAAAAGGGTAAAAGAAATTATAAAAGATAATATAAATGTGTTAATGCCAGATGGTACAACAAAGGAGTTTAAATTTTCTAATATAAATCCATTAGCTGAATTTGGCTTTTTTAATTTTCAAAAAACTTTAGAAAAATATTTTGAAATACAAGAGGGAAGAATTTGTGATAAAATAATATACATTAAGGCTAAAAAGAGAGGAATTATAAATAATGAAGATACTATTAACGGGGATAAATTCAAAGTACATCCACAGCAATCTAGCAGTGAGATATTTAAGAGCATACACAAAGGATTTAAATTTTCAAGGAAAGATAAAAGAGTTTACGATAAATGATAGATTAGAGAACATATTAGAAGGAATTATGGAGGAGAAGCCAGATGTTGTGGCCTTCTCTTGTTACATATGGAACATGGAGTATGTAAAAAGGTTAGCTGAACATATAAAAATTATAGATGAAAACATAGAAATACTTTATGGAGGACCAGAAGTTTCCTATGAAGCACAAGTATTTTTAAAAGATAGTTTTTGCGATTATGTTATAGTTGGAGAGGGTGAGGCTATATTTAGAGATTTTGTTAAGTATAAATTAGGTGAGAAAGAGCTAAAAGATATAGAAGGATTGTATTATAAAAAAAATGATGATATCTTCTTTAATGGATTTAGAAAAGAATTAAATATGAATGATTTAGTATTTCCATATGATAAAGATGATGATTTAGATAATAAAATAGTTTATTATGAAGCGTCAAGAGGATGTCCGTTTAAATGCAAATATTGTTTGTCTTCTGTTATGAATGGAGTTAGGTTCTTAGATGTAGAAAGAGTAAAAAAAGAACTTAAGTTTTTTATAGATAAGGGTGTTGAACTTGTTAAATTTGTAGATAGAACTTTTAATTGCAATAAAAATTATAGTATAGAAATATGGGAATTTTTAAGTAAACAAGATACAAAAACTAGATTTCATTTTGAGGTTGCAGCTGATCTTTTAAGTGATGAAGAAATAGAGGTTTTAAATAAAGCGCCAAAGAATAGGTTTCAATTGGAGGTAGGCGTTCAGACAAGTAATCATAAAGTTTTAAAAAATATAAATAGAATAATTACTTTTGAAAATGTAGCAGAAAAAGTGTTGAAAGTAGCAAAAAATAAAAATGTTATTCAACATTTAGACTTAATTGCAGGGCTTCCACAAGAGGATTATAATTCCTTTAAAAAATCATTTAATGATGTTCATTCGTTAAATCCTAATGAAATACAGCTTGGGTTTTTAAAGCTTTTAAAAGGTTCCGCAATGAGAGATGAGGCAGAAAAATGGGGAATTGTATATTCACCTTATGCACCATATGAAATTCTTAAAAATAATGATTTATCTTATAATGATTTGTTGGAGCTTAAAAAGGTTGAAAAAATTGTTGATAAATATTATAATTCAGGGAAATTCAATAATGTATTACGTTTTTTCTTAAATAGATATGAAACTCCTTTTGAATTTTATTTTGAAATGGCAATGTACTTTGAAAAAATAGGTCATTTTAAAAGGAGTTTAGGAAATGTGGAATATTATAAAGTTCTTTTAGACTTTAATATAGAAAGGTTTAATAGAGAAAATGAGAATGTGTTAAAAGAAATAATAAAGTATGATTATCTTTGTTTTAATAAGAAAAAATGGCTTCCTGATTTTTTAATAAGAGATATCTCTAAAGAAGAAGAAAGGAATGTACGTTTAGAGCTTAAAAAGAAAGCGCCATATAATAAATCTCATATAGAAAAGTTTAATTTAGATATTTTAAATTATTTAGACAAAGGCGAAGTTGTATGGACAGATAATTATTTAATATTTAACGAAGAAGAATTTGGATATGAAAATAATATAAAATTTATTTAAGAGAACAAGTGAATCGGTATAAGTTATTTAATAACTTATACCGATTATTTTTTATAAATAGAAAATAAATATTGTTGAATTAGTAATATAAAAAATATATAATAAACCAATAAAATCAAAAATATACTATATTTTTAAAAGATAAAAATGGAATAATATAAAAAAATAAATAAATATATTAAAAATTTCAATGAAAACTATAAAACGTATTGTAATTTTTTGAGTTTTGTGTATAATTAAAGTATATTAAGTGTTAATTAATACTATATAAAGTATTAATATATATTATTATTTCTTTAATAAAGGTGGTGAAACTTTGGCACTAAAAGCAATAAATGAAATAAAAAAGGTCGAAGAGCAAGCTGAAGAGATGATTAAACAAGCTCATCATCAAAGCAAAGAGATAATTTCTAAAGCTACGCTACAAGCAGATGAAGAATACAAAAAAATTGTGGATGAGGGTAAAAAGAAAGCTTTTGAAATTATAAATGATGCCGTATTATCTGGTGAGAAAGAGGCTGCTATTTTATTGAAGGATGGAGTAAAAAAATGTGAAAATATTTATAATCTATCTGATGATAAAATCGATAAGGCCATTAAATTAGTGATTGAGAGGGTTGTGAATACAGATGGCAATAGTTAAAATGAATAAATTTACTTTGCTATCTTTTGAATCACAAAAGGAAAAGCTTATAGAAAGCATTCAAAGTTTTTCTCAAGTAGAATTTATAAATTTACAAGATGAAAATTTTCTAGAGAAAAATGAAGAATTTGAAAGCTTAGAAAGGGAAAAAAGTGATTCAAATCTTGCAAAGTGTGAGGAAAATTTATCAAAAGCTAAATCAGCTTTAGACTTTATTGAAACTTACTTACCAAAAAAATCAGGACTTCAATCATTAAAAAATCAAAAAGAAAGTTTAACTTTAAAAGCTCTTGAAAATAAAGTTAAAAGTAGTTCTTGGGAAAATTCTTATAAAATAATTAAAGAAAAAGAAGACAAGCTTTTAGCTTTAGAAACAAAAAAATCTTCAATAAAAGAGGAAATTGATGTTTTAACTCCTTGGAAAGACTTTGATGCATCTTTTAAAGAAGTTGAAAATTTAAAAAAAGTTAGTGTGTTTTTAGGAACAGTTCAAAAACAATATGAAGAAGTAATATTGGGGCTGGAAAATGAGTTTAAACTAACAAATGTTGAAGTTATAAGTTCAAATAATCAAGAAATTTATATTTTTTCAATAAGTCATGAAGATGAAAAAGATGTTTTTTTAGAAAAATTAAAGGAATGTGGATTTAGTGCTTTTAATTCAAATTATGAAAAAATGCCTAAAGTTATATTAGAAGATTTTCAAAAAGAAATTTTATCTTTAGATAACAATATAAGTAACATAAGAGAAGAATTAAAAAATCTTACAACTGAAGAAAATGAACTTAAAATAGCATATGAATATTATGGGAATTTAAAAGAAAGATTAACAGTTACTAAAAATTTTTTAAAAACTAAAAAAACTGTAGTTATGCAAGGTTGGATTCCAGTAGATAAAAATGAAAAATTTAATGACGTTATAAAAAGTGCTATAAATGATGATTTTTATTTAACATTTGAAGAAGCTAAGGAAGAGGAATATGATAAAGTTCCTGTAAAACTTAAAAATGGTAAAATAGCTAAAGTTTTTGAATCTATAACTAATATGTATAGTGTTCCGAAATATGGAGATATAGATCCAACACCGGTAATGATGCCTTTTTATCTTTTATTTTTTGGAATGATGATAGCAGATGTAGGGTATGGATTAGTAATGTTAATAGCTTCATTGATTGCTATAAAATTTCTTAAAAATAATCAAAAGAGTACAGATTTTGCAAAGTTTTTTGCATATTTAAGTATTCCTAGTATATTGTTTGGTTTTGTATATGGAGCATTTTTTAATGATGCAATACCACTTCCTGTATTTATAAGTACAACAAAAGATGTTACAACAATTCTTATAATGTCAATTGGTTTTGGTGTTTTTCAAATATTCGTTGGGCTTGGAATAAAAGCTTATATGATGATTAAAAAAGGTGATATATTAGGTGCTTTTTATGATGTAGGTGCTTGGTATATGATTTTAATAGGGCTTGGTGTTATGTTAGGTGGAGGAATGATAGGTTTACCATCTATTACTAAAACCATAGCAACAATTGTAGTTATAGTAGCTGCAATAATAATAATTTTAACAGGTGGTAGAGCTGAAAAGTCAGTAGGAGCAAAACTTGGACAAGGTGCTTATTCTTTATATAATATAACAGGTTATATTGGAGATTTAGTTTCTTATACAAGACTTATGGCAATAGGTCTTGCAGGAGGATCTATCGCAGGAGCATTAAATCTTCTTATAGGAATGCTTCCAGGGGGAATTATAGGAATAATAGTTGGAGCAGTAGCTTTTATAGCGGCACATACATTTAATTTAGCATTATCACTTTTAAGTGCATATGTTCATACAGCTAGATTACAATATGTTGAATATTTCTCAAAGTTTTACGATGGTGGTGGCAAGGAATTTGCACCTTTTAAAACTTTAAATAAATATGTAAATTTAATAGATTAATAAAATTTAGGGGGAATTATACAATGACAATTATGGATTTTTTATCAAATGCTACTAGTTATAGTGGATTTATATTTGGAGCTTTAGGAATAGCACTTGCTGTTGGATTATCAGGAATAGGATCAGCAAAGGGTGTTGGTATAGTTGGAGAAGCTGCAGCAGGCTTAGTTACTGAGGAACCTGAAAAATTTGGTAAGGCATTAGTTTTGGAACTTTTACCAGGTACACAAGGTCTTTATGGATTCGTTATAGGTTTCTTAATATTAAATAATTTAAGTACAACAACTACTTTATCACAAGGTTTATATTTATTTGCAGCAGCATTACCAATTGCTATAACAGGTTTATTATCAGCAATAGCACAAGGTAAGGTTGCAGCGTCTGGTATTCAAATATTAGCTAAAAACCCAGATCACAATACAAAAGGTATAATCCTTTCTGCAATGGTTGAAACTTATGCTTTATTAGGATTCGTTATATCATTCTTATTAGTTAACAATTTATTCTAAGAAAGATTGGATGTGGAAGCTGATGTCAAATTTAAACAACATAACTTCTAAAATTATAAAGGATGCAGAAGAAAAAAGAGATGAAATTTTAAATGCTGCACAAGTTGAAAGTGATAGTATAATAGCAAAGGAAACTAAAAAGGCTAAAAATTTAGAAGTTGAGTTAATAGAAAAAGCAAAGATAGAAGCTAAAGCAAGAGAAAATAGAGTTATATCAAATGCTAGGTTAAAAGTTAGAAATAATGAACTTAAGGCAAAGCAAGACATGATAAGCAAAGTATTTGAAAAAGCAGTTGAGAGGCTAAATAGCCTTTCAACTTTAGAATATAAGGAATATATTTTAAGAGCTTTAGATTCTCTTGATTTAGAAGGAACAGAAATTTTAATAATAAATAAAAAAGATGAAGATGTAATAAACAATAAATTTTTATTAGATTTAAATAATAAATTAATAAGTTTAGAAAAAAAAGGTAAAATCTCTATTTTAACTAATGGTAATTTTGATAGAGGGTTTATTTTAGATAGAAATGGAATACAAATAAATAATACTTTTGAATCTTTAGTTAAATCACTAAGAAGTGAATTAGAATTAGAGGTAACTAAGGTATTATTTAATTAAGGAGGGAGGAAGTAGATGGATTCAATGCAATTTCTCCAATTAATTCCTAGAATTAGAGTGTATGAAAAAAGACTTCTTGATAAATCAAAGATAGAAAGAATGATAGATGCAAATACATCAGAGGATGCGCTTAAAGTTTTACAAGAAACTGATTATGCAGCATTTATGAATGATATAAAAAGACCAGAAGAATATGAAGTACTTCTATCTAAGGAGTTAGTTAGATTATATGAAACTATGTATAAGGCTTCTCCTGTAAAAGGTCTTATTGATGTTATGGCAATAAAATATGATTATCATAATATAAAGGTTTTAATAAAAGGAAAAATCTTAAAACAAGATTTTTCCAATATGTTAATACCAGTTGGAATGATAGATTCTTCTATTTTAAAAAATGCTATTTTAGGAGATTCTCTAAGAGGTTTACCTAAACATATAGAAAAATGTATTGAGGAGATAAATAATAGGTTTGAAGAAAATAAGGATCCTCAAATTATAGATATAATAGCAGATAAATATTTATACGCTCACATAAATGATATAAGAAAATCTAAAGAGTTAAATGATAAATATTTAGATAAATATATAAATAGTAGTATAGATTTAAATAATATAAAGACTCTTTTAAGAGTTAAGAAGCAACAAAAGAGTGTTAACTTTTTATTAGATAGTTTAGTTCCTGGAGGAACTATTGATGAGAAAAAATATAGAGCAATGTTTTTAGAAAATACAGAAAATATACCAAATCACGTATTAGGGCAATATAATTCAATTGTTAAAGAAGGGGTTATAAGTTTTATAAATACAGGTTCTGTTAGTTTATTTGAAAAGCTAATAGACAATTATTTAATGAAATTTATAAAAGAAGCCAAACTTATAACAAAGGGATTAGAGCCAGTTTTAGCTTATATGTACGCTAAAGAAAGTGAGATTAAACAGGTTAGAACTATTATGGTTGGAAAACTAAATAACATTAGCAAGGAAGTTATAAGAGAAAGGTTGCGTGATGGTTATGTATAAAAAAGTTGCTGTAGTTGGAGATAAAGATTCTATTTTAGCTTTTAAAGCTTTAGGAATAGAGGTATTTCCAGTTGTAGAAAGTGATGAAGCAAAAAAAATCATTGATAAACTTGCACATAAAGATTATGCAATTATTTTTGTAACAGAGCATGTAGCTAAAGATATTGAAGAAACAATAGAGAGATACTCAAAACAAATGCTTCCTGCAATAATACTTATTCCAAGTAATCAAGGAAGTTTAAATATAGGAAAACAAAGAATTTCGGATAATGTTGAAAAAGCTGTAGGCGTTAATATATTATAGAAAGTAGGATGATAAGTTTGAAAACCGGAAGAATTGTAAAAGTTTCAGGACCATTAGTTGTAGCAGATTCTATGGATGAAGCTAATGTATTTGATGTTGTTAAAGTTGGGGAAAAGAAGCTTATTGGAGAAATAATTGAAATGAGAGGTGATAAGGCTTCAATTCAGGTTTATGAAGAAACATCTGGTATAGGACCTGGAGATCCAGTTATAACAACTGGAGAACCTCTTTCAGTAGAACTTGGACCAGGACTTATGGAAGCTATGTTTGATGGAATACAAAGACCTCTTGACGCTTTTATGAAGGCTGCAAATAGTTCGTTTTTAACTAAGGGAGTTGAAGTTAAATCTTTAAATAGAGAAAAAAAATGGGATTTTAAACCCGTTGTTAAAATTGGAGATAAAGTAAGTGAAGGAGATGTAATTGGAACAGTTCAAGAAACTCCAGTTGTACTTCATAAGATAATGGTTCCATATAAAGTATCAGGAATAGTTAAAGAAATAAAATCAGGAAGTTTTACAGTAGAAGAGATAGTTTGTATTTTAGAAACTGAAGATGGATTGAAAGAGTTAACAATGATGCAAAAGTGGCCTGTAAGAAAAGGTAGACCATATGCTAGAAAATTAAATCCAGTAGAACCAATGACTACAGGACAAAGAGTAATAGATACATTCTTCCCAGTTGCAAAGGGAGGAGCTGCAGCAGTTCCAGGACCATTTGGTGCTGGGAAAACAGTTGTTCAACACCAAGTTGCTAAGTGGGGAGATACAGAAATAGTTGTTTATGTTGGATGTGGAGAACGTGGTAATGAGATGACTGACGTTTTAAATGAGTTCCCAGAACTTATTGACCCTAAAACTGGTGAAAGTTTAATGAAGAGAACAGTTTTAATAGCTAATACTTCAAATATGCCAGTTGCAGCGAGAGAGGCATCCATATATACAGGAATTACAATTGCAGAGTATTTTAGAGATATGGGATATTCTGTGGCTATAATGGCAGATTCAACTTCAAGATGGGCAGAGGCACTTAGAGAAATGTCAGGAAGGCTTGAAGAAATGCCAGGAGATGAAGGTTATCCAGCATATTTAGGTTCAAGACTTGCAGAATATTATGAAAGAGCAGGTAAGGTTGTAACTTTAGGAAAAGAGGAAAGAGAAGGGGCAATTACAGCAATTGGGGCAGTTTCTCCTCCAGGTGGAGATATATCAGAACCAGTAACTCAATCAACTTTAAGAATAGTTAAAGTTTTCTGGGGATTAGATGCACAATTAGCTTATAGGAGACATTTCCCATCAATAAACTGGTTATCTTCGTATTCATTATATTTAGATAAAATGGGAATATGGATGGATGAAAATGTATCTTCTGATTGGTCAAGTCTTAGAACAGAAGCTATGGCGCTTCTTCAAGAAGAATCAAAACTTGAAGAAATAGTAAGACTAGTTGGTATTGATGCATTATCAGAAGGAGATCAATTAAAACTTGAAGTAGCAAAATCTATAAGAGAAGATTATTTACAACAAAATGCTTTCCATGAGGTTGATACGTATTCATCTCTTAAGAAGCAATATAAAATGTTAAAACTTGTACTTGCATTTATGCATGAGGGACAAAGAGCATTAGATGCTGGTGTTTATTTAGAGAAAATATTAGAACTTGAAGTTAGAGATAGAATTGCTAGAAGTAAATATATTCCTGAAGAAGAATTAGTTAAAATGGATGATATATTAGTTGAGTTAAAAGAATCAATAGATAAATTAATTAACGAAGGAGGAGTTATATAGTGCTTAAAGAATATAAAACAGTGACAGAAGTTGTAGGACCTTTAATGGCTGTTGAAGGCGTGGAAGGTGTAAAATACGATGAGCTAGTTGAAATTGAAATGCAAACTGGTGAAATGAGACGTGGTAAGGTTTTAGAAGTTAACGGAGATAAAGCTATGGTTCAGCTTTTTGAAGGTTCTTCTGGAATAAATCTTAAAGATACAAAGGTTAGATTTTTAGGAAAACCATTGGAACTTGGTGTATCTGAAGATATGTTAGGTAGAGTATTTGATGGAATGGGAAGACCAAAGGATAATGGTCCAGAAATAATTCCAGATAAGAGAGTTGATATAAATGGTGAGGCTATAAATCCAGTTGCTAGAAATTTTCCATCAGAATTTATTCAAACAGGAATTTCTGCAATAGATCACTTAAATACTTTAGTTAGAGGACAAAAGCTTCCAGTATTCTCAGCAGCAGGTCTTCCTCATGCAGAACTTGCAGCACAGATAGCAAGACAAGCTAAAGTTTTAAATTCCGATTCAAAATTCGCTGTTGTATTTGCTGCAATTGGTATAACATTTGAAGAAGCAGAGTTTTTCGTTGAAGAATTTAATAGCACAGGTGCAATTGACAGATCTGTTTTATTTATGAATTTAGCATCAGACCCAGCGGTTGAAAGAATTGCAACTCCTAGAATGGCTCTTACTGCAGCTGAATATTTAGCTTATGAAAAGGGAATGCATGTTTTAGTTATAATGACAGATATAACAAACTATGCAGAAGCTTTAAGAGAAGTATCAGCAGCTAGAAAAGAAGTTCCTGGAAGAAGAGGATATCCAGGATATTTATATACTGACCTTTCAACACTTTATGAAAGAGCAGGAAGAATAATTGGAAAAGAAGGTTCAATAACTCAAATTCCAATTCTTACAATGCCTGAGGAGGATAAAACTCATCCAATTCCTGACCTTACAGGATATATAACAGAAGGACAAATAATGCTTTCAAGAGAGCTTTATAAAAAAGGAATTATGCCTCCAATAGATGTCCTACCATCTCTTTCAAGACTTAAAGATAAAGGAATTGGTAAAGGAAAAACTAGAGAAGATCATGCAGATACAATGAATCAATTATTCTCAGCTTATGCACAAGGTAAACAAGCTAAAGAACTTGCTGCAATTTTAGGTGAATCTGCACTATCAAATGCTGATAAAGCTTATGCTAAATTTGCTGAAGCTTTTGAAAAAGAATATGTTTCACAAGGATTTACAACAAATAGAAGTATAGAAGAAACATTAAAGCTTGGATGGAAACTACTTAAGATACTTCCAAAAACAGAGCTTAAGAGAATTAGAGATGAATACTTAGAAAAGTATATGCCAGGAGATGATGAGTAGAATATGGCTCAAAAATTAAATGTAAATCCTACAAGAATGGAACTATCAAAGCTAAAGAAAAGATTAGTTACATCTAAAAGAAGTCATAAGCTTTTAAAAGATAAACAAGATGAGCTTATGAGACAATTTATAAATCTTATTAAATATAATAATAAGATTAGAGCAGAAGTTGAAAAAGAACTTGGAGATTCTTTAAAAGATTTTGTTATGGCAAGAGCTGTTATGAGTTCAGAATTTTTAGAAGAAGCTATAGCTTATCCAAAAGAAAATATAAAGGTTGAGGTTGGAACTAAAAATGTAATGAGCGTTAATGTTCCTATAATGAACTTTAAAAGAGAATTAGAAGGAGATGAGGGAAGTATTTACCCTTATGGATTTATGAATACCTCAGCAGAATTAGATGATGCTATAGGAAAACTTTACAGAGTGCTTCCAAAGCTTTTAGAACTTGCAGAGGTTGAAAAATCAGGTCAACTTATGGCAGATGAGATAGAGAAAACAAGAAGAAGAGTTAATGCTCTTGAATATATGACAATTCCTCAATTAGAAGAAACTATAAAATATATAAGAATGAAGCTTGATGAAAATGAAAGAGGAGCTTTGACAAGACTTATGAAAGTTAAATCTATGATAGATCAAAGGGGATAAAAAATAGGTTTAAGGATAATTTCCTTAAACCTATTTTTTATAATAAAGAATAATATAAAATACAATAAATTCAAAAAATAATATATATTTAATTATTTTATAAAATATAGTATAATTAGTATGATGTTTTATTTAATAGAGGTGAGTTAATGTGCAACAAACTATGAAATTAACAACAATAGATGAGATAAAAGCTTATTCGGATCCATATCGTTTAAAGATAATAGCATTTTTAAAAAATAATAGAGAAGAGGCTACTGTAAAACAAATTGCAGATTTTTTTGAAGAAGTTCCTTCAAAGGTTTATTATCACGTAAAAAAATTAGAAAGAGTAGGAATTGTAAAGCTTGTAAAAACCGAAGAAATAAAGGGGATAATTGCAAAATATTATTCTTTAACAGCACATGATTTTAGGATAGAAAATCAAGATATAAAGAGAAAAACAAGAGAAATTTATAATTCTCAAATATCAATGGTTATTAATGATTATTATGAAAAATCCAAAGAAAAAATTATAAGCTCAATAGAAAATAGAGATGAAGAAGATTTCAACAGTATAAATTTAAACTTTGATGAATTATATTTAACAAAAGAAGAATTTTTAGTATTAAATAGTGAAATAAAAAACATAATAAGTAAGTATAAAGAAAAGAGAGAAAAAACAGATATATATCATATGTTTTCTATTTGCGCTAAAGGAGAAATAAAGTAGCTTTAAAGAAACATATGTAACTTAAGGGTGAATTTATGTTAACTTACTTGTTTATATTAATAAGTTCATTTTTAATAGTATGTATTTTAATGTTGCCTTTAATAAAACTATCTAATAAATATGGATTCACAGATAAACCTACTGGGAGAAAGAAACATGATAATCCAATATCCTTAATAGGAGGAGTTCCTATGTTTATCTCATTTTTTTTCGTTTATCTGATTTTCATAAATAAGCTTGCATATATAAAGGAATCTATAATAATTTTAATAGCCTCGACTATGGTTTTTATAATAGGATTATTAGATGATTATAATAAAACAAAATCTTTAGAATTTCCTATAACACCTAGGCTAATTATTCAAATAATAGCAGCTATATTTATATATAAGTCAGGAATAGTTTTTATAGGTTTTGCAAATCCTTTTACAGGAAATTACATAATATTACATAAATTTTTACAATTAATACTTACAGTAATGTGGATATTTGGAGTAACAACAGTTATAAATTGGATAGATGGAATAGACGGGCTTGCTGGATCAATTGTATCAATTTCAGCTACTTCGATGTTTATAATTGCTTTGATTAAAGGAGAAAATGTTTCAGCATCAATAGCTATAGCTTTAGTTGGGATGACTTTAGGTTTTTTAATATTTAATAAATATCCTGCTAAAGTTTTTATGGGAGATTCCGGAGCTAATTTTTTAGGTTTTATTTTAGCTATTATTGCGCTAGAAGGTGCTTTTAAACAAACAACAACTCTTTCGATATTAATACCAATACTTATTTTAGGTATACCAATTTTTGATAATATATTTGTAATATTAAAGAGAATAAAAAGGAAAAAGCCAATATATAAGGCAGATAGAAGTCAAGTTCATTATAGGCTTTTAGAAAAAGGATTAAGTATTAATCAAACAGTTACATATTTGTGTGTTTTAAGTATATTTTTAAGTTTAATTTCAATATTAATATTTTTATTTAAATTATAACTAAAATATTTTTTATGATGAAAAAGTATGAAATTTGTGCTTTAATATATTTAAAGAGGTTAAGAAAAGGAGAAATTTAATATGTCAGTTAAAGAGATAGTTCAATTGGGTGCACCTTGCTTAAGGAAGGTATGTGATCCTATTTTAAATATAGAAGAGGCAAAATCTATTATAAATGATTTAAAGGATACATTAGCTACGGTAGATGGAATTGGTTTAGCTGCTCCGCAAATAGGAGTAACTAAGAGAGTTATTTATATAAATTTTGGTGATGGAGAAAATGAATATGTTCTTATAAATCCTAAAATTTTAGCAGTTTCTAAAGAGGTTCATGAAGATTATGAAGGATGTTTAAGTTATGTAATGCATGAAGGGTTAGTTGAAAGACCAATTGCAGTTAAAATAGAAACTCTAGATGAACATGGAGAGAAAAAAATATACGAAGCTCAAGATCTTTTAGCAAGATGTTTTATGCATGAAATAGATCATTTAGATGGGATAATGTATGTAGACAGGGCTAGTGAGATGTATGAATTAGTTGAAGAAGAATAGAAAATAATTTTAAAATTCTAAGGTAAATTAAATTTATCTTAGAATTTTTTATTTATTAATGATAATTATATTGACATAAATGGATATAAAATGTAATATAATGACATATAAAAATCATAGGTTTAATATGATAATGGGGGACGAAATGGGAAGTAATAAATTTTTATCAGAATTTCTTATGATAACAAGCGTAAAAACAATATTATTTATTGGAATATTATTAGGTTTGTTTTATTTAATGAGAATCTTAGAAAAAAAGAAAATAAAATTTTCAAAAAGGATGTTTTTAGCGATACTATTAGGATTTGTTATGGCATTTATTATACAATTAGTTTCAGGATTTCCAAATAATCCGACAGAAATTACTTGGATAAATGAAACAACCGCATGGTTTGGTTTATTTGGTTATGGATTTATGGACTTATTAAAGATGATAACTGTGCCATTAATATTTTTCTCAATAATAAAAGTAATAATTGGAATGGAAGATGATGATAAATTAAGTAAAATCGTTACGACATCTATAGTAATGTTATTAGTGACTACATTATTAGCAAGTGTTGTAGCTATAATTGTAGGTAATTTATTTAATTTAGGTACTAATACTCAAAGTGTTTTATCAGATACAACAGCAAGAGAGGTTACATCTGTTATATCTACTTTAAGGGAATTGCTTCCTAGTAATCCTTTTAAAGCGATGGTAGAGGGAAATATAGTTGGAGTTGTTATATTTTCTAGTTTTATTGGTCTTGCTATGAGAAGACTTAAAAGAAAAGATATAAAAGTAATGGAGAGCATAGAAAATGTAGTTATAGGAAGCTATAAAATAACAATTAGTATAACGATGAGTGTTATAAAATTTATGCCTTATGCTGTAATTGCTCTTTTGGCTAATACTATTTCACAAAAAGGGATAACTGCAATAGCTAGTGTTTTTGATTTTATAATTGCTATATATTTGAGTATATTTATAATGTTTATTATTCATTTATTTATAATTGCTTTAAACGGGTTAAATCCTATAAAATATTTGAAAAATGTTATGGAACCTTTAATTTTAGCTTTTACTTCAAGGTCAAGTTTAAGTACTCTTCCAGTAACTATTGAAACATTAAGTAAGAATGTAGGAGTAGATGAAGGGATAGCAAGCTTTGTTGGAAGTTTAGGCTCTAATGCAGGAATGAATGGATGCGCGGCAATATATCCAACTCTTATAGCTATCACTTTAGGAAACATGGCTGGAATAACAATGGACTTTAGCTTTTACGCTATGCTTTTAGTAATAGTTGTTATAAGTTCGCTTGGAATTGCAGGAGTTCCAGGTACTGCGACTATAGCAGTATCTGTTGTTATAAGCGGTATGGGAATGGGAGAATATTTACCTTTAGTAGGTGCTATAATTGCAATAGATCCAATTTTGGATATGGGAAGAACTATGTTAAATGTAAGTGGTACTATGGTAGTGACAGTTAGTGTAGCTAAAAGATTCAATAAAATAAAAAAGATAATAGATGGAGATAAGAAAGAAAAAGTTATTTTAGAATAAAAAAGAATTAAATATAATACAAAAAGGTTATCTTTTTAAAAAGATAACCTTTTGTGTGTATTGACATTAAAAAATAAAGGTATATAATACATATATACCACCCCACGGGGGAGTAGAGAATAAGGAGTTGATATCATGTGTTATGGATTTGGAGGTTCAGGGGGCTTTGGCTTTGGTTTTTTAGGCTTTTTAATCACTATAATTGTTATATGTGCTATAGTTTATTTTGCCTATAAAATTTTTAGAAATAACAATAACGAAAATAAATTTAATCTTTCTAATAAACTAAATCTTTCTAAAAGTGATAATTTAAATAATAAGGCTTTAGAGATATTAAATGAAAGATATTCTAAAGGTGAGATTTCAGATGAGGAATATAATTTTAAAAAAAATCAAATACTAAGATAGATTTATTTTAAAATTTTAGTGTAATATTTTATTTTTATATTATATTAAATATTGACAAATAGAAATAAAGGTATATAATAAAAATAAATTACCCCCCGAGGGTGGGGAGTATATGTAAAAGGAGAGATAATTATGAAAAAAATAATGATAGATGGAATGAGTTGTCAACATTGTGTTGCACATGTAAAAGAAGCTTTAGAAGAATTAGGAGCTACTTCAATTGAAGTGAATTTAGATGGAAAATATGCAAAGGCTGAAACTTCAAAGAATAATCAAGAAATAATTGATGCTATAGATGAAGCAGGATATGATGTTATAAGCATTGAAGAAATATAATAAATACATATTTACATAAAGAAGATATAGAAAACCACTAAGGACTTAAATAAGGTCTTTGGTGGTTCTTTCTTTTAATAAGATTTTTAATATAATAATAATAGAGATTAAGATACGTAATTTAAAAGGTAGGTAAATAGAAAATGAATAAAATGATAAGACCTGTATGGGCAGAAATTGATTTAGATGCAATAAAATATAATATAGATAGTATAAAAAGAAGAGTTGATACAAAAGAATTAATAGCAGTAGTTAAGGCAGATGCTTATGGTCATGGAGCTTTAGATGTGTCTAAAACATTAGTAGAAAATGGGGCTACAAAACTTGCAGTAGCAGTTATAACAGAGGCTATGGAACTTAGGCATGGAAATATTAATACCCCTATTATGATACTTGGATATACTCCTTTAGAATTTGCGGCCGATTTAATAAACTATGATATTGAGCAAACAATCTTTGATTTAGAGTATGCTAAAAAATTATCAGAAATAGCATTAAATTTAGGAAAAAAGGCTAAAGTTCATGTAGCGTTAGATACAGGGATGGGAAGAATAGGTTTTTTAATAAATGATAATAGTTTAAATGAAATTTTGAAAATTTCTTCTTTAAAAGGTTTAGAAGTGGTTGGAATATTTACTCATTTTGCTACATCAGATGAAAGTGATAAAAATTATTCAAATAAGCAATATAAAAAATTTACTGATTTTAATGAAAAACTAATAAGTAAAGGAGTCAATATACCTTTAAAGCATGTATCAAATAGCGGTGCTATAATAGATATGCCTAATACGTACTTAGATGGTGTAAGAGCTGGAATAGTTCTTTATGGTTATTATCCATCAGAAGATGTACTAAAACAAAATTTAGATTTAAAAAAGGCTATAACTATAAAGACACAGGTAGCTCATGTTAAAATTTTGGACAAGAATGAGTACGTAAGTTATGGAAGGAAGTTTAAAACAGAAAGAAAGAGTATTATAGCAACACTTCCTATTGGATATGCAGATGGCTATTCTAGGGCTTTAACTGGAAAGGCTAAAGTTATAATAAATGGGAAATTTGCTCCGGTAGTTGGAACTATATGTATGGATCAATGTATGATTGATGTAACTGATATAGGAGATGTTCATGTAGGAGATGAAGTTATAGTTCTAGGCAAGGATAAAGATTTAAAATTTGATGCAGATGATATGGCTAAAGCTATGGGAACAATAAATTATGAAGTTTTATGTATGATAAAGCAAAGAATTCCAAGAGTTTATATAGAAGATGGAAAAGTTAAAAGTATACGTAACTATATTTAATTGCTTTTTTATATTATAATTAGGGAAGAATAAAGAATAAGTAGGTGAGATTTTGATTTTTTCATCCTTAAATATAAATAAAGAAGAAAAGATACACATTCAGATACAAAACCATATAAAAAAAGAGATAGATAAGGGTATATTAAAAAAGGGAAGTAAACTTCCATCAACTAGAGAAGTTAGTAAAGTTTTAGGTATTAGTAGAAATTCTGTAATATTAGCTTATGAAAATTTAGAAAACGAGGGAATTATAGAAACTTTTAGAGGAAAAGGAACTTTTGTAGCTATTGAAAAAGAGATAAAAAGTGATGATTTTAAAGTGAAATGGAATAATTTTATAGAGGATTACGGTAGACTATGTGAAGAGTTAGATGTGGTCAAAACGGAATTGCCGTGGAAGAGAGGAATGATTTCCTTTAAAAGTATAGCACCAGATGAGAGCTTTTTTGACTTAGAAGAGTTTAAAAGGGCTTTTTTAAATGTTTTTTCTATAGAGGGAGATAAACTTTTAAATTATGGATATGCAAAGGGATATAGACCATTAATAGAATACATAAAGGAATATATGAGGAAAAAAGGTGTACTTACAGATGGAAAGGATATTCTAATAACAAATGGCTTTACTGAAGCTTTTGATATACTTCTTAGTACTCTTACAAAACCAAATGATGTGATTGCTTGTGAGAATCCAACACATAATACTGCTGTAAAAATAATGAAAGCTCATAAATTGAATATAAAACCAATAAAGATGGATGATGATGGAATAAACTTAGATAGTTTAGAAGAAACCTTAAAAAAGTATACTCCTAAGATTATATATTTGATTCCATCATACCATAATCCAACAGGTATAGTAATAGATGGTGAGAAGAGGCAAAATGTATATAATATCTGTAAAAAGTATAAAGTACCTATAATAGAGGATGGATTTAATGAAGAATTAGTATATTCAAGTTCCCATGTAGCGCCTCTTATAGCGTTAAGTAATATGGGAAATGGTGTTATTTATGCTGGGAGCTTTTCTAAAATATTATTTCCAGGGATAAGAATTGGTTGGATTTTTGCAGATGAAAAACTTATAAATGTTTTAGAGAGTGTAAAACGTGCTAGAAATATACACACATCTTTTATAGATCAAGGTATTTTTCACAAGTATATGGAAAGTGGTTCTTTTAAGAGGTATGTAAAAAAAATAAGAAAATATTATAAAGATAGATACGATTTTACTATAAAGACAATAGAAAAGTATATACCATATGATAAAGTTTTAGGCAATGGTGGACTTTATATATTTGTAAAAATTAATGGGTTAAATACTAGAGATATTTTAAAAGAATGTTATAAGAGGAATGTAGTGTTTATGCCAGGGGATATATTTTTTATAAATAAAGAAGAAAAGAATTGGATGAGAATAGGATTTTCTAGGACTAGTGAGGAGGAAATTGAAGAAGGAATAAAAATAATTGGAGAAGTTATTTTTAGTTTGAAATCTAAAAATAACTAATACTTTAGATTGTAAATTTAATATTAATTATTTTAAGGATTAGTTTTTTTTATGGTTAGTAATATCTTATAATAGTTGAGTAACTGTATTTTAAGAGTTATAATAAATCGTACTGAATTTTAAGAAAGGAGTGTAAACTTTGGGTAATAAAACATCTAAAGTCTATGAAACTTTAAAAGGGTTAAAACTTAGAGTTATTCTAGAAAGTATCATAATAGGTGTAGGTGCTGGATTTGTAATATCATTATATAGGCTTATATTAGATTATTTAGATGGGTATACAAAAGCGGCATATGCCTTTATGGATGCCAACAAAATATATATAATTCTAGGCATGATAGTTTTAGCAATAATGGGATATATTGTTGGTAGACTTGTTGAAAATGATGGAATGATAAGTGGTAGCGGTATACCACAAGTTGAAGGTATACTTACAGGATATTTTGAAGTTTCACCAGTTAGAATATTAATAACTAAATTTATAGGTGGAGTTATAGCTATTGGAGGGGGCTTATCTCTTGGAATAGAAGGGCCTTCAATTCAATTAGGTGCAAGTGTTGGACAAATAATAAGTAAGTTGTTTAAAAGAATAAAATTAGAGGAGAGATTTCTTTTAACAAGTGGAGCAGGAGCAGGTCTTTCAGCAGCGTTTAATGCACCTTTAGCAGGTGCTATGTTTGCGATGGAAGAAGTACATAAAAATTTTTCTCCTATAATTTTATTATCTGCGATAGCAGCTGCTGTTAGTTCAGATTTAGTTACTTGGATATTTTTTGGATCAAAACCTATCCTAGATACCCATGCACTTTCAGTAATTCCTTTTGAAGATTATACATTACTTATAGCTTTAGGAATTATATTAGGATTTGCAGGTGCATTTTATAATCTAGTACTGCTAAAAACTCAAGACCTTTACAAAAAAATAAAAGCTAAACTTAGATATAGAATGATGATTCCATTTATGTTTGCTTTAGTTTTTGGTTTGACTATGCCACAAATATTAGGTGGTGGAAATGATCTTATAAATAATATACTAGTTAATGGCATGGCAATTAAAGTAGCAATAATGCTTTTAGTATTTAAGTTTATATTTTCAATGATAAGTTTCTCATCTGATTCTCCAGGTGGAATATTGTTTCCACTTTTAACATTAGGGGCATTAGTTGGAGTTACATTTGGAGACATATCAGTTACTTATTTTGGTCTTAGTCAAGGTTTATTAATGAATTTTATATTAATTGCAATGGCAGGAATGTTTTCATCAATAGTTAGAGCACCTTTAACAGGGCTTATATTAGTTTGTGAAATGAGTGGAAACTTCTCACAATTAGGTGCAGTTGCCGTAGTTTGCGGTGTAGCTTTTTTAGTTGCAGACTTAATCGGAAGTAAACCAATTTATGAATCATTATTAGAGAGAAGAATAAAAGCTAATACTGGTATGATAGTTGGTGATGGTTCAGAAAAAGTTTTAGTAAAATATATAGTTCATTTAGGAACACCAATAGTTGGAAAAAAATTAAAAGATATAAAGCTTCCAGATGGTGCTTTAATGGTATCAGTTGAGAGAAGTGGTAGCGATATAATACCAAATGGAAATACAATGATTCGTGCAGGAGATTATGTAGTTGCAATAGTTTCTGAAGATAAAGAAGCAAATCTTAGAACTTATTTAGAAAAACTTTGTGAAAAAGAAGATGTAGATTAATTATATATATTTTTAAGGCTTAAAGGATACTCTTTAAGCCTTATTTAATTAATTCAAAGATAATTTTCTTTTTAACGAATTTTTTATATATTTTAATATATATCTTATGTTTTGAATTAAATTAAATTTAAAAATAGAATTAGTTTTTTTAAAAATTAGTTTTTCTTCTATATCAATATCTTTAGATAGAACACCTAGTTTTAAAAGGTTACATTTTTCTATGGCATTTCCAACAGGTATTTTATTAAAATCACTATGAGAACATGTTATTAATTTATCTAAAGCATTATTTAATTTTTTGTTTTCAATATCTATTAAAGCATCATTATATAAATTTTTTAACTCTTTATAATTTTTTAAGTTATCTAGACAAAATTTAGCAGATGTATTATTGTTTTCTGAAAAATTGCTTTCCCAGCAAACAATACTTTCTTCTAAATAACCATTTATATAAAAAATATAAGCTTTTACTTCCAAAATCTCTTCAAAATATGGATATCTGTTTAGTATTTTATCGCATATATTTAATGCTTCTTGGTAATTAAAATTATCATAATAAGACCATATTTTATTAATTTCTTTATCTATATTCATATATTCACCCCTATTTAATTTTAACATAATTTTACAAAAATGTAAAATTAAATATAAAAAAATTATAAGTAATAAAATCTTGTATTTTTTTATATATTAGTGAAGAAGAATAAAATCATTTATCAAAATTAATAGTAATTTAGTCTGTATATTGCAAATTATCTAAAATGTTTTAAAATATAAAGTAGAGAAACTAAAGAAGAGGGGAATTTTCTATGGAACGTAAGTTATTTACAGAGTGGGCTATGGATATTGCAGAAGATAGCAAATTAAGAAGCACTTGTTTAAGTAGACAGGTTGGGGCTGTTATTATAAAAGATAGGCAAATAATTGCAACAGGATACAATGGGGCACCAACTGGAACTGTACATTGTTCTGATATTGGATATTGTGAAAGAAGAAAGAGAAATATTCCATCAGGACTTGGATTAGAACTTTGTAGAGCAGGTCATGCTGAAGCTAATGCAATAAATCAATGTGCAAAACATGGAATTAGTTGCAATGGAGCAACACTTTATGTAACAACTCAGCCGTGTGTATTTTGTTGCATTAGTATTATACAATCAGGAATAAAGAAGGTTATTTTTAAAGGTGAATACCCAACAGGGTTAGGATTACAACTTTTAAAAGAGGCAGAAATCGAATATGAAAAATATGAAACTGCTTTAAACAAAGAAAGAGAAGAGTATAAGATAAAACATATTAGAGAAATAGAAAGAGCAAAAAAGCTTTTAAAAGAAGTTAAATTATATTAAATGGAGGAAATATTATGGATTTTAATGAAAAATTGAATTTATCTATGGAATATTTACACAAACAAGGCGCGTTTTTAACAGCTAAAGTTGATGATAAAGTGAATACTATGACTATAAGTTGGGGTTCTGTTGGATTTATGTGGGGGAAGCCAGTATTTATGGCTCTTATAAGACCACAAAGATATACTAATGAATTTATAGAAAAGAGTAATTCTTTTACAGTAAGCATTCCTTTTAGTAGTGATTTAAAGCAAGCATTAGGTGTTTGCGGAAGCAAATCTGGAAGAAATGTGGATAAAGAAAACGAAGCAAAGATAAATTTTATAAGTGGTAAAGACGAAATGTTTGCAATTGTGGATAAGTGTGATGTTTACTATGAATGTAAAGTTTTATATAGCAATAAATTGAAGACAGAAGAGCTTCCTAACGATATAAAAGATAGTTTTTATAGTGCTGGAGATACTCATATTTTATATTTTGCAGAAATAGTTAATTGCTATAAAGGAAAAGATATTTAGAATAAATTGTTAGTACTAATTTTACGAATATGCTTCGATTATCGAAATATATTATAATGAAAATTTATTTGTAAATTGAGGTATTAAGATTTCATTCTTTATCTAATATTTATTAAAACAAGATAAAAAAATAAGAATTTGAGAGAACAAAAGAGAGGAATGAATGTATGACAGATAATAGGGGTGTGTTAAATAATCTTTTAGTTAAATTATTTAATGATATTTTAAGAATAGAAGAAAAATCTTTAAAAAAAAGCGAGGAATTATCAGATTTATCAGTAACTGAAATCCATACAATAGAGGTAATTGGTGAGAAGGAAGAGAGAACAATGTCAGAGATTGCAAATGATCTTAGTATAACCGTTGGCACACTTACAACTGCTATTAATAAACTTATAAAAAAGGGATATGTGGAAAGACGTAGGATAGAAGAGGATAGAAGAATAGTTTTGGTGAAATTAACTGAAAAAGGGAAAAACGCTAGCTATCTTCATAAGAAGTTTCATGATGAGATGATAAAAGCTACTATAGAGAAGTTGAATAAACAAGAAGAGGATGTTTTAATTAGTTCTTTAGAAAGTTTATCAAAGTTTTTTCATGACAAATATGAAAAATAAAATATTAATAAAAATAGACAATCTACTTTTTGATTGTCTATTTTTATTAGCTTTATTATAATATATAAATGTTATGTTAAAACGGATTTTAGAAAGGAATTTAATATTATGAATAGAGATAAAGATGTTTTAAATGAAGAAAAAGAAAAATTAGTTGAAATTAGAAAATGGATACATAATGAGATAAGTAGAATAAAGATAGATGAAAAAAACTTAAGGGATAAAATAAGTGATCTTGAAAAGGGGGCTAAGGGTGCGTATAATGAGGAACTTTTTATAAATAAAAAGCTTTTTAATATAGTTGAAAAAAATTTAGAAGTATATGAGGAGTCAAATTTAAAACCATATTTTGCAAGGATAGATTTTAGAGAGTTTAGAAAGGATATTGAGAGTTTCTACATAGGAAAAAATAGCTTAGGAGATGTTAGGGAGGGGGAGGAGAAAGTAATTGATTGGAGGGCACCAATTGCGGATTTATATTATAGTGGAACTCAAGGGGAGGCATATTATAAGGCACCAGCTGGAGTAATAAATGGAGAACTTAAATTAAAAAGAAAATTTTTATATGAAGATAATGAAATTGTAAAATGTTTTGATGAGGGATTAAATGAAATAATATTAAAAGCTAATCTAAATAATGAGGAAGGTGAAGCTTTAATTGATGAATTTCTTAGAATAAATTTAGAGAACGGAACAGGAAATAAATTAAAAGAAGTTGTTGCTACTATACAAAAAGAACAAAATGAAGTAATTAGAGCTGATAAAAATTTTCCTCTTATAATACAGGGTTCAGCAGGTTCTGGTAAGACAACCGTAGCGCTTCATAGGTTAGCATATCTTTTGTATAGATATAAAGAAGTTTTAGAGGCTAAGGATATTTTAGTTATCGCTCCTAATAAATTATTTTTAGACTATATATCAGAAGTGTTACCTGATTTGGGGGTTAATCATGTTAAGCAAAAAACTTTTGAGGATATAGCAAGTGAATTTTTGAATATAAAATCGAAAAGTAAAATAATAACAAAAGATAAGAAGTTTATAAGTTTATTAGAGGACAAAGATGATGAAAAAATTAAGTTTCTTTTAAAGGAAAGTAGATTTAAGGGTTCTTGGCAATTTAAGAAAATATTAGATATTTATTTAAAAGTTTTAGAAACTAAAGATTCTAATATAGAGAATATAGTTATTAAAGGGTATACTCTTTTTGATAAAAAGGAGATAAAAAGGCTTTTTACAAAAGATTTAATAAAATACCCTATAAATAAGAGAAAAGATGAAATAAAAAGATACTTTTCTTTAAAGATTAAAGAAAAAGTATTAACAATATTAGATAAGATAGATTTTAATTATGAATATAAAATAGCTAGACTAAAAAAACAAATGGAAGATTCTAAAGAAAGACGTGAAAAACTTATACTGTTATATGATGAGAGAGATAATTTTAAAAGAGAATTTCAAGGTGTTTTGAAGAAGGAGTTTAATGATTATTTTGAAAAATGGAAGGGATTAAATACATCTAATATATATTTAGATATGTTTAAAGATGAAGAATTTTTTGAAAAAGTAATATGCAATGTAATACCGAAAGATTTAGGAGAATATATAAAAAATTCATTAGAAGAAAATTTGAAAAATGATACAGTGGATTCAGATGATTTAGCAGCCATGTTATATATTAAATTTAAGATAGAAGGTATTACAGAACATAACTTAGTAAAACATATAGTCGTAGATGAGGCACAGGATTATTCAATGTTACAAATGAAAGCTATATCTATGATGACACAAGGTAATTCATTAACTATTGTAGGAGATTTAGGGCAAGGAATATATTATTATAAGGGAATAAAGTCGTGGTCTGATGTGGTAGATAATATATTTGATGGAAAAAGCATATACAAAGTTTTAAAACAAAGTTATAGAAGCACAGTTGAAATTATAGAATTTGCCAATAAAGTTTTGCAAAAGCAAAAAAATTATGAAATCTCTGCAAAACCAATACTAAGACACGGAGATAAACCTGAAATTATAAAGTTTAATAATAATAAAGAGTTTTGTGAAATGGTAGATAAAATAGTTGAAAAAATAATAGAAGCTGGTAGAACTTCTATAGCTATAATAGGGAAAAATAAAAAAGAATGTAAAAAAATAAAAGATGCGATTAGAAAATACTCAAAATATGAGTTTACTTTAGTTAAGGAGGATAACAAAGAATTAAATTTAGATAAAATAATAATACCGTCGTATTTAACTAAAGGACTAGAGTTTGATTGTTCTATAGTTTATAATTTAGATGATGATGTGTATGCAGATAATGAAATGGATAAGAAATTATTATATGTTGTTTTAACTAGAGCTCTTCATTATGAATATGTGTTTTTTAAAAATAATATATCAGAGCTTGTGCAGTAAACAGGAAAGGAAGTTAATATGGAAGAAAATAAAGTAATGGCTTTTAGAGATGAAGATGGAAATAAAATAGAATTTGAAGTTGTAGCAAAAATATTTTTAAATGAGGATACAAAATATGAAAAAGAATATATAATATTATCGCCTCTTGAGGGAGAAAAAAATGAAGATGATGCATTTATATTTAGAGTAGATACTGTTTTAGAGAAAATAGAATATAACCTTGTAGAGGATGATAATGAATTTAATGAGGTTAGAAAAAAATATAAGGAACTATTATATAATGAATAAAAGTTAGGGAGATAATATTTATGGATAAAATAAAGATTTTAAATTATTTAAAAGATTCAGAATTAGAAATTATTAAAAATGTGAATTATGAAAATGCCTTAGTTGTTAAAGTAATTTATAAATTTGATGATGTGGAAATAAATGCAGCTAAATGTTATGCAAATGAAGAAACGGATTTTGAAGAAGATAGTATAGGATGGATTAATGAGGGCGTAATTCCTTATTTAAATGATATTGCACAAGACTCAGTAGAGGAAATAATGGAAGATTTGGTTTCAGATTTAGATGTGGAAGTTGAATTTGTTGCAAGAGAAATAGATGAAGACAATTATGGATATAGGGAGTTTTTATTAGCCATGGCTTGCGAGGATGATGATTTAGATATTGATAAAATAATGTATGATTTAAATATATAAAATTTATAAAAAAATTAAAAATTTATTGATTTTAAATTATATTGTGCTATAATTAAGTCATAAATTAATTATCCTAAGATGTACGCGAAGCCTATATTTTTAACCTACATTATATTTTCGGGATTTGCAAAAAATTCAAGCTAATAGGACTTCAACCTTTTGGTATTATCTTTTAGATAGCAGAAGATTATTAGTAAAAGTTGAGTAAAACCCACCTGCGAGACGCAGGTATAAAGCTATAGGTGTGATGGCATAATGGGAGATTTGATATTTTGGTTTTAATAGACCTAGTTTTTACTAGGTCTATTTTTGTAAGGTTTTATGGCATAATTTTTATGTATAATATTAAATATAAGCATGAATAAATGTTTAATAATTATTGTTAAAAAGATGTATTTTTATAAATTATTTTAAAAGGAGATAAAATAAATGAATATAGATGAATTGGTAAGCAGAATCAATGAATTAAGTAAAAAAAGTAAGGAAATTGGTTTAACAGATGAAGAAAAAAAGGAACAGCAAGTTTTAAGAAGAGATTATATAGACAGATTTAAAAATAATTTAAGGGCTCAATTAGAGACAATAAAAATAAATAATAAAAAAGACAGTATTATAAGCAAAAAATAACATTAGTTTAAAGGGTGATAAAATTGAGCGTAACTATAGAAAAGCTTATCAAAGATTTTAATTTAGAGGTTTTAATAAAAGGACAAGAGAATGTGCCTATTAGTGTAAATGATATAAATAGACCAGGACTTCAACTTGCTGGATTTTATAATTATTTTGCTCCAGAAAGAATTCAAGTAATTGGAAAAGCTGAATGGAGTTTTATAGAAGATATGGGTCAAGATATTAGAAAAAAAAGACTAAATAAGTTTTTTTCTTTTGATATATCATGTATGATAGTGACTAGGGATTTAGAAATACAAGAAGAAGTTTTAAAAGCTGTTAAAAAAAATAAAACATGGATTTTAAGAACAGATATGATAACTACGAAATTTATAAGTAAGTTAACTATGTACTTAGCAGATCAAATGGCACCAGAAACTAGGCTTCATGGCGTTTTAGTTGATGTATATGGTATAGGTATGTTGATAACTGGGGAAAGTGGAATAGGGAAAAGTGAAACTGCTTTGGAACTTATAAAAAGGGGACATAGGCTTGTTTCAGATGATGCTGTAGATATTAAAGAATTAGATGGAGAGCTTATGGGGACATCTCCTAGAATAACTTTTGGAATGTTAGAAGTTAGAGGTATGGGAATAATAGATGTAGCAGCTCTTTATGGTTTGAGTTCTATACTTGCTACTAAAGAAATTAAAATAGTAATACATTTCGAACATTGGAAAGATGATGGAGATTATGATAGATTAGGAATAAATAATGAATATCTAGAAATATTAGGTGTCAATATTAAAAAACTGAGAGTTCCAGTAAGACCAGGAAGAAACATAGCTGTTATTATAGAGGCAGCTGCTGCAAATTATAGATACAATTTAATGTCTAATACAACTCCTGTAGAAATTATAGAAAAAAGAATGATGGAACTTGAGGAAGAATAAAATTTGTTTAATATGAAAAAAATATGACCATATCAGAAGTTAGGTGATAAGATATGGTTATATTTAATATCGATGATGGATTTAAGATAGAAAATAATTGGAAAAAAAATACTTTTAAATGTTGGATTGTTGCAGAATCAGCAGAAATAAAAAATATTCCATATTCATTTAGTACAGAATGCATTAAAGAATGTTTAGATTATAATCAACAACAAAGAATAGATTATTATAATAATTATATATTTATATTAATAGGAATATTAGAACAACAAAATAAACAAATAAAATCAAAAGAGATGAATATATTTTTAGGAAAAGATTTTATAATAACAGTTTATAAAAGCCCTATAAAAATTTTAGAAGAACTTATAAGAGATATAAAAGAGGATAAGAATTGTCATCTGTTAAAAGAAATAAGGGAGCCTTCTATAATACTTTACTATATTTTAGATAGAATTATAGTAAAAAATTATAATATAATATCAGAACTTGAAACTAGAGGTGATAAAATAGAACTTGATATTTTAAAAGAACCTCACAAGGAACAATTAAATGCATTGCTATTTATTAGAAGAGAAACATATAAGCTTCGAAAACTTTTAAAACCATTAAGATATATAGGTGATGTTATTTTGCTTAATGAAAACGGTGTTATAAGCGAAGAAGCAATAATATTTTTTAGAGCTATAAGCAAAAAATTAGAGAAGCTTATGATATCTTTAGATAATTTATCTCAAGAATTAGCTTTAGTTAGAGAGGCTTATGAATCTGAAATAGCTAATAAAACAAATGAACTTATGAAGGTTTTTACCATAATTACAGCAATATTTCTACCACTTGAGCTTATAACAGCTATTTTTTCTATGAATTTTAGTTATATGCCGTTTAAGGAATATGTAGCTGGGTTTTATGCAATAATATTGTTGTTAACATGTGTAACAATATTATTATTAGTTATATTTAAGCATAAAAGAATACTTTGACAATATGATAGTTCTATTATAAAATTAATTTAATTAATACTGGGGAGGCTAAATGTATGTTAAAAGAAATAGAAAAAAGAATAGTTTGTGCATGGGAAAAATATTCAGATGCAGATAAAAAAGAAGTATTTGATTTTTCAAATAGATATAAAGATTTTATATCAAAAGCTAAAACAGAAAGAGAATGCGTTATAGAACTTATAGAAATAGCTAAGTCTAATGGGTATAAAGATTTAGATGAAATAATAAAAAAAGGTGAAAAAATAAAGGTTGGAGATAGATTATATTCAACTAATAAAGGAAAAAGTCTAGCTATGTTTATAATAGGAGATGAACCTTTAGAAAATGGATTAAGGATAGTTGGATCACATATTGATGCTCCTAGAATAGATTTGAAAGCGAATCCATTATATGAAGATTCAAATCTTGCGATGATGGAAACTCATTATTATGGAGGTATTAAAAAATATCAATGGGTGGCTCTTCCACTAGCAATTCATGGAGTTATAATTAAAAAAGATGGTTCTTTAATAAATATCTCTATAGGAGAAGATGATGAAGATCCAGTTGTTGGAATATCAGACCTTTTAATTCACTTATCATCTGATCAATTAGGTAAGAAAGCTTCAGTAGTTATAGAAGGAGAAGATTTAAATCTTTTAGTTGGAAGTATTCCAGTTAATAATGAAGGTGCTAAAGAAAAGGTAAAGGAAAATATTTTAGCTCTTTTAAAAGAAAAATATGATATAGAGGAAGAGGATTTTGTATCATCAGAACTTGAAATAGTGCCAGCTGGAAAAGCTAGAGATTATGGTTTAGACAGAAGTATGGTTATGGGATATGGTCATGATGATAGAATATGTGCGTATACTTCTTTTGAAGCAATGCTAAGCGTTAAAAATACTAATAAGACTTGTGTAGGATTATTTGTAGATAAAGAAGAAATTGGTAGCGTAGGAGCTACTGGTATGACTTCAAGATATTTTGAAAATATTTTAGCAGAAGTTATGGATAGATTAGGAGATTATTCAGAACTTAAGCTAAGAAGAGCATTAGCTAATTCTAAATTTTTATCAGCTGATGTAACTGTTGCATATGATCCAAATTTCCCATCAGTAGTTGAAAAGAAAAATACTGCTTTTTTAGGAAATGGTGTTGTGTTTAGTAAATATACAGGAGCGAGAGGAAAGTCAGGATGCAATGACGCTAATCCAGAATTTATAGCACATTTAAGAAATATTATGGATAAAAATAATGTAACTTGGCAAACAGGAGAACTTGGAAAAGTTGATCAAGGAGGCGGTGGAACTATCGCTTACATCTTAGCTCAATATAATATGGAAGTTATAGATTGTGGTGTAGCTCTTCAAAATATGCATGCTCCATATGAAGTTGCTTCAAAAGCTGATATATATGAAACTATGAGATGTTATAAAGTATTTTATGAAGAAGCTTAAAAATAAAGAGTATTATCTTTTGATAATACTCTTTATTTTTGTTATAAAAGTAAAAAAAATCATAAAAAATAAATGAAAATATTAATATATTAATAATAAAAAATTAAAATAATAATAAAATATGAACTTAATAAATTTCTTATTGATTGTAAAATGATTTAGGTATAAGATAATATGTGAGTAAAAGGAGGGGATTTTATGAAATTTAAACCATCAGGAGTCTGTGCAAAAGAAATGAGTTTTGATATAATTGATAACAAGATTAAAAACTTGAATTTTGTAAATGGATGTCCAGGAAATTTAATTGGTTTATCAAAGCTCATAGATGGTATGGACATAGATGAAGTAATTGAAAAATTAAGAGGCGTTGATTGTAGAGGAAAGGGAACATCCTGTCCAGATCAGTTGAGTAAAGCATTAGAAGAATGGAAAAAGGCTAACCTTTAGTAGTAAATGGTAAGTAATCAAAAGATTAAGTGCTATATGTTGGTTGTAAAATTACATTACAAATATATTTTATTATTAAGTAATAAAATAGTTTAAATAATATATAGAATATATTATTTAAATAATGTAAAATAAAGTAGAGTTAAGGGGGTGAGTTTAAATATAGCATTAAAATGAAAAAATAATAATAAATAGGGAAGGTTGAAAAAATGATATATTTTATTATAGCTGTTGTGCTTCTTTTAGTAAGTTTTGTATTAGCAAAAATAAAACCGGAATATAGAAGATTACTAATAATAATAAGTAGCGTAATAACTATTACTTATATAGTTTGGAGATTTACAACAGTTCCATCAAATTCAGTGTTAAATTTTGCACTGGGAGCGATATTATTAATTTCTGAGCTTATAGGTGTATCACAATTTTTTATATTTGAATACTTATTTACTAAAAATTACAAATTAAAACAAAGAACCTTATCTGATTTTGCAGAGGATAAGATTCCAGAAGTGGATGTTCTTATATGTACATATAATGAACCATTAAAATTAGTTGAAAAAACAATGTTAGCAGCTACTCAAATGAACTATGTTAAGGGTAAGCTTAATGTATATGTTTGTGATGATGGTAAACGAGATGAATTAAAAAGGTTATGTGGTAAATATAACATAGGCTATATAACAAGAGAAGGTAATGAAGGTGCTAAGGCAGGAAATATCAATAATGCTTTAAAAGTTATCAAGGGTGATTTATTTGCAGTATTAGATGCAGATATGGTTCCAACAAAGAATTTCTTAGAGAGAACTATTGGATATTTCTCAGAAGAAAATGTAGCATTTGTACAAACTCCTCAAGTTTATTATAACCAAGATATGTATCAATATAATCTTAGAAAGAAAGTTCCAAATGAACAAGATTTCTTTATGAGAGATATACAGTCTGCAAGAGCGTCTATAAATGCTGTTTTACATATAGGAACTAATGCAGTATTTAGAAAAAAATATGTTGATGAAATAGGGGGTTATCCTACAACATCAATAACAGAAGATATGGCTGTTGGTATGCTTTTACAAGATAGAGGATATAAAACAGTATTTATAAATGAAGAACTTGTTTATGGATTAAGTGCTACAACTTTTGAGGATTTAGTAAAACAAAGGGATCGTTGGTGTAGAGGAAATCTTCAAGTAATGAAAGGTTTTAACCCTTTAGTTAGAAAAGGTCTTACAGCATCACAAAAGTTAGCTTATTGGGATGGAGTTTTATATTGGTTTTCTAGTTTGCAAAAGATGGTATATATTATAGCTCCTATTTTATATTTGACTTTTGGAGTTTTAATTTTAAATACCACTTTAGAAAACTTATTGGAAATGTTTATTCCATTTTTCCTTGGGCAAATATTAGTTTTTGCTGCATTATCTCCAAGAACAAGGAGCTTAAAATGGTCTCATATATATGAGGTATCAATGGCACCGCATATATCATTATCAGTAATTAGAGAAATGCTTAAGTTTAAAATAGGATTTAATGTTACACCAAAGGATGGTTTGAGTAAAAAACCATATTTTCAACTTGGAGTAGCTATGCCACATATAGTACTTGCAATATTATCAGTGATCTCTTGGTCAATTGGAACTTATTGTTTAGTAGAGAGATATATTGGAATAGGTCCTTACTTAATAAATATGGCTTGGAGTTTATATAATTTTATGGCTATTATAACTTGTATAAAGGTTGCTTATCAAAAGCCAATATTTAGAGTTTCAGAAAGAATAGCATTGAAAACACCTATGAAGACTGAATTTGGAATAAATGGTTGTGAACTTGGTCAATGTGAAGTTATAAATATATCAGATGAAGGCGTTGGCATAAGTCTAGCAACAAACAAATCAGTTAAAAAAGATAAAGTTAGTCTAAGAAAAACAAAATTAGAAATTGGACAAGATATATTTGTAAACTTACATGATGCTAACAATAAAGATTCTTTTGTAAAAGGTGTAATAACTAGAATAGATAAAGATTTAGTGGGTGTTAAATTTAAAGAATTAACATGTGATGAAAGAAAAAATATAGTAAGTATTTATGCAGATAATTTAAAAGCATATCATGATACTAAAAAAGTTCAAAAATATATAATAGAAAAGAAAACTGTAGATATTCCTGAAATTGGGACTACTATATCTAAAGGCTAAAAAATAAAAATTGCATTATAATAGTTTAATTCAATTATAAATAAAATATTTTATTTAAAAATATTGGAATAAATTATTATAAATGCAGTTTTTTTTATGCGCATAATTGAAAAATAAAGCTACTATCATATTGTAATAGGGCTATAATCCTATTATAATATTAATTAAGCAATTAATATAATTGTTAAATATAAAGAAAGGAGAAATATCTAAATTAGAGGGGGAAATAAATGATATACTTTATTATATACTTTATTATTGCTATGTGTATCTTAACAGTAAGTTTCATATTAGCAAAAGTAAAACCTGACTTTAAAAAGGTGCTACTAATAGTCAGTATTATAGTATGCGTAACTTATATAGTTTGGAGATTTACAACTGTTCCTAATAATTCTATTTTAAGTTTTGTTTTAGGAATTATATTAATTATTGCAGAGATTATTGGAATGCTTCAATTTTTCAATTTCCAATATCTTTTCACTAAAAAATATGTTGTTGAAAGAAAAACATTGGCAGACTTTAAAGAAGGTGAAATACCAAATGTTGATGTTCTTATATGTACGTATAATGAACCTTTAAAATTAGTAGAAAAAACATTAATAGCAGCATTAAAAATGAACTATGTAAAAGGAAAATTAAAAGTTTATGTTTGTGATGATGGTAAGCGTGATAGTATGAAAGCGCTATGCCAAAGATATGGTGCTGGATATATTACAAGAGAAGGTAATGAAGGAGCTAAAGCTGGTAATATAAACAATGCTTTAAAAATAATAAAAGGTGATTTATTTGCAGTATTAGATGCAGATATGATTCCTAAGAAAAACTTCCTAGAGAGAACAGTTGGATATTTTTCAAAGGAAAAATTAGCTTTTGTTCAAATACCTCAGGTTTATTATAATCAAGATATGTATCAATATAACTTAGACAAGCATATACCAAATGAACAAGATTTCTTCATGAGGGATATACAAGCAGCAAGAGCTTCAATAAATGCAGTTTTACATATAGGAACTAATGCCATATTTAGAAAAAAATATGTGGACCAAATTGGAGGATATCCAACATGTTCTATAACTGAAGATATGGCTGTAGGAATGATGCTTCAAGAGGAAGGGTATGAAACCTTGTTTATAAATGAAGAACTTGTTTATGGATTAAGCGCCACAACATATGCAGATCTTGTAAAGCAAAGAGATCGTTGGTGCAGAGGAAATCTTCAAGTAATAAGAGAATTTAATCCGTTATTTAGAAAGAAATTAACTTTGCCTCAAAAAATAGCTTATATAGATGGAGTCATATATTGGTTTTCAAGTATTCAAAAAATGGTATATATGCTTTGGCCTATGGCGTATCTTATGTTTGGTGTACTTGTTTTAAGAGCGACTGTATTAAATCTTTTAACAGTATTTATTCCATTTTATTTAGGTCAGATATTAGTTTTTAAAATACTATCACCTGGAAATAGAAGTATAAGATGGTCTCATATATATGAAGTTGCAATGGCACCTCATATATCATTATCTGTTATAAGAGAATTGTTTGGATTAAAAACTAAATTTAATGTAACTCCTAAAGATATATCAAATGATAAGGCATACTATCAATTAAAAGTTGCATTACCTCATATAGTACTTGTAATTCTTTCTGTTTTATCATGGTGTATGGGAACATATTACATACTACATGGTATGATAAACATCGAAGGATATGTTATAAATATTGCGTGGGGAATATATAATGTTTATGGTCTTTTAGTATGTATAAGAGTAGCATATCAAAAACCTGTATATAGAGCTACAGAACGTGTTGATTTAAAAGTACCTATGAAGTCAAGATTTAAAATACAAAATGATGGTTTTGTTGCATGTAGGATATTAAATATATCTGATGAAGGAGTTGGAATAGACCTTTATAAAGAAGATAATGCAAAAAATAAAACTATAGAAAAAGTAACAAATAGTATACTAAAAGTAGGCGAAAAATTAGAAATGAATATATCGGAATTTGGACATGATGTATTTATTAAAGGAACTGTTGCTCGAATAAAAAATGGAATAATTGGTGTAAAATTTGATGATTTAACACCAGAAGAGAAAATAAATATAATGAAAATTTATGTCGAAAATTTAAAGGCTTATCATACAGTTAATAGAAGACAAGCATATACTGATAAATTAACAGATACAGAAGCAGATGTTTTTATATACGGAGCTTAATATAATTTAATATATTTATTTCTTAAATAAGAACCACTGAAGATAAAAAAAATTATAATAGTGGTTCTTATTTTTTTTTATTATATTAATTATAATCTTAATATATAAAAAATGTATTGTAATATCAAAACATATTTATTTAATTTTTTATGCTAATAATTGTATTTTATTGGAGGAATAGAAATGGAGAATTTAACAATTAGTAGCAATACTAAGATTATAATAGGGCGAGAGAGTGAACTTTTAGTTGGTGAAGAAATAAAAAAGTATAGTAATAAAATTCTTTTGCATTATGGCGGAGGAAGCATTAAAAAAATAGGACTTTATGAAAAAGTAGTAAAATCTTTAAAAATGAATAATATAGAATTTATAGAGCTATCAGGAGTTATATCTAATCCTAGGGTATCATTAGTTAGAGAAGGCATAAAAATATGTAAGGAAAATGATATAAGTTTTATTTTAGCAATAGGTGGAGGAAGTGTAATAGATTCAGCTAAAGCAATAGCGATAGGTGTAAATAATGATGAAGATATATGGGATATATTTAGAAATGGTAAAATAAAAAGAGATGGATTGTCTCTTGGAGTAATTTTAACAATTGCAGGTTCAGGGAGCGAAACGAGTGAAGCTCTTGTAATTAACAATGAAGAAAATAAGGAAAAGAGACTTCTTCGTCATAAATCAATAGCACCAAAGTTTTCTATTTTAAATCCAGAATTGACGTTTACAGTACCAATGTATCAGACACAATGCGGTGTAGCTGATTTAATAGCTCATATATTAGAGATTTATTTTACTCCAAATGCACGAGCTGATCTTGCGGACAGGCTTTGTGAAAGCACAATAAAATCTCTTATAGATAATGGTGAAAAATTATTAGATGATAAAGAAAATTATGATGCTAGATTGGAGATTTTACTAGGAGGTATTGCAGCTCATAGTGAACTTTTAAGTGTAGGAAGAAAAGGAGATTTTGCTACACATACTATAGAACATGAGTTAAGTGGCTTGTATGATATAACCCATGGCGCAGGTATTAGTATAATACTTCCAGCTTGGATGAAATATGTTTATAAAGTGGATATAAATAGGTTTGTTCAATTAGCTAATAGGGTTTGGAATATAGATATAAATTATGACAATTTAGAGGAAACTGCATTAAGAGGAATAGAAGCATTAAAAGATTTTTATAAAAAAATTGGTCTTCCAACAAGTTTAAAAGAAGTTTATATAGATAGTTCTAACTTTGAATATATGGCAAAAAGAGCAACTAAGAATGGTTTATGTGGTAATTTTGTAAAATTAAATAAAAATGATATAATAAACATATATAATCTTGCATTATAAAAAAGCTATGAAAAATATTTTTCATAGCTTTTTTATTTATTTCTAAGATAATATTGTTTTTAATATTATGTAAATTTTAATTTTAATTTAATAGGTAAAAAATGATTAAATATAATAAAAATTCATTAAAAATAAAAATTTACAAAATATTAACAAAAAAATAAAAACTAAATTTATTAATAAATTATGAATGCTTGAAACATAGATATAAAGGCGAAAGAGCGATATTATATTATTAAAATAAAAAGTTAAAAATAGGTATTTTTTATAAAAAGATATAAAAAAACATAAATTTATGATACGGATTATTTTACAAAAAAGAATTAAGATGGTAAAATTTATATATAATAAGTATTTAAGGAGGAAAATAAATGAAAAAAGGAATATTATGTAAGGTAGTTTTATCAGGGCTTCTGATAGGTCAAATGAACTTATTTAATACACAAGTTGCATTTGCCTCGGAAGATACTACTAATGAGATTGAAAGCACAAATAGTAACTCAAGGTCAGTGAAAGTAGCATACATAAAAACAAATGGTGCTAACTTAAATGTAAGAAAGAGTGCGAGTACTAATTCTAGCATATTGGGAAGCTTAAAAAATGGATCACAAGTTACAATAGTGGAAACATTAAATGGATGGTATAAAATAAATTACGGATCAAGTTATGGATATATAAGCAGTAGTTATGTGAGCTTTAATGGACAATCATCAGCTACAGTAGGCTATGTAAAAACAAATGGCTCGAATTTAAATGTAAGAAAAAATGCAACAACTAATTCTGGTATTTTAGGAACATTATCAAATGGAGCACAAGTAGAGATTGTAGAAACATTAAGTGGATGGTATAAAATTAAATATGGTAATAATTATGGATACGTAAGTAGTTCATATATATCAATGACTCAAAGTTCTGGAAATAATAGTGCGGTAGCTAATCAAACGGCATATATAAAAACAAATGGATCAAGTTTAAATGTAAGAAAAAGTGCGAGTACAAGTTCAACTATTTTAGGAAGTTTATCAAATGGATCTCAGATAAATATAGTGGAGACATTAAGTGGATGGTATAAAATTAAATATGGAAGTGGATATGGATATGTAAGCAGTTCTTATGTGACATTTACAAAACCTACAACATCATCTGCAGATATTAATACATCAAAAGTAGGATATGTTTTAGCTGATTTTACACATAGTGCATATTATAATAATGGTAGTAGTTGGGGACAATGCGTATGGTATGTTAAAGGACGAGCTAAAGAAAAATTAGGACATAGTGTATGGTCAATAACAGGAAATGCGAATCAATGGTATAGTGCAGCAGTAAGAAAAGGTGCACCTACAAGTAGCAATGTAAACGATGTTAGAAGTAATTCTATACTTTGTAGAAATGGTGGAAGTACAGGATATGGACATTTAGTTTATATAGAATATGTAGATAACAGTTCACCAGAAAAATGGATTTATTATACTGAATCTAATGTAGGTGGAACAAATGGAGCACTTAAAAAGTTATCCTTTAATGATTTTAAGAGGAAAGTTGCGACAGGAAACTTTCAAGGATATATATATTTACAATAATCACCCAAAAAGACTTTACAATAAAATTGTAAAGTCTTTTTTAGTGCCATATATTTGTCATGGAGTTAAATTAAAATAATATATACGTAATAAAGTTTAAATTTATGAAAGGAAAATCTCATTATGGTAAAAAAAGAAAAACCAAGAAAATTAAGGGTGGATAAAAAAATACAGAAAAATAATAAATTGTTGTATATTATAGGTTTGATAATTGTTTGTATAGCATTGTTTTTTAGTGTAAATTATTATCTATCTAAAAATTATGTATATAATATTCCTTTTACCAATTTAGATGTTAATGGAAATAATCCTATAATAAATTCTAATTTAAACAATGTAGGAAATGTATACTATGTAAATAATAATAAATTAGAAAAAATAGATGATAATAACAAGATAGAGGCTTTAAAAAATTCTATTACAGCACAATGTACTAGAGAGTATATATCATTATCTGCTGGATATCCTAGAATAGTTAGGAATTATATAATATATCCTTATAGATCCACACAAAATAGTAATTTAACTAAAAACTCAAATGAAGATAGTTCAAATAATAATACTTCTGTAGTTTATAGTTTGGAAGGAAATGTGAATAACAATTCTTTTAAAGGAGAAGTTACGACATTAAATTCAAATACTGGGGAAGGACAAATAGAATATACTATATCACAAAATAATCAAAAAGATAATTATATAAATGTTTATATAAATAATAATGATATAACTTTAACTCCATCAAATATTAAAGAGAGCAATGCTTCATTTAATGTTAATTTATCTCAAGGAACTTATAAAATAGATTATAATTTTGGCAATGTTGAAAATGCGGAGAAAGTATTAAATGGCATATATAATTATGTAATTTATGGTAATTTAAATAATCAATAAAATAATAGGAAGTAAATATTATTTACTTCCTTAAATATATTTAATTTAACTGTATAGTTTTTTAATGAAGCGTTGAATTGTATAAATATAATTATCTATGTCATATTCCTAAAAACTTTTATCATATCTAAAATACCAAAGCCCCATTGTGGGTTTGGATAAACATCACCAGAACGTTTTCTAGTTCCTCCTGTCAAATAGTATTTTATAGTTTGAGAATATATATTTGGGTCGTTTCCATTTATTATTCCCCATTCAAGTAAAAGTGCACAAGCACCAGCTACAACAGCTGCAGAAACACTCGTTCCATTTACTGTAGATATAGTAGTGCTATTAGCTCCTATGGTTTGTACATTAACTCCACCGGCTGCTAAATCTACTATGTTTATTATATTGTTTAATGAAGCGGTACCAGAACTTATTACAATGTTATCATTATTTTGATTATAACAAGCCGCAGTAATTATATATCTTGATGTGCCAGGGCTTGTAACTGTATTATAAGGAATTGAAGACAGAAATTGCGTGTTTCCCACAGTAATACCTTCTTGTGGAATCCATACGTTGAAAACTCCATTTAATGCATAATCAGCATTTAATTTAAAAGTCCATGTACCAGATTGAATATTATCTAAAAATACAGTGATAAGTTCATCGCCGCTTAATTGCTCTGGAATAAAATAGCTTATTTTAGCAGTGGTTTGTTCAAAGATAAATGTGTTAGTATCTTGGCTATTTAAAGTACTAGGAATAACTCCAGTGCTTTCGCCAGATGGAGAAAGAATGCTTAAAGATATTTTATGGGGTTCGCTAATCCAAAATTCCAATAATAGATTTTTTTGTTCAGGAGAAATATATAGTTGAACAATATTAAAATCACCAGAATTAGCTAGCATTCCTGATGTGTGATAACCTTTGTTAGCTTGATTTCCAGAACCTGTAACCATGACTATACCTCTATTTATAGATAAAGTATCAATAATATCTTCTAATATTCCTTCACCATTATGATTCCCTAAATTAGAACCTAGAGGAATATATACAACCATAGGAGCATTAATATTTAATGCATAATTAACTAGGTATGTTATTGCTGAGGATATAGATGTTAAGTCAAAAATAGGAAAATTTTCTCTTGTTTTCAAGGGGGGATTTATATAAGGTGCAAGTTTAACTACTGCAAATTCACAATTAGGTGCAGCACCTTGTAAGTTTGGATTTATTCCAGTTGCGCCAATAATACCAGCCATGGATGTGCCATGTCCTATTGTATCTTTACTATTTACTATATCATAAGGATTTCCACCAGATTTACTAACGTTTATAGCATCAGTTATTTGCTCTTTGGTATATTCTACTCCAAAAGGTACGTTCTGATTAGTTCTATCTGTTGGAAGTGTTTGATCCCATATTCTATGAATTCTTGTTTCACCATTTTTAAACATAAATTCAGGATTTAAATAATCAATGCCTGTGTCAACTAAGCCAACTAAAACTCCATTTCCAAATAAAGATAATGGATTGTCAAGGTGTAAAAGATTAATGTTAGCAGCAGTCATAACAGTGATAGTTTCGAGAGTGTAAATATAGCCTCTTTTTATAAAAATAATTGCAGGGATATCTTTTTGTATATTATCTATAGAATTATTAACGGGAATTGAAACTATAGCATATTTATCATCAATAATGGTTGTATAAATGTATGGATTTTTTATTGATTGTGAAATTATATCTCCTTGATATTGTGATACATAGTGTTTATACATAGGATTTATAAATAAATCGTTTGGTGCAGAAGGATCAGCTTTCATAAATATCATCTCCTAATTCTTTTGGAATTCTTATAAATAAATTTTTATTAAAATATTCTATATAATCAGAAAAGATAGCATATCCTCTGTTGCCACTTATAAAATTGAAAGTGCCTTCTAAATCGAGTTTTCCCCAACCCCATTCTTTATTAGGATAAGAGTCTATGCTTCTTTTAGATGTTCCATATAATAAATAACATTTAGCTTTAATAGCATTCATCGATATATCATTTTTATCAATTATTCCCCACTGGAAGAGCAAAGCTATAGCTCCTGCAACAACAGCAGTAGCACAACTTGAGCCAGAAACAAAAACTGTTTTCCCTCCAGGAGATGTAGCTTTTAAATTAATTCCGGGTGCTGTTAAATCTGGTTTTATAATATTTTCTAAAGTAAAACCTTTTCCACTTTCAGAAACGATAGTATTTAAGGTTTGGTCATAATAAGATGTTGCTAAAGCATTTCTAGTAGCTGAGGGAATAGTAAAAGTAACATAAGGATCTGGATTTAAAAACTGTGTTCCATCTGGCAAAGTTTCTTTTGGTGGTAACCATATATCATATTTAAAAGAGTCATCATGTTGTGATTTTAGTTGAATTGTCCATATGCCAGGTTTTATATCAGAAAATTCTAATACTATCATTTGATTACCAGTAATGGCTTCTGGTGTGAAAATTGAAACATCTAAAGTAGTGTTTTCTTTTACGTATTTAATAGTTCTATATACACGAATTTTAGGCATTATAAATTGTGAATTTTGACCAGATGGAGAAATGATGTTTATAGCAGTTTTACCAGGTTTACGACACCATACTCTAAACGTTAAGTGTTTCATTTCTCGAGGAATTGAAAGTTCAGAGGACTTGGTTTCTCCCATATTGTTTAAAATAGCAGAAGCATGTCCATTAGCTGAACCTTGATTTCCAAATCCACAGATAATAGCAGTCGATCTATTAGAAGCAAGAGTATTTAAGTATCTTGTAAAGATAATATTACCATCATGGCTTTCTTCGGTGCTACCAGTAGATAATATTATAACAACAGGTCTATTTTTAGAAATAGCTGTTCTTGAAATAAACTCTATTCCAGCCATTATTTCTGATAAAGTGTATGTTAGTACGTTACTTATTCCATTTTCTAAATGTGTCTTAGTGAAATTGGGAGAGGGAGATAATTTAACAACTACAAATTCACAGTCATTTGCTACACCTTCAATAGATTTGTCATAGCCTCTAGCACCAGCAATTGATGCTACATAAGTTCCGTGACCATTTTCATCTTTACTAGGAACAATAGAGTATGGGTCTCCTCCTTGTTTAGAAAGAACTATTGCTTTATTTATATCATCATTTGTATAAGTTGTACCAAGATATACACCTTTTTCAGGATTAGTAGGTAAAGTTTGATCCCAAATGGCTATAATTCTAGTTGTATCATCTTCTTTTATAAATTCCTTATTTAAATAATCAATACCAGTATCGACTATTCCAATTAAAACATCACGCCCTGTTAAAGAAAGATAAGGATTTATCTTTATATTAGATATATTTGAAGCATCTAAATAGGAAATTTGTTGCAAAACATGCATGGTTCTAAAATTTATAGATACTATAGCAGGAATGTCTTTTCTAGCTCTTGCTAAATCAGATGGCTTAATTGCGATGATGGCATATTGACTATTTAAAATAGCAGCACAAAGATATTCATATTTAGATACTTGTTCTAAAATATTTCCCCTATATTCAACAACAAAATGTTGATAATCAGGATTTGCGTACATATTTGTACAATTCTTTACTGGTGCATCCTGAGACGGAGACGACTGATCAGTAGATGGTATCTGTGTAGATTGTTCAGAGGTTTGTTGTGGTATTTTGGGAGAATCTTGAGTTTGTGTAATTTCAGACATAAAAAAACTCCTTTTAGTAATTCATATTTAATAATATGATAAAAGGAGTAAAGATATTTGATATTAATTAATATAGTTATTGTTAGATGGAATTATAAGAACTTAAAAATTTTTGAAAATCATCATATTCTAGAGTCATTGAGCCTAAGATTCCATGTTTTTTATCGTTAAAGCTGTGAAAATCTGATCCGCAAGATATTAAAAGATTATTGTATCTTGCGTAAGATATAAATTTATCAGTTTCATATTTAAAATTTTGAGAATAGATAGCTTCGATTCCATCAAAAGGGAATTTCAAAACATCATTAATTAAATTTTGCTTAATAAGTTTTGGATGTGCTAAAAAAACTAAAGCGTTATGTTTTTTAAAAAATTCTATACCAAAACTTAAAGATATTAATTTATTAGGTATATAAGCTGGACTAGAATCACTTAAAAATTTTTTAAATATCTCATCTATGGTATAGTTATATCCCGAGTCGATAATAGCTTTTGCAATATGTGGTCTAGCAATAATACCTTTATTAGATGATAAAATTTTATTATAATCTATGGATATATTAAAATATTTTTCTAAATTAAATATAATTTGTTCTGCTCGTTGTATTCTATGTTCCTTTAAATTTTTTAAAAAGTTTTGAAAATCTAAATTTTTATAAGATTCATCTTTAAAATACCCTAAAATATGTATACTAGAACCTTTATAGTTACAGCTAAGTTCGATTCCAGGAATAAATTTTAGATTGATTTCTTTAGCGGCTTTACAAGCCTCTTCTATACCGTCAGTTGTATCGTGGTCAGTTAAACAAAGGAGTTCCAAGTTTTTATTTTTAGCTTCTAAAACAATATTTTGTGGTGAAAGAATTCCATCAGATGCTGTTGAGTGACAATGCATTTCTATATTTATATTAATAATAACCACTTCCTTTTTATAAATTTTTTATAAACATTTTATCATATAAATTGAACTTTTAAATTTTTTTAACAAATATTTATTAGATTTAATAATCTATATGTATACAAACTTTAAAAGGAATCAAATGTATGGATTATGGTTTTATAGTTATTTATATTTTAGATTTTAACACAGAAATGCCTATAAAAAGTGGAGAAATAACAGTATATGAACATAAAAGTTCTAATATAGTTTTTTACAAAATGATAGATAAAAATTTTTCTGGTAAAACTGATAGGATAAAGGTTAAAGCTCCTAGTAAACTTTTGTCACAGTATCCTATACAAAACGCAATATTACCGTATAGTCTTTATGATATTAAGGTGAAAGCTAAGGGGTATGTTGATGCTTTAATATTAGGAGTGCAAGTATTTCCTTATGAAATAGCAATTCAAAAAATTTTAATGATAAAACTTCCAATTGGGAGTAAACAAGGTGAAATAACTAATGTTATAGTGATTCCACCTAACACGTTGGTTCAATAAGATATAATAATATACAAATATAAATAAAAATTTTGATAATAATATCTGTTTTTTTTGTTATAATACTTATAATATAAAAAATAGAGGTGAATTAGTTGTTTTTAATAATTGATAATTATGATTCTTTTGTGTATAACCTAGTTAGATATTTAGAAGAACTTGATGAAGATGTCTTAATTAAGAGAAAAGATAAAATAACTTTAGAAGAAATAGAAAATTTAAATTTAGATGGAATAATAATATCTCCAGGTCCAAAAGCACCTAAAGATGTACCATTTTGTCTTGAAGTAATAGATAGATTTAAAGGTAAGATTCCAATATTGGGAATATGTCTGGGACACCAATGTATAGGACATTATTTTAAATGTTCTATAGTAAGGGCAGAGTATCCTGTTCATGGGAAAATACATGAAATAGTTCATGATAATTTGGGAATTTTTAAAAATATAAAAAATCCATTAAATGTAACAAGATATCATTCTCTTAAAATAGATGAAAAAAGTATTCCTAAAGATATTGTAGTTACAGCTAGAACAAAGGAGGGAGTAATTATGGGGATAAGGCATAAATTTTATAATATAGAAGGAATTCAATTTCATCCAGAAGCTCATCTTACTGAATGTGGTCATGCTATGTTTGAAAATTTCATAAAAAAATGCAAAAGGGGTGATAAAGTTGAATTTTAAAATAAAAGAGATAAAAACAAATGTGAGTAGTTTAAATATTTATGAAGTGTTTAGTCATGAAAAAGAAACAATATTTTTAGATAGTTCTAAGGAAGATAGTAAATTTTCTAAATACTCTTTTATAGGAATAAATCCATTCATAAAATTTACAGCATATAAAAACGATATAGCTATATTAGATTATAAAAATAAGACAAAAAAAATTATAAAAGGAGATCCTTTTTTAGAACTTGAAAAACTTATATTAAAATATAAAGTAAATTATCCAAGTAAAATACCATTAGTTTCTGGAGCGTTAGGATATTTTTCTTATGATATAGGCAGAGTAGTTGAAAATATTTTAGATACTGCTATAAATGATGTTAAAGTTCCTGATGCGTATTTTTTATTTTATGATAATATAATAATATTTGATTTAGAGGAAAAAAGAACATATGTGACTTCTTTAGGCGTTTTGGATTCGGAAAGTGAGTCGATAGAAAAAATAGAAAGTTTAATAAAAGAAAAAGCTAAAACAGAACAAAAATATTTTAATGTAGATATAGAATCAAAAAATATATTTTATTCAAATTTTGAAAAGAGTACTTATATAGATGGCGTAAAGAAAGTTAAAGATTATATATTATCAGGTGATGTATATATAACAAATTTTACACAAAGAATGTGGTGCTATTCTAATGAAGGTGCTTTTACAATTTATTCAAAACTTAGACAAATAAATAAGGCACCTTTTTCAGCATTTTTGAATCTAGATGATTTTGAAATAATAAGTTCATCTCCAGAGAGATTTTTAAATACTGTAGATAAAATTGTTACAACAAGACCAATAAAAGGTACAAGACCTAGAGGTAAAGATAAAGTAGAAGATGAAAAAAATAAATTAGAACTTTTAAATAGTGAAAAAGATAAAGCTGAACTTTTAATGGTTGTGGACTTAGAAAGAAATGATTTAAGCAAGGTTTGTGAAAAAAATACTGTAAAGGTAACAGAACTTTTTACATTAGAGAGTTATGCAACAGTTTTTCACTTAGTATCTGAGGTAACCGGAAAATTAAAGGAAAATATAACTTCTATAAAATGTATGAGAGAGTGTTTTCCAGGAGGCTCTATAACGGGAACTCCTAAAATACGTTCAATGGAAGTTATTGAGGAGATAGAAGGGATAAGAAGAAATATATATACAGGTAGTATTGGATATTTTGATTTTCGTGGAAATTGTGATTTTAATATAATTATAAGAACGATTTTAAAAAAAGGTAATAAGGCTTACTTTGGAGTAGGTGGTGGAATAACAATAGAGTCAGAAGAAGTAGCAGAATATGAAGAAAGCTTAGGTAAAGCAAAAGCGCTTATGAGGGTTTTATAATGGATTATATAGATAGCAAACAAGATAGAATAAAATTAGATAAGGGATTGTTTTTTGGAAAGGGTCTTTTTGAAACAATATTAGTTAAGGAAAAAGCTGTTTTTTTAGAAGAACATATAAATAGAATAAATAACTCTTGTAAAATTTTAAATATAGAAAAATATGTAGAGTATAATGATGTTTTAAACTTTATAGAAAAAAATAATATAAAAAACAAAGCTTTAAAAATAACTCTAACAGATAAAAACATTATATATTCAACTAGAGATATTCAATATAAGAGTGAGGATTATAAAAGAGGTTTTTCCATTTGCTTAAGTTCAGTATTGAGAAATTCAACTTCTATGTTAGTTTATGTAAAATCTACTTGCTACATAGAGAATATTGTGGAGAAAAATAAAGGAAGAAATTTAGGATTTGATGAAATTATATTTTTAAATGAAAAAGGATATATAGCAGAGGGTGCAACCTCTAATATATTTTTTATAAAAAATAATAAAATTTTTACACCAAAAGTTAAGTGTGGAATATTAAATGGCATAGTTAGACAGTGGGTTGTAGATAATTTTATTGTGGAAGAGGGAGAGTATAAAATAGAGGATTTATTAATGTCAGATGCTATATTTGTAACAAACAGTATAGTTGGAATTATGAAAGTTTGTGAGATTGAGGGAAAAAAATTTAATAGCCATGATAAAATAGAAGAAATAATAAATTGTTATAAAACGTATATAAAATAGATTTTTTAATTTATGTATGATTTAAAGATTGGGGATTTTAAATAAAATGGACAGGGTAAATAAAATACTTAACAATGAAAAATATAAAGATTATTTAAAGAAAAATAATTTTTATGAGAAAAATAGAGAGTTTTGTAAACATGATATGGAACATTTTTTAGCTGTAGCAAGAATAAGTTATATACTTTGCTTGGAAAAGGGGTTAAATGTAAATAAAGATATTATATATGCAGTAGGACTTTTACATGATATAGGAAGATGGCTTCAATATGAAAAAAACATTCCACATAATATATCATCGGTTAATATTAGTGAAGAAATTTTAAAAGAATGTGACTTTTCACAAGATGAAATAAAAATAATACTGGATGCTATATTAAATCATAGAAATAAGCAGTGCAGAGATTTAAATAAAATATTTTATAGGGCAGATAAATTGTCTAGACAATGTTTTGTTTGCACTGCTAGTAATAAATGTTATTGGGGAGAAGATAAAAAAAATAAAGACATAATATACTAAAGGAGATTTTTATGAAGATAGGTGTAAAAAATTTTGATTTAGGAAAAAGAACAATAATAATGGGGATATTAAATTTAACCCCAGATTCATTTTCTGATGGAGGAGAATTTAATTCTATAGAAAATGCTTTAAGACAAGTTGAAAAATTAATAAAAGAAGGAGTAGATATAATAGATATTGGGGGGGAGTCTACAAGACCTAATTATACGCCGGTAACAGAAGAGGAAGAAATAAGAAGGGTAATTCCTATAATAAAGGCAATAAGGGAAAAATATGATATACCTTTATCTATTGATACTTATAAAGGGAAAGTAGCTGAAGAAGCAATAAAGGCTGGAGTTAATCTTATAAATGATGTTTGGGGTTTAAAAAAGGATTCATATATGGCAAAAGTTGCAGGGAAATATAATATTCCATGTTGTATAATGCATAATAGAGAAGATTCAAACTATAATGATGACATAATAAATGTTATGAAAAAAGATTTAAGGCAAAGTATAGATTTAGCTATTGAAAATGGTTTATCTAAAGAAAATATAATTTTAGATCCTGGAATTGGTTTTGCAAAAAGTTATGAGGATAATTTAGATGTTTTGAACAGATTAGAAGAACTTAGAGATTTAGGATATCCTATTTTGCTTGGAACATCTAGAAAATCTGTTATTGGAAATACATTAAATCTTCCACCAAAGGAAAGGTTAGAGGGAACATTAGCTACAACGGCTTTAGGAATAGTTAAGGGTTGTGATTTTATAAGGGTTCATGATGTTTTAGAAAATAAAAGAGTTGCAATTATGACAGATGCAATCGTAAGAAGGTAGGGATTTTTTTTGAGTAATGACAAAATAGTTATAAGAGATTTAGAGATTTTTGCGTTTCATGGAGTTTTTGAAGGTGAAAAAAGTGTTGGACAAAAATTTTTAGTTTCTTTAGAACTTAGTTTAGATTTAAGCTTGGCTAGTAGAAATAATGATTTAACAAAAAGCGTTCATTATGGAGAGCTTTGTGAGAAGATAGAAGCTGAATTTAAGAAAGAAAGTTATGATTTAATAGAAACAGCGTGTGAAAAACTCTGTGAATTTGTGCTACTAGAGTATGATATAGTTAATGAGGTTAAGGTTATTGTAAAAAAACCATGGGCTCCTATTCATAAAAGTTTAGATACAGTATTTATAGAGATGACAAGAAGATGGAGTAAAGCCTATTTATCTTATGGGTCGAATATGGGCAATAAACGTGAGTATATAGAAAGAGCATTAAAAATCTTAGATGATTCTAAATTTATAAAGCTGATAAAAAAATCAACCCTTATAGATACTAAACCTTGGGGATATACTGAACAAGATGATTTTTTAAATGGCGCTTGTATAATAAAAACAATTTTAAATCCCATATTTCTTATGAAATTTTTATTAGACGTTGAGAAAAAACTAGATAGAGAGAGAAAGATAAAATGGGGACCAAGAACAATAGATTTAGATATTATATTTTATGATGATTTAGTAACAGATGATGATTTTATAACTCTTCCACATCCAAGAGCGCATTTAAGGGAGTTTGTTTTAGAGCCTATAAATGAAATAGCTCCAAATAAAATACATCCGCTTTATAGAAAAAGAGTATTTGAACTTTTAAATGAAATAAAATAAATTAAAAAGCCAATATGTTATTGGCTTTTTGCTTTTTCAAAGATATATTCACAAAATTGTTCCATTTTAAAAGCATTTGGTATATCTTTAAGACTTAAATAATCCTTTTCGTATTTTCCATCCCAAGGGTATATTGAAATTAAATCATCCCCATAGACATCTAAAATCATCTTTTCTTTTTCAGTAGTTATAAAAAGGGTGTAAATAGGTTTACTAGGTAAATCATCTGGTGTTTCTAAGAGATAGTTGCTATCTTTTATATTTTTTAAAAGGTCATCTAATATGGAAAGATCTTCATTAGTAACGCTAATATTTCTATATACATTTCTATCTAAAATATGGATTTCAAAAGAATTATCGGAGATTAGATTGGATAATTCATAGGTATAGTAATTTGAATTTGGTTTTTCTCTATTAAAAATATTTTCTAAAGTGCAACCAGAAAGCAATGTTACTAAAATAATTAAAGTAAACATTTTGATATATTTAATCATGTAAGTATCACCTCACAATAATTTATGTAAATATTCTCTTTAATAGAACCTTTTAAGAAATGTATGAATAATATATAGTACAAAATTATGCATAATAAGATAAAATTAGGGGGGATATTTAATTGAAATTTGCTATTGATATAGAAAATGAGGAAATTAAAAAGAAAGTAATTAAAAATTTACAAGATAAAGGACATAATATTGTAGATTGTATACAAGATAAAAGTTTAAATATTGGAGAAAGTCATTATAAGAAAGCTTTGTTAACTAATATTACAAAGCCTGAAATATTTTTAAGATTTATATATGTAAAAAATAATGATGAAAGGTTAGAGATTTTTGCTGATGAAAATGTATTATCTAAGGTCATGTCCTTTAATTTTGAAGCTTTATTAGAAGAGTTTAATTTAAAACAGTTATTTATGAAAAATGGTAGAGAATTATACTTGATAAAGAATATAGAATGTGCATCGATTATAATTAGAATGACAACAAGTAATATATATAATGAAGAAAAAATAGCTAAATTTTTATGTGATTTAATAGAAATGATTTCTAGTAAATCACATAAAATATAAGGTTTATATTTTGCTAAAATACTTTAGGGTGTTTTAGCAATTATTTTATGTGAAATTATAATATTAGAAACGTTAGTTGAATAGTATTTAGTATAAATAATTAATAAAGGGGAAGTTATGAATATAATAGCTACAATTGGGCCTAGAAATTGTAAACCTTATGCAATAGATCAAATAATAAAGGGTGGATGTAATTTTGTAAGAATAAATCTTTCACATGGTAATTATGAGGATATAGAAAATACAGTTTTATACATAAGGAAAAATTATAAAGATGTCAAAATTATTATGGATTTACAAGGAAATAAAATAAGAGTGTCAAAATGTTTAAAAGATGTATTTAAAATAACGCTAGGAGAAATAGTTTACTTTTGTAGTGAAGATGATTATGAATGTGTTTTGAAAGAAAAAAGAACAAGTAATATTATACCTCTTAATATAAAAAAGCAAATGATTTTAGATAATAAAGGATATAAAAAAATTTATATGAAAGATGGAACTATGGAATTTGATGTGCTAGAGGTCTCAAAAAATTATATAAAAGCTATAACTAAAATAGGGGGAATTGTAAGGGCTGAAAAAGGGTGTAATCTTCCAGGAATAAATAGGACAAGTTGGAGTATGACTAAAAAAGATATACATGATATAAATTTTGCATTGAGTAATGAAGCAGATGTAATATGTTATTCTTATTGTTCTTATTATAATCAATGTGTTGAGTTTAAAGAGGCGGTTTTTAAAAGTATAAAACAGTTTGGGAAAATACCTAAACTTTGGGGTAAAATAGAAACTAAAGAAGGTATAGAAAATATAAGACAAATAGCAAATGAATTAGATGGTATAGTAATAGCAAGAGGTGATTTGGTCCCAGAAACAGGACTTTTTAATATTCCTTTAATACAGGAAAAGATTATTTATACTCTAAAAAACACTAAAAAAGAAATAATAGTAGCAACTAGTGTATTAAGTTCCATGAAATATTCAGTAAGACCTACAATAAGTGAATTAACTGCTATTTATAACTTGCTTAAGAGCGGTATAACAGGATTCATGTTAACAGGTGAAACGACTGTTGGAAAAAATAGCAGTGAAGTTGTAAAAACGTTGAGCGCTTCTATAAAATATTATGAAAGAATATTAAATAAGGGAACAAAGAAAACAAAAAGATTGTAAATTTTAATTTACAATCTTTTACTATGTCTTTTTGCACTTAATGAGTTTTTGTGTTTAATAAAGTTTAAATATAAGATTTTAGTTATTAAAAAACTAAAATAGCCTAAGAAAATTCCGCATATAACATCGCTAGGATAATGAACTAATAGGTAAATTCTTGAAAATGATATAATAAAGGCTAATGAATAGAAATACCATTTGTATTTTTTGAAAAAATAACCAAACATAAACGCACAAGCAAATGCAGAAGATGTGTGTCCTGATGGAAAAGAAAAACTGCTTGGTTTTTCTATTATTATGTTAAGATTGCTTAATGTAATGAATGGTCTAGGTCTTTGTATTAAATGTTTTAAAAGTATTTCACCAAAAAGAGTGTTTATAAATAAAACAGATAAAACTAAAAAACCGATTTTTCTATACTTACTTTTCATTATTAATATAATAGATATTAAAATCCATATGAAACCTGAATTGCCTAGTTTGGTAAAAAAAATAATAATGGGATTTAAAAAATCATTTTGCACATGATTTTGTATAAAAAAAAGTGTATTATAGTCTAAATATTTAATAAAATTCATAAAATATCCTTTCTAAACAATTAAAACAATAATATAATTAATTATTTTAACAGTTTAACAAAAAAATGTATATAGAAAATGAAGAAGAGTTAGCATATACTGTATTAATATAAAAGTAAATGGGAAGTTTTATCATGAAGATTAAAACTAAAAGTGGAATAACCGAAGAATTAGATTTTGAACGTATAGTTAATCAACTTCAACAAATGGCTTTAGAAAAAGATTATTATTTCACAGAATTAGATATCAATTATTTGATTAAAAATATAAAAAATGAGATAGATAATTTTGTGAAAGATGGGGAAATACTATCGGTTTATGATTTACAGTATATAATAAGATTGGTTTTAATTAAAAGTAAGTTTAAATGGATATGTAGTGAATTTTATGTATAATGTAAGTTAACTTTAAAACTATGTTTTAATACAGCTTTGAATATATTTAGTTTTGAGAAAAACGATATTTATTCATAAATGGCGTATAAAACATAGTTTTTTTATTAGAAAATTTGCTAAAAATATATGTCTAAAAAGAAGGAAAGTTGTTATTAAAGTAATTTAGAAATTATTAAAATGTAGATAAATATAAAAATTATTAAAATGTAATATTTATAATTAAATTAATGATATAAAATAAAATTATTATATAAATAAATTTGTTATATAAAATATTTATTAATTAAGGAGATTTTGAAATGACAAAACCATCAGAATACCATAGATTAGGTTACACATGTTCAGAAGCTATAATAAAAGCATATAATGATGAATTTAAGACTGATATGCCAATATCATTAGCAAGTGGAATGGGTACAGGCTTTGCATCTGGGAGTTTATGTGGTGCTCTTGGAGGTGCAACCATAGTAATTGGATACCTAAGGGGTAGAAAAAGTAATGATGAAATTAATGAGGCAAGAGCTCTTACAAAAGAATTAATGGAGAAAATACAAATACAATATAATACAGAAATTTGTAAGGAATTAAAACAAAAAAGAATAAGTTGTGGTGAAATAATAGACTATACTTATGAGGTATTAAAACAAATACTTAGAGGCTAAATAAAATAAATTTATGTTACCTATAATAGATGATAATAAATCTATTATAGGTTTTTTTATAAAATTATTATTAAAGTATTTAAATTGATAAAATAATAAAATTATAAAAATATATGAATATTTTAGGAAAAATAAAAATAAAATCTATAAAATATAAAAAATGTTCAAAAAAATATTGATAAATATATTAAAATAATATATCATATAATAAAGATTTATATGGTAAAAAAAATTAATTAATAAATAAAATGGATAAGGAGGAATTTAAATGGAGCAAGAAAGAGAGCAATGGGGAAGCAAAATGGGATTCATAATAGCAGCAGTTGGCTCGGCAGTTGGATTAGGGAATATATGGAGATTTCCATATTTGGTTTATTCAAATGGTGGAGGCGCATTTTTAATTCCGTATTTTTTTGCAATATTTACAGCAGGAATACCTCTTTTAATATTAGAATATGGAGTTGGTCATAAGTTTAGAGGCTCAACACCATTATCAATTGCAAAAGGAAATAAGAAATGGGAGTGGCTTGGTTGGTGGCCTAGCATAAATGCATTTATAATTCTTTGTTATTATTCTATGATTTTAAGTTGGGCAATAAATTATTTTAGATTTAGTTTTTTTAAATCTTGGGGAAGTGATCCTAATGGATTCTTTTATAATAATTTCTTAAATTTATCATCATCTCCTTTTCAACTTGGAGGAATTGTATTTGTAATACTATTTGGAATAGCATTACTTTGGGCAGTAAATTGGTTTATATGTTTTAGAGGTATAAAGTCTGGTATAGAAAAGGTTAATAAAGTGCTTTTACCAGTTTTAATATCAATAATGATTTTTATAGTAATAAAATCAGTTAACTTAGAAGGTGCTTCACTTGGATTAAATACATTATTTACACCAGATTGGTCAATGGTTTTAAAACCAAAAGTTTGGGTTGCAGCTTATGGACAAGTATTTTTTTCACTTAGTATAGCAATGGGAATAATGATGACTTATTCAAGTTATCTTCCAAAGAAAACTGACATAAACAATAGTGCTTTTATGACCGCCTTTGCTAATTGTGGATTTGAGTTTTTATGCTCTATTGGAGTTTTCAGTATTTTAGGGTATATGGCAACAATTCAAAATGTTTCAGTTGGAGAGGTTGCAACAAGCGGTATTGGTCTTGCATTTATAGTATTTCCACAAATATTTAGCACTATGGGAGTGCTTGGAAACGTTATAGGAGCATTATTCTTCTTATGTTTAATATTTGCAGGAATAACATCTAGTGTGTCATTAACTGAAGCTGCAGCTGCCGCAATTATAGATAAGTTTGGATTTGAGCGTAAAAAAGTAATAACAATTATATGTATTGTAGGTTTTCTATTAAGTTCAATATTTGCAACTGGAGCAGGACTATATTTCTTAGATATAATAGATAATTTTATAAATAATTACGGAATAGTTGTAGTAGGGTTATTAGAAGCTATATTTATAGGATATATAATAAAGCCGAAAACTATTAGAAAACATACAAATTCTATGTCATATTTCAAAATAGGAAAATGGTGGGATTTAGCTATAAAATATATAACACCAGGAATGCTTTTATTTATGTTGATTCAAAGCTTTTTAACTGAACTTAAATCTCCATATGAAGGATATTCAGTTTGGGCACTGATATTATATGGATGGGGAGTAGTTGGATTTGGCATACTTGTTTCAATATTAATAAGTAAAAAACCTTGGAAAAAAAATAAATTAAGTACTGAGTTATTAGATGCTTAAAAAAGAAAGGAGAGATACTTTATGACAGGGACAGCAATTGGATTTTTTATATTTGGTGCAATAGTTCTTTGGGGAGGGTTTGCATCGACTTTAGGAATAGCAATTAAAAATGAAAAAAATAATTAGTTATTAAAGAAGGTGGATTTTTATTTAAATCCACCTTCTTTTTTAGAAATTAGATATTGCTATTATTTTTAATAAATTTTATAATTTATTAAAAGATAAATGATTGTTTAAATAACAATAATTGTAATGTATAAGTTTTAGGAGGAGGATACTTTGAAATCATTTATAGATTTACACTGTCATACGATATCAAGTGGTCATGCATATAGTACTATATCGGAAAATATAGAGGAAGCTGTTAAATGTAAGTTGAAGTTTTTAGGTATGTCAGATCATGCGCCTAACATGCCAGGGGCTAGTCATTTATTTCACTTTTATAATTTAAAAGCTATACCAAAGGAAATAGAAAGTGTTAAAATTTTAAAAGGTGTAGAAGCAAATATTATAGATTATGATGGAAATATTGACATTCCAGATGATTTAGGAGAAAAGCTAGATTATGTGATAGCAAGTATGCATCCACCTTGTATAGCATTTGGTAGTATAGAAGAAAATACAAGGGCTGTTATAAAAGCTATGAATAATAAATATGTTAAAATAATTGGTCATCCTGATGACTCTAGATATCCTTTAGATTATGAAAAAATAGTAAAATATGCAAAAGAAAAAAATGTTTTATTAGAAGTAAATAATTCATCTTTAAATTCAGATGGATATAGGGCTGGAGCGTTAGACAATTATAAAATAATGCTAAATTTGTGTAAAAAGTATAAAGTTAAAGTTATACTAGGAAGTGATGCACATATATCTTATGCAGTTGGGAAATTTCCTAATTGTGAAAAATTATTAAAAGAAATTAATTTTCCAGATGAATTAGTTATAAATTACAATGAAGCACATATAATAGAATTTTTTAATATATAAATTAAGTTTTGAAAAATTTTATGTTAGTATGAAATAAAAAAGAAGGATTTAATTTAAATCCTTCTTTTTTATATAATTATACAGATATATTATGCTTTTTAATTGATTTTTTTCTTATAATTTTAATTATTACAAATAAAAATATAAATAAAATAATAGATAAACATATTAAATATATAACAATATTTTTCTTTATTAAATCTTTAGTAGTTATATTTGTATATATATTGAAAGTTTTAGTTGCATTTCTTTCTTGAATAGTAAGAGTACCTATTACAGAATCTTTAGATAAATTCCAAAGATTAACATCAGCATTAAAGGATATTTTACTCTCTAAAGCATTTATATCATTAAAGTATTGATATACATCTTCTTTAAGTATAAATGGAATATTGTAAGTGATTTTAGGTCCAAAAAATTTAAAAAGTTTAAATTCTAAGTCTTCTGTATCTACAGTCTCACCATTTTTGTAAAGTATAGAGGGTTTTACTTCATAACTATAATCAATTATTTTTTCCATATCATTAAAGTAATCATCAGACGTAGAACCTAATATTACTCCTAAAATTTGTCTGCCATTTCTCTCATAAAGTGCTACTAAACATCTACCGGCTTTTGTGGTGAAACCAGTTTTTCCTGCTAAGCATCCATTTTTATTTAGATTTTTATTTCCATTAGTTAAAGTTATAGAGTTTTCATCATTTATATCTAGATTAGCAGTAGTAGTTGATGCAGCATTTAAAACCCAAGGATTTGAAAATGCGTACTGTCCTAGAAGCGATAAATCATAGGCTGTTGTATAGTGCTCTTTTCCATTTAGGGCCTCTTCGGTATCTAAACCACTAGGAGTTGAAAAATGTGTATTATGCATATTGAGTTCTATAGCTTTTTCATTCATAAGATTTGCAAAGTTATCTACATTTCCAGAAATAGCTTCAGCTATAATAGTTGCCATATCATTTCCAGAATGTAATAAAAGACCTTTCATAACATTATCTGCGGATATTAAATCTCCTGAGGAGAGATTTAAAGAATAATCCTTGTAAATAGAACTAGATGGTTGATTTAAGGCAGTATTTGTTATAGATAGCATATCTGATGAATTTTTATTTAAAGAAAGTAACGCTGCCGTCATAAGTTTTGTAGTAGATGCGGGTTGAGCTTTTTCATCAGCATTTTTAGCGTAAATTATTTCATTAGTTTGAATATCTATTGTAATTGCTTTATCAGCTGTTATTTCCATATTATTTAAATCTTGAGCGAAAGCATATCCTGTATTTAAATCACTTAAGATAAAAAAAATAATTAAAGTAAAAGTTAAGTAGCTAAATATTTTTTTCATAATTCTAATTCCCCTTTAATGTAAGTTGAGTTTTTATTGTTTTTTTGTAATAAAAAATATAAAATTACATGGTATAATAATTTTAAAATAATAATGTTAATCTCTTTAAGTAAATTATAAATGATATTAAATAAAAAATGTATATAAAGTGTAAAAAATAAATAAATTTTACTATTGTTAATTACAGTATTAGATTGGAAATATAAATTTATTAAAATTAAATTTGTTTTATTGAGAAAAATTATGTTTTTAAACTTAGTTTTAATAAAACATACTACTAATTTCCATAAATAGATTGACATTTAAAAAAAATAGTATTATTATTCTAATTAACTTTGACAATCAAAAATTTTGAATGAGTATTGGGAAAATAAAAATTATTTTTAATATATTTTAACTAAATATTAGAAATTTTAAATTATTTAATACAGTTTATCATTATAAACTAGTTTTAATATTCTTATACATAAAATTAATCAATAGATTTGTCAGTAAGTTTTTTAAAATGAGAATTTATTAATAAACGTATAGATAAGGAGAAGAATTATGTCAGGAGCAAAAATTTTGGGATATGGAAGTTACTATCCAGAAAATATTGTAGATAATAATTATTTAGCAAAAATTGTAGATACATCTGATGAATGGATAACAAAACGTACAGGTATAAAAGAAAGAAGAATTTCATCTGGTGAAACTGTAGCACAAATGGCAACAAAAGCTTGTCAAGAGGCTATGCAAAAGGCAAAATGTAAGCCAGAAGAAATAGATTTAATAATAGTTGCAACAATAACACCAGATAGTGTATGTCCATCAACTGCATGTATTGTTCAAGATATGTTAGGATGTAAAAATGCTACATGCTTTGACATTTCAGCTGCTTGTTCTGGATTTGTTTTTTCATTAATAACTGCTAATGCTCTTATAAAATCTGGAGAATATAAAAAAGCATTGGTTATAGGTGGAGAAGTTTTATCAAGAATTATGAATTGGCAAGATAGAAATACTTGTGTCTTATTTGGAGATGGAACAGGCGCTTGTGTTTTAGGGCTTTCAGAAGAAAATGGTGTTTTAGCAACATATACTGGTTCTGATGGAACGTTAGGTATTAAGAGTTTAACAGCTGGAAAAGTTGTACCATCTTCTAAAATATGCACTACCATAGAAGAAGTTAAAGTCGATCATATATGGATGGATGGACGAGGAGTATTTAAGTTTAGTGTTAAAATGTTACCACAAGTGGTTTCAAAGCTTCTTGAAAAATCTGGATTATGTATAGATGATATAAAATATATTGTACCACATCAAGCTAATTTAAGAATAGTTGAGGAAGCGGCAAGAAGATTAGAGTGTCCAATCGATAAATTCTTCACTAATTTAGACAAGGTTGGAAATACATCAGGAGGAAGCATTCCAATAGCGCTTGCGGATATGGATAATAGAAATCTTTTGAAAAAAGGAGATAAAATTATAATAGTAGGATTTGGTGCTGGTTTAACTTGGGGTGGCGCTTTAATAGAGATGTAGAAAAAAATTTCTAAATACACTATAATTATAGAGGTGTTTAATTTTATCTTATGAATATGGAGTGGTGATTATGAAAGAGGACATATGTAAATTATTGAATATAAAATATCCAATACTGCAAGGTGCTATGGCTTGGATTTCAGATAGTTCTTTAGCAGCAGCTGTGTCTAACGCTGGAGGAATAGGTATAATAGCTGGGGGGAATGCGCCAGCTGAATATATAAGAGAAGAAATAAAAAAATGCAAGAAGTTAACGGATAAACCTTTTGGACTTAACATAATGCTTTTATCAGAAGATGCACCCAAGCTTGCTAAGATAGCTGTGGAAGAAGGCGTTGAAGTTATAACAACAGGAGCGGGAAATCCAGGAAAGTATATGGATATGTGGAAAGAAGCAGGAATAAAAGTTATTCCGGTAGTTCCATCTGTAGCTTTGGCAAAAAGAATGGAAAGATTAGGTGCAGATGCTATTATAGCAGAGGGTTGTGAATCAGGAGGACATATAGGTAAATTAACAACAATGGCATTAGTTCCACAAATTGTTGATGCAGTTAATATACCAGTTTTAGCAGCAGGTGGTATTGCAGATAAAAGAGGTGTTGCTGCGGCATTTATGCTTGGTGCTAATGGGATACAGGTAGGAACGAGATTTTTAGTTTCTCATGAATGTACTATACATGAAAATTACAAAGAAGCAGTAATTAAAGCTAATGATATAGATACGGTAGTTACAGGAAGATCAACAGGACATCCAGTTCAAGTAATAAAAAATAAATTAGCTAGACAATTTATGAATTTAGAATCTAATAATGCACCAGTAGAAGAATTAGAGAAATTAGGAAGGGGAGCGCTTCCTAAAGCTGCGAGAGATGGAGATGTAGAACTAGGTTCGGTTATGGCAGGACAAATTTCAGGACTTGTAAATAAGAGAGAAAGTGTTAAAGAAATAATAGAGGACTTATTCCAAGAGTATGATAAAGTAAAAAATTATTTTAACAATTAATTTTAGGAGGAAGCATGAAAACAGCGTTTATATTTTCAGGGCAAGGTGCTCAATATATAGGTATGGGAAAAGAACTCTATGAAAACATAGATGAATGTAGAGAAATTTTTAATAAGGCTAATAATGCATTAGGTTTTGATATAACAAACATGATATTAGAAGGTGATGCAGACGAACTTAATATAACAGAAAATACTCAACCAGCTATTTTAACAACATCTATAGCTATATTTAAAGCTTTAGAAAAAAATAATATAAAGCCTGATGTAGTTGCAGGACTTAGTTTAGGCGAATATTCAGCTTTAGTTTCAGCGGGAGCTATAGATTTTTTAGATGCTGTTTCTTTAGTTAAAAAAAGAGGTAAGTTTATGCAAGAAGCAGTTCCACTAGGTGTTGGAGCTATGGTAGCTGTTATAGGACTTTCAAGAGAAAAGGTTCAAGAAGCAGTAGAAAAAGCTAAGGAAAAAGGTATAGTTGAAATTGCAAATTACAATACATCTAAACAAATTGTTATAGGTGGAGAACTTAAAGCAGTAGAATACGCTAAGGAAATAGTTTTAGAATTAGGTGCAAGGAGAGCGATATCTTTAAAAGTTTCAGGACCATTTCATACATCAATGCTTCATGAGGCTGCATTAAAACTTGAAAAAGAACTTAAAAAAGTTGAATTTAAAGAATTAAATGTTCCACTAGTGTGCAATGTTGAGGGAAAGTTTGTACAAGATAAATCAGAAATTATTCCACTTCTTGTAAGACAAATAGAATCTTCGGTAAGATGGGAAGACTCTATAAAGTTAATGTTAGAAAATGGAGTAGATACGTTTATAGAAGTTGGCCCTGGAAGAGTTTTAAGTGGTTTTGTTAGAGATATAAGTAAAACTTTAGAAAAAAGGGTTAATATATTTAATGTGGAAGATTTAAAGAGTTTAGAGAAAACTTTAGAAGGGATGAAAAGCATATGTTAAAAGGGAAAAATGCAATAATTACAGGGGCATCAAGAGGAATAGGACGTGAAATTGCATTAACTTTAGCTGAAAATGGTGCTAATATTGTTATAAATTATAGAAATTATAACAACGAAATAGAAGCTTTAGTTAAAGACATAGAAGCAAAAGGTGTAAAGATTGTTACTGTAAAATGTGATGTTAGTAATTTTGAAGAGGTTGAAAATTTAATATCAGAGGCAAAAGAAAAATTAGGGTCTATAGATATTTTAGTGAATAATGCTGGAATAACTAAAGATGGTCTTTTAATGAGAATGAAACAAGAAGATTTTGAAAGTGTTTTAGATGTTAATCTAAAAGGTGTGTTTAATACAACTAAACTTATTACACCTATAATGATGAAACAAAGAACAGGTAAAATAATAAATATATCTTCTGTAGTTGGATTAGTTGGAAATGCAGGTCAATGTAATTATGCAGCATCTAAAGCTGGAGTTATAGGTTTTTCAAAATCTATAGCAAGAGAGCTTGCGCCAAGAGGAGTTAATATAAATGTTGTTGCACCAGGGTATATTGATACAGATATGACAAATGGATTGTCAGACAAGGTAAAAGAAAGTATACTTCAGACAATACCTATGAAAAAAATGGGATCAACTAAGGATGTAGCAAACTTAGTTTTATTTTTATCATCAGGTTTATCAGATTATATAACAGGTCAAGTTATAAACGTTGATGGTGGAATGGTTATGATATAAAGGAGGATTTAAAATATGACAAGAAGAGTTGTTATAACTGGATTGGGAGTAATATCTCCAGTTGGATGTGGAGTAGAGAAGTTTTGGAATTCATTAAAGGAAGGACAAAATGGAATAGATTTTATAACTCATTTTGATATAAGTGAATATAAAGCAAAACTTGCAGCTGAAGTTAAGGATTTTGAAGTTGAAAAATATATGGAAAAGAAAAAAGCTAAAAGATTAGATATGTATTCACAGTTTGCAATAGCTTCAACAAAAGAAGCCATTGAGGATAGTGGTCTTGATTTAGATAACATAGATAGAGAAAGAGTAGGAGTAATATTTGGAACTGGTGTTGGAGGTATTGGAACTGCTAAACAACAAGTTGAAACTTTAGCTTTTAAAGGACCTAGAAGAATATCTCCTTTTGCAGTGCCAATGTTAATTTGTAATATGGCAGCAGGAAATATAGCCATAGAATTTGGATTGAAAGGAAACTGCATAAGTATAGTAACAGCTTGTGCTACATCAACTAATTGTATAGGTGAAGCTTATAGATCAATAAAGCATGGTTATTCTGATATTGTGGTAGCAGGAGGATCAGAAAGTTCAATTGATGGATTCTCAATAGCTGGATTCCAATCATTAACAGCACTTAGCACGTCAGAGGATAAAAATAGAGCTTCTATACCATTTGATAGTGATAGAAGTGGGTTTGTTATGGGAGAAGGTTCAGGAACTGTTATATTAGAAGAACTTGAAAGTGCTTTAAAAAGAGGAGCAAAAATTTATGGAGAAGTAGTAGGATATGGAACAACTTGTGATGCATATCATATAACATCACCATCTCCAGATGGAGAAGGGGCTGCAAAGGCTATAAAAATGGCAATGGATGAGGCAGGAATAGATAAAAATGCATCTTTATATATAAATGCTCACGGAACTTCTACAAAAATAAATGATAAAATGGAAACATTAGCAATAAAAACTGTATTTGCTGAAAATGCTAAAAATATACCAGTAAGTTCTACAAAGTCTATGACAGGACATCTTTTAGGAGCAGCTGGTGCAATTGAAGCAATAGCAGCAATAAAAGCTATGAAAGAGGGATTTTTACCTCCAACTATAAATTTAAAAAATAAAGATGAAGATTGTGATTTAGATTACATCCCAAATGTAGGAAGAGAACAAGAAGTTGAATATGCAATGTCAAATTCATTTGGGTTTGGTGGCCATAATGGAAGTATTATTTTCAAAAAGTGGAGAGAGTAAAAGATATGTTAAATTACAATGAAATTAAAGAATTAATAGATATAATAGATAAATCATCTTTAAGATGTTTTGAACTTGAAGGTCAAGATATTAAAATTAAAATGAATAAAAATCTAGAGTTTTCTCAAAATTTTGAAGATGAAACTGTAGTAAAAAATGTTGAGAATAGAAAGTCTAATAATGAAGTTTCAAAAACTGAATTATCTAATAGTACAGTTAGTAATAAAGTTAAAGAAGAAGTTAAAAATGAAGCAAATGAAGAAGATGGCAATTTCAAAATAGTTAAATCACCTTTAGTTGGAACATTCTATTCTGCATCATCACCAGGAGAAGAACCTTATGCTAAAGTCGGAGATAGGGTGAAAAAGGGAGATGTTTTGTGCATTATTGAGGCTATGAAAATAATGAATGAGATAACATCAGAATATGATGGTGAAATAGTTGAAGTAATGTGTAAAGATGATGATATAATAGAATATGGGTTGCCACTATTTAAAATAAAATAGATAAGAATAAGGAAGAATTTGTTATGGATATTAAAGAAATAATGGAAATAATACCTCATAGATACCCATTTTTGTTGATAGATAAGGTTGAAAGTATTGAAGGAAATAAAATAGTTGCAAAAAAAAATGTTACAATGAATGAAAATTTTTTTCAAGGACATTTTCCTCAAGAACCTGTTATGCCAGGAGTTTTAATAATAGAGGCTTTAGCTCAAGCAGGGGCAGTATCTTTATTAGCTAAAGATGAATTTAAAGGTAAAATAGCATATTTTGGAGGTATAGATAAAGCTAAGTTTAGAAGAAAAGTTGTACCTGGAGATACATTAACTTTAGAAGTCGAGTTAATAAAAATGAGAAGTAAAGTTGGGGTTGCTAAAGGAGTTGCTTACGTGGAAGGCAAAAAAGCAGCAGAGGCTGAACTTACCTTTATAGTTGGATAAAGAGGTGATTTTTTATGATTAGAAAAATTCTAATAGCCAATAGGGGGGAAATAGCGGTTAGGATTATAAGAGCTTGCAAGGAACTTGGAATATCAACCGTTGCTGTTTATTCAGAGCAAGATAAAGATGCTATGCATACACAACTTGCAGATGAAGCTATTTGCATAGGAAGTGGAAAATCTAAAGAATCTTATCTAAATTCCACTAATATATTAAGTGCTGCTGTAGCTACTAAAAGTAACGCTATACACCCAGGTTTTGGATTTTTATCAGAAAATGCGACTTTTGCAGCTATGTGTGAGGCTTGTAACATAAAGTTTATAGGTCCTAGATCAGAAACCATAGATTTATTAGGAAATAAATCTATGGCTAGAGAAGTTATGACTAGGGCAAAAGTACCAGTTATACCTGGAAGTAAAGGAATAATTGAAACATTTGAGAAAGCTAAAAGTGAAGCTAAAAGAATTGGATACCCTATAATGATAAAGGCTTCATCAGGTGGAGGCGGAAAAGGTATAAGGCTTGTAAGAAAAGAAGATGAGCTTGAAAATGCTTTTTATACTGCTAAAAGTGAGGGAGCTACAAATTTTGGGGATGATTCTGTATATATGGAGAAATTTATAGAGAATCCTAGACACATAGAATTTCAAATAATAGCAGATAATTATGGAAATGTTATACATTTAGGTGAAAGAGATTGTTCTATACAAAGACGTAATCAAAAAGTTTTGGAAGAAGCACCAGCTAAGGTTTTAACTGAAGAGCTTAGAAAAAAGATGGGTATTGCTGCTATAAATGGAGCTAAAGCAGCA